>Ga0315268_10007588_pt1 | contig 11409 bp, 11 predicted proteins | sample C1_top_MG_FD_204535 | JGI IMG/M metagenome (GOLD analysis project Ga0315268, IMG submission 204535) | Sediment microbial communities from Yellowstone Lake, YNP, Wyoming, USA - C1_top | ecosystem: Environmental > Aquatic > Freshwater > Lake > Sediment | place: USA: Wyoming | collected 2017-08-01 | reverse complement strand
GCCAGCGCCGCGTCGAGTTCGACCGGGTTGTGCACTTTGGTGATGCCCACGCTCGAACCGAGATTAGCCGGTTTGACAAAGCATGGGAAACTGATCTTGTCTTCGATCTCTTTCATTACCTCCGATGTGTCGCCTTCCCACCTGCTGCGAAGTAAGGTCAGGTGCGGCACGATGGGCAGTCCGTGCGCGCGAAAGACATCCTTCATCATGACTTTGTCCATACCGACGGCGCTGGCGGCCACGCCCGCGCCGACATAAGGAAGGTCGGCCAGCTCGAATAATCCCTGTACCGTGCCATCTTCGCCCAGCGGGCCATGCAGCACCGGAAAGATCACGTCGAGCGGCGGCTCGCCCGAACGACGGGCGCCCAGCGTCAGCGCACGGCTCACGTCGCCGAAAGCGTGGCGAGGCATAGGCTTGCCTCCGGCATCCAGCAACTTGGGCATCGTCATCTGTCCGCCGGTGAGCGCCTTGAGCGGATCGCCGCCTGACAGCCAGCGCCCCTCCGACGTGATGCCGATGGGCACGATCTCGTACTTGTCCTTATTCATCGCGCGCATGACCGACTGCGCCGAAAGCAAGCTGATCTCGTGCTCGCCGGACTTGCCGCCAAAGATCACGCCCACGCGCACCTTGTGCCTGGCTTCTGCTCTTTTGCGTCTTGCGCTGCCTGCCCGCGTGCTTTTCCGGAGGCGCTTCTTGCGCCCTGCGCCCTGTTTCACCATTCGCCCACCAACTCAATCTCCAGTTCCAGCTCAACGCCGAACTGTTCCTTGACTTTGTCACGCGCCAGGCCAATCAACGCAGAAACGTCTTGCGCGCTCGCTCCACCCAGGTTCACAAAAAAGTTGGCGTGAAGCAGCGAGATTTCCGCGTTGCCGATTCGCGCGCCCTTCAATCCTGCCGCCTCGATGAGCCGCCCCGCATAATCGCCGGGCGGATTCTTGAACATCGAGCCTATGCTTGCGCCCGGCGGCTGAGTACGTTTGCGCTTCTCGTTAAACTCGGCCGCCCTAGTTTCCAATTCCTCACGGGCAGTTGGCCGCAACTCAAACTTTGCTGCCAGTATCACTGCCCTTTGAGATTTGAAAATTGAAGTCCGATATCCAAACTGCAGCTCTTGATTCGACCAATCTCGCACATTGCCATCCGCATCGAGAACCGTGGCAGAAACAAGAGAATGAGCCACATCACTGCCGTGCGCACCCGCGTTGCCAATCACTGCTCCGCCGACCGTCCCAGGCACGCCAATCGCCCACTCTAACCCTGCCAGTCCTCGCTCGATACATTCCCTTGCCAACGTCGGCAGAATGACCCCGCTTTCCGCTTCAGCCGTTTGAGATTTGAGAGCCTGCCCCCCGTTCCTGTGGGGGGTTGAAATTCGATACTTGATCTGCCTGGCCTTATTCAGTACGACCAACCCGCGAACGCCCGCGTCTGAAATCAGAACGTTGCTTCCGCCGCCCAGAACCAGATATGGCGCCCGATGTTGGCGAGCAAGCAAAACAATGTCGCGCAAATCATCGGCAGAGGTCGCTTCGATGAACCCGTCTGCCGGGCCGCCGATCCGACAAGTCGTGTGGCGGCCCATCGGCTCACCGCGCACGATTCGCCCACCAAGCGCCTCCTCGAATGCGCTCCGCGCTCCAGGCTCTAGGCTATACATTCCACCCGCGCGATGAGACGGCGGATCACATCCGCCGAAAGCGTCGCCTGCGGCTCGGCGGCCCGCTCGACCATCTGTACCACTTGCGCTTCATCGGCCGCATCGTCATGGTCAAGAGACTGCGTCTCCGCGATGAACGCACGGATAAAGGCCAGCGACTCGCTGGTCTCTTGCAGCTTGAGCCTGGCGTCCTGCGTCATGCTCCTCGTGTCTTGCTTCATTGCTCACTTGCCTTTCCGTTGATGGGTCTGCGCCGCAACTCTTCTAACAAATGCTCACCGACCCGGTTGCCGTCGCCCGCGCTCAAAGTGATGACTACCTCGCCGGCTTTGACGTTCGACTTCAAATACGACGCAGCCTCGTCAAGCGATTCGATGAGGCGCACATCGCGATGACGACCGATCATCCGCGCGACAATGTCCGCGCTCGAAACACCCAACGTATCGCGCTCGCGCGAAGCATAGATCGCAGTGACGATAACGTGATCCGCCTCGGCAAAGGCTTGAGCAAAATCGCCCAGCAGCGCTTTGACACGGCTGTACGTGTGCGGCTGGAACACAGCCCAGACCTTGCGTCCGGGGAATCGAGTGCGCGCCGCCGCGAGTGTGGCCTTGATCTCACTGGGATGATGCCCGTAATCGTCCACCACCGTCACGCCGGACGCTTCACCCTTGATCTCGAAGCGGCGCAGCACGCCGCGAAACGCTGCCAGTGCGTCGTGCGCCTGACTGAACGACACGCCCAGTTGATCGGACACGGCCAACGCTGCCAGCGAATTGACGACATTGTGCAAGCCCGGCACACGCAATCGCACCAGGCCGACCGTTTGACCGCCGCGCAAGAGCACATAGTCATTGCCGCCTGCATTGTTCGGTTGAATATCTACGGCGCGCCACAGCGCATCGTCGTCCAATCCATACATCACGACCGACTTGCCCTGGCGCGACTGCAACTCGCCCAATTCTCTGGCGGCTGGATTGTCACGGCACGCAATCAGCACGCCGTCATCCGGCAACAGGTCAACAAATTCGCCAAACGCGCCGAACATGGCTTCAAAAGTCGGGTAGCAGTCCGGGTGATCGTACTCGACGTTGGTCACAACCGCCGCCCATGGCTGCAAGCCAAGAAAAGTCCGGTCGTATTCATCGGCCTCGATCACGAATGGCCCGGTTCCGGCGCGGGCGTTCGTTCCAAGTGAAGCGATCACGCCGCCCACAATAAACGTCGGATCGAGCCCGGCTTCGAGCAGGATTTGCGCAATCATGCCCGTCGTCGTGGTCTTGCCGTGCGTGCCGGCCACGGCCACGCCCCTGCGTCCCTGCATCATGCGGCCCAACAACTCGGCCCGCTTGACGACGGGGATGCCTTGCGCCCGCGCGGCAATAATCTCTGGATTGTCTTGCGGCACCGCCGACGAAACGACGATAAGGTCAGCCCCCTTGACGTTGTCCTCATGATGGCCGATGGCGACCCGTGCGCCGCGCGCCGCTAACAGCTCGGTCATGGACGAAGCTTGCTGATCCGAGCCGCTCACCTGGTAGCCCTCGTCGAGCAAGACCAGCGCAATCGCCGCAAGTCCCGATCCGCCGATTCCGACCAAATGAATGTGTTTGCCGAGAGCAACGTTCGCAATTGGGCTCATTTGAGTACCAGCAAGACGATCATGAACACTACCAGGAACGGCAGATAAGGCGTGAGCACATCGGGCGGCAATACCCCGAGAATCTTTTGCGCCAACGGCGTGTAATCGTATTGGAGCAATCCCAGCGCCCGCACCGGCACTTCATATTTGTGTATGTAATACCAGGCCGTGCCAATTGCCAGGTAGCCGTTGATCACTCCGATCATGAGCGCAAGCAAATTGCCTTGCAGGCCCTTGGGGTTGCTGCCCGGATACGTGATGACATAACCCTGGTAAGACATGAACACGACGCCCAGCACCACCACGAGATAAAAGATGAGCCAGACAAAATCGCGATCCACCCACCCCTTGACAGGCAGCCTGGTCAAATTGGTCGCCATGTCCAGAATTTGAGGAAAGTACGGTGATCCCCGCGTCATGCCAAACAACATGACGACGAGCACCAACGTCACCCCCAGCTCTTTGAGAAAGCCGCGAACGATGCCAGTGATCGTAAAAACGATTAGCAGCAGGAACCATAATGTCTCGACGGGCGTCACGCTGCCATTCCCTTGATAGAGAGGCCCTGCCGGGGCGTCTCTACTTGCCTTTCGCCTTGCCTTCGCGCGCTCCCAGCACGCCAATCGTGATCAGCACCACAATGGCGACGAGGATGGGCAGGTTCAATTGAATCCGCAGCAAATCCCGGACGTTCACGTTGGGTACCGTGATAATAGTCTTTTGCTGTGGGATGTGTCGCGGGAACAGAAAAAACGTTACCAGATAGCCATTGATTGCGCCGACCACAGCCGCCAGGATCCTCGTCATCTTGCGCGGCGGCTTGGATTTGCGCCTCTTGCCGATCAGATACGCCAACACGATCAACAACACAAAGATGACCGAGCCAAACAGAACCATGTGACTTGGTTCTGTGATCAGCTTGGGCTCCTGGAGCGATGCCTTGAACAGTGCTTCGGGCGAAAACGCACGTTGGTGCACCAGCGCCAGGATGGCCTGATACGTAAAGTTGACCCACGGCTGGAGAAGCTTGGCCAGGTAGTCGGCCAACATCATTCCGGCCGCCGTGCTGGCGAGCATGTATAACCCAACCGTCAGCCCTCGCCGCATGACAAACCAGCCGAACGCGGCGGCAATCGCCGCGACGAACCACCATTCGGTGATATTGATGTCGAGCGTTGGCTGAATCATCGCGCTTCACGCCGTAGAGCGCCCCGCCAGCTCGCGCAGTTGCGCGGCCAGATCAAATGCCGCCTGTGGCCGCGCCAACTCACGCGCGCGCTGTCGCATCTCGGCCAGGCGTGTCTCGTCACTCAATAGGCGCTCCAGTGTCGGCAGCAATTCATCGCTTAATCGCTCGTTGTCCAATCGCGCCGCCGCACCCCGTTCTGTCAGGTAATCGGCGTTGACTTTTTGATACCGCCACGCGAATGGATATGGCACCAGGATCGCCGGAAGGCCCATGAGCGGATACTCGCCCAACGTCGAAGCGCCCGCGCGCGAAACGACCAGATCAGCCGCCGTCAGTGCCAGACCCATCTCTTCGCTGTGCAGGTACGGGAACAATTTGTAGCGCGACTTGAGCGCGTCGCTCAACTGCTCGCGCCGAGCCTGCGCCGCGCCTGCGTCCAACGTTCCACTGATGTGAATCACTTGCCAACGCTCCAACACCTGATCCAGTATCTTGCTCCACGCGCGATTCAAGCTCTGCGCGCCCTTGCTGCCGCCCGCGAACAAAATTGTCTTGCGCGAAGCATCCAATCGAAAATAGGCCGATGCCCTTTGCTTTGCCCCGCGCGCTTCGATCAACTCGCGCCGCAAAGGATAGCCGGTCACCACGACCTTGCGCGCGGGCAAGAACTTGTGACTCGCTTCGCAAGTTACGGCAATGCGCCTGGCAAACCTGCTCAAGAACTTGATCGCCCAGCCAGGCTCGATGTCGGGCAGGTAAACCAGGATAGGCACTCGCCGCAGCCAGCACGCCAGCGCCACTGGCACGCTCACAAATCCGCCGGTGACGAACAACACATCCGGTTTCCAGCTTCGCACGAGCGTAAGCGATTGGGTCAAGCCGCGCGCCAATCTCATCAAGTTGCGGGCCACGCTCAGTAGCCCTATGCCATGCAATCCGCCTGCCTGGATCGCTTCGAAAGGCACGCTTTGCGCTGCCCGCTTGACGAGTTCCTGCTCAACGCCGCCTTCACTGCCAATCCAGAGCAGCGTGTCTCGCTTGTCAACGGTCAGCGCATCAACGACTGCCAGTGCGGGATACACGTGACCGCCCGTCCCGCCGCCCGAAATCAAAAGCCGCATTGCCTTGCCTCGACGACCTGTTTGAGCGCCGCGTGCCACGCGAGACGCTCAACAGGATTCCGACGGCGGCCATCGAAGCGACTAACGCTGACCGCCCATAGCTGATGAACGGCAATGGAATGCCAGTGAACGGCATCAGCCCCGTCATAGCCGCCACATTGAATGCCGCCTCCAAAACGATCCAGCTCGTCGCTCCGGCGGCGAGCAGCGCGCCGAACACATCCGATGCCTGCGCCGCGATCTTGAAGCCTCGATAGGCCAACACTGCGAACAGCCCCACGACGATGAGACAACCGATCAATCCCATTTCTTCGCCGAGGACGGCAAAGATGCTGTCGCTGTGCGGTAAAGGCAGATAGCCGAGCTTTTGCTGGCTGGTTCCCAAACCATGACCCAGCAAGCCGCCAGAGCCAATGGCGATGAGTGACTGCTGGAGCTGAAAGCTCGTGTGCGACGGATCGGACAGCATCTGCGTGAACGACGTGATACGTTCGCGGCCGTGCGTCGAGTTCATGATGAGCAGGGCAAACGTGGCCGCAAACACCGCGCCGCCGCCAATGAGCTGCCTGAGTTCCGCACCGGCCACAAAGAACATGATGCCGGACGTCGCGACGATCAGCAGCGCCGTCGAAAAGTTCGGTTCCAGAACGATCAAACCGGCGATGAGGCCGATGATAACGCCGAATGGGATCAGGCCGTAGCTCACATTGCGAATCTTGTCTTCCTTCGAAGCCAGCCAGTCCGCCATGTAAATCACGACCGCCAGCTTGGCGACCTCGCTCGGCTGGAACGAGCCGTTCATAAGGGTGCGCATTGCGCCATATCGGGCCTGTCCCACAATCAACACGAGCGCGAGCGTGCCCAGCACCACCACCAACAGCGGAATGGAAATATTTCGCAAGTAAGCATAGTCCATCCAGGCCAGGGCCAACAGAAACACCAACCCGATTGCCGCGCCGAGCAACTGGCGAGTGAGATAATAGGTAGGAGCTTCCTGGAGTTGAGACGCCATGTAGAAAGACGAACTGTAGACCATCACCAGCCCGATGAGCAGGAGCGCGCCGACCGTCACCGCCAGCAAATAATCCAGGCGCGGCCAGGCCTTGCTCGACGCCACCTGCTCGATGCGCTTGAGACCCGCATTGGCAAACGCACCGGCTACTCCAGCCTCATATCGGGTTGTGCGATCTGTTTTTTGTCTCACGGCTCACTCCAACTGATTCACGTACTCGGCAAACCTGTCCCCACGCTCGGCAAAATCCTTGAACGCATCAAAACTCGTGCCGCCGGGCGAAAGCAAAACCACACCGCCCGGCCTGGCAACTTGACTCGCAACCTCGACCGCGTTCTCCAAAGTGCCCGCTTCATGCACCTGGCATTTGCTTTGAGATTTGATATCTGGGATTTGAGATTTAACTAGTCCCGTCATCTCGCCGAACAAAACCAGGTGCGACACACGCCCCACGATCAATTGCGCCGCTTCTTCCCACGGAAGATGCTTGTCGCGCCCGCCGCACAGGAGCACAATCGGCTCCTCGAACGAGCGCAGCGCGGCGATCAACCGCTCCGGCGCAGTGGCGATGCTATCATCATAGTAACGCACGCCGCGCAGTTCTCGCACCAATTGAAGGCGATGCGCCACGCCCGTAAAGCTGATTGCGACCTGTCGCATCGCTTCAATATCTGCGCCGGCCGCGCCCGCCAGCACGCAAGCCGCCAGGACGTTCCAGACATTGTGCGGCCCGCGCAGTCTAAGATCGCGCACGGCGCACACGGCTTGCTCTACATCCTGTTTGAGCACAATGTTGCCTTCGCGCACAAACGCGCCACGTCCCACCTGAACGTACTGGCTAAAGAACCGCACATAGCCGCGCGCATCGCCGGCGAGATTGCGAGCATTCACATCGTCGTAACCCAACACGGCAATATCTTCGAGACTCTGCAAGTCCAGGATGCGCTTTTTGGCGGCGACGTACGCCTCCATCGTCGGATGCCGGTCAAGATGATTCGGCGTGATGTTGAGCACAGCCGCGATGTGCGGGCTAGCCGTCATCTGTTCAAGCTGAAAGCTCGAAAGCTCCATCACCACCTTGTCGCCGGGCGCAATGTTCGCCAGATCGGCGATGAGCGGATTGCCGATGTTGCCGCCCACCCACGTCGTGAACCCCGCCGCTTTGAGCATCTCGCCCACGAGCGTCGTCGTCGTCGTCTTGCCCGCCGAGCCGGTGATGCCGACGACCGGCGCCGGGCATCGTTCGACGAAAATCTGCGCGTCATTGGCGAGCGCGATGCCGCGCCTTTGAGCCTCGACGACGACCGGCAGATTGGCCGGCACGCCGCCGCTCAAGCAGAGCAGATCACACCCATCCAACAACTCGAGCGGATGTCCTCCCAACACGTAATTGATCGCAAGACCTTCCAGGCTCCTGATCGCTTCAGCCAGCTGATCGGCAGTCTTGACATCGCTCACGGTGACGTGCGCGCCTTGCTCTATCAAAAAGCGCGAGAGTGCAATCCCCTGGCGCGCCAGACCGAGAACCACGATATGCTTGCCCAAGTCGCGCATTGCGACTCCAAATCTTACCGCTTGTAAAACATGAAACGTCAAACGTCATCACGTTTTACGTTTCGATTTGCGTCTTGCTTCCCCAACGCCAATCCACAGACAGTTGGGCATCACGGCCCTAAGCGTTTCAAGTTGCACGCCGCCCACCTCATCCGTACCGTTCTTGGCCGCCGGATTCACAAAGCACAACGTGGGCGGCTGGCCGTACTTTTTCTCGTAATGCGCAGCCGCCCGCATGACCTTGTCTTCCAATGGACGGCCCGCCGTGTCATCGTACCAGAGCAGACCCCACTCCATATCCGTTCCTTTCCTATTCCGTTGTTCAAGGTCGAGGGAACGGGGTGTGCTCGCCCCTTCTCCTCGTCGGGACCCGCCGCTCCCTCGACCTCTATCGCAACCGCCATCCAGTGTGCTCTGCCCCTCGGTCCGATCACTGGATAGCGAGAGCGATCCCCACCATCGCGGCTCCCAGCTCCACCAGCCAAAAGCGCCAGACGATTTGCGTCTCGCTCCAGCCGACCAGCACAAAGTGATTGTGCAGTGGAGCCATCTTGAAGAGCCGCTTGCCTCCTGTCATTTTGAAATAGGCGATCTGCAACATCACGGCGACAGTTTCCGCGACAGGCACCAGCGCGATGATGGGCAACAGCAGCCACTGACCCGTCATCAATGCCAGCACGCCAAGCGTCGCTCCGAGCGCCTCACTGCCCGTATCGCCCATGAACATTTGCGCCGGGTGTGCGTTGAACCACAGGAACGCCATGCACGCGCCCGCCACCGTGAACGAAAATGGCACCAGGTAAGAAACGACCGGCCGCTCACCCACCGGCAAAGACTCGACCTGGAAGGACTGCAAATAAGCAATGACTCCATAAGCCATGAACACGGTCGCGGCGATAATGCCGGCCAGGCCGTCCAAGCCGTCGGTCAGATTTATCGCATTCGCTCCAGAGACGATAATAAACACTGCAATCGGCACCCACAGCAGACCGATGTTGATTTTTTGCGCGACGGTCGGGACGACGACGCTGCGCAATTGCGACGGCCCGAAATACAAGATGAGCGCGATGACCAGCGCCACCGTCACTTGAGCCGGAAACTTGACTCGTGCCAGCATCCCTTCGCCGCGCTTGCCGCGCACGCCCATGATGTCGTCTATCGCGCCGAGCGCCGCGAAGGCGGCCATCGCCGTCATCGGCACCAGGATAGACTTGCCGATAACGGTTGCGCCGAGCAGGTTGGCAATGTTGAGCGCCGCCGTGATGACAATCACAGGCACAACAATCATCAAGCCCCCCATGGTCGGCGTGCCGGCTTTGACCTGGTGCGTGGCCGGGCCTTCGATGCGGATCTTTTTCCCGATGCCATAGTGCTTGAGCAAACGGATGAGCGGACTGCCCCACACTACCGCTAACAGAAATGACAGCCCACCCAGGAACAACGCTGTCCTCAACGACTATCCTTTCCTGAAATCATGCACATCGTCATTGCGAGCCGCCCAGGGCGGCGAAGCAATCTCAGCGCCTCGCGATGGCGGCGCAAGGTTATCCCTTTCCCAGCGCAGCGACGATTTCTTCCATTTTCAATCCGCGCGAACCCTTGATCAAGATATAATCGCCCGGCTCGACCTTTCCCAGCAAACACTCGATAGCCGCCGCGTTGTCTTCGCACATACAGACGCGGTCGGGGTTCATCCCCAAGCTCAATGCCTCCTGTGCGATCATGCGTGCGCGTGTGCCCACAGTGATGAGAATTTCCACCACATCCATCGCGCGCCGCCCGACGAGCTTGTGGCCCTCCTCTTCGTAAGAACCGAGTTCGAGCATATCGCCCAGCACCGCCATCGTGCGGCCATCCAGTTCCGCCAACAAATTGAGCGCCGCAATCGTGGACGCGGGACTCGCGTTGTACGTGTCGTCCAGAATCGTCGAGCCTTGCGGGCCGGGCACAGCCACCAGCCGAATCTGCGCTTGCTGATCCTGCAAGCCGCTCAAGATGTCATCCCAGCTCATTCCTTCGGCCAGGCCGACGGCTGCCGCACGCAGCGCCGTGTGAACACTGTGCCGACCCAACAACGGCACGTGGACGTGCAAGCGCTCCTTCTTGTAATGCACCTGAAAGCTTACGCCCTCGATGCCTTCGCTCTCGATTTCGTCAGCCCACAGGTCGGCGCGCTCGTCCAGCCCGTAAAAGAACACGCGCGCTTTGGCTTTAGGCGCCATCTCCCGGACGAGCGTCTCATCGTAGTTCAGAATCGCCACGCCATCGGTCGGCAATGCTTCGATCAACTCTGCTTTGGCCTCCGCAATCGCTTCGAGGCTGCCCAGCCGTTCCAGGTGAACCGGGCCGACGTTGGTCACTACCCCAATGGCGGGCCGGGCCAACTCGCACAGTCGGGCGATCTCGCCGCGCGCATACATGCCCATTTCCAATATCACACGCTCGTGCATGGATTCGAGCTGGAGCAACGTCAGCGGCACGCCGATTTCATTATTGAGGTTTCCTTCACTTCTCAATGTCTGAAAGCGGCGCGAGAGCACCGTCCACACCAGTTCCTTCGTGCTGGTCTTGCCCACCGAACCGGTGATGCCGATCACACGGACGCGGAACTTGTTTCGCCAGTATCCAGCCAGGTCTTGCAGCGCAATCAGCACGCTATTCACACGAAGGCACACCGGAAGTGCCACCTGCGTGATTGGCGCAGCCGATGCAGCGCCCGGCCGCAAGTCAACTGCGTCACATTCGGCCGGCTGGTCTTGCTCGATGAGCGCGGCGACGGCGCCGCGTGCGAACGCCTCCTTCACGAACAAGTGCCCATTGGTGCGCTCGCCTTTGAGCGCGACAAACAAGTCGCCCGGCCCTGCCTCACGGCTGTCAATCGCCACGCGGCGAATCGGTTGCGCTGCCCTTACTACAGATTGACTTGTGAAGCACTCGATGATGTCAGCTAAAGTCAACATAGCTATCTTGCGGCTGCCTGAGCCTTGTCAGGCGGCGCTCCTATCAATACAAACATCCGAGCGGCCAGTCGAGAAAACACCGGCCCCGCCGTCTGACCGCCATAAGGCGAACTCGTCGGCCGGTCGAGTTTCACCAAAATGATTAGCCGTGGATCGCTCACCGGCCCCCAGCCTACAAACGAACCAATGGTCCATGGATCATCGTACCCACCGGCGATCGGGATTTGCGCCGTGCCGGACTTGCCGGCGACGCGATACCCCGGTA
>Ga0315268_10007586_pt1 | contig 11411 bp, 8 predicted proteins | sample C1_top_MG_FD_204535 | JGI IMG/M metagenome (GOLD analysis project Ga0315268, IMG submission 204535) | Sediment microbial communities from Yellowstone Lake, YNP, Wyoming, USA - C1_top | ecosystem: Environmental > Aquatic > Freshwater > Lake > Sediment | place: USA: Wyoming | collected 2017-08-01 | reverse complement strand
CGAGATGGGGACACACCTCGGTTGTTTATGATAATAAGATCTGGGTTTTAGGAGGAAATTTAAAAAATGATTATAAAGAAAATGACCCGGAGGCTTCCGACGCTTCTGACGCCTGGTATTCGGAGAATGGAGTCGATTGGGTTAAACCGGATTTTTCTAAGCAATGGAATGCCCGCAGGGAATTAAGCGCGGTTGTTTTTAAAGATAGGATATGGGTAATGGGAGGTCTTAGCGGAAGTTATGTTCAAGGAGTCCGAGCCAATAACGATGTTTGGAGTTTATCTTTTACTGATTAATATCGTTTAAAATGAATATTCTCAATAAAACTAAAGCAATCTGCAGTCAGTGCGGGAAGGTAGTCCCGGCGACAGTGTTTGAGAAAGAAGGACGGGTTTTTATGACCTCGAAATGCCCACAACACGGGGAAGTCACTTCAGACCATGTTTGGGACGATTCGGATATTTATCAAGGAATTTCCCAGGTGAAAATGCTGCCGGGCCATTCTATGCAGGTTTCGATCGATACCACCTATAAATGCAACCTGAATTGCACGGTATGTTTTGCCCGCGCCAACGAATACGACGGGGCCAATGAGTTTAAAAAAGAAGACATCCTATTGCTTAGCGGCGCGAGGCAGCTATTTCTAACCGGCGGCGAGCCGACCATGCGGGAAGACATTGCCGATATTATCAGATTTTGCGTGAAAAACCATAAAAAGCCGATTCTTTTTAGCAACGGGATTAAGATGGCCAATAAAAAATATTTAAGGGAATTAAAAAAAGCCGGTCTGCGGTCGGTCCTGTTACAATTCGATAGTTTAGATGACGCTGACCTAAGCTATATAAGGGGACGCGATCTAGTGAAAACGAAAATTCAAGCGCTGGATAATTTAAAGGACTTAAATATTCCCGTGGCTATCTGGTCAGTGATAGTAAAGGGAAGAAATCTCAAGAAATTGGCTGCCTTACATAAATTTTTACTAAGTTACCCGAATGTTAAAACTGTTTCGGCCATTCCCATCTGGAGAATAGGTAGGTATAACGCGGAAGATTTTGTCCCACCTTCGGTAATAATTAGGAAGTTAAGGAAAATTTACCACCTTGAAAATTCCGATTTTATCTCTACAACCCAGCTGGTGTGTAACATTGATCGTCTATTATCCATTTTTGATAAAAAGCGGGGTATTTTGTTTGGGAAATGCATGCTGAAAGCCTTATTATTCAAATATAAAGGGAAATATATCCCGATTAGCAAAGTTTTTAATGTTTCGGAGATTAATCAAAGGGTAGACAAACTATTTGAGAAAGAAGGCAAATTCTTCCCGCTAGCGGGCTTTATCGGGTACTTTTTAAAAAATGAAATAGCGGTTAATTTTTTTAAAAATAAGTATTTTAGAAGCTTAGTTTTAAAGATGATTGCTAATTTGAGATTTTTATTTTATAAGAGAAACCTTCTTTTAAACCCCTTTGTTTTCATTACCGTAGGTATTTTCCCCAACAAGGACAATATTGACCTAAAATTTATCCGCGCCTGTAACTCCTATTCGCTTTGTATGGAAGATTACTCGCTCCGCCCAGCCTGCCTCCACCATATAGCGCTGGAGGAGAAAAAGTAAATATTTATCCATAAAAATGAATAAGTTCAAAAAAGCTTCTCTTTATATAGTAGTAATTGCAACCATCCTGATCGTTGTAATTGGCCTTACTTTCCTTTTAAAAAAGCGAAATAGCCAGATGATCAAGGAAATTGGTGAAAGTGAACCAGCTGCCGATTCGGCAGAGCAAGAAAACCTCCTGTCCCAATACAACACTACCGATTTTACAGAAGTTAAGGAGGCAGCCGCTAGTTTCAAGATCAAAAAATATGGTAGTTACTCGATTGTTAGCAGCCCAGGGTATGACAATCCCTACTCAATACATAAAACCCGGGATGGTGGTTATATTCTGTCTGGCTGGACAAAGGGATTTGGCGCAGGTGATTATGATTTTCTTTTGCAGAAGTATGACAATGACAATAACCTTGTTTGGTCAAAGGCAATAGGAGGCAAAAGCAATGACTGCGCTTATAGCGCTATTGAAACTTCGGATGGAGGATTCATAGTTTCGGGCTGCGCAACGAGTTTTACCAAGGGGGATTTTGATGCTGTTATCCAAAAATTTGATTTAAACGGCAATCTTACCTGGAGCAGAACGGCAGGAGGGAAGCGCAACGACCATTATTATAAGGCAATTGAAACAGAAGATAATAATTTTTTGGCGGTGGGGGATAGTGCGAGCTTTACTGGTGATGATTATGATCTGCTAATCTCAAAATATGCCCAGAATGGTGATCTAGTCTGGACAAAAGTTTATGGAACCAATGATAATGAACACCTTTTTTCTATCCAGAGGGGCGAGGGCGGTAGACTTGTTGCTACGGGGTGTTCGATTGACCCAACCAGGAATACGTTTAATTCATTTTTTCTTCTTCTCGACCAGGATGGAAGTATCCAATGGTCGAAAAGAAATGACCTTTCCGAGGATAACTGTCTTTTTGCTTTGGATAGTACTACTGATAATAATTATATTGCTGTCGGCCATATATTCAATAAGGACAAAAACAATTATGATGCTTTAATTGAGAAATTTGATGTTGAAGGGAAGGTATTGTGGGAAAAAGCTGTGGGGGATAAGGACGAGGAGTACGCATTGGCAGTAACCGAAGACTCTTCTGGCAATTATATTGTTGCTGGTGGATCAAAAAACTTAGATAATGAAAACCGCCAAGTCTTTCTAGGCTCTTTTAGTCAAAATGGCAGCTATCTCTGGTCAAAAAAACTTAATACTATTTCGTCGGAAGCCATTGCCGAGTCAGCCGATATTTTGAATGATGGCACCGGGGTAATTGCAGGGTATATTCTTAATCCGGAAACCAATGACTATGATATACTAATATCGAATATAAACCAATTTAATAAACCAGAAGCAGATAATTTGGCGAATTCCCAATTAAATATTCGTGATCCCGGCAAAGAAATTCAAGATTTTCTGATCCAATCTCAAAATTTAAACCTAAGTAGTCTCTCAAATCCCGATTACATTAATAGTGAGGTTAATGTTCAAAAGAATTATAAGCAAGCTAATATTAAGCCTTATAATGATACATTGCCCAAAAGAAAAATATTTGAGAGGATTGCTCCTTTCGATCCAAATAGGTAGACCCTGTTTTTTATTAGGAATAAAAAAGTTTGAATTTTATATATGTGGAAAAGTTGTGTATAAGATAGGGTTATAAGCAAACTGTCAAATTTAGTACCGATATTACCCGTTAAATAAAAACTTATCCCTATTTATCCACAGAATAGCTATGGGTTTTCCCAAGTTTTTCCCAAAAAATTGTTTTGACCAAATATTCAATTATAATAAGCAACATCAGATTACGGATGGAAAATAAAAATAAAAGAAAACAAAAAGATAACGGCTGAACCTGAAAGGAGAGGGCAAAAATCCCTCCCTCTCCTTTCGGTTGTGAAGCTGCTATCGAGGAGAAACCGAAATGAAATAATCCGCCTTTGCTCTGTGAGCTTCGGCGGACAAAGCAAAAAGCACCTTACTAATAATTTAATTCCAAGAAAGGAGGAGGAATTAAGCTCCGTATTCTATGTTGTCATCCTGAGCTAAGTCGAGGGATCTGCATTGAATATCGGAAAATCATTCAAGTCTTGCGCAAAAAAAACATATGCTGCAAAACTTGATGGTGTTTTTTTGATTTCCCCCGGTACGGAGGGGGCAATTAGAGTTCAAGCATTTGTCGTATAGGTCCTATAAGACTTATTTGACTTATTCTGAATTCTGATTAGCCCTTCCGTCTGGGGGAAGCAGCCCCCCAGACTCACATTTAATATTTTATTTTTTGGAGTTCCTTGGTGGGGCTGTTTTTAATTGGGGGGAGGAATTATAGGACTAATAGGACTTATGAGACCTATAAGACCTATTTCGAATCATGGTTCTTTCCCTATAAAGTCTTTCGGTAAAACCACCTTCTTTTAAAAAGTTTTGTTCCAGGGCTTTTAGCTGCCGGTCGAGAAGATAGTTTGACTGATGGATAAGACAGATTAAAGCATTAGCCGCGGATTCAGGATTTTTAAAATAGGTCATATAAGTCCTATAGGACCTATTTGACCTATAGGCCAAAGAACGGATTTCTTGCACAACAGAACGGTTTTTCTCCCACTTTTTAATTTCGTTGTTTCTTAAAAAATCTTCAAAATCAACAAGTAATTCCTCCAGACTGGCTCTAGCAACTCCGAGAAGTTTTAATTCAGTTTTTTTAGAAGTACCTGAAGCCGTTGATCCTTCGGCGATATTTTGCTTTCCACTGCGAGCCGCTTGGATCATTTGATCGATCTGGCGATAGGACGAATGGGACGAATAAGACGAATTGGACGGGTTAAGAAAACGCTGACAGAAAATCTTGGTCAAATCGAAAACAATTTCAGCTGATTGATAGGATTTGAGGTGGCGGTATCCGCCGTGAGGGGGAATCAAATGAGTTTTATTGGTCATATAGGTCGTATACGACTTATGAGACCAATTTTAGCATTAAAAGATAAAATCTAAATAAAAAAAATATAAACTCAAGCTCAGATTTTAACTTTACAGTTTTGTATTTTGTGATAAGATACGGTTGCGTAAGAAAAATACCGCGGGGTGGAGCAATGGTAGCTTGCGAGGCCCATAACCTCGAGGTTGCGGGTTCGAATCCCGCCCCCGCAACAAATGTAGTTCTATAGGTCGAATAGGACTTATAGGACCAATAGGAATTATTAAAAAACAAAAATGAATTACAAAAGAATCTCAATTTGTGCCTTGGTTGTTTTTGCGGGCATGTTTCTGGCGAATCACGTAAAGGCGGCCACTCTTGATACCGAGGAGCAGGCGTTTGTTGACTTGTTGAATGATTATCGCAAGAGCTTAGGTCGAACGGAGCTGAAAGTAACCAAACCCTTACTTAACGGAGCGGATTATTTCGCGGAATACTTGGCTGACCATCCTGATGATGCTGATGTAAATATTCATAAAGATAGAACTTACGGCGGGCCCGAGGAACGCGGCCAGCACTACGGGTTCTACTTTTTGAGTGAAAATATGGGTTGGGGCTATGTTACCGGTCAAGAAATATTTGATGCTTGGAAAGCTTCCACCGGCCACCGAGATAACATGATTAACTCGGGAGCCCGCACAGTGGGGATATCAAGGGTTTATAAGCCGGGTCAGACAAAGGACGGAGTAAGCACGGAATGGTACTGGATTGCTGATTTTAGCGACGAGGGAGTGGAAAGATTATTGGGGAATAATTTGGTGGACAGCGAGATGTACTCATCAAATTATCGGAAAATAACGATAAACATTAAAAAATGGAGTAAAAAAAAGGGTAAATATCAAGCAGCTAAATGGGCGGAGGCAAAAGTTTACGATCAGAAAACCGGCCGCTTGCTTGACCATGATATTGGCGATAAGAAAGGCAATTGCAAGGTTTATGTCCTGGGAAGCAGTAAAAAAATTACTCTTAAAATCGCAAAGTTTAAAGGGAATAGTACATCAAAATTTACTATTAAAGGCAAAAAAGTAAAATCGAAGAAGATTGACCTCAAGAAGAACATGAAATATTCTATTAAAATTAAATAGTTGGCAGTAGCCCGTAATCTGGCGGGATTGCTGGATAAAATTGCATGTTTGTGCTAACATTAAGCAAGAAGTTAATGAATTTTAACTATTATTCACCTTTATGAGAAAAGTATATCTTGATTATGCGGCAACCACACCGGTGGCGCCGGATGTGGAGAAGGCCATGAAGCCATATTGGGCGAAGTTTTTTGGCAACCCAATGGCCATGCATAGTTTTGGCCAAGAAGCCCGCAAAGCGGTTGAAGAAGCCAGGGGGAAACTGGCCGATTTTTTTGGATTTGAGCACGATGAAATTATCTTTACCAGTGGAGCGACTGAGAGCAATAATTTGGCGTTAAGAGGCGTGGTTAATGGAATCAAGACGCATATAAAAAGGTATCCTGAGAGAATTTTATTGCCCTCAAAGGGGTCGATTCAAGTCTCAGACTTGAATCGAAAAATTCTAGAAACTAAAGGTTCAAGTCGGAGACCTGAACCAACACAAGCTCGCTCCGAGCGAAGCCCAAAAGCTTCCGATCTGCAGAAATTTGTTCCCCACATCATCACTACTGCTTTTGAGCACCACTGTCTTCTCGATAGCGCTAAAAACCTAAGGAAAGAGCTTGACGCCCCGAACCATGCGGTACAGGGCGTGGCGGAGGTAACTTTTTTGACCCCGACTCACGACGGATTAATTAAATTACAAGATATTTTGGCGGCGATAAAACCCAATACCGTGCTGGTATCAGTGATGTATGTTAATAATGAAATTGGCACCGTCGCGTTTTTGAAAGAGATTAGTGAAGTTGTCGAAAAAGAAAGAGACAAGAGAAAAAAGAAAGCCGAACCACTGGGAAAAGAAGGACTGCCGATTTATTTCCATAGCGATATTACCCAAGGGGTAAATTATTTGCCCTGCAATATGAAAAAGTTGGGAGTTGATCTTTTCTCCCTCTCCGGGCATAAAATTTACGGTCCCAAAGGAGTGGGGGCTTTAGGGGTTAAAAAAGGCACCTTAATTGAAAAAATTCAATTCGGGGGAGAGCAGGAATTTAATTTGCGTGCCGGCACCCATAATGTATCGGGGATTGTGGGAATGGGGGCAGCAATCAGCCGAATTACCAATTACCCTGCCTCGCCGGCAGGCAGGCAATTACCAATTACCAATAAAGTTCGGGAGTTGCGGGATTATTTTTGGAAAAAACTGCAGAAAGAAGTCCCCAACATATCTCTTAATGGCTCGCTTGAACACAGGGTAGCTAATAATCTTAATATTAGTTTTGCCGGAGTGGAGGGTGAAAGCATGCTGCTGGCTTTGGATATGGCAGGAGTGGCTTGCTCAACCGGATCGGCTTGCTCCAGTGAATCGCTGGAACCGTCCCACGTTTTAATGGCCATTGGCTTAACTCATCCGGAAGCTCACGGCAGTTTGCGGTTTTCTCTTGGTGAAGGCACTACGAAATCTGACCTCGATTATGCGGTAGCGGAAATTAAGAAGGCAGTAGAAAAATTGCGGCGAGTCTCGGGGTATAAAGGGTAGAATGATGAATCATGAAGCACGAATCATGAATTAGGGGGTTGAGATACAAGAAACAAGTAGCAAGGGACAAATAAATTGCAAAATACAATATTTAAAATAATTGGATAAGTTTTTGGTAATTGTTGATTGATTATTGAGTATTGTTGTAACTTGTATCTTGCGTCTTGAGATTTTTAATCGTGATTCATTATTCATAATTCTTGATTCAGTATTGGACAACTTGTTAATTTCTCTGGAAAAATCTTAACCGTAAAATTTATTGTTAGTGCTGTATTTCTGCTAATTTATCATCACTTGCTACGAGATTACCGCATTTTTTGACAAAACCACATCTTGCTTTTAGGATAACAAGACGGTCGTTACTCCCTGATCGCAAAAATCGGGGAAGTACATTTAAAATTTAATATCCCCGAACTATGTCCTCGAGAAATCGGGGAAATCGGGGAAAAGAGAGGAGGTGAATTGATGGAAGAAGATAAAAAGAAGAATTCGGAAGAAACTACGGATGAGAAAGAAGAAGAAACCAAAGAAGGCGAAGAAGAAATGGAAGATGAGGAAATGTTCTCCGACGATGAAGATTTCGGAGAAGGCGAAGGCGATACATGGGAGCGGGTAAGAATCTGGGTGCAGGATAACCTGCGGGTAATTCTCTCGGTTTTAATCGTGGCCTTAATTGCGGTAGGGATTTACAATTATTCAAAGAAACCCCAGGAGCAGCCAAGCACGGTAGACCAAATTGTCGGTGAACAGGGAGTAGAAGTCCAACCGGGAGCCGAGAACCTAAACCAGAACCAGAGCAATGATAATCTCCAAGTCCAGCCGCAGCCGGAAAAACCCGGTCAAGTCGTGGTAAAAGGCGAAACCACTCCAGCAGAGACCCAGCCAGCTCCAGTTCCAGTTGAGAAAACCGCTGAGGGCTACACCGCAACTGCCGCCAGTGGCGATGGGACAACCCATTTAGCCCGTAAAGCTCTTAAAGAATACCTTGGCGCGAATGCCGATCCCACGCTGACCAAAGAGCACAAGATTTACATCGAAGATTATCTGCGGAAGCACGTTGCGGCAGGAACGCTTAAGGTTGGAGATAGCCGAATGTTCTCGGATACTCTGATTAAAGACGCGATCAGCCAAGCCAAGCAGTTAAACGAAATGCAACTTAAGAATCTTCAGAAGTTCAGTGCGAGAGTCTCTACCCTCTAACGATAGTTTTGTTCCGAGTCTCCTGCCTCGCGGCGGGATTAAAAAGAAAATTAAGTACATTTCATCATATTATTCATGACTTCCTCTCGCTTGTTTCAACGTAAACAGGCAGAGAACAAAAGCCCCTTGATATTTATCAGGGGGCTTTTGTAATTTCTGAGCTTGAGTTTATAATTTTTTTATAAGTTTTTAATGATTGGTGTGGTATAAGTAAGAAAATTGAAAATTGAAAATCATAAAACCCAAATAATTCTAATTAATAAATAATAAATTACAAACATGGCTAATAAAGACAAGCACAAGACTTATGACCTTGAAGACAGAACATTGAATTTTGGTAAAAAAATAATTAACATGGTCAACAATTTAGCTCATAGTCAAGTAAATTATAATCTTATTAACCAAGTAATGCGTTCGGGAGGCTCTATAGGAGCAAACTATAGAGAAGCAAACGAAACAATAACATCTAAAGATTTTAAATTTCGAATTAGGATATGCAAAAAAGAAGCTAAAGAAACTGTTTACTGGCTTGACTTAATAGCTGAGAATAATAAATTTAAGTCGTCGGAAATAAAATTGTTGGCTCAAGAAGCGGATGAATTTGTAAGAATATTTGCAGCTATTCTAAAAAACTCAAAATGTAACCAGCGATTTAGTGCTTAAAATTTATGATTATTTGCCTGCCCGCCGGCAGGCGGGGAACTTAGAATTTTCAATTTTCAATTTATTATAACACTTAATGGAACTAGAATGAAAATCAAAACGACAATTATAGTAATCACAATATTAAGCTGCCCAAGCCTTACTAGTGCGGAAAAGTTGTGTCAGACCGATATTCCTAATCCTATTTTGGATGGCCAGATAAAGATTGCCGAGATTTTTCCCAATAATTCTAGTGACGAGAAAGGATGGATTGGGCTGAGAAATGTTTCAGATGTCTGTATGGATTTGGCCGGATGGGTATTGTACGACGAAAATGACACTCACGAGTTATTTATAACCCCAGCGAATTCTGAGGGTTTTGAGGAAGATTTGTTATTGGTTCCCCAATCGGAAGCAAAAATATTTCAAAAGGGTGATGCCGATATTTCGATTAATGGAAAGGGCGGAAAACTTAAATTATTTTCCGGGCCGCAAGAAATGTTGGGGAAATTACAAGATGAGGTAGTATACCCGGAAATAGCGGAAGGGCAGAACTACCGGGTAATTCCGGTTAATGATAGTGAAAGTATATTTGAGCTGCAAGACGAGAATCAATCGGAAATTAAGGATGTGAAATATAAGATTCCGGAAGATAATAGCCAAAAGCCAAATACAATAGATAATGACGAAAAAAAAGAAAGCCAATCCAGTGGCGGAGCAGGGAAGAGCAAGGAAGATAAAACCGTAGCAGATTCAAGAGATTTTAATGGAGAAATAATGTATTCTGACATTAGCAACGATAGCACTAGTTTAATCGGTTCAACAGGCGATATTAAGCCAATTGTCGCCAGCATCGGCAAGGAAAAATCCCCCTGGAGCTGGTTTTACTGGCTTTGGGGCAGCTGGTTTTTGTGGAGAGTTATTCTGCCATTTCTGGTAGTATGGGCTGTTTTGTATCTTGTTGTTTATTTAATTAGAAGAAACTCGCATTCTTGAAAGCAATAAATTAATTGATTTTAGCGAATTAATCAGCAATAATACTGGCGCGATGGAGTGTGGCCAAGTGGTAAGGCACCTCGCTCTGAACGAGGCAACCGTAGGTTCGAATCCTACCACTCCAGCCAGGTATTTATGTTATCGAGTGACCGAGAGGCCTCAAAGCTGTCTAGGAAGAGGAAAATCGCCTTCAAGAAGGCGATTTTATGTTATTCTGTTGTCATCCCGGCCTTTGAGCCGGGATCCATCACTTTGTTAGCGATAATTCTTTGTTTTTCATAACCAGCTTGCTCTTTAGGCAGGAGAGCAGTTCTCTTTTTTCAATAATACTGCCTTCTTTTAGTACGTATCTAGCGTAGGTTTTGATGTTGAATTCCTGGTCTTTATTGATTTCTTTTTCATTTCCATTCATGCTAAGCACGGTTTTGCGGAACCGGTTGTACCGCTCGACCTCGTCTTGGAACTGTTTCTTGAGGCCGATCTCGTTTACGTCGATCTTGTCGATGATCCTGATCAGCTGGGATACCAGTTCTTCCTCCCGTAAGTATCCGCACTTGCAGTGCAAGTCCCGGGACCGGGTGCAGCCGTAGTACACGTATTTCCTTACGTTGCCGTTCCGCAGTTTCTTGTATTTCTCGTCAGCCGTAACTCCGGATCCGCACAATCCGCAGGTGATGAGCTTGGTGAAGGCGAACTCCTTGCTCTCCCGCATAATCTGGTCCCGCTTGAGCTGTCCTTGCACCAGATCGAAGAGCTCCTTGCTGATTATCGGCTTATGCTTCCCTTGGTACCAGTTGCCGCTCCCTTGTGGGTATTCAAAATTCCCGTAGTAGAAGGAGTTTTGCAGGATTATGTAGATGTTGCTTAAAGATAGGTTCTTATTGCCCCTGGTCATGAAGTTGAGCTCGAATTTCAGCCAGTGGAAGACTTTTCTCCCGCTCCATTTCTCATAGGCCACCCTTTCAAACATGGTTTTCACGATCGGAGCCCGGTCTGAATCCACGGTTAGCTGGCACTTACGATCCATATTCCTTTCATTGAGGTAGCCAGTAGGAGCCATCCCCGGCCAGAGTCCCATCTCGCATCTCGTCCGAAGGCCTCTTTTCACATTTACTCCCCGGTTATCGTTCTCCAGTTTCGCCTGCGATCCCAGGATCATTAAGAGGAACTTCTCATTGGGGGAGTTAGTAAATTGCTGGCCGTAGGTGCGGATCTCAAGAAGGGTTTTTTGGTCCATGAGGTCTACCAGTTTTCCCAAGTCTCCCGCATTTCTACTTAATCTGTCCGGCGCCCAGGTTAGGATCCCGTTAAACCTTCCTCTGCCGATATCTTCGATCAGCTCGTTGAAAACCGGCCGTTCGCCTGAGTCCTTGGCCGAGTGGCTTTCA
>Ga0315268_10007585_pt1 | contig 11411 bp, 12 predicted proteins | sample C1_top_MG_FD_204535 | JGI IMG/M metagenome (GOLD analysis project Ga0315268, IMG submission 204535) | Sediment microbial communities from Yellowstone Lake, YNP, Wyoming, USA - C1_top | ecosystem: Environmental > Aquatic > Freshwater > Lake > Sediment | place: USA: Wyoming | collected 2017-08-01 | reverse complement strand
AGGGTTCTCTTCCTGGCGCTTGTAGTCAGGGTTCAATGCTGTCGGTACTTCGAATTGGCAGTATGACCTGGTCTTGTAGATGCCACCCATCCCGAAATCATCGATTATCTCCTTAGAGTACAGCTCGACTGCAAGCCGTTGGATGGTCTCGAAATCCAGCCTTTCACATAGAGGCGCAGGCACATAGATTATTGTCTGTCCGTGGAATCTTCCTATCGCGCACCTGCCTTGCGCAAGTTCTTCTTTAGCCCAATCAGGAATTCCAAATACTTTGCTTAATTCCGATTCATCCATGCTTTATCCTCCTGATCTTCCCGAAATCATAAACTTCATCAGCGACAACATAAGCCTTGAAGTTTCCGATATCTCCTTTGAGATATGGGCTAAGTAAGTTTTCTTTCTTTACGTCAGTACCTTCTGTTGCAGGACTCATGCTCGGCATCACAACAAGGTTCTTTCCATTATACTTTCCGACAAGGAAGCACTTGTACACCTCTCGTCTTATTCCGTCTTGTATTCCTACAGCAGGATGGTCATGACCGATCACGATTGTTTTGACAGGTGCTGGGACATCCTGTATCCTGTCGCCATGCATTATCATCTTGTCTCCTGCAAGGAAATTATCAACAACTAGTATCTTTCTTTTATCAGCAATAGGTCCTAGTACTGTGTCATGGTTCCCGCGCACGAGCACGATTCGCTTGCATTTGCGCGCGAGATAGTCCAGCATCTTGAGCGTGTTTCTCCACTCTTCATCAGATATCCTTCCGAATTCGTGCTTCAGGTCGCCGTTTATCACGATAGTATCCACTTTTCGTTTGCTCTTCAGGATAATCTCGAATATCCCTTCGACCCGCTCCACAAGTTCCTTGAAATGGAATTTCGGCACAAGCACTCCTTGCTTGACTAGTGCATCTTCGTAGCCGATGTGTAGGTCAGCGAGCAACAGCACTTTCTCTTCCTTGAGGTACAGTGCAAGGTCTATTATTTCGATGCCCTTCAATATCTCAGACTTAGAATCCGTGCTTCTTGACATATTCTATTATCTCCTGTGCGACAAAAGGTTTTCCTTCAACAAGAAGGTACTTGAATGGTAGTATTATCTCCTCTCCATCATCCATCTCTATTGTCAGGTCATGCATAAATCTTAATTTCTCAAGCGGTGTCCCATCTATTATCTTCTTCGCAACCATGACTGCGTTGTCTGTCGAGAATTGCTCATTTCCCAGGTTGCGTCGCTCAGCACCAGTCACAACAAGCTCTCTTGTCCTTGCTTCTGGAGGGTCATTGCCTAGTATTCCGCCAAATACAAGATAATCAAATACGTTTCTATCAGAAGGTGCCAATGTCTTTTCTGCCTCAGGGTCAAGTATGCAGACTCTCTTGAATCCGAGCTTTGAAACGCTCTCAGCCTTTGCATCTGAAAACTTGTTGACCTTTGCAAGGTCTTTCTGCATGATGTTTGTTATTATCAGGCTCTCTTTACCTACAGATTCAGAAATATGCCTGTACTCTATCTGGCTCCATTCCCACAGTTCAGGGTCCATATGCTCTATGATGTACTTCATACGCTAGAAATACTACTTCTTTCTTAAAAAGCTTTTCCTAAATCTTCATCGCTTTCTTGACGACATCAGAGGTTGTAGGTTCATAAGCGTTCTTTGCATGGCATGTCGGGCATTCAGCTGGCCCTGCCGCTCCAAAATGTATGTCTCCGCATACCTTACATTTCCAGAATGTCTTTGTTGGCATGTTTGTTACCTCCTCATTTCGCAGCGGCGCGTGAGGCTCGGCGTGCGAATATTAATTTGAAATCAGGCATCCCCGTAGGGGGCGTCCCCCTGCCTGATTCACAGGGTTCAGTCGAAGCGCCTGCGCATTATTCACGGCGCCGCTGCTAATATATCATGAACAAATCAATTTGCCCTATAATCATAAACCCATTCAGACCCTTTCTTCTGCTGTTTTGCCATAGTCATCACATTCCTTGCCAGCAGCTCTGCCTCTTCCTTGTAGCAGTCAGACAATACCTGTGGCTTGTCTTCATTAGTCGATTTGCAGACATTTGCCATCGCGTACATATTGCTGAATGGAGGGAATACCATCCCGAAATGGTTCAGCGTCATGAATAATTGTGATATCACCATTGAAGCTCCTTCCTCATGCCCTGTAACTATTATTCCGGCTGTCTTGCCGAGGAACCTTCGATAGAGTCCGCTGCCAGGCACTTTCTGGTCTGCAGTCATCTCAATGTATTTCATATGCTTGATATTGAGCTCTTTGTTCTTTGGATCATTAGGGTCTGCTGGAGCCAGGCTTCCGTCGAGACTTATGCATCTGTCGATGAATGCAGCAAGAAGTGTTGATATCTTGAAGTTATTGACAGGTGTTGCGAATATTATTGCATCAGCACCAATCACTTTGTCATACAGTGTGTTTGTCATGTCGTCTGCAAGCGGAGTTCCTTGCGGGTAGCATGAGCACGGGTGATGGCATTGGGTGTTGACAGTCGAATAGCATGCCTTGCAGTGTTCTATCTTGTAGTCGCGCAGTGAAATCATCTCAATCTCAGCTCCCATCTTCTTGCAAGCAGATAGGCTTATCTCAAGTAGTGCTTCAGAATTGGATTTCTCTTTTGCCATGTCAGAATCTGTGCGTGCGCTGCCTGATATTCCTATGACTTTGATTTTCTTGAATCTGCTTTTTGTCTGTTTGGCTTGTTTTATTGTTTGGGTTTGGATATGCCTGAACCTGTCAAGGGTTTTCCTATCAACACCTAGAATTTGCATTAGTTCTGCATCTGACTGTTTTGCCAATATTCAACCTCTTTTTGATAGCATATTGGCATGAAAGGTATTTAAATATTTGGTACAGTTATTGACGTTTGTTGACTATATCTAAGAACCAATCATTGAGCTTATTATCCTCCCAGGGATTCAAAAGTGTTACACTGGGTTGGCTGCCGATTGTAGAGCAGATTGAATAAGACTGTATGGGTATATCTGTACGAGGATTTCCATTGTAGCATCCTTGGCATATCTGCAGGTGTACAAGGTTGTATTTTCTTGCTATCAATTCGTCAAGGTATTCTTCTCTGAATATCTGCAGGCTTGTTTTGCCTTCTTCAGGAAGATGGCTCAACTCAGCAGATACGCAACTGTACGGACCGATTTTTATCAATTCTATGCCGCTCGTTCCTTCTATCAGTGCATGTAATTTTGGTAGTTTGACTAGTTCCGCACCCTGGCGCGAGGCGTTTTTCGATATTTTGTATCCATTTAAATTTGTAAGCCTAGGATAGATTGCCCAGCTTATGTCATCCTCTTGGACACCTTCCTGTAACATTAGCCAGGAATAGGGCGTTATATGGTGTGATTCGCATAGCTCCTTGTATTGTGTTAAGTCCTCCTGGTATCTTTCTGCATCCAAGCTCATTGCAGGTTCATTATTTAGGCTGCATACATATTTGGCAACTGGTTCAGGAGCGAGCCATACATTGAAGGAGTCTGCATTGAATTGCCAATCCCTTATTATTTTTTCAAGAACATCCTGTTTGACATCTTCTGATTTGATCTCTTTCATGTATACCACCTGAGAAAAAGATTGTAAGATAAATATAAAAAATTACTTTTTGTCCCTATGCTGGTACGCTTCAGAGTATGGCTAGCTCAGTCTTTCCTGTCGGCGTATCTATCTCATATACCGCAGGTGCTTTCTTCCTCACCCTGTTCCTGAAGATGTTTAGTTTTTGAGTATTTCCTTGGGCATCTGCGATTGACATGAACATCATGTCAGGGCTGAATACAGTTGTGATTGTCGGTTCCTTAAGTTCTACTGTTGTGACCTCTGCACCTTTTGTATGTCGCACAAGGATGTGCTCAACTTGGACACTCAGCATGTCTCCTAACTCAACACGGGCAGCTCCGCCTCCTCCGCGGTTTAGCGTAGCGATCACTTTGTCAAGAACATCAGCAAATTGGGGATTTTTTACAACACAGATTCCTAACACGTTTTCACCTCAGGATTATGGCAGTTGAGGTTGTATTTATAGTTAGCGTTGGAAACTTTTAAATATGCCTTTATCAATATTCCCGCCATGGAAAATGAAGGTGAAAATCCCAGTTGGGCTGAGCATGACCGCATAATGCTGGTCCAGAGATGCGGGTTATCATTCAAGAAATCTGAACTTCTTGCCAAATACTCATTTCTTGGCGACATTCCAAAGAATCCTGAGAAGGTTGTGCAGAATCTTCTTGCTTTCAAGAAAGAGATCGTGCCATCTATTCTTGATGAAGGGGAATTTGAGATTCTAATAAGCAGAGTGAAAGTGTATTCTAAGTACCGTGAAGCAGTTGTATCCTCGCCTGAGAGAAGGCGAAGGGGTGGTCTCTCAAGGCTCTTGCGCAGGCATAGAGCGTTGAAGAAACTGGGTTTGAAAGGTAAAGGCAAAGTCACTGTCGAATCTGCAGAAGAGTTCTTCCTTGATATGTATGGGATGAGCTATAAGGAACTGCAAAAGAAGTTAGGGCCTGAAGAGCGTTTCAAGAAGGACACACCTTTGCTTTTGTTAGGTTTTCTTCATGGTGTAAAGGATGAGAAGAAGCATGTCATCTTGTTTCCGTTGGCAGGAATGCTCTTCATATATTATATGGCGAGAGGCATATTATATGAGATGCAGAGTGAAGGCCTTGCAAAAGGCATATCTTTGTACACGGTGCAGACTGCAGCGATGACATTGAATTATGATGCTGATAGGTATGATAAGAGTGCGTTGCAGGACTACACGCGCCTGCAATTGAAGAAGATAATCAAGAGGAGTGGTGCTAAGAGCATCTCTGTAGTAGACGAGATTGCATTAGGGAGGACTTTGAGCCTCATCAGGGAAGTGGCGGCTGAGAATGCTGTTCCATTGATACACATAATAGATGCTTATCATGGAGGCAATTTGCCTGGAATGATAAGTCCACGTGATGTGGTCTTGAAGCAGAAGCATGGCAAGGTTATCCCGTTGTCTCATGCAAGGAAGATGGATATTCCTAAGGATACATCATATAGGTTTTTTCTAGAGCATTCTGATGCATTCAGTATAGGTTATGTCAAGGAGCTGCTATTCTATTTCGGCAGGGTTTACTATAGGATGGCTGATCATAAGGAGGCGGCTAATTACTATAACCAGTATAATCAAGAATTCTCTATAAATCCGCCGGTACGTGTGCAAGAGTTCCCAAGCTTGCGTATTTGAATGTTTAATCAGTTCTCGTGTATCACTATCATCGAAGTTGTCTTGTCTACTCCAGCAATCTTCTGGAATTTCTTAAGAAGGAATTGGTCATACTCTTCGACATCTTTCACGCGTATCCTAACGACCATGTCGGTCCCGCCTGTAACTACATCCACTTTCTCTACTTCAGGCATCATTGATATCTCTTTTGCGAGTATGTGCTGGTCTTTCTTTACTTCGCGTAGCTGCTTGTAGTCGCATGACACAAGGACTATTGCAGTGAATTGCTTGCCTATCTTCTTAGAATCTAGTTCAAGCGTGAATTTCTTTATTATCCCTTCTTCTTTGAGCTTCTTTATCCTGTTGTGTATTGTAGTGGCTGGCAGTAAAGTCTTTTTCGCTATCTGACGTGTAGTATATTCTCCATGCTCTTTCAGGATTTCAACTATCTTCCAGTCCTTTTCATCCATTTCGTACACCATTATGGAACAATTGTTCCATTAATATATAAATGTTTCTAATTAATTGCATGATTTTAGGATATTATGAAACAATAGAATCTGCCCTAGGAACACAAATAGCACTGGGCGGTTAAGATAAACTTTTATTAATTTCGACGTATTCTTTTTTTATATGATAGAACGTGTCATCAGGGAAGCTATAAATGATCTTACCCTGCAAGGGGATTCTCTGCCTCCGGATTTTTCTGGTTATCTTATGCAGAGGGGCATCGAGCCGAATGAGTTCGAGCAGTACATGCGCACCGACCACGGCAATGTCTTGGATGCGAAAGTCAAAGAGAGATACCTTCAGATGAAGGCAAGGTCAGAGTATTATAGAAGATGATCAGGAATACATCAGAGTCCCGATAACTACAAGCAGATTAGATATGAACCATAGTATGTATGCTATTATTATCGGTTTCTCCTTGTGGACAAATCCATATACTATCCAGGGTATATTGAATATCGTGAATAATGTGAACGAGAATGCGCTCACCCCTGCTGCGCTTTTATTCATGTAAATTTTCATAATCTGGGGGATGCTGGCGATTGGCCCTAATATCGCGATTACAAGAAGCAGCTGGTCTAAGAAATTGATATAGGGATTTTTGTGCGGGTACTCTTCAAGTCCCTGATGCACCCTTTTTCTTTTATGTATGTGGTGGATACCGTTTGGCATAGGTTATCTCCAGACATCAGTATTTAAATACTTGTTGGTATAAGGTATCTATAGATTATTATGGATCCAAAGACTCTCGAAATCATCACGGCAATAACATTTGTCATCATCTATGCACTGATTGTATTCTATTACAAGAAGAAGACAACCATAATATGGGTCGGGGTTTTGGCTATGTTCCTTGTCGGTGCAGTATCATTCACTTCTGCATGGAGTTCTATAAATTGGAATGTCCTTGGTATCTACATAGGCATGTTGTTTGTTGTCCAAGCATTGATAGATTCGAAGATGCCTGATTATATTGCAATCTGGCTGATCAACCGCTCAAAGCGTGTCAGTATCGCGATGCTCCTCATATGCATAGCGACAGGTTTTCTCTCGATTGTGATTGAGAATGTTGCCTGTGTACTCATTGTGGCGCCAATCATTTTCGCTCTAGCAAAAAAGCTTAACACAAGCCCTGTGCCGATGATTATAGGTGCTGCGATAAGCTCTAATCTGCAGGGCGTAGCGACGCTAATTGGTGATCCACCGAGCATGCTTCTTGCAGGTTATGCAAAGCTGAACTTCAATGACTTCTTCATATTCCAGGGGAAGCCCAATCTTTTCTTCGCTGTCCAGATTGGCATGATTGCATCATTGTTCGTCTTGTATTTCTTCTTCAGGAAATATGACAAGGTTGTGCATCATGAGCATGAAGTGCGTATCAAGAGCTACTTCCCGACAATTATGTTGCTTGTTATGATTGCAGCGCTTGCTATAAGTTCTTCGTTTGACAGCAGGACAGGAAACACGCTAGGAATCATATCCCTTGCTGCAGGCATTGTCTGCCTGATATGGCTTCTCAACGAGCGTAGGAAGAACGAGAAGAAGCTCTGGCACGCAGTGGTTAACATGGATTGGTCGACTGCGTTTTTCATTATAGGTGTTTTCATAATGGTGGATTCATTGACGCAGACAGGCATTATCCGTGACATCGCAGGCATGATTTCGAGCGTCACAGGCAACAATTCATTCTATGCATTCAACTTCATAGTCTGGATCAGCGTATTTCTGTCAGCATTTATAGACAATGTTCCATACATAGTTGCTATGCTCCCTGTCGTCAATATTGTGGCTCAGAATACAGGCGCGTCCCCCTATCTTCTATACTTCGGCCTTCTCATCGGCGCGAGTGTAGGCGGCAACGTCACCCCGATAGGTGCAAGCGCGAACATAGTGGGAGTAGGTCTCCTGAAGAACAGAGGTTACGACACAAGCTTCTGGGAGTTCGTTAAGATAGGCCTTCCATTCACGATTGTTGCAACCATATTCTCTGCAGGATTCATCTGGTTGATGTTTGGTGTTTGAATAGTTCAGATTTATTCTAGCAGCGCCGCCGTGAGTATGTGTAGGCGCTTCGGATTCATATTTGCATCAGCCAGGGGGTCGCCCCCTACGGGGATGGCTGATTTCGCATGTTACTTCGAACGCCGAACCTCACGCGGCGCTGCGGCACTTATACAGAAAATTTAATAATGTCAAGCCTTCTTAAGCCTCTATTATGCCTAAATCAACCAAATCCGGAAAGAGAATCCTTATCACTAGCGCTTTGCCTTATGTAAACAACGTTCCGCACTTAGGCAATATCTATGGCTGCGTGCTTAGCGCTGATGTCTTCGCAAGATACTGCCGGGCAAGAGGTTATGACACTCTGTTCATCTGTGGAACAGATGAGCATGGCACAGCCACAGAGACCAAGGCATTAGAGGAAGGTCTCACTCCAAAGCAGATCTGTGATAAATACTTCAAGATTCACAAGGAGATTTACGAGTGGTTCGGATGCTCATTCGATGCATTCGGCAGGACGAGCACAAAAGTTCATGAAGAGATTACGCAGGCGATTTTCAAGCGTGTTTATGATAATGGATACATCAAGAAAGGTGTTCTTGAGCAGACCTATTGCCCTAAGGAAGATAAGTTCTTGGCAGACAGGTTTGTCGAGGGTACATGCCCTCATTGTGGTTATGAGCAGGCTAGGGGAGACCAGTGCGATAAGTGCGGCAAGCTTCTCAACCCATCAGAATTATTGAACTCAAAATGCAAGATATGTGGCACAAAAGCAACGTTGAGAAAAAGCAATCATCTGTTTCTTGACCTTCCCAAGATAGGCCCCGAATTAAAGAAGTGGGTCGACAAACAGGAAGATGCTGGTTTCTGGACACAGAATGCTAAGAAAGTCACGCAGGCATGGTTTGTTGAAGGTCTAAAAGAAAGATGCATAACTAGAGACTTGAAATGGGGAGTCCCCGTCCCGCTTGAAGGTTATGAGAACAAGGTTTTCTATGTCTGGTTTGATGCTCCTATAGGTTACATCTCGATAACAAAGCATGCTTTCCCTGATACGTGGGAAGAATGGTGGAAAGGCGACGCCCCCCTCTATCAGTTCATGGGCAAAGACAACATCCCATTCCACACTATTTTGTTCCCGTCGACATTGCTCGCGACAAAGGACAAGTGGAACATGCTGTATCATATCGATTCTACAGAGTACATCAACTACGAGGCAGGCAAGTTCTCAAAGAGCCTTGGCCAGGGAGTGTTCGGTAATGATGCAAAGGATTCTGGAATTCCGCCTGATGTCTGGAGATATTACCTCCTCTCTGTCAGGACAGATACTGCAGATACTGAGTTTTCATGGAAAGAGCTCCAGGACAGGAATAATAACGAGCTCCTTGCGAATCTAGGTAATTTTGTGAATAGGACTCTAACATTCATACAGAGATACTTTGATGGCAAAGTGCCTGCAGCAGAGCTGAAAGAAAAGGATGACACCCTTATCAGCGAAGTCAATTCTCAGATAAAGAAAGTCATTGATTTTTTCGACAATGTCAAGGAACGAGAAGCATTGAAAGAAATCATGCAGATTTCGAGATTAGGCAACCAGTATTTCCAGGAGAATGCTCCTTGGACGCTCATCAAGCCAGAGGCAGGAGAAGAAGCAAAGAAAAGATGCGGCACAGTGCTCAATGTCTGCTGTAACCTTGTCAAGACTCTTGCAGTCCTCATCGAGCCGTTCCTCCCATTCACATCGCAAGAGATACTCAATCAGCTTGGCTCAAAGGATAAGAAGCTGGAATACAAGCTGCATCTTGACCTGAAGTCAGGCCATAAGATAGCAGAGCCGAAAGTTCTTTTCAGGAAATTGGAGGATAAGGAAATCCAGGTATTCAGGGATAAGTTCAGCGGTAAGCAGAAGAAAGAGGAACCTAAACCGGTTGAATTGAAAGAATTCCCGCTAGACCTGAGGGTTGCAAAGATACTTAGTGTCGAGGACCATCCTCAGGCAGAGAAGCTCTATCAGCTCCAGATAGATATTGGTAGGGAAAAACGCCAACTTGTCGCAGGCATCAAGCCATATTATCCTAAGGACAAGCTTGTCGGCAGGAATATTATTGTTGTCTGCAACCTTAAACCCGCTAAGCTGCGGGGCATAGAAAGCAATGGCATGCTCCTTGCAGCTGATGATGGCAAGAAAGTGGTCCTGTTGAGTGCGAATGAGTCAGACCCTGGCGATGAAGTCACAGTAGAGGGCGTCAAGAGCGTAAAGCAGTTCGCGCAGCTTGATATCGATGAGTTTGCCAAGGTTAAGCTAGTAAGTGATGCTAATGGCAATATCATATGTGAGAATTTCGGCAAGAAGCTGAAGACCCCTGTAGAATATGTGACTGTCAAAGGATTGGGCGCTGGTGCGAAGGTTAGGTAGCTTTTCTGTAGAACATATAGCTCAGCTCCTGGAACATCTCGACAAATTTATTTATGTTGTCTTTCGAGTACGGCATTCCGTGTCCAGGTTGGTGGAACATCATGTCATGACCATTCTCTTTTCCGATATATACTCCGCAATGTGCCAGGAAATTATAATGATCATAGAACGCTACTATGCATCCTTCCTCTTTTCCGAACTCACATTCCCCCAGATGCCTCTCAATATCGCTAGCATGTATGAAAGATGGGCATTCTATTGATTCTTCCATCTCCAGCACATACGCAAGTGTGCCGAAGCAGTTGCTGTTTGCCTGGAAAACTTCAGCAGATGGCAAAAGCAGTTCTTCTATCCTTTGCATAATATGATTATTTTCTGTCATTCCCAACACTTGAGCAAGAATTTTACGTATCTATAAATAAATTAGCTTCTATTAAATACATATCCATAACCTTTTTAAGCAAGTGTCTTTTTTTCTTGATAATCATGAGATTAGTGTTAATACTGGTTATGGTGCTTTTAGCAAGCATATCGCTAGCAAGCGCTATGGATATTGCATATACTATTGAAGCGACAGTATTGACGCCTGATAACCAGACAGAGAGTGCCGAGCAGAATATCACTGAGCAGTGCGAGGATCATTGTGCTTATCCCATCTCTGTTAGCGTTCCAGAAGGTTATACGATCCAGAGCTATTCTTTATCATATGATTCTGATAAGTACACAGTCATATTCGAGTCGACACAGGAGTTGACCACTCAGAAACTTGATGATGCAGTGGTTGTTGATGTTGTGCAGGAAGCTCCGCAGCAGAATAATACTCCTCCTCCGCCACAGCTTATCTGCAATGCAGAGGAATGTGATAGGGGATGCGTGAAATGCAGCGATTTGAACTGCCATGACCCTGTTTTTGTCTGCAGGGAGGATTTCAGCATTGATAAGATCACTCCAACAAGCACTAAAGTTGGCGTTTCACAGCTAAATATTCTAATCAAGAACACAGGTAATGTAGACCTCAAGGAGATATCAGCGGAGGTCACTGGTGATGGCATAGAAACTCTTGAGAGCACTCCCATTGCAGCATTAGCAGCAGGAGACAAGGATTATGTCTTTGTGCAGATAAATGCGAGTAAACCAGGAAACATAGACCTCGTGATCAAGCTTTATGTTGATAACATGCTGAACAGGAAATCAGTAGGTTCTCTGGCTGTAATCAAGCCAAAGGTGGATGAGCCAAAGGTGAATGATACGCCAGAATTCGAT
>Ga0315268_10007584_pt1 | contig 11414 bp, 13 predicted proteins | sample C1_top_MG_FD_204535 | JGI IMG/M metagenome (GOLD analysis project Ga0315268, IMG submission 204535) | Sediment microbial communities from Yellowstone Lake, YNP, Wyoming, USA - C1_top | ecosystem: Environmental > Aquatic > Freshwater > Lake > Sediment | place: USA: Wyoming | collected 2017-08-01 | reverse complement strand
AAATCATCCTTGGTCCATGTGCCAATGGTCATCTTCAAGGTCTGCAGAGCCGATGCGGGATCTGCTTCAGCTAATCTCGAGAACAGCTGACCTCCTCCTTGGCTTTTCAATGTTGCTGGATCTGCGAAGACACCGGAGGGGCTGAGGAGCTGTTTCACAAGTTTCTGACCTGGGTCAGTCGATGTTGCGAATGGAATCCACTGTAAAAAACGGCCACGCATTTGTCCTGGTATTTCCTCTATAAACTTGTCGAAATCTTTGTGTCTTCCATATGTTTCCCACCACTCTCTCACGAGATGTATTGAGAGAAGATAGGGGGTTACGTAGAGATAGTACTCTCCCTGCAGAATGCCTCTTTGCTGTTGTTCCGACACAATTTCCTGGAAATCCGTCCAACGCACGTCCATTAACTGGGCTACCCACTGTGACTCAGATGACAAATCTCCTTTGTATCCAACTTTCTGGAATACGGCCAGACCCATAAGCACTCTCTTTGTCTTGTTGAACTTCTCCGAAGAAGTCGCGAGGTTCCCTGCGATGAGTCTGTTTATGAGGGCTGCATCATTCACTGTCAGTATGTCATCTGCCGTCCCAGAAGATAGGCGATAGTTTTGTGCAAGCAGCAATGCAAGTCTAGGATATCCGTCAGCAAAAGTCGCGAGTCTACTGATTACATTATTTGGTAGACCTTTGATTTCGTTTTGTAGTAGCTTTTCGATGCAGTCATTGGATAGAGGATCTATCCTGAATAGGCGAGTTGGCGGAGCATGCCTCTCAATTTCCTGAGAAATTGAAATAACGCTGATTCTTGAACCTCTGCTTGCAAGGTTCCTGACCAGAAGTTCGTGATCAGATAACGTGCATTCGTCTGCGACAATCACCACGTGTAGGTTTTGGTCCATCACTATGTTGTTCAATACGCTAGGATTTGTGAAGGATTCTCCTCTTCCATAAAGAACACTGTTTTTCAAATCGTCAGGTGAGAGTGCCTCAAAGACTAGTCTTGTCTTTCCCAGACCAGACAGACCTGTCAGTCTGAAGACTGGGGTTTCTTCGCCTTGTTTTCTTACAGTATCTCTTATGTCTTCTATGATCTTGTCTCTATTGGTGTCCGTGACGAAACTTCTTGGAGCGATTACATCTCGGTTCTGGGCCCACATCTGATATGGTAGACCTTGCAGAAGATATTCATTGAGAGAAGCAACCTGGGCAAGAAACCTCGTAGCAAAACTTGCAATTTGATCTACGGTATATACACGAAACTTGGGGTTCTGGTATCCCACAGTAGTCAGGTCTTCGCCAATTGCCTGCTCGATTAACACTTTCTTCGGGTGCACCTCATCCGAGAATAGGGCAAGAACATAAGTGCCACCGGCATCCAATAATTTCTTGATCTCAGGCTTGAGAGGATCACTTAGTCTTTCATTTTGATGTAGCTCCTTCCTACAATCTGCCGGAGATAATGGTGAAGTCTTTACTTGGTATCCGGACAAGCCTTGCGGTATCACTTCATCGGAGGAAGGCTTCGCATTTCGTATCACCGCGTCTATCCCTCCGTCTGAGACGTTTATGTTGCCAGAGAATTGCAGCAAATTCCTGCCGATTCCGACTCTCTCGGCCTCATTCCAGAGTAGAACGCGGAAGAAGTCTGTCGCCCTGTCTGGAGCCAGGTCCGCCAGACTATTCAGTCTAATCTCAAAGACGCTAGAGATAAGCCTCACACCTTCGACGTCTTCATCGTCGTAGTGTTCACAGTTTCTGAATTCATAAGCTTTTGACGCAATCTAATGAAGGTGTGGTCGGCACCTTCAACCCTTGATGGATTTCAGTTTGGACAGTAATAGTGCCCTGACGTCTTGATCTTCCAGTAGGTCATCCATCACTTTGTCGATCTTCATCTCCTCTTCATGCAACTGCATCGCCATTTTCACATCCAACGGAGCACCACACCGTGAGCAGAAACCACTGGTAGATGAATTTGATTCTTGACAGCGCAGGCACGTCTTGATTCTTAGTTTGTGTTCTTCGTTGTTCACTTCATCTTCAGTCAAAAGACGCTCAGGCAAGATCTTATGATTATTCTTGCGTGTGGCCTTGATCCATTTGACTTCAACTGGATAATCATCTTCACTGTTCCTTAGCCACTTGTAGAATCTCTTGATGCATTCCTTCTCTGACTTTTTGTCTCGTAGGCCGTGTCTTGTTTCTCGAGATCTGATATTGCTTCAACGAGGTTTGTCTTGGTTGCACGTCTGAAGTCTTTGTTCAATAGTCTCGAGAACTTCTTGAGGACAAAGATGTATCGGATCTGTCTTGGCATGCTCAGGCCCTCGGCCTGAATATACTCGAGGAATTCTTGATTCTCTTGCGATTGCTCTCGAGTATTTCCTTGTCATCGTTTAGGTTGGATAAAGCAGCAGCTAACCTTCGATCGTAATGGTGAATATCGGAGGCCGGTTGACTGCTCATGAATAGAGGATTCTAAGGCGGCCGGATGTAAATAGTGTGCAATCTGCACCTAAGGTTTGGTGCGGGGGGTGGGATTCGAACCCACGAAGGCCTTTGCCACAGGGTCCTAAGCTTTGCACCTCACGACCCGTTTGGAGCGTGAAGTCCTGCCCCTTAGACCTGAATCCCGCCCTTGTGAAGATAGAGGGGTCTCGGGTACCCCCGCAGCCACACAATCCTTGCCTAATTCACAATTAAACCTACTCTCATAACAAGCTCCGAAGTATTGTGACCGATCACTCAATACGTGGTCTTCTTTGTCCTGGTTTCTTTGTAGTAAGACGTTTCATTCTATCTGAAAGTTCATCGTATATTTCTGGAAGGCTCCGTCCTGCTGAGGAAAACGAGGGTGTCTTGGATGGGGTGACCAGGTTGACCTCTACCTCGTATCGTCGCCTCCGTTCCGTCTTCTCACTTGTTCTTATCAGCGCGCGCGGTTCATAACTAGACTTCATTAATTCTTCCGCCAGCAGTATTTAGAGACTACTAGCACTATCTTGGGTTGAGATAGAGAACATGATTGTGAAGCTTGAGATCTACAGCAGTCGCCTGTCAGGCATCTGCTACGTAGAAGGCATAGGCCTAAGCTCCAACGTCTACACGCTAGGAGTAGATGAGATAACTGTCGTCGACACTGGCGTAGGCGACCATATGAATGCATTGCCTCCGAAACTGAAGACTCTGGCTCTTGACCCGAAGAATGTGAAACAGATCATCCTGACACATACGCACTTCGATCACACCGGAGGCATCAAGACATTAGCCAGCCTAGCCTCACCGAAACTGCTTCTGCACGAACAGGAGGTCAACAACATTGAGAATTTTGGCCTCAACATCTCCAAGCTCCGTGACGGAGAGATCATCGTTGCAGGAGATCACAAACTTGAGGTGATTCACACACCAGGCCACACGTCGGGATCGATATGCCTCTACGACAGAAAAAACAGGATTCTCTTCTCAGGAGACACCGTCTTTCCAGACGGGAGCTTTGGCCGCACCGATCTTCCCGGCGGGGAAAGTCGCGACCTGACAGAATCACTGGAACGCCTAACAAGGCTAGAAGTGGATTTCATTCTGCCCGGGCACATGGACCCAGTCAGATCTGACGCGCAAACACATCTTGCAGCCGCATATGAGAACGCAAGATCATGGTTATGAGGAGCCGGGTCGAGTCTCTGACAGTACCTCTATCAGCTTTTCATTTCTTGTTTCATGCAGACGTTTCAGCACCCTCAACGCATTCAGTGTTATCCACTTGCTAGGTTTCCCAACTGGTTCGATGTTTGCTTGCATTCTGCCTACCGGGGAGCTGTCAAGAAGCCACGTTCCATCTGACCGCCGCTTCTGAACCAACACTTTTGTGGCATCAACCAATCGTTCGTCATCGATGAAGCCAAACTTTGTAACGACTGCGAGTCCTCTCAGAACATTGTAACCATAGAACCAAGGAAAACTCAACTTCAACCATCCACGATTGATCGCCTGAAAGCCATGGTGATCGGCTTTGTACAGACGGTGCATCAGCAGAAATTCGACCGCTTTCTCCGCTGCATCATTCATTTCCGGTGTACGTGCTGTCTCAGGAGCTTCTGAGAATGCCTCAAGTGGACATATCGTTCCATGGAAACAGCTGTGCGTGTCCTTGATGTGAGCCTTCCAGTACGGGCAGAGCCATCCCCCGTCACGGTTTTGGACACTCAAGAGCCAGTCTAGCGCCTTCTTGACACGAGGATCATCTCCATATCCAAGTCGGATCAAAGCTGCAACCATGTTGCCAGTTAAGCAGGTGTACTCATGCTCGTTGACGAAAGACTGTGCCCAGAGTTCAGGTTCTGGCGACGACTTGTCTTTGATTCTAAGTGCTCTTTTCCCACGTTGATACTCGCATAGCGCCCCTTCTCTGGTATACATGGAGAATCCACCATTCTCTAGCTGAAGATTGAGAACACAGTTGCATGATCTCTGAACCCTTTCGTCGTTTCTGTCGATTCCAAGCTGACCTAAAGTCATCACTTGCCAGTATGTAGCCTTGTACTTGGGGAGATAGGGATCAGTTGCTTCCTCCCAATGCCCTTCAGGTCTTTGCTTAGACAAAATGCTAGTTATGATCTCTGACCCTGAAATAGTTGCCTTGGCTTCAGCCACTTCGATGTCTTCCTTTCCTAAGAGGTCACGGAGAGTGAAATAGCGGATGGACGGATTATTCTTCTCGAGAAGCCATTCAATCGGACTGTTCCGAAGAGATTCTTGCCAGCCGGACATATGAGTCACTCACAACTACAGCATATACTTGGCCGTCTATGGGAAGTCAATAGAATTCTTTGAGACTCAGAATATCCCAAGATAGTAAGGCAAGGAGTGTGATCAACGAATTAGCCTTCTGGAGTAGTCAGTTGCGATATGGTTTGCTCTGCTCCTGTGACAAGTCTAATGATTTTTCTTATCTCAGCACATTGGTTTGCATAGAGAGCGGCCTTTGTCTTGTCTCCTTCCAATTGGGCAGAGACGCATTTGTCGAAAAGCTCCTTCTCTCGCATCTCCAGTTGAGTCTTCCATTCGACTAGCCTCACAAACTGATCATTCAGACGTTGAACCGTTTCGTCTGGTTTCGTCACGATTCTTGGCTGAGCTGCAGAAAAAACCCGCTTGGTTATCCATCCCTTTCTCTCTAGGACACTCAGCATACGGTTGGTTTTGCTTTTGGTCCAACCGAGCTTCCCAGATATTTCCTGAACATTCAATCCCGGGTTTTCAGAGATTAGCCGGAAGAGCTTGTTGGATTCTGTCTCCTTTCCCTTCCTTTTGGTCTTCTGCAAGACTCTACTCACTCTGGAGAATACTCAGTAGCGGGATCTCTTTTGACATGATTGGCCCTATAATTCCAGCGCCATGTACACTTCATCAACGTATCCTTCTCCTTTGCGTATGGCCTTGGGGATTCTTCCAACTTCTCGAAAGCCAACCTTTTCATAGACGTGCCTAGCCCGCTGGTTTGAATCGAAGACGCTCAACCTTAGAAGTTTCAGCCCAGACTTTCTAGACTCATCTGCAAGAATTCGCAGCATCTCGGTTCCAATTCCCTCGTCACGATAACCTTCCCTAAGGGCGACCCCAAAAGACCCAGTATGACTCCTCTTCCCCGCTCCCTTATGAACCTCGGAATTCCCAACAACCTTACCAGCAACCTCTGCACACACACAAATCACCCGGTCTTTCTCAATATCTGCAAGAAGTCTACCGAGCCAGTCAGCCTCAGCGTCTCGAGTCGTCTTCTCAGTGACCAATATGTCTGCACCCTCATCAACAAGTGAATTAATGAACTCAAGAAAGTCGTCCAAGTCGCTCATTCTTGGAGCACGGAGAATGACCTCTCGTGCATCTTTGTCATGGAATTCCTTGTACACCTTCTCCATTCATGCCCGCCCTATTCTGTCAAATTGTGCGATTGCGAGCAATATCCCTTTGTCCACATTCGAATAGTGATTCTGGATCAAGGAAGAATAGGCAAAGAAAGCACACATGACCAGCTGGCTGCAAAAAGGCCTCTGTACACTGCCATTCCAGATGCAGCTCAAAGAAACGGAAGATGTGAAAGCAAAGAGCTCTGACGTCTTAACCAGCTGGAATGCCAGGAAACGTCTGACTTCGTAACATAGGAACAGGCCTATCTGAAGATCAAAACTGGACACGGTGCCAGTTCCATTACCTTGTCAGCAACACTACCCACAATCAGTGTCCTTAGTCGACTGTGGCCTCTTGATCCCAAGATGATTAAATCGAATTTCTCGCGTTCAGCAGTACAGATTATGGTCTCACCGGGTATTCCTGCCTCAACTCTTGATAGAACTGAGACCCCTTCTTCCTCTGCCTTAGCCTTGGCCTGTTCTGGAATCTTCATGTTCGCGGCCTTCTGCTTCTCTGCATCTGCCGCAGAAGCGGTTTGAGGCATGTGCACAACATACATGAACGTCAAGGAGCAGCCTGTCTTCTTTGCGAAAGCTATTGCATACGCCACAAGTCCTGCAGTGAATGGCGAGCCGTCAACCGGAACAAGAGCCTTCTGAAACATATCTCAGATCCACATGCATAGTCTCTAACGAGAAAACAATAAGGCTTTCTGCTTATGACTGTTCTCGGATCCGCACGATTTGCTGTCCAGAACAAGGCTACGGCTAGATATAATTCAGTTTGCCTTCATTCTGACTCTGACCTGTGTTGAGTTGAACGATGGCCCGCCACCAATTCTTTGTGGAGAGGTTGAGACAAGTGCATTCTGCGGTTTTCCACTGTTGTCCTCTAGCGGCCTCGGAGACCATAGGACGCCTTGTGGAACTCTGTCGGTCACGACCACGACCAAGTCGAGTTCGCCGGACGCGTTGAAAAGAGTGACCTCCATTCCCTCCTTGATGCTTCTACATTCTGCGTCGGCTGGGTGCATCCACACGATAAGCGGAATGGGGCCATAGACATCTCTGAATTGGCTGTGAGTGTATTGAGGCAATGCACTATTCAGCAGAATGAAAGCATCTCCAATTCTGCTTATTGGTAGTTGGACAGGAAGAGGGTCAACTTCCTCACCAACAACGGACGAAAAGAATTCGATTTTCCCCGATGGTGTCTGGTATTCCTCTTTCTTCCTGTGTTTCAATCGGAGCACTGCCCCCTTTAGAAGATCTTGATAGGTTCCATCTTCGAAAGAGTATTCCATGGCCTTCTTCGTTGCGTCTATCGGACTTTCGTGAAGCCACTTTTCGCTTAGCTTGAGTTTATTGATCAATTGCATCATAACCCAGATTTCGTCTCGGCTCTCTCCTAGAGGATTCACCACCCGAGAGCAAAGTCTGGTGTAAGGGTGACTATCTGCAACGACTATGTCCTCTTTCTCTAGGTAAGTAGGTGCGGGAAGTACAGCATCAGCGAAACGGCAGGTCTCAGTTAGATGAGTATCATGAACAACAACGTAGACATCGTTCCTTGAGAGGCCTTTCCTTACAGCGTTCTGTCCCGGTAGCGTCACTGCAGGGTTCATCCCTACGATGTAGATGAACCGGAATTCACCTGCTTCGAGTCTCTCCGCTAGGGCTACCTGGCTCACAATTCTTCCTTTCTTTGCCGTCAGGTTTTCTCCTGTCAAGTAGCCAAAGTCAATGAATCTCCCCTTGCTGTTAGAATAGTAAAATCCTCTATGGTATCCCAGAAGAACTGGAAGCAGAGAGACTGCCCTTACAGCCTCAGCACAGAACAAGCTCTTCTGCAAGCCAATTCCTATCATAATGACCCCTGGCCTCCTCTTCGCCATACTCTCAGCGAACGTCTTCACCTGATCCCATTGTAAACCGGTCAGCTTCTCAACTCGTTCAGGCGTCCAGTTTGCGACCTCATCTCTGAATGCCTCAAAGCCTTTTGTCCACTTCTGAACGAAGTCACCGTCCACGTAATTTTCATCAACAAGAAACTTCGCTACACCGTAAGCAAGTGCGACATCGCTACCAGGCCTTGGCCTCAACCAAAGGTCTGCGAATTCAACTGTTTCGCTTCGCCTAGGGTCAACGACGACAAGCATCGTCCCTTTCTCACGTCTTGCTCGTAGTGCTAATGCCCATAGATGTGGAGAACTGACTTTCGCGTTGAAACCCCAAAAGGCGATTATCTGCTTCTGCAACAGTTCTTCTGGTTCCATACCGTAGCTAAGTCCGTAATGGAGCCTGAGTGCCTCATGCCCAGATCTGCTACACAGCGAATGATCGGTCCGAGTTACGCCAAGAAAGTTCCACAGCCTCAAACTGTATTGCGACGTAAACAGGGCAGTGTTCCCCGCGTAGTCGAGAAAGAGAACTTTGTCAGGCCCATCTTTCTTGAGGGTCTCCTCAAGCTTGCCTGCGACATCATCAAGGATTCTGTCCCAGGAGACTTTCTCTAGAGTACTGTCGCGTTTTGGCCCTTGTCTTAACCTGGGGTACAGCACTCTCTCCTTACTGTACACTCGCTTTGGGTCGGCGCTTCCTCTTGGGCAGACGAAACCATCAGTGACAGGATTGTCTCTACTCCCCTTGACTGAAACGATCCTATCATTCTCAACCACAGCCTCTATGAAACACGAGTCAGGGCAATCTCTCGCGCAAATCGATCTTACGAGGACCAACCGCTACCTCAACATACCTGTTTTCGGGGAGTGCTCGCTCAATAGAGCCTTATCTAACAAAAAGATGAGAGCGCTTTCTTTATCAAGCATACAACTCTCGACTTGCCACTATGGCCGGACAATCAGTACTGGGCAGGTGGCGCTGTGTGCCACTGTGTGACAAACGCTTCCGAGCAGCAGGTTCACGATTTTGCTTCCACCCCTTGCACCGATCACTATCAGAGTGAAACCTCTCTCTTGAGCAACCCTAACAATCCTGTGACCGGCGTTCCCGAAATCTGTTTCAAGGATCGTATCTGTCTTGCACCCATTGGTCTCCACAATTCTCTGCGCGGCCTCCAAGATTCTCGTTCCTGCTTGCTCTAGAGGTGTGGGATCGATGGGTACGCCGGGCTCCATTGACGCTGGAAGAACTACAACGTGAATCAGAGTCATGGCTCCACCCAGGTCCTTTACAAGATCGCATGCGAACTTGATGTTCCTCTCCATTACCTTGGATCCATCAACAGGAACTAGAATCTTCTCAACCAAAGCATCCGACCCCGACTTTCTCGAATGACAATTCATCTAATAAGAGTTGTCGAACGAACCCATGGTCGAGCCTGTACGGTGGAAAAGTGCCTTCCGCAGGTTTGTCCTGCAGACCCAGGATCTTTCCACGGAGTCGACAAACATTTAATAGACAAGCGAAATTTGCTTTCTTCGTGAGAAGCATGAGACGCCTAGCATCTATAGCCATCTCAGTAGCGTTCATGGCACTCGCTCTTCACGTCAGCACATCCTACGGCCAGAACCAAGCACCTGACTTCACATTAACTGACCTCAACGGCGTGCGCTTTTCACTTTCAGACTATAGAGGAAGAATCGTCTTGCTGGACTTCTTCGCCACCTGGTGTCGTCCGTGTATAGATGAAATTCCTCATCTCATAACTCTGACCAAAACCTATCCAAATAGTACACTCGTAATAATCTCAATCAGCTTAGATTTCCCAAATGTTGACAATTCAGTCGTAAGAACTTTCGCAAAAGATATGGGAATTACCTGGACGGTGGCCAGAGACACCGCAGGAGTGGCAAACAAATACGAAGTCTTCGACATTCCCACACTGATTTTTGTAGATCAGGAAGGAAATATCAGAAGCAGATATATTGGACTAACAGAGAGTGACGCCCTTCGATCGAAAATTCAATTGATAATTCCAGAATTCGTAATGCCAACCGCGATGATGACCTTAGCGCTTGCAGCAACTCTCATTGTGATTCGCAAAAGGCAATGATGCATGCCCCTGCTTCAGGCAAGTTGATTAGCGCACTCATGACACGAATAGCAGAGAAGCCGATCACCGTCAGAAGGAAAATCCGATGAAGGCTGTGGCCCTCGTTTCAGGTGGAATAGACTCTCCTGTGGCAGCATATCTCGTCGGTAGGAAAATGGAGATAGTTCCCCTGCATTTTTGTCTTCATCCGTTCTACTGCGAAGTCTCTTTCGAACTTGCAATGGAATCATTGAAAGCTTTGAGAGCCAAAATCCCGTTTGAGAAAGTGGTTCTATATCCATGGGGAGAGATCCTGTCTGCAGCCCTGAGCAGTCATGCCAGAAAGTACATGTGTGTGATCTGCAAGAGAGGAATGTTCAAGGCCGCAGAACTGATCTGCAAGTTTGAGAATGCAAACGCCATTGTTACTGGAGAGTCACTGGGACAGAAGGCAAGTCAGACCCTTCGAAATCTGTCAGCCACCTCCTACAGCGTAACCTGCCCAATCCTGAGACCTCTCATAGGTTTTGACAAACTTGAGATCGAGAGGGTTTCTCGCAGACTTGGAATTTGGCGGGAAAAGCATGCGGGTTGCTGCACCGCGACGCCCAGCAAACCTGCTACGGGCACTAGCATAGAGACTCTCAACGAGCTCTATAACAAGTTGAACATCATGGCACTCGTCGAGAAGGGATTTGCAAAGCGGCTTGATGTGCAAGTCAAATCTGAGAATGATCTGGATGAAGCGTATCTTTTGTCGCTAAACCAGATCTGGACTTGATACTCAGAGCATTATAATCGGTTCGCATCCTGACAAACTAGAAGATGTGACCCAGGCAGCTTGGGTTGATACGATCACTTCTGTGAAGATCCACGGGATCTTTTCGAAGTCTTCCGTCTCTTTGCTTCGACCATGTTTTCTCTTTCACTGACCCAATAGGATTTTCCAGACGAAAGGAACTCCTTCTTCCAGATGGGCACGCTGGTCTTTGTTCTCTCGACGGCTTCAACAAGCGCAGGGAAAACATCTTTCCTAGATCTTCCGGCAACCAACACAGCCATGATCAAATCTCCTTGATTCAGCTTCCCCGTGACATGATGTATGAGAACATTCGCGATTCCAGTCCGATTACAGATGTCGTCAGCTATGGAAGACATCGCTTCCTCAGCTTTCTCCTCATACGCCTCAAACTCAAGATGTGAAACAGGTTCACCATCGGCTGATGTGCTTCTGGTCACACCAATGAAGACACCTATTCCACCAACCTCTTTGAAACGCGGATCAGCCCTCAATTGCTCAAGGAGGTCTTCCAGTCGTAACTCACCCTTGCCGTGGATACCCACTCTTCTCAAGCGACCTTCCCCACCATTCTTTCCCATGACAATGACTCTAGATATTGGAATCTCATAACCATACAGTTTTATACGCGAGAGATAATCTTGCCATCCCTTCGAACCACGCTGAGCACCACCACAGCTTAGATAAGGTTGAAAGGGTGGAAATGATG
>Ga0315268_10007583_pt1 | contig 11415 bp, 9 predicted proteins | sample C1_top_MG_FD_204535 | JGI IMG/M metagenome (GOLD analysis project Ga0315268, IMG submission 204535) | Sediment microbial communities from Yellowstone Lake, YNP, Wyoming, USA - C1_top | ecosystem: Environmental > Aquatic > Freshwater > Lake > Sediment | place: USA: Wyoming | collected 2017-08-01 | reverse complement strand
TGATCGCGACAATAGCGCCGGGTATGGCGCTGTGGTGGGAAAAGTTGTTCATCAGCATGGCGCGCAACGCCGGCAGCATCTCCTCCTACTTCAAGATTCCGACCAACCGGGTGGTGGAGCTGGGAACGCAGATCGAACTGTGACGTTCCCCGGTCCAGGCCTTCCTGTTGCCGTTGCCCGGCTTTCAGTTTCGGGTTACGCAGCGACTCACGCTCAAGCTGTTCCAGAAAAGCGGTCGCTTCGCTGATGACGTGTTTATCGTCAGCGACTTCGTCCTGGCTTACGACTTTCAGCCCTATTTCGTGCGCCTTTTTGGGTAATTCGATTTGATGCAGCGGGACTAGCGCAAGAAGGTCATTTTATTTAAGGGCCGATCGTTGCAATCGTTTGAAATTCTTTGAGTAATGCATTTCGTGGCGTAATATTGGCAGGTAGCGACTTGGCCTGCCTGGCGGTGGTAGCGTGCGGCAATATCGAAGGGGCAATATGGGAGTATTGCGGGAAAATGGGTTGACTCTTAAATTGGCGGATGACGGACGCCGGCTGCTGGCATCTTTTCGTCCGGTACAAGTCCTCGGCGAGGCCGACCTGGGTTTGCTGAGGGGCGAGTTGGCGGAGCAATTCCCCGATCTGTTCATTTTCGAGCAGCTCCTGCCGGAGGCAATCAATAAAATGCGTGCCGGTGAGGCATTCGAAATAATCATCGGCGAGGTGCGGGACGGCGAAGTGCAGGTTCATCTGGACGACAGCAAAATGGTGGCCTATCTGCACATCTCGCCGTCTTTCGGCGGCGCACCCGTTACCCGCGAGCAGGTGGACAGCGCCATCGAGCGAGCCGGCGTGGTTTTCGGGCTCGATCACGAAGCCGTCGAGCAGTCTATTCAAGCCGGCCGCGCCGACAACGTCCTGATCGCGAAAGGCCGTCCGCCGGTGCACGGTGAAGACGGCCGGATGGAAAGTCTGATTCCCACCATGAAGGAACGCCGTCCGCGTCTCGATGAACACGGCCTGGCGGATTACCGCAACCTTGGGGACGTCCTTGTCGTCCACGTGGGCGAAACCCTGGTGCGACGCGTTCCGGCCACTCCCGGCGAGGCGGGGGAAACCCTGCTCGGCCAGGAGATTCCAGCCATCCCGGGCAAGGAGGTGACGTTCGCTCCCGGCCTGACCGGGGTGGTGCCCGATGCCGGCGACCCCGACATACTGGTCGCCGCCATTACCGGCCAACCCGTGCAGGTGAAGAACGGCGTGATTGTCGAGCCCACCTACGCCGCGTCCCGCGTCGACTTGTCCACCGGCAACATCGTTTTTGATGGCACGGTCAAGGTGCAGGGCGACGTGCAAGCCGGCATGACTATCCAGGCGACCGGCGACATTCATGTCGCCGGCACGGTAGAGGCGTCGACCCAAGGGGAGGCGACCTTGGAGGCCGGGGGCGATATCGTGATTCAGGGCGGGGTGATCGGCCGCGTCGATTCCGGCGACGGCGAACGCTATGTTTCCCGCATCCATTGCAAGGGCTCGTTTACTGCTCGCTTCGTCCAGAATGTCCAGATTTTCGCCGAGGACAGCATCTACGTCGACGACACGGCGATGCAAAGCGAGCTCTCTGCCGCCAACCAGGTCGTCGTCGGAAAAGAAGGCTCGGGCAAGGGGCGCATTATCGGCGGGTTGATCCAGGCAACGCTGCTGGTCAAGGCGCAGGTGATCGGCTCCCCGACCCAGACCAGAACCGTGGTGGAAGTGGGGTTCCACCCCAAAATGAACGATCGGCTTCGCCATCTGGCGAGCGAAAGGGAAGAATGGGACAAGAAGCTGGAGGATGTGCAAAGGGTGCTGGCGTTCTCCAAACTGAATCCCGGCAGGCTTTCCGAGGAAACCCTGCAAAAAGCCGAAAAAACCCTGGTCGCGGCGCAGGCCCGCATTGCGGAGTTGCAAGACGAACATGAAGTCCTTAACGGGCAGCTCCAGCTAGCAGACAAGGGCCGCGTGGTCGTGGAAAAAATCCTTTTCGAGGGCGTCGAGGTGATGTCCGGAGGGCTGCGTTACAAGGCGATTGCCGAGCGGGGAGCCGGCGTGTTTTGCCTGCGCGAGGGTGAACTGGTGTTCGACGCCCTGCCTCGTTAGGGGCTGCTAGTATTCCGGATTGAAATTCTTGATGATGACGCCGCCCGACTTCTCGTCGTGCTCCACGTCCAGCAGCTTGCGCGCGGCCGCTTCCTCAAGCAGCTTGCTGAACGAGCGAAAGCCATAGTAGCTTTCATTGAAGCCCGGCTTGCGCCGCTTCAGCGCCTGCTTGACCATCGAACCCCAGATTTTTTCTTCTGCTCCGCGCTCCGCGAACAAAGCCTCTACCGTCTCCATCATCAAGTCCAAGGCTTCCTGTGACTTGTTGCCCTCTTCCGGGGATGCGGTTTTAGGAGCTGCCTCCGTGGCGTTTTTGGCGGCGGGCTTTTTCTTGCTGGTGCGCTTCTTGGCTTTTTCCGCCTTCTCGGCGTTCTCGCGCGCCAGATCGTCGTAGTAGATGAATTCGTCGCAGTTGGCGATCAGCAGATCGGAGGTGGAGTTCTTGACCCCGACTCCGATCACGGTCTTGTTGTTCTCGCGCAGTTTGCTCACCAGGGGCGAAAAATCCGAATCGCCGCTGATGATGACGAAGGTGTCCACATGGGACTTGGTGTAGCACAGGTCGAGAGCGTCGACCACCATGCGGATATCGGCGGAGTTCTTGCCCGACTGGCGCACATGGGGAATCTCGATCAGCTCGAACGAGGCCTCGTGCATGGGGGCTTTGAATTCCTTGTAGCGGTCCCAGTCGCAATAGGCTTTTTTCACCACGATGCTGCCCTTGAGCAGCAGGCGTTCCAGAACCTTGGTGATATCGAATTTTTCGTACTTGGCATCGCGCACGCCCAAAGCGATATTCTCGAAATCACAGAACAGTGCCATGCTGCGAATGTTTTGGGTGGTGTTCATGATTGGCTCCTGCGGAAATGTGCCCTGTGGTGGCAAATGAGTATTAATGAATATTAACTAATCAATTCTAGCAGAATCACCTAGAATACCGCTAAATGCGCGCAGTAACCGAATGACTCGAATGATAGCCTGAACATGAAGCCCCCGACAGAAACATTGCAGGAAAGCATAGCCCACCAGCGTGAATCACTGGTGGCAATGCTGCAGGAGCCCATGCGACGGCTGGCAGCAGAATGCGTACCGGTATGGGGCGATCGGGAAAAATTGGATGAGACGCTGGGCAAAGCGCTGAAAGAATTGCCTTATTGCAAGCATTTGTATGCGCTGGATGCCAACGCGATCCAGATCAGCTCTAACGTTAGTCATGAAGGGCTGCTGGAGGGCTTTGGCCGGGATCGGGCCAAGCGGCCCTACCTGCGCGAAATCACCACCAGCACCGATTTTTTCCTTTCGGATGCCTACATCAGCCTGCGCGAGCGGCGCCCATCCCTTACGGCCACCCAGATTGTGCGTAACGCGGCAGGCGACGCATTGGGATTTATCGGCGCCTATTTCGGCCTGCGCGATCTGCCGCTGACGCGCGAGCTCTACGAAGAGCCCAGGTACTGGCGCCAGATCAAGGGAGACCCCTCCATCCGCGGCACGGTATTCCACCAGACCCGCGCGGAAAGCGAGATGGACCAGCATATCGACACGGTGCTGGGCGTGGTAACCGAACTCATGCTCTATCACGGGGTGTTTCATGTGATGCTGCACTTTTCCAGTAGCCGCGCCGTCGTCTGGGTGATGGAGGACCCCTACCGTTATCGCCTGCTGGATATCGAAGCCCTGATCGATCCGGACATCTGTCTGGCATACCCACGCACCTCCTATCCGACGGGAGCGCAAGTGCCTGCCGAGCAAGTCCGCGGCGTGCTGGAGGCCTTTCGCACGCTGCGTCTCATGGACGAGATGTTCTACCTGCGCTCCGGCACGCTGAACATTTTTAACGGCCTCGTCGGCCTTACCTTCTCTTGCGATGGCTCCCATTACCTCCCTTATGACGAGTTTCTCTGCAAGGACCACGATTTTTGGACGGGCATTACATCAAACCAGGGGGCTGAGTCAGGGGATTCCATTCCCCAACTCATTGATAAGCCGGACGACAGCCGGAAGTCTCTATGAAGAAAACTCTTCGCAAAGACCGGCAAAACGTGGCCCAACAGGGCCGCATGGTTCAGAAGCAGGTATCTCCCGACTTCCTGGATCCGGCGCACGAATGGCGTCGCCTTTTCGCCGAGACATGGGGCACGTTCCTGCTGGTTCTCGTCGCCGCCGGTGGCGGGGTCGTGGCGGCCAAGAGCGGCGGGGCCGTCACCCCGGGCATGGAGGCGGTGGCACCCGGACTCATGGTGATGGCGGTCATCTACTTTATGGGCGCGGTGAGCGGGGCGCATCTGAACCCGGCAGTCACTTTGGCCTTTGCGGTACGGCGTAATTTCCCGTGGATCCGCGTGCCGGGCTATGTTTTGGCACAGCTGCTCGGTGGCGTCGCGGCGGCACTGTTTCTGCGAGCCCTGTTCGGCACTGTCGGCGCGCTGGGCGCGACCTTGCCGGGGAGTGATATCAGCAACGGGACAGCATTCGCGATGGAAGTGGTGCTGACAGCCGGGCTGGTGAACACGATCCTGGGCACGGCATCGGGAGCGCGCAACATTGGCACCAACGGTGCCATTGCGGTGGGCGGATACATTGCTTTGGCGGGTTTATGGGCGGCGCCGATCAGCGGCGCATCGATGAACCCGGCCCGATCGTTCGCGCCCGACCTGGTGCGCGGTGACCTGAGCATGACGTGGATCTATGTGGTCGGACCCGTGCTGGGCGCTCTGATCGGCGTCGCTTTCGAGTGGATACTCAAGGGCAAGCCCACCGTTGCCGGAACGCTTGCGGCACAAGGCTTGCTCGATATCGATGATTCGGCCAAGCCGGATGCGTGAGCAGGGGGACGGGTAGTGGTCGGAGTTTGCTATCGAACTCCTCGCTACTGGGGCTGAAGAGGGCTCTCCACGCCGGTAAAAATGAGAAATAGTATCGGTTCCACACACCTGTCAATCGGATTGCCCCAATGACCAAGCGATTGTCCCAGAGCGCACCTCATCTCATCGACGCGATATTGAACCAGAACGTGGGTCGCGATCCGGAGCGCCTGGCCATGAAGTACGCCAAGATGGCGCAGAATCCTTTCATCTTTCTGCGCGGCGCCTGCCATCTGTTCTACGACGCCCTGCCGGATTCTCAGCTGTTCCGCGCTACGCCCCTTACATGGTGCTGTGGCGATCTGCATTTCGAGAATTTCGGCAGCTACAAGGGCGACAACCGGCTGGTCTATTTCGACATCAACGACTACGACGAGGCCGCCCTGGCTCCCGCCACCTGGGACATGGTTCGCCTGCTGACCAGCATCCAGTGCGGGGTTGATGCCCTTCAAGCGACACGCGCCGAAGCCTTGGCCGTCAGCCAAAGCTGTCTGGATGCTTACCGCAGCGCTCTCGCCAATGGCAAGCCCCTCTGGGTTGAGCGGGAAACCTCCGGCGGTCTGGTGAATGCGCTGTTGACTACTGCGCAGGGACGCAAACGAGTCGCCTTCCTGGACAAACGCACGGTCCGTAAAGGCCAACGACGCAGCCTGAAATTGGATGGGGTAAAGGCGCTACCAGCCTCGGATGCTCAAAAAAATACGGTCACCGAGTTCATGGATAATTTTGCTGCCGTGCAGCCAAACCCAAAGTTTTTTCAGGTTCTGGACATCGGGCTCCGCATCGCAGGAACGGGCAGCCTTGGCGTGGAGCGCTTTGTGGTGCTGGTTGAGGGCAAGGGCAGTCCGGACGGCAACTACCTGCTTGACATCAAGGAGGCCAAGCCGTCGGCGATGGCGCCTCACCTCGCCCGCCTTGGCGTTAAGCAGCCGGCCTGGCCGGACGAGGCAAGCCGGGTCGTTGCCATCCAGGAGCGGATGCAAGCGGTGGACCACGCTTTTCTCCAGTCGGTGAAACTCGACGGACTGCCCTGCATCCTCAAAGGACTGCAACCCTCGGAAGATCGGGTGGCTATAGGAGAATGGGGCAAGAAATTGGACCGGCTCAAGGAGGTTGTGGCTACCATGGGTCGTGTCCTGGCATGGGATCAACTCCGCGCATCCGGACGATCCGGGTCGGCCAGCGCCGATGAGTTAATTGCCTTTGCGCAACGTAACGACTGGGCGACAGAGACGCTGGATATCGCCACAGAAATGACTTTGGCGACTCAGCAACAGTGGAAAATCTTCACAGAGTGGCTGAGCAACCATCCTCAGGTGGCTTAAGGGGTCTTTTCCTTGGGTGGCCTTTTGTGGGGCCTCTTGAACGGCCTTTTGCCTTGCGCGTCACCGCTGGGTTTTGACCGATCGGCGGATGCAGGGGGGTTCCGGCGAATGCTTGGCTCACGGGTTTCTACTCGATTCGCGGAAGCCAGAGCAATTTCCAGTTCGTTGATCTCGTCCCACTGGGCGTCAGTTCGCAGCCGTTCCGGGATGGCCAGAAGCTCTTGCAGGCGAGGGCGAGGGGCGGTCGATTGTTGATCATTCATGGCGGTATTATCTCACCATCTTCTCAATGTTTGGGGGACTTATTGCTTTCGTAAGGGGTCAAGAAGAGAGAATAGATCGTTGCGATCCAACCCCTGTATCAGCGCCTGCAACATTTGAAATGATATAACTGCGCCATGCCGACCGCAGCTTGGCACCGTCACCGCGTTAGAAATCAAGGTGTAATCATCACCGGGAAACACCCCCTTGGCCGGCTTGCCATTTCTTCTCTACTGTATAAGAATACAGTATGTTTGATTTCCCTATGAATACCCCACCAATCCAGATGAGCATCCAGGTTCTCTTGCCTCAGCTCCCGGGTGCCGAAGAATGAACCTGGCTGCCGAATGCACTGCAAACCCTGAGACGGAATCCTGCCTCGCGCGCCTCAACCCGGCGCAGCGGCTTGCTGTCGAGCATGGTACCGGCGCCGGGGAAGTCGCCGCTGGCCCGCTGCTGGTGATTGCCGGCGCCGGGTCTGGCAAGACCAATACCCTTGCGCATCGCGTTGCCCATCTCATCGCCCAGGGTGCCGATCCTGGGTCTATCCTGCTGATGACCTTCTCGCGTCGCGCAGCGGACGAGATGGCGCGGCGCGCCGAGCGCATCGTCCGCCAGATGGCGGTGGCCCGTCCCCGGCTCGGTTCGGTGAAACTGGGTTGGACCGGCACTTTCCACAGCGTCGGAGCGCGCCTGCTGCGCGAATACGCCGACCGGATCGGCCTCAACCCGGCTTTCACCATTCATGACCGGGGGGACTCCGCCGACCTCATGAACCTGGTGCGGCATGAACTTGGATTTTCCGCCAAAGCCAAGCGCTTTCCGCTGAAGAACACCTGTCTGGCGATTTACTCGGCCGCGGTCAACACCTTGTCGCCGCTGGCAGACGTGCTGCAACGCCGCTTCCCGTGGTGCGCCGAATGGCACGACGATCTCAAGCGCCTGTTCCTTGCCTACGTGGAAGCCAAACAGCAGCAGCATGTGCTCGACTATGACGACCTGCTGCTGTATTGGGCGCAGATGGTCGGCGAACCGCGACTCGCCGCGGAGATCGGCGCGCGCTTCAGCCATATACTGGTGGATGAATATCAGGATACCAATGCCCTGCAGGCCAGCATCCTGCTCGCTCTCAAGCCGGATGGGCAGGGCCTCACGGTCGTCGGCGACGACGCCCAGTCGATCTATGCCTTCCGGGGCGCGACGGTGCGCAATATCCTGGACTTCCCTGCCCACTTCTCCCCGCCCGCGAAAACGGTCACGCTGGAACAGAACTACCGCTCGACCCAGGCTATCCTTGCCGCCGCAAATGGCGTGATCGGGCTGTCCAGCGAACGCTACAGCAAGGAACTGTGGAGTAACCGGGCCTCAGCCGAACGTCCGCAACTCGTCACGGTGCGCGACGAGACCGACCAAGCAGCCCTGGTGGTGGAAGAAGTGCTGGCGCGGCGGGAGATGGGTATCCGCCTCACGGCCCAGGCGGTACTGTTCCGCGCTTCGCATCATAGCGCGGCGCTGGAGGTCGAGCTCGTCCGACGCAACATCCCGTTCGTGAAGTTCGGCGGATTGAAGTTCCTGGAGTCGGCCCACGTCAAGGATGTGCTCTCGGTATTGCGCTGGATCGAAAATCCGCGCGATCGGGTTGCCGGATTCCGGGTGCTGCAACTCCTTCCCGGCATCGGCCCGAAGACTTCCGCGCAGGTGCTGGACAACCTCGCGCTGACACAGGATCTCATGATGGGATTGCAGGAATCCCGGGTGCCGCCTGGTGCGGCTGAAGCTTGGCAAGACTTTCTGGGATTGGTCGAAAGCCTTGGCCGGCATGCCGTGCCGTGGCCGGCGGAATTCGAGATCGTCTGCCGCTGGTATGCGGTGCATTTGGAACGCCTGTACGAGGATGCGCAGATTCGCCGGATGGACATCGAGCAACTGGAAAAGATCGCCGCCACTTATCCCTCGCGCCAGCGTTTCCTGACCGAACTTACGCTGGACCCGCCCGATGCCACCAGCGGTGAGGCGGGGGTGCCGTTGCGCGACGAAGACTACCTGATTCTCTCCACCATCCATTCGGCAAAAGGGCGGGAGTGGCCGGCGGTCTACCTGCTGAACGCAGTGGACGGCTGCCTTCCGTCCGACCTGGCGACAGGCAGCACCAGCGAGATCGAGGAAGAACGGCGCCTGCTGTACGTGGCCATGACACGCGCCAAGGATCACCTGCAGATCGTGGTGCCGCAGCGCTTCTTCGTCTCGCAACAGTCTCAATTCGGCGACCGCCATGTCTATGCCGGGCGGACTCGCTTCATTCCGGCAGGACTCCTTAACCTGTTCGAGACGAAATCCTGGCCGGTGGCGGAAACGGCATCGCCTGATCCAGCTGGTCGCTCGCGGGAAGAAGTCGTGGACTTGCTGGCGAAGATGAAGGCGATGTGGAATTAACCTGACAAGGCTGATTCGCCTGTCGTCTCCCGTCTGAATGGCTCCTTGAATTATTCGCCCATGTACTGTATAAATATACAGTACATATCCAGGAGCAATCATGCGCGACCTCACACCACGCCAACAAGAAATCCTGCAATTGATCCGCGACCGGATCGAAGCAACCGGAATGCCCCCCACTCGCGCCGAAATCGCACAGGAATTCGGCTTCCGTTCGCCGAACGCCGCCGAGGAACACCTCAGGGTATTGGCGAGGAAAGGCGTGTTGGAGCTTCTGCCGGGCGCCTCGCGCGGCATCCGGCTATCCAACGGGGGCGGCCTGCCGGTGGTGGGTCGGGTCGCGGCGGGCAGTCCGATCCTGGCTCAGGAACACATCGAAGCGCATTACCAGATCGATTCCGCCTTGTTTGCACCACGCGCCGACTATCTGCTCAAGGTGGTCGGCATGAGCATGAAGGATGCCGGCATCCTGGACGGCGATCTGCTGGCGGTGCATCGCAGCAGCGAGGCGAGAGCGGGCCAGGTAGTCGTCGCCCGGCTCGACGATGAGGTGACCGTGAAGCGCTTCAGGAAACGCGGGCACATCGTGGAACTGCTTCCCGAAAACCCCGACTTTCAACCCATCGTGGTCGATCTGCGTCGCCAGGAACTCGTCGTCGAAGGCATCGGAGTCGGCGTGATTCGCCACGGCAAATCACTATGAACACCGCCCTCGACGCGTTGTTGCAGCACCCCGGCATCTGGCGCGGCGACCAGCGTGCACAGAGCAGCGAGAATGCGCTGCCGACCGGATACGCGGAGTTGGACGAACTGCTGCCGGGCGGCGGCTGGCCGCGTGGAGCGTTGACGGAAATCCTCTCCGCGCAGGAAGGGATCGGCGAATTGCGGCTGTTGCTGCCGGCGCTGTCCCGCGCCTCCGCTCAAAACGGCTGGTTGGCCTGGGTCGCGCCACCCCACGTCCCCTATGCGCCGGCCTTGGCCGCTGCCGGGGTCGATTTGAAACGTTTGCTGGTGACGCAGCCGCAATCGTCCGCCGATGCCTGGTGGACGGCGGAACAGGCGTTGCGTTCCGGTGCCTGTAGCGCCGTCCTGGCGTGGCTGAGAGCCCCGGATGAACGGCGCATGCGCCGGCTGCAACTGGCGGCTGAAAGCGGGCACGCCTGGGGGGTTCTGTTCCGGCCCGCGCGTGCCGAGCAGGAGCGCTCCCCCGCGGCACTGCGCCTGCGCCTGGAGGCGACCGCGGACGGCCTGGCTGTGCACGTTATCAAGCGCCGCGGCGGACAGGTGAGCAAACCGGTGCTGGTGGATCTGTATCCCTCCCTTGGGGTTCGCCGTGCCCGCCCGGCACCCCCGCCTCTTTCTCTTGTGCCGTTGCTCCGGGAATCGGCCCGGAACTGACCAGGCCCGAAGTCCCGAAGCCGTCGCCACGAGTGTCGTCCATGTTATGGCTCGCCCTTCATTTCCCCGCGCTTGCCCTGGAAATTTTCTCCCGCGGAGCCGCCACGAGCGAACCCCTGGCGGTTGCGGAAAAGCGCGGCAACCGTGCGCTGGTGGCGGCCTGCAACGAGGCCGCCGATGCCTGCGGGGTGCAGCCGGGAATGCCGATTTCCGCCGCGCAGGCATTGGTCGTCGGGCTGGTCGTGCGCTGGCGCGATTTGGCGGCGGAGCAGGAATCTCTTGCCGGTCTTGCCGCCTGGGCGGGCCGCTTTACCCCCGCGGTGAGCCTGCAAGCGCCGGCCGGGCTGCTCCTCGAAATCGGCAGTTGCCTGCGCCTGCATCATGGTCTCGACAACCTGCTGGGCCTGATCCGCAGCGGGCTGCATGAAATGGGCTACACCGCCACCCCTGTCTGCGCGCCCACGCCCCACGGCGCCTGGCTGCTGGCGTTGGCAGGGAAGGAAGCCGCCCTTCGTGGAACGGCACAGCTTGAACAGGCCCTTGCCGGGTTGCCGGTGAGCCTGCTCGATCAGCCGCGGGAAACTTTGGAAAGCCTGGAAATGGTCGGGGCGCACACGCTCGGCGACTGCCTGCGCTTGCCGCGTCCCGGCTTGGCACGCCGTTTCGGCCAGCGCTTGCTGGATGAACTGGATCGCGCGTTCGGACGGCTCCCCGAGGCGCGAGCCTTTTTCGTGCCGCCGCCCAGTTTCGAACGGCGCCTGGAATTGCCGGCGCCGGTGCACGAAGCGGAAGCGCTGCTGTTCGCCGCGCGCCGCCTGTTGCCGGAACTGGAAGGCTATCTCAGCCTGTGCCAGGCCGGCGTGCAGGAACTGGAACTCCTCTGCCGTCACGAGGATGTGCCGGATACCCTGGTGAAAATCGGCTTCGTTCAGCCCGTCCGCGCAGCCGACCGGATGCTGCTCCTGTTGCGCGAAACCCTGGCCCGCACTAGCCTGCCCGCCCCGGTT
>Ga0315268_10007582_pt1 | contig 11415 bp, 8 predicted proteins | sample C1_top_MG_FD_204535 | JGI IMG/M metagenome (GOLD analysis project Ga0315268, IMG submission 204535) | Sediment microbial communities from Yellowstone Lake, YNP, Wyoming, USA - C1_top | ecosystem: Environmental > Aquatic > Freshwater > Lake > Sediment | place: USA: Wyoming | collected 2017-08-01 | reverse complement strand
TCTCCACACATGTCGGCTACTACAGCATCGTGGACGGCATGGAGACGACGGGAATTCCGCCCTCGGGCTGGAAACCCTATCCCGGCGGACATCTCCTGTCGTACGACCTCAAGACCGGCAAGTTCGAAGACTTTGGTGTCGCGTCGGGCGGGGAGGGCATTCTGACCACGAGCATGGATACACGGCGGGGGCGGATGTTTGGACTGACGTGGCCCAGTGGGAGTTTTTTCCGTTATGACCTTGCGAAGCGGGATTGGAAACGCTTCGGCAAAATGTGCGCCGAAGGTGAAGCCGGCACCGGCGCGGCGTATCGCACGATCTGCCGGTCCGTCGCCGTGGCGTTGGACGACGGCTCGGCCTATTTCACGACTTCGGAGGGAACAATTTTGCGGTATCGCGCAGATAAAGACACGGTCGAACCAGTGGCCGGCGAGGACATGAAGAAGGATTACTTCGGCCTTTACGACCCGACCTCGCCCGGCCACATGGGCTACAATTGGCGGCAGGTGTTCTGGCGCACGGCGGACAAGATGATCTACGGGGTGCATGGCAACTCCGGCTACCTGTTCCGCTTCGACCCCGCCGCCGGACGCATCGAGGTGCTGGATCGCATCACGTCCGAGCCGTCGAAACGCAGCGGCATGTTTGACCAGTTCAGCTATGGCTATCTCGGTTTTGCGGCCGGACCTGACCGGGAGACAATTTATTACCTGACGGGCGGGCCGATCTACGTTGATGGCGCTCGCATCGCCGGCAAATCCAAAACCGCGATGGGCGAGGCAAAAGGGTTGGAAGACTTGCATCTCATCACGTGGCACATCCCGACGGGGAAATACACCGACCAAGGCGCCATCTTTTACGAGAACGACCAACGTCCGCTCTACGTCAACTCGATTGCCGTGGGCAGAAATGGAAACGTTTATTTCCTTGGGCGAATCACTGAGAACGGAAAAACGCGCGCCGATCTCGTCGAGGTGCTGGGCATCCGGCATCGCTAACGCAACCTTTCAATAAATCCAAACACCAAACACCTGGAGCACATTTATGAAAGATCACATAAACAATGGTTCGTCGCAGTACTCACGAAGAACATTCTTGAAATCCAGCAGCGTCGCGGTGGCCGGATTGGCCGTGGCCACGCCGGCGTTTGCCGCGCCCAATACCGAGACGCTGGCTGTGTCCGGCGGCGCGAAGGCGGTCAGCTTCCCCGAGGCGGAGCACGCGGCGTTGACCCGCTGGCCACGCTACGGTGAGGACGAGAAGCAGGCCGTCTGCGCCCTGCTCGACAACAACAAGTTTTACGAGGAACTGCCCCTCTTCGAGAAGGAGTGGCAGGAGTACACCCAGTCGCCGTTCGTCAAGGCGCACATGAACGGTTCAAGCGCGCTCACGAGCATGTACTTCGCGCTGGATCTGCCGCCGGGCAGTGAGGTCATGGTGCCATCGTACACTTTTTTCTCCGCCTGCCTGACGCTGCGGTTCTTCGGACTGGTGCCGGTCTTCATTGATATTGATCCAAAGACGGCCTGTTTCGACCTGGAAGACGCGAAGCGCAAGTTGACGCCGCGGACGCGGGCGGTGGAAGCCATGCATTCCTGGGGGCTGCCCTGCGAGATGGACCGGATCAGCGAGTGGGCCAAAGAAAAAGGGCTGATCCTGCTCGAAGACGCCGCCCATGCGCACGGCGCGTCCATGCAAGGCCGGAAGATGGGCACGTGGGGGGCCATGGGCATTTACAGCTACCAAACCAGCAAGGTCATGCCGGCGGTTGAGGGCGGCATGGGCATGTACCAAACGCGCGAATACTACGAGCGCGCCGCCGCGTTTGGAGAATATCTAGATCCGGCCAAGTTTGCGAAGGACAGCCCGGTGCGCGCCTATGAGGGCACGGGCTTCGGCCAGAAATATCGCATGCACCCGCTCGCGGCGGCCATCGCTAGGCAACAACTAAAGCGACTCGACGGCGTCAATGAACTCGCGGCCAGAAATGTCCGCGCGCTGAATGACCGCCTGACTCAGTTGGCTGGCATCAGCGAGCCGCGCTGCCGCCCGGATCAGAAACGCGTCTATTACAATGGCAACATGCTGTTCCTCGACCTCAAGAAAGCTGGATCTTCCCGCGCCGCTCTGGTTAAAGCCCTGACCGCCGAGGGTGTGCGCGCCAGCTTCTGGGACTACCCGGAGCAGCACAAACTGAAGATTTATTCGGAAGCCAAATGGTGGCATCATCCGCCGACCATTCCCGCCTCCATGCCGGGCAACGCCCACGTGAACGCCAATCACATCTTTCTGCCGGTGATTCATGGCGACGCGCCGGCGCTGATCGAGCAACACGTGAAGGCGTTCGAGAAGGTCTGGGCCCATCGAGCGGAACTTGCGTAGCTTTGACGTGTCGCGTGCGGCCAGTTCCGTTCGACATGAATCATTGATGTCCGCAGCGAAAGGAATGGCGTGCTACTGGCTTTTCGCCCGCAAACGCAGCGCATTCTCGGAACGAATCGCCCGAAGTTGTTCGTCGCTGAGTGGAGATTCCTGTAATTTGAGCAGCGAAGACTCGAAGAAGAACAACGGCGCGTATGAGCCAAACAGCACACGGCCCGCGGGGATTTGGGTGAGCAACTTCTCCACACCACCCACCCCCTCGAGCATGGAAATCTCGACATAGACTTCTCCCGCCGCGATGAGATCAATCAGCGCTTTGCCGCGCAGCGTGCGGAGTCCATTCAGGAGCACCAGCCGAAGCCCCGGCGTCTGCTTTATGATGTCAATGAGCGCCGCCGTGTCCAGCGGCTCAACCCGCATTAAACGATGCATCATGCGCTCGTCTTCCATCACCAACACGAGTTGCACAATCAGGCCTCGCTCGGTCGCCAACCGCAATAGCTTTGCAGAATCCGGATCGTCGAGTTTGTAGCCGTGATAGTTTGGATGCAGCCGGATGCCGGGCATGTGGTGCCCCTCGGCACAGCGATGCAACTCCTCCTCCCAGTCCGGTAACTTCGGATTGATCGAGCCGAACGGAACAAGCAACCCGCGTCCGTGGCGACGGCACTCGTCGGCGAGGCGGGCGTTCACCGCACCGATGTCTTTGTGCAACAGACCGTCGAAGTTGCCAGCCCACGCTTGAACGACGCCTTGGCGCCGGAGCTTGGCCGCGAGTGCTGGCGTGTCGTCGCCGCGCACACGCCGCAATGGCCAACGCCCGAGGTTCACGTTGACATCAATCAGACCGGTTGTGTCGCTTGCCGTCTGCGCTGCGTCCATACTGCCGACCACCACCAAGCTCGTCGCCGCGAGCGTGAGCTTGAGGAAATCGCGACGCATCATCCCGCCGCCGTAGCAGCCGAGGTCACGAGGCTCTGAACTCGATTTCGGATTTCGTTTATTCGGATTTCTTTCGGATTTCGACATTCGGATTTCGGATTTAGTTCGGCTTGATTCCTTTCTCGCGCAGAATGGGCCGAAGCAAACGCTTGAGATTTTCTCCAAGAATGAGCCGCTTGGCGGATTCCGGAATGTCCGCCCCAAACACCTTCGCCAGTTGCGATGCAAAACTGCGCCCGCCGGCATCGCTGCCGTAGAGCACCCGCTCGGCGCCAAGTTCGCGCACGGCCATCTCAGTGAATCCCGCCACCGGATCGCCGCCGGCCAGGTCGGCAAAAACATTCTTCAGCGGTCGAATCGCGCGGATGCCGACCTCCCAATCGCCGCCCGTATGACCGCACACGAACGTCGCGCTTGGATGCCGCGCGGCCAGTTCGGCCAGTTCCATCGGCGTGGATTCGCCCGGTAGGTTGCCGGTGATCTTGATCCACGTGTGCTGCAAGATGAGTGCCTTGAGTTCCGCCGCGCGGGCGATGAGCGGGTCCAGTTCCGGCGCATTGCAATGCTGCGCGACCCAGAGTTTCACGCCGACCATCGGGCCGTCGCAGACGCAACGGTTGAGTTCGTTGAGGCTGGCTTGCGCGTGCTTCGGGTTGAGATAAACGTAGCCGAACGCCCGGTCCGGAAACGCGCGGATGGCGCGGAGCACCTCGTCATTCTCCTGCCGCATCGTTTCCGGCGAGGGATCGTAGTTCCACTCCATGCCCATGGACACGCACAACCGTGCGATGCCCATACGGTCGGCGTATTCGAGCAACTTGCCGAGGCGCGCTTCAGGCGTGTTTCCCGGCACTCCCGACAGATGGCAATGCGCATCCCAAACCCCGGTCTTCATCATTTCAATTCTCCCGGCCATACCGGCCGGTGTCGCGGTATCTCCGATTTGAAATCGCCAAGACTCGACCAGTAAAGCCGCTCGCCCAAATCCACCTCGGCGACGGCGACCGTGCCCCATTCGGTGGCCTGCGCCAGCACGCGGCCCTCGCGGTCATACACGCCGGAGATCATCCAATTGAGATTCGTGTCGCAATAGGTGCTGCTGACGAGGAAGACGTGGTTTTCGCACGCGCGGGCGGCGGCCAGCAGCGGGTTGCAGCCGGCTACCGGGAACGCGATGATTTCCGCGCCGCGAATGCTGAGTTGCCGCGCCGGTTCCGGGAAAAAGCCGTCGTAGCAAATCATCATGCCGATCCGGCCGATCTTCGTGTCAAACACCGGATAGTCGGTGCCCGGTGTAATGCCGGCTTCGATTTCGGTTCGCGGCAACGTCACCTTCCGATATTTGCCGATGAGTTTGCCGTCTGGCCCGATGAGCACGCCGGTGTTGAAGATCAGATGCCGTTCGCGCTCGACGAGTCCGGCGACGAGGTGCAATCCGTGCTGGCGCGCGAGTCCGCCGAAATACTCCGTGGAAGGTCCGGGAATGGACTCGGCGGCCTGCGCGTAGGACAAACCGTTTCCCGTGGCGGTGAGCGTTTCCGGCAACACGACGAGGTCGGCTTTCTGGCGTGCGGCGTCGGCGATGAACGGCTCGAACTGCCGGCAACTGTCCATCGCCGTTTTGCCGCCGCCCGGAATGTAATGCACCGTGGCGAGCCGCACCTTGCGCGGCGGCGGCGGCCCGGTTTCCGTCAGCGAAACCTCACTCCACTCCACGTTCGCGCGCGAGGCCCAACGGAGGTGCAATTCGACGATGGCCTGCGTGGCCTTCGATGGCACGTGATAAACGCCACCCACCTCCGTCCAGCCGCCGCGGCCCGTCGGGCCATCGGTCGGGAATTCCGGTTCGGACACCGGCGGCTTGTCGGGGGCAAAGCTGTGCGCGCCCGGTTCGTCGTGAAGAACCTGCCGGCCTTTGTCATCGCGCCAATGGACCCGCACCAGCACGCTGCGCCGCGGCACCGGCACGTTCTCCACGTGGCGCACGGCGCGGAAGCGATACCACTGCCCGCCTTTGACTGGCAAAGTTTTCTCCCAATGTCCGTCCAAACCGTCGCGCTTGTCGGTGCGGATGACGAGGCCGCCGGTATGCGACGGGCCACCCTTGGGATTGAAGCTGAACGCAGGTTTGATTTCATCGCGCGCGGCGACACCCTGCCAACCCTCCGGCGAACCGCTCAAGTTGGCGGCAAGGCATGCTCCTGCGATTAATGCTGGAAACAGAACAGCGCAGTAAAAGATTCGCGTCAAACCTCCGCGATGGGTAGGGATGCGTTCCACCGCGTCCCCATCTTTCCGCCTTGAAATCAGGGACGCGGTGGAACGCGTCCCTACCAAATAAAAAACGTGGTTGCTCATGGTTGCTCGATTCGTTTCGCGCTCAGAGTTTTGGCAAACGGTAGCGCCACAATTCAGCGCGCGACCCAAAATACACGGCATCTTCCGTAAGCGCGAAACCGCAATTGATGGGCACGGGCGACTTCGCGGTGAAACTGATTTCGTCTTTCGCCGGGTCGAGCACATAAACCGAGCTGCCTGCGAGGCCCACCAGCTTGCCGCTGGCGTGGCGACCCAGCGAAATTTCCGTCTGTCCTCCCGGCAGCGAAACGGTCTTCACCACCTGCATCCGCTGCGGATCGAACACGAAAAGCTGGCTGCCCACCGTCGTGAAAACCTTGCCGTCGGCCGCAAACGTAGCCGGGTAAGAACGCGCGCCGGCCACAAGCGCAGCTTCGAAAACTTTCTTTTTCTTTTTCGGATCGAACGCGAATAACTTCGCCTCCTTCTCGACCGGTTGCGTGCCGCCGCCGCCCCAGTTCCCGCTGCCGCCGAAGATCAAGCCGCTCTTCGTCTCCCAAGCCAGCGACACGATGCTTTGGTTGGTGATGAGGTGGCGATAATTCTCAATGGTCTTGTTCTGGCGTGGATCCCAAACCGCCATCGCGCCGCCGAGCTGGCCGTAGGGCGGTTCACTGCCGACGTAGATCATCCCGTCGGGGCCGTAAACCATCGCGCGCGGACGCAGGTGGCCGTCGCCCACGCCGCCGAACGAGACGGGATTGCAGTCCGCGCCCGTGCCATATTTCCAAAACGGCTTGGCGGGATCGTAGAGGTTCATGATCGCGCCGCCATAATAACAAAGGTAGAGCTTCTCCTCGCGTTCGAGCAGCGAATAGACCTCGCCGCCGGGCATCGCGCCGAGATGTTCGCTGCGGTTCGCTTTCGGGTCGTAGCGGAAAATTTCCATCGGCATCGCAGTGCTGCCGTATATGCATCCGCCCGGACCATTGCCGACGACGAAAATCATATCGCCCACGCCAGCATACTTGAACTTGCGCTCGACGACCTCGCCCGTCTTGGGGTCTTTGAGCGAGAACTTGCCGCGCTCGAACGCAACGACCTCGCGTCCGTCGCGGAGCTTGCGCGCGAGTGGCGGCGGTGCGGTGCTGACGCGCGTCACGGTTTCGTCGTCGAGGCGCATGACGTTTGTGCCGAACTCGGCATAGACGTTTCCGTCATTGCGGCGCGAGACGCTCACGGTCGTCCAATCCTTCGCGCCTTCGAGTCCCGGTGGCAACAGGCTGCGATGCTGCTTGGTCGCCGGATCGAACACGACGAGATCACCGACCGTCGTGCCGATGCCAACATAGACCTTGCCATTCGGTCCGACGGCGACGCTGCGCGCATACATCTCGGTCGGGTGCATGCGGCCCAGGTCTTCCATCGCGCTGGACTTGGGATCGAAACTCACGAGCTTGGCCTGCGGATACGTGCAGGCGTAAAGCTTGCCATCCTTGCCGATGTCGTATTGCCAGAGGTAGCTCTCGGTGGGCGACGGTTTGCCGACAACTTCGATTTGTTTGTCCGGCTGTTTCGGGTCGAAGCGCAGAACCAAGCCGCCGTCCCACGTGCCGAGATAAATCTTGTCGTCCGGCCCGGCGATGAACGCCCACGCGCCCGGGCCTTCCGGCGTGTCGAATTGCCGCGCCTCGCCCGTGTCCGGGTCCACCTGCACCAGGAACAGCTTGCCGGCGGTCTGGTTGAAGTTGAAATAGATCGCGTCGCCACCGCGACCGTTCGGGCCGACAATGCAGCCCATCAATCCACCGACGCGGACCGGAATGCCGAGCGATTCAAAGCGGCCTTCTTCCGCCACTCCGGCAGTAACGAGCGCGAACGCGAGTGCGAGTGCGAGTTGTTTCATGCGCCAATCAAGGAGTTATCGTCTGATGGAGGCGCGTTTTCAAACTGTTTTTCAACGTAGCGGCGCCAAGGTGCAAAGGAACGCGAAGAACGCAATGGCGGCGCGCAATTGCTTTCGGCGGGCCGAGGCGTCAATCTCCGCGCGTGGCGAAGAAATTTTCCGCGCCCGTAGCCGCGCCTGTGAAGGCGCGGAAACACAACGCCGACGCCGAAGAATCCGCGTTGTCACGAACGCAGCCACGAAATCAACCCCGCCATCATACCCGACCTGCGCGCGATTGACGACATCGTGGGCGGACTGATTGATTTCTTCCATGCACGCGGCGTGCAAGTGGTGCTGCTTTCCGAATACGGCATCACGAACGTGGACACGCCGGTTCACTTGAACCGGCGCTTTCGCGAATTTGGCTGGCTAACGATCAAAGACGAACTCGGTTTGGAAATTCTGGATTGCGGCGCGAGCAAAGCTTTCGCAGTTGCCGACCATCAGGTCGCGCACATTTATGTCAACGACAGGTCGGTTGAAAGCGAACTGAAGCTCCTGCTCAACGAGACTCCGGGAATCGAACACGTTCTTGGCGCAAAGGAAAAAGTTGAATGGGGCGTTGACCACCCGCGCGCGGGCGATTTCATTGCCATCGCTGCCGAGAATGCTTGGTTCACTTACTACTACTGGTCGCCAAGTGGCCGTTATGCGCCTGACTTCGCGCGGACGGTGGATATTCATCGCAAGCCGGGCTACGACCCGGTGGAGCTTTTCACCGACCCGTCACTTTCGCTGTTGGCGTTGAAAACCAAAATCGCGTGGCGACTGCTGCAAAAGAAATTTGGCTTCCGCATGTTGATGGACGTGATTCCGCTGGACGCCTCGCTGGTGAAAGGCTCGCATGGTCGCCGCCCGACTGATGCGCGGGATTTTCCCGTGCTGATTTGCGAACGCGCGGATTTGCTGGGCGCGCATCAAATCGAAGCGACGGACGTTTACCACGCACTTGTACGGCACGTGTTGCGTTGATTGGAGCGCGGCTGGGTGCAACGCACCAGCCGCAGCGCTTGCGATGGTTTGATGGCGTCCGAGTTGTCGCCGATTCGCTCTGTCAACCGATGCGTTGCGGCTGGTTCTTCGGACACAGTCGCGCTCCGAAACTTCATCGCGGCAAAACGTGGCCGGGATTGGTTTTGCCGAGCGAGCACGTTGGAGGCTCTCCGACTTTCCCAATCGTGTATTTGCCGCCTGTCGGACATATCGGAAGATTGCCGTCGTAAAGTTTGATGTAAGGCTTGATGTCGCTTTCGGTGCAAACCACACCGTTGGATTTCCCAAACTCCAGCGCCCATTGCTGGATCGCTCCGTCAATCTGGCGAAGGTTGTTGATGCAAGCGTTACAGCACGGGGTTGACCGAGCTTTTATGAAATTGGGAATTCCAACAATAACCAATAAGCCAGTGCAAAGGCCAAAATTGAGAATAAGGAGAGACCTGGCTTTCCTTGACATTGGCACATGTCGCTGGGCAATCAGAAACCAACCAATGCCAGCTAGCCAGCAACCGAAAAATAGCAGAAAAAGCAGATCCTTTGACAAACAGACGACCAAACCTAAAAAAAGTGCCACCACGAAGCAGCCGATTCCAACGATGATTTTGATTGCTCTCATTTGCAATTTTCAACACCGCCAAACAAATACTGTTGCGGAGTTTTACCTTCTCCGTCTCGCTGGCCCGAAGTGATAACCGCCGTGGACCCGCACGCCGCGCACTTTGCCGGGGAAACCTTGCGGTTGGCCAGGCTTGCTTTCCTCGAACAGCGCCGTGTAGGTGTAATCGAAATTCTCCAGCTTCACGCGCGGGATTTTCTGGCTGATGAACCGTTCGATGGCAAACACGTGGCTCGCCTCCTCCGCCACCATGATGGTGAACGCGTCGCCGGTGTGCTCCGCGCGGCCCGTGCGCCCGATGCGATGGATGTAATCCTCCGGATGCTGCGGCACGTCGTAGTTGATCACGTGGCTCACGGCCGCGATGTCCAGCCCGCGCGCGGCGATGTCCGTGGCCACCAACACCTCGAAACGGCCGTCGCGGAAGCCGTGCAACGCCTGTTCGCGCTCGCGCTGGGTGCGATTGGAGTGGAGCACGGCCACGGCGTGATTGGCGCGTTTGAGCAGACCCGCGACGCGGTCGGCACCGTGCTTCGTGCGGCAGAAGATCAGCACCGAGTTGTAATTCACGCGCTTGAGCAATTCGAGCAGCAGGTCGGTCTTCTGCGAATCCGACACGGGATAGATGACGTGCTTGACCGTTTCCGCCGGCGTCCGGCGAGCGCCGATCTCGATGGTTTCGGGATTGTGCATCGCCCATTGGATGAGTGTCTCGATCTGCGGCGGAATCGTAGCCGAGAACAACGACGTGTGCCGTTGGCGCGGGCAACGTTCAACAATGCGGCGCACGTCGGGCAGGAAACCCATGTCCAACATCCGGTCCGCTTCGTCGAGCACGAGGAACTGGACTTTGTCCAGCCGCAACGTGCCCTGCCCCAAGTGGTCAAGCAACCGGCCCGGTGTGGCGACGACGACGTCCGCACCCGCGCGCAACTCGTCATTTTGCTTCCCATAGCCCACGCCGCCATAGACGACCGAGACTTTGATGCCGGTGAAGCGCGCGTAATCGCGGAAGAAGGTGTCCACCTGCGCGGCCAGTTCGCGCGTCGGTTCGAGGATGAGCGCGCGCGGGCCGGGCGCATGGGGACCGAGCTTCGACAGAATCGGGAGGGCGAACGCGGCGGTCTTGCCGGTGCCGGTTTGCGCACTGCCGATCACGTCACGACCGGCCAGCACGAGCGGGATGCCGCGCAGTTGAATGGGCGTGGGATCCACGTAGCCCATGGCCCGCACGCCTTCGAGAATTATCTCGGAAAGTCCAAGTTTGGTAAAACCCATAGGCCGGCAGTTTAACGGAAAGACGGAGCAAAGCGAATAAAATCCGGAGGGAAAATCCGAATGCCGAAGGCCAAAATCCGAAAGAATTCCGAAGTTCGAATCTGAATCACGAGACTCAAACCCTCGTTGCTTCCGGCGCGGGTTCGGCGGGAACGACGGTTGCAGGCTCCGTTGGAGTCGTCTCCGTCGCGACTGGCATCGGCGCAACATCAACACTTGGTTCAGCCGTGGCTCCGCCCGCCTCGTTGCTGACAGCAACCGCCACGACGGCTTCGACGGGTGCGGCGGCCGACGTGTCCGTGTCGGACTCCGCAGGTTTCTCTGCGGGTTTGGTTTGTGGCTTGGGCGGACGCGGTAACGGTTTCTTGGCCGTGTCCATCATGCCGTTGGCGAATTCGAGGACGTGACCCTGATGCACGAGCCAATGTAAATCTGCGATCACTGCGGTTTGTTCGGGCGTCGGCTCGACCGGCCCCGGCGCTTTCGGCGCGGCTTCGCCTTCGGCGGGCGTCACGGGAATCGGCGCGGGCGCGGGCGACGGCGCGAGCGCTTCGAAAAGTTTGCGGCGCGAGCATTTCGGGTGCGCGTTGATGAACTCGACGATGCGCCGCACGCCCTCGGAAACCGGCGTGGTTTCCAGATCGAGGAAGTGCGGTCGTGCCACCGAGACGTGCGTGACGGTTTTATTCACCTTGAAGAATTGCAACCCGTGGTGGGCGAATTGCTGACTTAGCCCGGTGGCGATCTGCATCGGGAAACGCCGCTGATCGGCCACGAGATCCTGCACGAGGAGGCCCAAACCGCCGCGCAACGACCGGCACGCCACCCCGCTCACCACTTGCGATTCGACCGGCTTGATGATCGTTTCCTTGTGCGTCGCGCGGAAATGTTGTTCCACGTCGGCGCGGCTCGCGAGTCGCAACGGTTCGGGGACGTTGAGGCAGATATATTCCGT
>Ga0315268_10007581_pt1 | contig 11416 bp, 10 predicted proteins | sample C1_top_MG_FD_204535 | JGI IMG/M metagenome (GOLD analysis project Ga0315268, IMG submission 204535) | Sediment microbial communities from Yellowstone Lake, YNP, Wyoming, USA - C1_top | ecosystem: Environmental > Aquatic > Freshwater > Lake > Sediment | place: USA: Wyoming | collected 2017-08-01 | reverse complement strand
TGGAGACGCGCGCGGGCAACATGGGCGAGCCAAAGCAGCGGGTGGTCATCATCATCGATGCCTATACGGCGCTCGATAACAGAATGGCCAGGCAGGCGGAGCCGCGCAGCTGGACCGATTACATCATTGACAGTAATTTCTTCGTGGCCTACGACACGCTCCTCACCTCACTGCGTGCCACGCAACTCCAGTTTGCCCAGACCCTGTTAAAAAATCACGGGGGGACATTGCTGCATATCAGTTGGGAAAATCTGGACAAGGACGGGGATCCGGACACCGCCTGGCTTGGCAATCGCCTCAACCGGATTCCGACATCGCTCAATATCACTTCGAAGAGCGCAGATCGTCTGCGCCGCGCCGCGAAGATCCTGGTGGAAAAGGAGCTGAAGCACATTTTGTGTGATCCGTCGCGGCAGGCCGATGCGCAGGTGGTGCGCGCGATGTTGTCTCCCCAGGCACCGGCGCTTTCCTGCAGTTAGCCGCATTCCGCAGGGGTAAATGGAGCCCGGCGTCTTTGATTTCGTTATTTCCCGGCCTGCATGTAGCATATGCGGATCAAGGCAGTATCCGGGATCAACTTTCATCATCAGGAACACCTGCAAAGGGGTGCCAGCTTGGCAAAACCAAATTATCAGTTCGAGAAGCGCCAGAAAGATCTCGCCAAGAAAAAGAAGAACGAAGAGAAGCGCCAGCGCAAACTGGAGAAAAAGGGCGTCGCCTCCGCTGAGGCGCCAGACCAGTCTCCGGACGAGAAGACCAGAGAACCGGAGCAGGCGTAGTTGATCGTGAGCGCTTGCGCGTGGCTTTCCCGCAAGGGGGGGCAGCCGCACCGGTTTGTCATGGTATCGCAACATGACAAACCATTGAGCCGGGGCAAGTCTGCATGAAGCCGTATCTCTTGCTGTTGATGGCGGTGACACTGGTTGTGGGCAGTTGCAAACAGAAGCCGCCACCGGAAGAACCTTCACGTACGCCGCCACGCACGGACTTCTCCCCCGAAGACTTCGGCATCGGTCGCAAGCACACGAAAAGCCACACCTGCAATCGCGAGATCGATCAACTGCTCGAACAGCTGCGTGTTTGCTACGGGTCGCGCCCGACGGCCGAATGCGAAGTGCTGCAGCGTGGCAATTCAGACAAGATTGCCAGGTTAAAAAACACGAGTCGTTGCAGTCACTGAGTGTCCGCGTCTTCTGCTGGTGCAATCCGTCGCCCGGGAAGCACTGATTAATTTTTTACTGTCTTTTCGACCGAAGGGAGAAATCCGGTAACGCCAGAGTGACGCTGGACTCTCATGCCATCCGATTTCCCGCTCCGCCCGTCATGACAACCTGTTCAGAGCCACACTAGATACGGCGGAATTCCGTATTGCGGCACTTCGAACACGCCGGCAGGTGTGACGGCGTTTCGAGCACCAGGCGCTCGCCGCAGGCAGTGCATTCCAGCGTTCCACTCGCCGCCATTTCGCCGCTGTGATAGGTAAGCTGTCTCAGCTTCTCGCTGCTCTGCTGCAGCCAGTCGCCAAGCGCGGTGGTGGCGCCGGACAGGAACTGCTTGCCGTGGTCACGCCACACCTGAAACAGGTCGGCGGTTTTTTCAGAGTACGCGTCCCAGCGTGTGCCGATCTTCTGCGCGGCGTTGATCATGTCTCGCTCGACACTTGCGGCGACCTTGTCGATGGTGTCGGCGGTGTATTCTCCCAGCTGCTTGAGCTGCGCGACCGCCTGTGCAAGTGATTGGCGTATGGTCTCAGCGTTCAATATCTCCTTCGCGTCTCCGAGGATTCTACCAACACCATCGCGCAGTTTCTGGTACGCAGCCAGTTCCTGTTTTTGCTGCTGCGGGCTCGGCAGCATCCGATTGATCTCACGCTCGGCCACCAGCCAATCTTCCAGTGGATCGCCACCATTGAAGCCGCGCTGCTGGGCGCGGAAGTACGCGGCTTGTTCGATCAGGCGGCGACGTTCGTCGGGCGAGACGTTCTGTCCGGGACTGTCGTGGCCAGTACTGGCCCGGCTGTTGCTGCGGCGGGATGATTTTTCCTTAGCCATTTCCGTTCTCCTGAGGAATGCGTTGTGAAAGGTGCGTAATCTTAGGGCACGGCAAGCCAGTACCGCTTTGATCTTTCTCAAAGAATCGTTCAGGTTGCAACCACAGACACAGAATTTATGGCGTCACATCAAGGCTGATAAGTACGTGAGCGATCACAAGAGGCGATGCGCCTTGCTCAGGAATGCGGGTCAGGAGCTTGCGGAAGCGAAGCGTCCGGCATGGCGGGCGAGTTCCGCGGCGGAAAGCAGGAACACGCTTTCATCGCCACTGGCACTGGTCAGCCACACAAACGGGACGTCCGGGAAGCGTGCGGCGAGCGCCATATGGCTGTTGCCAACCTCGGCGATGAGCGCGCCGCCCGGTTCCAGGTGTTCCGCGGCATGCGCCAGAATGTGAATGATGGCGTCGAGGCCCTGCTTGCCGGAGGCGAGCGCGAGGGCCGGTTCGTGCCGGTACTCGTCGGGCAGCGCCGCCATGTCGGCGGCATCCACATACGGCGGGTTGGTGAGAATCAGGTCGTAGTGCCGGCCGGTGAGCCCCTGATACAGATCGGACTGCACGAGGTGCACGCGTGCGTCGAGGTCGTGCCGCTCGACATTGATGCGCGCGACCACGAGCGCGTCGGCTGAGAGGTCCGCGCCATCCACCTGCGCCTGCGGGAAGGCGATGGCGGCAGCGATGGCGATGCAGCCGCTGCCGGTGCACAGATCGAGAATGCGGTGCACGCGCGCAGGGTCGATCCACGGCTGAAATTGCTCGTGGATGAAATCGCCGATCAGTGAGCGCGGCACGATCACGCGTTCATCCACGTAGAATTTCAGCCCGGCGAACCAGGCCTCGTGCAGCAGGTAAGCGAGCGGCTTGCGCGTGCTGACGCGTGCTTCGACCAGCCCACGAATGGCCTTCTGTTCGGCTTCGTTCAGATGCCGTTCGGCCTGCGCATCGAGCTCGTCGTAGGGAATGTGCAACGTGGCGATGACCAGCCACACCGCCTCGTCGCGGGCGTTGTCGGTGCCGTGACCGAAGTAGAGCCCGGACTTGTCGAAACGCCGTTCGGCCCAGAGGATGAAGTCGCGGGCGGTGCGTGGTTCGGTTGGCTGGCTCTTGGACATGGCGCAGGTGCGACGGAGAGTGAACCGGCGCATGATACCGGCTTGTGCGGCGACGCGCATCCGCACAGTTTCTTCAATCCGGGAATAGGAGGTGTCCGATGGTGTATGCAAAGCGGCTGGCCGGCACGACGCTGCTCGGTGTGGCGGCGGGAGTGATGTGCTGGCAGGGCGGGGTGAGTATTGGCATTGTGTACACGCCGGCGATGATCGCCGGGACGATTCTGAATCGCACCTTCATCGGCTTCGTGATCGGCATCTCGGCGCTGCGTTGGCCGTACCTCGCACATGGCGCCTTGCTGGGCGTGCTAGGCTCGTTGCCGATGGCCATGTTTGCACAGGACGCGCGCGGCGCCATCATGCTTAGCATGTATGGCGCACTCTGGGGGGTGTTGATCGAGCTTATTGTCACGAAGGCGCTCAAGGCGCCGATGCGCTAAGGAAGCTTTAAACTGTCATTTCGACCAAAGGGAGAAATCCGGTAACACCATGATGATGTTTGGTCTTCACGCCACAAGATTTCTCGCTCTGCTCGAAATGACAGCAGGAAATAAATCAGGGTTTCCTCAAGCAACAGGAACGGCGGGCTCCCAGCCCGCTTAATTGATCTGCCGCGCAAGCGGCGCGGTTTGCGGCTTGAGCAGCGGTTCGAGGTAGGGCCAGACATTGTCGAGCAGGCGTGGTTGGGCGGCAGCGCGCGGGTGGATCCCGTCGGGCTGCATGAGCCCGGGGGTGAGTGCGACACCTTCAAGCAGAAAGGGAACTAATGCCGTGTTGTGAACGCGCGCCAGATCGTGATAGGTCGCGTGGAACTTGCCTGTGTATTCCGGGCCATAGTTGGGAGGCAAATGGATGCCGACCAGCAGCACCTGCGCCCCGGCGGATTGTGCGGCCTTGATCATGGCGTCGAAATTGGCGCGCGTCTCGCGCAGCGACAGGCCGCGCAGGCCGTCGTTGCCGCCGAGTTCGAGAATCACGATCTGCGGGCGGTGGCGTTTGAGTGCGTCCGGCAGACGCGCGCGCCCGCCGGCGGTGGTGTCGCCGCTGATGCTGGCGTTCACCACCGTGTGCGGGTAGCCTTGCCGGGTCAGGCGCTGTTGCAGGAGGCTGACCCAGCCGTCGCGCAATTCGATGCCATAGCCGGCGCTCAGACTGTCACCCACGATCAGAATGGAAGGCGCGGGTGCCGCGCCGGCATCGTGCACCAGAAACAACGCGAATATTAACCAGAAGATTTTCATTCACAGCCATTACACCATGCCCATTATCGAGGCGCAAAATCTCACCAAGCAGGTCGTCAGTCCGGAAGGCCTGCTCACCATTCTCGATGACGTGAGCTTCGCGCTCGACGCCGGCGAGGCGTGCGCGATTGTCGGCGCCTCCGGCTCCGGCAAGTCCACGCTGCTTGGGCTGCTCGCCGGTCTGGATGTGCCGACGCGTGGACGCGTGTTGCTCGATGGCGTGGACTTGGGCGCGCTCGATGAAGACGGGCGCGCGCGCCTGCGCGCCGGTCGGGTCGGCTTCATCTTCCAGTCGTTCCAGCTGCTCGCCGGTCTCAGCGCGCTGGAAAACGTGATGTTGCCGCTCGAACTCGCCGGCAAGAGCGATGCGCGTGCCACGGCGCGCGACGTGCTTGGCCATGTGGGCCTCGCCGACCGGCTCACGCATTATCCCAGCCAGCTCTCGGGCGGCGAGCAGCAGCGCGTCGCCATTGCGCGTGCCTTTGGCGCGCGTCCCAAAATCCTGTTCGCCGACGAGCCGACCGGCAGCCTCGACCAGGCCACCGGTGCGCGCGTGATCGAACTGCTGTTCACGCTCAACCGCGAGCAGGCCACGACCCTGGTGTTGGTCACGCACGACGAGGCGCTGGCCGATTACTGCACGCGCCGCGTGCGGCTCGATGCCGGGCGCCTGCGGGTGTAGGACTTTGTGAAAACCCTGCTCCTCGCCCTGCGTTTGTTGCGGCGCGATTTTCGCGCCGGCGAGCTGCGCATTCTGGCGCTGGCCATTTTGGTCGCGGTGGGCGGCATGACGGCGGTCGGCTTCTTTACCGACCGCATGCAGCGCGCGATGGTCCAGCAGGGCGTGGAACTGCTGGGTGCCGACCTCGTCCTGGTGTCGAGCGCGCCGGCGCGCGCCGAGCTGGTGGACGAGGCGCGCCGCCTGCGTCTGGCCACGGTCTCGACCCTGACCTTCCCGAGCGTGGTGCTGGCTGGCGATCGGCCGCAACTCGTGGACGTGAAGGCCGTGGGCGCCGGCTACCCGTTGCGCGGCACGCTGCGCACCGCACTCGCCGCCGATGCACCGGAGCAAGTGACGCATGACATCCCAGCGCCCGGCGAGGTGTGGGTGGAGCCGCGTCTGATCGAGATGCTGTCACTCACGCCCGGTGGCCGGCTCAATCTGGGCGCCGGGCAATTTCGCATCGCCCGCGCGCTCACCTACGAGCCGGATCGCGGCGGCGACATGTTCAGTCTCGGGCCGCGCGTGCTGCTCAACGGTGCGGATGTGGCGCGCACCCGGCTTGTCCTGCCGGGCAGCCGCGTGAGTTACCGGTTGCTGCTGGCCGGCGATCGCGGGGAGATCGGCGCGTTCCGTGCCTGGGCCGAGCCGCGCCTCAAGCCCGGCGAACGGCTCATGGAAGTGCGCGATGCGCGCCCCGAGCTCAAGGTCGCACTGGAGCGCGCCGAAAAATTCCTCGGACTGGCAGCACTGGTGAGTGTGCTGCTCGCCGGGGTCGCGGTTGCGGTTGCCACGCGTCGTTATGTCGAGCGTCATCTGGATGGCAGTGCACTCCTGCGCTGCTTCGGCGCCACCCAGGCGCGCGTGGTCGTGTTGTACAGCGTACAGATGCTCGCGCTCGGGTTAATCGCCAGCTTGCTCGGTTCGCTGCTCGGACTGGCGGTTCAGGCAGCGCTGGCGGCGCTGCTCACCGGCCTGCTGAACACACCGTTGCCGTCGCCGTCGCTCTGGCCGCTGGTGATCGGCCTGCTCGTGGGCGTCGTGACGCTGCTCGGTTTCGCGCTGCCGCCGCTGCTGCGTCTGAAAAGCGTGCCGCCGCTGCGCGTCATCCGCCGTGATCTCGGACCGCTGCCGGTGCGTGCCTACAGCGTGTATGGCGCGGCGTTGCTGGCGATGGGCCTGCTCATGTTCTGGCAGGTGCGCGATCTGTCGCTGACGCTGATCGTTCTGGGCGGGGCACTCGTCACGCTCGTGGCGCTCGGCATCGTGGCCTGGCTGCTGGTGAAAGGCCTGGGCACGCTGCGCACGCATGCCGGTCTCGCCTGGCGCTTCGGGCTCGCCAACATTGCGCGCCGGCCAAACGCGAGCATCGCCCAGATTCTGGCCTTCGGGCTTGGCCTCATGGTGCTGCTCATGCTGCTGCTGGTGCGTGGCGACTTGCTCGCCGCCTGGCAGAAACGCCTGCCGCCGGATGCACCCAATCATTTTCTGATCAACGTCCTGCCGAATGACGTGGAGCGCCTCAAGGATTTTCTGGCGCACGCCGGCGTTGGCGGCCGCGACGGGCCAAGCGTGTTCCCGATGGTGCGCGGGCGGCTCACTCACATCAACGGCCAGCCGGTGTCGGGTGCGGACTATGCGGATGACCGTGCGCGCAATCTTGTCGAGCGCGAGTTTAATCTGTCCTGGAGCACGCGCCTGCAAGAGGACAACCGGGTGGTAGCGGGCACATTCTGGGATGCGCCGGCGCGCGGTCAGCACGAGTTATCCGTGGAAGAGAGCCTGGCCGAGACGCTCGGGATTAAGCTCGGCGACGAACTCACTTACCACATCCAGGACCGCGAGGTGCGCGCGAAGGTAACAAGTCTGCGCAAGGTGGAGTGGGATTCGTTCCGCGCCAATTTCTTTGTGCTTGCGCCGCCCGGCGTATTCGACGATTTTCCCGCCACCTGGATCACGAGTTTCTATCTGCCGGCAGAGCGCAAACGCGTCGCCGGTGAACTGGTGCGTGCCTTCCCGAGCGTCACGGTGATCGATCTCGAAGCAATCATGTCGCGCGTCCGCGGCATCATGGAGCGCGTCAACCTGTCAGTCGAAGTGGTGTTCCTGTTCACGCTTTTCGCCGGGCTCATGGTGCTGTATGCCGCCATCCAGGCTACCCAGGACGAGCGCCTGCACGAGACCGCCATCCTGCGCGCACTCGGCGCGAGTCGCGCGCGTCTTGTTGCCGGGTTGCTCACCGAGTTTGGCCTGCTCGGCCTGCTGGCCGGCCTGCTGGCGGCCTTCGCTGCCAGCGCCGCCGGTCTGGTGCTGGCGCGCGAGGTGTTCCACCTGAACTATACGATCAACCCGCTGCTCTGGCTGATCGGCCCGGTTGCGGGGGCGTTGGGTATCGGACTGTTCGGTTTCCTCGGCACGCGCCGCGTGCTGAATGTGCCGCCGCTCGCCACGTTGCGCGGTTTATAGCGCGTCAGCGCCTGGTGCCGAGTGCCTGCGCCAGCCGCTCCAGGCTGTCGCGGTTATCGTACTTCAGGCAGCCGGGCTCGGTCAGTTGCCGCTCCATTTCCTTTTCCGTCAGGCTTGAAAGCGTCCAGCCGAGCGGAATGACAACCTGCTCCTGGCACAAACCAAAGTGAAAGAAATTTTTCACTCCAACGTCGGAACGGATAACGCCGATGGCCTGCGCGGCACGCGCCTCGCGCGCGTTGATCAGGGCGTCGATCGGCGAAAGGACTTCATTCAGAACAGGATTCGGTGGCGGCGATTTCTTGCCATCACGCAGTTTCGGATTGAGCGGCTCGTTGCTGATGAGGACGACCAGGGGGCGCACCTTTTTCCAGCTGGGCGCGCCCGTGTTCTTGAGCCGCAGGACTTCCTGCACAATTTCCCCGGCGGTGACTGTGCCGGAGTTTTCAAAGTAGCCGCCATCCACCACATGACCCCAGGCGCCGTGCGCGTCGCTCACCGTGGCTGCCGGGCTCACATAGGTGAAGCGCGCGCTCAGGTGCGCGGCGGTGCTGAGCGGGAGGCGGTGCGTCAGGATCCGGTTGGCATCCACGGCGTCGTGAAACACCGGTTCCTCAATGCGCAGGTTGCTCACGACGAAGCGTTTACCGGTTTCCACCCAGCTGGCATTGAGGAACAGGGCCGGCGCGGGATGCCCGGTATTCTCCGGCCAGAGTGTGTCGAAAGCTGATTGGAAACGATCATTGCCGATGTGCAGGCGCCAGGCGTGTTCCCACGCGCCTTCCAGTGCACGGGCGCGGTCGAAGGCCGGTACCGGGAACGGCAGGACGCGCTGCAGTAAATCCGGATAGAGCATGCCGGCAATGGCCGGCGACAGAAAGTCCTCGGACAGCACGCGCTGCGCGCAATATGTGTAGGGCTTTGTCTCGGTGTCGGGCTTTTTCTTGGCTTCACGCGCGCACGGCGTCTGTGCCAGCGCATCGCCTTCCGCCAGCAACGCGGCAAATACACTGGAACCGAGGCTGCCACCCGATACGCCGCTCAACCCGAACAAGTGCTGTGCGAACTGTGGATACCGATCCTGAATTGTGCCGAGGACCGTGCCGGTCCAGTAAGCGGCGCGTATGCCGCCGCCTTCCGCGGCGACGATGACCAGCGGAATTTCCGGCTCGCGCGTCGGCAATTGACTGGCGAGCCACAGGCCGAGCGCCGTGCGCACATCATCGCGCTGCGCGCGCGCCGGCGGTTCCTTGGAGCTGATGTCACGCGGTGCGTGATTGTCGTTCCACAGGCTGAACAGGATGGCGAACAACAGCAGACTCGTGAACACCGGCAGCCGCGAGCGCAGGGCCAGGATATCCACGGCGCTGCCGAATGCGATCCAGCCAGCGGCGGCGAGCAGCAAGATGGCGGTTGAGCCGACCGCTGGCGCCTTGGCAGACGGTGCGATGGCAAACACCAGGAACAGCCCGCACGCGATGAGCAGGGTTAACCACAGCATCCAGGCGCCGGACAGGAATTTGCCGATCTCGCGGTCGCCATAGGTCTCCTCATCGGTTGTGGCCACGCGCAGATAGTCAGCCAGGCGCTTGTGGCCCTTGCGTCTGAACAGGACTGATGCGTGATTCATCCAGTCGCGCCGCTTGATCACGAACGTGAAGAACGCCGTGGCACCGAGCAGGCAGTAAAGCGCATAGCGTTTCAACATGCTGCCGGGACCACCGGCAGTATCCGGGTAAGGAAGCGCGGCCAGATAAAAGGCCAGCACCAGGCTCAGAATCGCCGCACCGCCAATCAGGCGTGGCATCCACTTCTGGGCGCGCCGATCCCATTTCGTGGGCGGCTGCATACCGTCAAGTTTCAGGTAGTACATGGCGCGCGCCCAGTACCAGCTGCCGTACACCCAGAGAATGGCGCCGAGGTGGAAGAACAGGGTCTGGCTGGCGTCGCGCTTGCTGCCGGCCTTGCGTTCGGCAAAGTCGCGCAGTGTGTCCAGCCCCTGGCCGGCACACAGCAGAAACAGGATGCCCGCCAGCACCATGATCAGGCTGAAACGGCAGGGCTTGATGGCCCGTCCGAATTCCCGTGTACCATCACAGAAGCGGACAAGCGGCGCGGTGAGTCGCGCGAACCTGGCAAGCAGCGAACAAGGCCTGGAATCGTTCGTCATGGGATTACCCTTTTGCGGTTATGAACTCTGGTTGTGCGCAACGCGTCAGCGCCGCTGCGCGGCCACGGTCGGCGGGCGGTAACCGGGTTTGGCGTCCCAGCGTTTCCAGACCGAGTCGTCCACGATTTCGTTCACGCCGAGACCGAAGGTGCGATAGTGGCGCTTGTCGCCCTTGAAGCGTTTGTACAGGCCGTACATGAACTCGCTGTAGGAGTCGTTGATATTCGCGAGTGCATCCTGGTCGTTGACCGCCACATCGGCTTTGAAGCCAAGCCCGGCGGCCTTGGCCTTCTGCTGCAGCCAGGCGAGAGCCAGTTTGGGCAGGGGGTCGCCCGGATAACCCCCGCCGACGTTGGAATGTGCGCCGATGAACCAGCGCTGTTCAACATCCAGGTTCTCCGGCTTGCGCTGCGTCCACACGGCCGGCGCGAAATCCTTGCGGTTCTCGTCAATGGCGAGCGCGTGATAGGCGTAGTCCACAATCTTGCTGAGCTCGGTGTCGTGCCACTGGTAGAAATCGCGGCTGAACGGCACGCCGGTGGCCGGGATGCCGAGGCTGCCGACCGTGTCCCACACGCCGATGAATTTGATGCGCGTTTCCTGCGCGAAGCTGGCGCGGAACGCCGTGGCCTCGGGGCTATCGGGATGGACATCCTTGTTGCGGTACAGATCGTAGGCCTGGTGCACCAGGCTTTCGTTCGCGCTGCGCAGAATGCCGCACTTGCGAATCAGGCCGGCGAGACTGCGCGCCGTGTAGGCGCCGCGGCTGAAACCGAACAGAAACAATTCATCGCCGGGCCGGAAGTTCGCGGCCAGCCAGCGATAGCCATCGCGGATGTTCTCCGAGAGCCCGTAGCCGAATATGCCACCACTCAGCCGGTCGAGTGCATGGGTGCCGACACCCTTGTCGTAAAACGGCGGCAACTGTTCGCCACCGTCACGGCCGGTGGTGGCGATCAGTTCGGCAAGCCGTATGACGTTGGTGCGATCCTTGGTAGTGTTCCAGGTGCCATCGAACAGAACGGCGAGTTTGCGGGCCATGTTCCGCCTCCCTGCGGTGGTTATTATTTTTTGCTCATATTACTCCGCAGCTGGTCCGTGGCAAGCGGCCTGCATGACATACACAGGGCGGAATAGCGCCGCGTATTCCGCCCTGTGTGCAGACTCCGTTCCCCGGTTATTTAAGTGCCTCAGCGGTGATCTTTTCGATCGTGGCATCGATGTCCTTGGCAGAGGCTGCCGCGCCACCAATCGCATAGCGCTGGCCTACGTAGGTTCCGTTCGTGTAACTCAACCAGACTTTGCCCATGGAGTCCTGCCACGCCACGGCTTTGAAGGGAATGTCGAGAGAGGCCAGAGGTGCCTCCTTGATAATGTACGGCCCACCTTTGCCGCGTCCGAAAATGAGCAGTTGGTTGGGCGGTATCTCCACGTTCACCTTCTTCGACAGTTCCTGCCAGTCAATCCGGCTGAAAACAGTCGCACCGACAGTCTTGGCGGCGGCTTCCATTCGATCCATGGTTTCAGTGACCGGGTATTTGCTGGGCTTGGTGACAATGCCCGTGTTGGTGTCGAATGCGCCGCCCTGGGTGACCTTGGCAGTCGTCGCACAGCCGGCGAGCAGCAGCAAAGCGGTTCCGGCGATAGACAGGGCTTT
>Ga0315268_10007580_pt1 | contig 11416 bp, 12 predicted proteins | sample C1_top_MG_FD_204535 | JGI IMG/M metagenome (GOLD analysis project Ga0315268, IMG submission 204535) | Sediment microbial communities from Yellowstone Lake, YNP, Wyoming, USA - C1_top | ecosystem: Environmental > Aquatic > Freshwater > Lake > Sediment | place: USA: Wyoming | collected 2017-08-01 | reverse complement strand
TCTGACCAATCTCCTTCCCGAGGTCATGAGCCTCACGCGACGCATCCAGCCTGTAACCTGTCTACCCCATCAGCTTTTGGCCGATAGAGTATCACCGCCGAAGAAACTCATTCATACCATCTCCTTTCTTTGGGAAGGATGACGCCCGGCGCCGGCGCTAGCACTCTACCAAAGGCGCGGGGGCCCGTCAACCGCAAAGGCCGGCCCCATAAATCATTGTCAGGGCGGGCATTCTTGACTACAATGGCAGCCATGCAAGAACTGGCGGAGAAAAAGCGGTGGCTCCGGGGCATTCCTCTCTTCTCCGGGGTGAGCGACGCCGACCTGGAGGTCCTAGCCGGTATGGCCGTGAGCCGCACCTTTGCCCGCCAGGACCCCATCTTCTGGGAAGGCCGGGAAGCCCAGGGTTTTTACCTCCTCCTGGCCGGCCAGGTGAAGCTGGTGAAGAGTTCCCTGGAGGGCAAGGAATACATCCTGCGCCTGGTGCTGCCCGGAGAGACCTTCGGGGAAGCCGCGGTCTTTGCCGAGAGCCGCTACCCCGCCAGCGCCGTGGCCCTGGAAGACAGCCGCCTGCTGTTCTTCCCCAAGGCGCAGTTTCTCCGCCACCTGGAAGCCTCGCCGGCCCTGGCCCGGAACATGCTGGCCACCCTGAGCCGGCTGAACTTCCACCTCACCCGCCAGCTGGAAGACCTGTCCCTGAAAGAAGTGTCCGCCCGCCTGGCCCGGTATCTCCTGGAAAGGTGCCGGGAAACCCACGGCCAGGTGGCGCCGGGATTGTCCTTCGACCTGCCCACCACCAAGACCGACCTGGCCGCCTACCTGGGCACTATCAGTGAAACCCTGTCCCGCACTTTAGCCCGGTTCAAAAACTACGGGGCCATTGAAGAAGACAAAGGCCGGATTTCCATTATAGACCCCCAGGCCTTGAAAAATATAGCCTCGGGCGCCAAGTCTTGAAAACGCGGACAACAAAGCCAAATAAAAAATTAAACAAGATGAAAAAGTTCTTGACAAGCTAAAGCAAAGTTAAATATATAGCAAGTTACCCTTGTAATTATAACTCCCCTCATTTTATTTGCTAGGGGCAGAAAGAAAGGAAGGTTGCCCATGGCCAGCGAAGTTTTGAAATTAACCGCCCAGATCGTCATCTCCCACGCCTCCATGACGGAACTAAGTACTAAAGAATTGGTGGATGAAATTAAAGAACTTTATCATCTGCTGGCCTCCATGGAAGCCGGAATCGAGGCGGCGGCGGCCCCGGCCCCGGAGGAGGGCAAGGAGGTGGTGAAAAAGCCGCCCATCCCCCTGGACCAGATCGTCACCCAGAAGTATGTGGTCTGCCTGGAATGCGGCAAGAAGATGCGCACCCTCAAGGCCCACCTGCGCAAGACCCACAAGCTGCAGCCCAAGGAATATTTCCGGCGCTACGCCCTGGACCCCAGGAAGTACCCCCTGGTGTGCCAGGAGTATTCGGAACAGCGCCGCAAGCTGGCCAAGGAGAAGGGCCTGGGCGCCAAGCGCGGACCGCGGAAACGCGCCAAGTAAGGGCGGCTCTTAAGCCGACCCGGGGGCGAGGCCCGGGTGGGGAAAAGCTTTGCAAGGGACCCGCGCGGTCCCTTTTTTCTTGGAAAAGAGGCTGCAATTCCGGCCTTGGCCGCCCTGTGTCCCAAGGAACCCTTGAGTTTTCCGGGCAGGGAAGATAAATTAAGCGCATTATGCGCCTCTCTTTCAATTGGCTTTCTGACTTCGTGGACCTCACCGTGCCCGCCCCGGTTCTGGCGGAAAAGCTCACCATGGCGGGCCTGGAAGTGGAGGCCCTGGAGGAAGCGGTCCCGGACTTCGCCGGAGTGGTGGTGGGTCGGGTCACGGACGTCTTTCCCCACCCCCAGGCCGACCGCTTGCGCCTGGCGGAAGTAACGGTGGGCAGCCGCACCTACCGGGTGGTGTGCGGCGCGCCCAACCTGGCGGCCGGCGTCCTTTACCCCTTTGGCCCTCCCGGGGCCCGCCTGGCCCGGAGCCGGGAGATCAAGCCCGTCAAGCTGCGGGGGGTGGTCTCCGAGGGTATGCTCCTGGCGGAGGATGAACTGGGGCTTTCGGCGGACCACACCGGGCTCATGGAGCTCCCCCAGGACCTCCCCGAAGGCGCCGACCTGGCCCAGGCCCTCAGCCTGGCGGACACGGTCCTGGAAGTGGCCGTGACCCCCAACCGGCCGGACTGCCTCAGCGTCCTGGGCCTGGCCCGGGAGGTGGCGGCGCTGCTCCATGTCCCCCTGCGCCACCCCGAGGTGCTGGTGGAGCCTACGGCCAGAAAAATTGCCGACGAGGCCAAGGTCACCATCCTGGACCCGGTGGGCTGCCCCCGCTATGCCGCCCGGCTGGTGGTGGACCTCACCGTCCGGCCCTCCCCCTTCTGGATGCGGCGCCGCCTGATGCTGGCAGGCCTGAGGCCCATCAACAACCTGGTGGACGTCACCAACTACGTGCTCCTGGAATTCGGCCAGCCCCTGCACGCCTTTGACTTCAAGCACCTGAAAGGCGGCGAGATCGTGGTGCGGCGGCCCTCCAAGGAAGAGCTGGCCCGGGGCGGCTTCACCACCCTGGACGGGCAGGTCCGGGAGCTGACCCCGGACACCCTGCTCATCTGCGACGCCGAGAACCCCGTGGCCCTGGCCGGGGTCATGGGGGGGCTGGCGTCGGAAGTGACCGCGGCCACCCGGCGGGTGCTCATCGAAAGCGCCTACTTCAACCCCGGCGCCATCCGGCGCACCGCCAAGCGCCTGGGCCTGAGCACCGAGGCCTCCTACCGCTTCGAACGGGGGGTGGACCCCGACGGCGTCATCCACGCCCTGGAGCGGGCCACCCAGCTCATGTGCCAGGTGGGCGGGGGCCGGGCCCTGGCCGGCCGCCTGGACGAATACCCGGCCCCCATTTCCCGCCCCCGCCTGAATTTGAGGGTTTCCCGGGCCAACCAGGTCCTGGGCACGGCCTTCCCCCACAAAGAGATGGCCGCGCTCCTGAGGCGCCTGCATTTGCCCGCGGAGGTCCGGGACGCGGACACCCTGGAGGTGCAGGTCCCCTCCTTCCGGGGCGACCTGGAGCGGGAGATCGACCTCATCGAGGAAATCGCCCGCCTAGCGGGGTTTGAGCAGATTCCCGTGACCCTGCCCCGGGGCGCGGTGGCCGCGGCCCGGCCCGGCCCCGAGGTCAGGCTCCAGGAGGAAGCCCGGCAACTGCTCCTGGGCCTGGGCTTCTTTGAGACCATCACCTATGCCTTCCAGTCGGAGCGCCTGGAAAGGCTGCCGGGGGAGTCCCCCGCGGCGGGACCCCTGAGGCTGGCCAACCCCCTGAGCGAGGAGCAGGCGGTGCTGCGCACCTCGCTGCTCCCCGGCTTGCTGGAGGTCCTGCGCAAAAACGCCCTGCAGCAGGTCCAGGACGTCCGCGTCTTCGAGCTCTCCAAGGTGTTCCTGCCAGAGGCTGGCCAAACGCTCCCCCGGGAGGAATTCTGGCTGGCGGGGGCCCTGTGCGGCGCCCGGGAGGAGCCTTCCTGGCTGGCCCCCCGGGAGAACGTGGACTTCTTTGACCTCAAAGGCGCGGTGGAGACCCTCCTGGAGGGCCTCCTCATCCCCGAGGTGGACTTCCGGGGGGAGGAACTGCCCCGCTACCTGGCCCGGGGCGCTAAGGTTTACTCCGGCGTCCGGGAGCTGGGAGTCCTGGGGGAGCTCCGGCCGGAGATGGCCGAAGTCATGGACCTGAAGGGCCCGGTGTGGGTCTTCAACCTGAACTTCGGGGCCCTGGCCCTGGCCGCGGCGCCGCCCTTGTTCACGCCGCTGCCCCGCTACCCCGCGGCCTACCGGGACCTGGCCCTGGTGCTGCCGGCGGAGGTCCCCGCGGCCCGGGTGGTCAAGGCCCTGTACCAGCATGGCCGTCCCTGGCTGGTGGAGGCCCGCCTCTTTGACGTGTACACCGGGGACCAGATCCCCCCGGGCAAGCGCAGCCTGGCCTTCAGCCTCACCTACCGGGACCCGGAGCGCACCCTGACGGACGACCTGGTGAACCGCCGCCACCAGGCCCTGGTGGCGGCCCTGGAAAAGGAGCTGGGCGCGGAACTGCGGTGATCGAGGATTTTCCCCAGAAGGCCTTTTACACCATCGGCGAGGTGAGCCGCATCACCGGGGTGCGCCCCCACGTGCTGCGCTACTGGGAGGGGCAGGGGAAGCTCCTGAAGCCCTCCCGGCGCCGCTCCCGCCACCGCCTCTACCGCCTGGAGGACATCCGGCGCATCCTGGAGATCAAGCGCCTTAGGGACGAAGAAAAGCTCTCTCTGGCGGCCATGCGCCGCCAGCTCCAGCCCATGACGCCCGGCCGCGCCCTCCCGGCCTCCCACCAGGCCGAGCTCCTGGTCCTCCTCCACGAACTGCGGGAGGAGCTTCTGGCCCTCCGGGCCCTCCTGGAGTAAAACCCCTGTAAAACTTCCCTAATACTGGCGCCTCCCTAAAAAATGCTTATGTTAGGGCTGACCTGGGGCTTCCCGGGCAAGTGGTCAAAAAATTTTTCTTTTTTGTCCTAAGTCAAGGCGGGGGGGCCTCGCCCCGCTTATCTTGGGATCAAAGTTCGGCAGGCCGGATCCAGGCCGCCCGACGGAACAAAATCTTTAGGAGGATTTCCCTATGTTTTGCTATCAATGTGAACAGACCGCCAAGGGCGAGGCCTGCACCGTCCTGGGGGTGTGCGGTAAGGACGCCAAAGTGGCGGCCCTGCAGGACCTGCTGGTTTACGCCCTCCAGGGCCTGGCCCAGGTGGCCGTGGCGGGCCGGAAAGTGGGCGTGAGCGACCGGGAGGTCAATGTCTTCACCTTGCAGGCCGCCTTCTCCACCCTCACCAACGTGGACTTCGACCCCCAGCGCTTCGTGGCCTGGATCAATGAGTGCGTGGACCTCCGGGAGAAGCTCAAGGGCAAGGTGAAGGCCGCGGGCGGCCCGGCTGACTATCCCGCGGGCCCGGCCACCTTCCAGCCCAAAGGCGCCGTGGCCGAGCTGGTGGCCCAGGGTGAGGAGTTCGGGCTGAAGTCTTACCCCGCGCCCGACGCCGACACCCTCTCTTTGAAGCACATCCTGCTCTTCGGCATCAAAGGGGCCTGCGCCTATGCCGACCACGCCCAGATCCTGGGGCAGGAGGACGAAAAAGTCTATGCCTTCATTCACGAGGGCCTGGCCGCCATCCCCGACCCCAGCCTGAGCCTCAACGACCTCCTGCCCCTGGTCATGAAGTGCGGGGAGATGAACCTCCGGGCCATGGAGCTCCTGGACGCGGGCAACACCGGCCGCTACGGCCACCCGGTGCCCACCAGGGTGCCCCTGGGGCACAAGCAGGGCAAGGCCATCCTGGTCTCCGGCCACGACCTCCTGGACCTGGAGGAAATCCTCAAGCAGAGCGCCGGTAAGGGCATCTATGTCTATACCCACGGGGAGATGCTGCCCACCCACGGCTACCCGGGCCTGAAGAAATATCCCCACTTCTACGGCCACTTCGGCACCGCCTGGCAGAACCAGGCCAAGGAATTCCCCCAGTTCCCCGGGGCCATCGTCATGACCACCAACTGCCTGCAGCGGCCCCAGGAGTCCTACGCGGACCGGCTGTTCACCCGGGGCCTGGTGGGCTGGCCGGGCATCAAGCACCTCCCTGACCTCAACTTCGCCCCGGTGATTGCCAAGGCCCTGGAGTCCCCGGGCTTTGACGCCGACAGCAACGGCCGCAGCGTCATGGTGGGCTTCGCCCGCAACACCGTGATGGGCGTGGCCGGCCAGGTCATCGAGGCGGTGAAGTCCGGGGCCATCAAGCACTTCTTCCTGGTGGGCGGCTGCGACGGCGCCAAACCGGCCCGCAACTACTACACCGAGTTCGTGGAGAAGGCCCCCCAGGACACGGTCATCCTCACCCTGGCCTGCGGCAAGTTCAGGTTCTTCGACCAGGACCTGGGGGACATCGGCGGCATCCCCCGGCTCCTGGACGTGGGCCAGTGCAACGACGCCTACTCCGCGGTGCAGATCGCCGTGGCCCTGGCCCAGGCCTTCGGCGTGGGGGTGAACGACCTGCCCCTGTCCATCATCTGCTCCTGGTACGAGCAGAAGGCGGTGGCCATCCTGCTCACCCTGCTTTACCTGGGCATCAGAAACATCCGCCTGGGGCCGAGTCTTCCGGCCTTCGTCAGCCCCAATGTCCTGGACTTTTTGGTGAAGAACTTCGACATCAAACCCATCACCACCCCGGAGGCGGACCTGAAGGCCATCCTGGGGTAGGAAGACCTGCGAGCCCTTGAGGGAGGGCGGGGACTGTCCCTGCCCTCCCCTAATTTTTCTCCCCTTGACTTGGCCCCCAGGGTGCTTAACAGACAAAGGAGGTGGGGCCACCAATGCGGCTTTCCAGTAAGAACCTCTCCCTCCTTTTCACGGCCGGAGCTCTGGGGGGCCTGGCCAACAGCCTGTGCGTCTGGGGCCTGGGGGCCCTGGGGCTGCCCCTGGCCCTGGGGGTGAAACTGGCGCCCGCGCTCAGCGCCCCCTGGCTGTACCAGCGCTTGGTCTGGGGCGGGCTTTGGAGCGTCCTCTTCCTCCTGCCGCAGCCGCGCTGGCCGTATGAAGTGCGTGGCCTCTTTTTCAGCCTGGGCCCCAGCCTGGCGACGTTTTTTCTGGTCCTGCCCCTCCAGGCCCACAAGGGCCTGTTCGGATTCCAGTTGGGCGCCCTCACCCCCCTGTTCGTCCTGTTTTACAACGCCGTCTGGGGAGTGGTGGCCGGCCTCTGGCTGCGCTTGACGGAGAAGGCCGCCTGAATGGCGAAATCCGGCCGGCTGGGCAAAATACCTTTGGCTTTGCCTCCAGGTTCCCTTAAACTGAATTTTCCTGGGCGGGACGTTCATGGCCCCGCCCCGGGCCGCAAAAGCCGAAGGAGGAAGGGTCCGTGGGCTCCTGGGCCAAAAAACTCAGCCTGATTTTCGCGGCCGGGTGTTTTGGCGGCCTGGTCAAAGGCGTGGTGGCCTGGCTCTTCGGGGCCGCGGGCCTGAACGCCCTTTTGGGCAGCACCCTGGCTCCGGCCCTGACCCCCGCCTGGATTTACCAGCACCTCATCTGGGGCGGCCTCTGGGCTTTCTTGTTCCTCCTGCCCCTCAGGAGGCTGTCCTACCCGGCCCTGGGGGTGTTTTACAGCCTGCCCCAGTCCCTCGTGATGCTGCTGGTCATTTTTCCCCGGATGCCCGGCGCAGGGCTGCTGGGCCTGAAGTTAGGCTTCATCACGCCAGTGCTGACCCTGTTTTTCGGCGCCGTCTGGGGGGTGGCCGCCGGCCTGTGGCTCAAAGTGAGCCGGGAAAGTTAAAACCGGGCCGCGGCCTCCGGTCGCGGCAGGAAAAGGAGATGGATGGTATGACAGGCAGGTGCAAATTGCTGGCCCTGGCCTTCGCGGCCGTGGGGCTCTTGACTCTCACCGGCGGCGTTCAAACGGCCGCGGTCCCCTTTAAGGAGCTGCTTCCCTTCGTGGACCTCAAGCTGCCGGGCTGGCAGCTGGACGGCCAGCCCAGCGGCGCCACCGTGAAGCAGGGGGACTTCCAGATGAGCGAAGCCCGGGCCCGCTTCCGGGCCGGGGACCAGACCCTGGAAATCACCATCCTGGATTTCTTGGGCCAGCCCATGCCCTTCATGGCCGGGGTCCAGCAACTGGAAATGGAGACCGGGGAGGAGAAGGTCCGCACCACCACGGTGCAGAACTTCAAGGCCCTGGAGGTCTTCAGGGCCAACGACCACCAGGGAGAGCTGAACATCAGCGTGGCGGACCGGTTCTGGGTGAAAATCGACGGGGACGCCATCGACAGCCCGGCGCCTTTGGCCGCCGCCGCGGGGCAGATGGATCTGAAGAAGCTGGCGGCCCTGGCCAAATAGTGGGTCATGCTGCGCACCCTGGAGTTGGCGGGCTCCCCCCGGGAGCGGGGCCGGCGCCACGGGCAGGTGCTGGGGGAGGACCTGCGCCGCATGCGCCGGGCCCTCCTCACCTATTTGGCCCGTCTCAGCCTCTATAGTGCCGCGGTGCCCCTGTTTGGCCTGCTGACGGTCCTGGCCCGGCGCCTCTGGCCCTACGTCCCCCCCCGCCTTCAGGAGGAAATGGTGGCGGTGGCCCAGGGCGCGGAAGTCCGCCTGGGCACCGTGCTCCTCATCAATGTCCTGGACGATCTGGCCAACAACAGCCCCCGGTGCTCGGCCCTGGCGGTGGGGGAGGAGCGCACCGATGAGGGCCTCTACCTTCTGGGGCGCAACCTGGATTATCCCCTGTTCACCACGGTTTTAACCCGGCTCCAGACCCTGTTTCTGGTGGTGCCGGTTCGAGGGCAGCCCTTCGCCTCCCTGGCCTGGCCGGGCTATGTGGGGGTGTGCACCGGCATGAATAGGGCCGGGGTGGGCCTGGCCCAGCTGGCGGCCATGAGCCGGGACCGCACCCTTAAGGGGGTGCCCGCGGCCCTGCGCTTCCGCCAGGCCCTGGAGGCCGGGGCCACCGTGGCCGGGGTGGCGGCCCAGATCCTCGGGGTTCCCGGTACCATCGGCAACAACGTCATGCTCTGCGGACCCCGGGAAGCCATGGTGCTGGAGCTGTCCGCCCGCCGGGGGGTGGTGCGCCGGCCCCGGCAGGGGCTCATCACCGCCACCAACCACTACCAAAGCCCGGCCATGCAGCCCCTGCGGGGGCGCTTTCCGCCCCGGCCGCCCCTGTCCCCCCTGCCGGCTTCCATGTTCACCGACGCCTACAGCCGGTCCCGCGACGCCCGCCTCCAGGAACTGGCCCGGGGCCCCCGGCTGGGGCCCGGGGACCTGCAGCGGATCCTGGCGGATGGCCGGATAGCCAACCCCGGCACCGTGGTGTGCACGATCTTGGCGCCGGCCCAGGGCCGGCTGTGGGTGGCTCAGGGCGAGGTGCCGCCGGTGAACCGGGGGTCTTTTACAGAAGTCCGGCCGTGGGGGTAAGCGGAGGGCGCCCCGGGGCCGCCGGCGCCGCCCCCAATCTCACCGGGACCTGCCCCCGCCTTGACAAAGTGGCGCTTTCTGGGTAGTATCAATGGTGCGGGCGATTAGCTCAGGTGGATAGAGCGTTGGTCTCCGGAACCAAAGGTCGGGCGTTCGAGTCGCCCATCGCCCGCCAGTAATATCAAGGGGTTAGGCGAAAGCCTGACCCCTTGTCCTTTTTGTCCCCAACATTATCCCCAACATAAAATGCGAAAAGCCCTTCCCGCAAGCCGTCATCTTTTACGCAGATCAAGGAATTTTATGTATCCGGTGGGAGGCCGAGACTTTGCGGGCCTGTTCGCCAGGTCCATCATGAGCCTGTCGCAAGTTGTGTCGCCAGTTAGTTTACTCTTTGAGCCGGTAAATTAACTGATTGGTGGCGCCTTCCGAGGATCGAAGAATTATATATTGGGGGTATGCACTTGACTCAAGTGACCCCAATATGTAGTATTCTCGGGTATGGAAGATTACCCGCGGACCATTATGGAGTTTGAGAGCAGATTTGCAGGGGAAGAAGCTTGCATAGAGTACCTGATAGCACTTCGGTGGCCCGAAGGTTTTATGTGCCCGGCCTGTCAGACCACCGCGGCTTGGCGAACGGCTCGTGGATTGTTCCACTGCAAGGAATGCGGCTTGCAGACTTCTGTGACGGCCGGCACCGTCTTTCAGGATACGAGAAAACCGTTGCACGTTTGGTTCAGGGCTATGTGGTATGTGACGAATCAAAAACATGGGGTCAGCGCCCTTGGGCTTCAGAGGGCGTTGGGGTTGGGAAGTTACCGAACCGCTTGGATGTGGTTGCACAAGTTGCGTCATGCCATGGTAAGACCTGATCGAGATCGACTTGAAGGCACAATGGAAGTCGATGAGACATACATTGGCGGCGAGAAGCCGGGTAAACGTGGCAGAGGGGCTATGGGGAAGACCTTCGAATTCTGAAAACACAAGATATGGTATATACTTGAGTGAAATGCATAGCCCCATTATATGAAATAGTCGAGATTTAATCTGACAGTCCTGATAAAATTTTAAGAAGATTTCAGGAGGACTGTTGGATGACCACGGAGCAGAAGATCATCAAGAACAAGATTGGTTTGCTGAATTTGGCGGAGGCTTTGGGCAACGTCTCCCAGGCCTGCCGGGTGATGGGCTATTCTCGGGATAGCTTTTATCGCTTTAAAGAGCTTTACGATCAGGGCGGGGAGCTGGCGCTCCAGGAAATCAGCCGCAAAAAACCGCTCTTGAAGAATCGAGTTGACCCACAGGTGGAAAAGGCGGTAGTGGATTTTGCTTTTGAAAAGCCCGCTTACGGGCAACTGCGGGTGTCCAATGAACTCAAGCGGCAAGGAGTCTTTGTCTCTCCTGGCGGGGTCCGTTCCATCTGGCTGCGCCATAACCTGGAAACCTTTCGGCAGCGGCTGAAGGCCCTGGAGGCCAAGATGGCCCAGGAGAACTTAATCCTCTCCGAAGAGCAGCTCAGGGCGTTAGAGCGTTCCAAGGCGGAGAAGGAGGCTGGCGGGGAGATCGAGACCCACCATCCGGGCTACCTGGGCGCCCAGGACACTTACTATGTGGGCACCCTCAAAGGCGTGGGCCGGATTTACCAGCAGACTTTTATCGATACCTATGCCAAGGTGGCCTTCGCCAAAATCTATGACCGGAAAAATGCGCTGGTGGCGGCGGACCTGCTCAACGACCGGGTGATCCCCTGGTACGAAGAACAGGGGGTGCGGCTCCTGCGCATCTTGACCGACCGCGGCACTGAGTATTGCGGCAAGCGGGAGCATCACGAATATCAACTCTACCTGGCCATTGAGGACATCGACCACTCCAAGACCCGGGCCCGGTCCCCGCAGAGCAACGGCATCTGTGAGCGCTTCCACCGCACCATTCAGAATGAGTTCTATGCGGTGGCCTTTCGCAAAAAGATCTATCACAGCATTGCCGAGCTCCAGGAGGACGTGGACCGGTGGCTGCAGGAATATAACGAGGAACGCACCCATTCGGGAAAATACTGCTTTGGCAAGACGCCCATGCAGACCTTTTTGGAGGCCAAGCACTTGGCGGACGAGAAGATGTTGGACAGGCTGCCGCCGGTGGAAGGAATGGCGGGGCTGTCCCTGCACTAATCCAGCTTCTCTTGCCGGAGCCGGGCGGCCGCCGCTTCTCCCGCCGTCGCCTACCTTCTCCTGAGCAGGAGTCATGGCAGGCAGTCAAGGCCGAGCGCAGCGAGCCAAAGGGAAGCCTTGACGGCCTGGCGGCTCATGCTACGATGTAAGGGCGACAGGCGAGAGCGATTCGATTGAGGGGTATCTGTCAGATAAAATCTTGGTTAGAACAGCTAAGGGCCATGCCGCGGGGGTACCTCCGCTCCCATCCCG
>Ga0315268_10007579_pt1 | contig 11417 bp, 8 predicted proteins | sample C1_top_MG_FD_204535 | JGI IMG/M metagenome (GOLD analysis project Ga0315268, IMG submission 204535) | Sediment microbial communities from Yellowstone Lake, YNP, Wyoming, USA - C1_top | ecosystem: Environmental > Aquatic > Freshwater > Lake > Sediment | place: USA: Wyoming | collected 2017-08-01 | reverse complement strand
CAACTCAATACCTGGATAAATGAGCGCCGCGTCAAAGTCAAGGACGCGGCGATTAATGTCCGTCGCGCTTTCTGGCTCGTCTGGCAGGCGCATCCGCCGTCGGCGCTGGCGATGCTGGGCTGCACGCTCATCGGCGCGTTCCTGCCGGTGGGCCAGGCCTGGGTGGGCAAGCTCATCGTGGATGGCGTGGTCAACGGCATCAATGCGCACAGTGGAGCAGAGGCCGGTCTGCGAACTGTCCTGCCTTACCTTGCCGCCGAATTCGTTTTGCTGGTGGGGCAATCCGCCAATGGACAGGCGCGCACCTTGGCCGAGCACGTCTTGCACGCGCAGATCAACCTGAGCATCAACACACGCATCATCCGCAAGGCGATCGAGCTTGACCTCTCGCACTTTGAAAACGCCGACTACTATGACAAACTGGAAAACGCGCGCCGTGAGGCCGACTATCGCAGCCTGCAAATCGTCAACGGCGGATTTTATTTGATTCAAAACAGCGTGACACTGCTCTCCTATGCCGCGCTGCTGGTCCGCTTTAGCCCCTTGCTCGCGCTCATCTTGTTTGTGGCGACGATTCCTGCGTTCATCGCGCAGAGCCGGCTGGCCGAATTGAACTTTCGCGTCCTGACGTGGCGCGCGCCGGAATCCCGCAAGCTGTCTTACCTCGAATACCTGCTCACCGATTACAACTCGGTCAAAGAAATCAAGTTGTTCGGTCTGGGCGAGCCGCTCCTGGGCCGCTATGCCAACCTGTTCTGGAAATTTGTGAGCGAAGATCGAGCCCTCGCGCAAAAGCGCAGCCTGGCGTCGTTGGGCTGGGGGATGCTCGCCACGCTGACGTATTACGGTTCGTACGCGTGGATTGTCTGGCGGGCGGTGGGCGGCGTCATCACGCTGGGCGACATGACGCTCTACCTCGGCATTTTTCGCAACAGCCAAAACCTGTTCGAATCCATTTTCTACGGCCTGAGCGATCTATACGAGAACGGCCTGTTTATGAGCAACCTGTTCGCGTTCCTCGAGCTCAAGCCGCAAATGGTGATCGCCTCACAGCCGTTACCGGTGCCCGACGAGATTCAACGCGGTGTCGAGTTTCGCCATGTCTCGTTCAAGTACGACGGTCACGAGGAATATGCACTGCGCGACGTGAACCTGTGCATTCATCCGTGCGAAAAGATTGCGCTCGTCGGCCCGAACGGCGCGGGCAAGACGACGCTCATCAAACTGCTCACGCGGCTCTATGATCCAACGGAAGGCCAGGTTCTGCTCGACGGCGTTGACCTGCGCGAGTACGACCTGAACGATTTGCGCCAGCAGATCGGCGTCATCTTTCAGGATTTTGTCCACTATTATCTTTCGGCGGCGGAGAACGTGGGCTTTGGGCAAATCGAAGCAGTCGAGGATCGCCCGCGCATCATCCGCTCGGCGGAGAAAAGCGGCGCGCACTCGGTCATTACGGGGCTGCCCCAGGGCTACGAGACGACGCTGGGGCGCTGGTTCTCCAAAGGGCGCGATCTTTCCGGCGGCGAATGGCAAAAGATCGCGTTGGGCCGCGCCTTTATGCGCGATTGCCAGGTGCTCGTGCTCGACGAGCCAACGGCGGCGCTCGACGCGGAGAACGAGATGCGCGTCTTTCAGCAGTTCCGCGAGCTGACCTCGGACAAGATGGCCGTGCTCATCAGCCACCGCTTTTCGACGGTGCGCATGGCCGATCGGATTTTCGTGATCGAGCAGGGCCACATCACCGAGCAGGGCACGCATCAAGAGTTGCTCGCGCAAGGCGGGACATACGCGCGGCTGTTCACCTTGCAGGCCGAGTCGTACCGATAAAAGACAGCCCCATTTGACCCCGCTGCCTTTTGCGCCTACAATAGCCCCAGTGGCTCAACTGTTCCCCATCGCGCCAGGAGAACGCCATGCTCACACTTCGCCTCACCCAGACCGCCGAAGGCAATGACCAGTATCACGTCCAGATCGAACTGGACGACAACGGACGCCGACAACCTCCGGCCACGTGCCGCTTTCAGTTCACGCTCACCGATCAAGACCGCGAGGACCTGCGCTGGTATCTGGAAGATTATTTGCAGTACCCGCTCGAACCCGCGCCCAAGATTGCGGCGCGCATCGAACAGCGCATGGCCGACATTGGCACGCAACTGTTCCGCGCTGTGTTTGATTCAAGTCCGACGGCGCAGCGTTTGTGGGCGCGCCTGCAACCGAGCCTCAACGACACGCGCATCGAAATCATCACCGAGATCCGCGAAGCGACTTCCATCCCGTGGGAGTTGCTCCGCGACCCGCTGACCAACACGCCGCTCGCGCTCGAAGCCAGCGCGTTCGTCCGCGCGCAGACCGACCCGGCGCGACCCGCGCGCCCGCTCGATCAATCGCCGCTCGAAGAGGGCGAAAGCAAAATCCGCATCCTGCTCGTCATCTGCCGCCCGCGCGGGCGCGACGATGTGCCGTTCCGTTCCGTCGCCAGCCGCATCCTGCGCAGCCTGAGCCAGGACGCGCGGGATATCGTCCAGCTCGACGTGCTGCGCCCGGCCACGTTCGAGCAGTTGGGCAAGATGCTGCGCGAAGCCAAACGAGCGGGAGCGCCCTATCACGTCGTCCACTTTGACGGGCACGGCACATACATGGTTATGCCCGAGCCGGATCAACTGGCCGCGTTTCTCAAATCGCTGGGCATGTTGACGCTGGGCAAGCCGCGCCCCGGCCAGCACGGCTATGTGCTGTTTGAAAATCCACAGGCCGCGTTGAACGCGGAACTGGTGGACGGCGATAGCCTGGGCAAGCTGATGGTGGAGACCGACGTGCCGGTGCTGGTGCTCAACGCCTGCCAGTCCGCCTTGGCCGAAGCGCCCCAAGCGCCCGCCGCACCGACGAGCGCCGCCGACAGCACCCAAGACCAGGTGCGCGCGTTCGGCTCGCTGGCGCAAGAGGCGATGAACGCGGGCGTGGCGGGCGTGGTGGCGATGCGCTATGTGCTGTACGTGGAGACGGCCAAACGCTTTGTGGCCGACCTGTACGACGCGCTCGTGCAGGGCGAGACGCTCGGCGGCGCGGTGACGTTTGCGCGCAAGCAACTGGCCGATAACCCGCAGCGCGAAATAGGCTACAAGCCCATCGCGTTGCAGGACTGGCCCGTGCCGATTGTGTACGAGGCTGCGCCCATTGCGCTCTTTCCGCCGGTTGACGCGGGCGCGGGTACGGGCGCGGTCACCGCGCCCCTACGCCTCACATTGGACACGCCAACGCGCGTGTCGCTGGAGGGCGTGCCGCCGCCGCCCGACGTGGGCTTTTTCGGGCGCGACGAAACGCTCCTGGCGCTCGACCGCGCGTTCGATACCCAATCCATCGTCCTGCTGCACGCCTATGCCGGCAGCGGCAAGACGACGACGGCGGCCGAGTTTGCCCGCTGGTATGCGCTGACGGGCGGCCTTGAGGGCGGGCGTGTATTGTTCACCTCGTTCGAGCAGTACCGTCCACTCCCGCGCGTGCTGGATGTGGTCGAGCGTGTGTTTGGAGAGGCGCTTGAACAACAGGGCATCCACTGGCTGGCGCTGACGGACGAACAGCGCAAGCGATTGGCGCTCGATATTTTCCGGCAAATCCCCGTGCTGTGGATCTGGGACAATGTGGAGCCGGTGATGGGATTTCCGACTGCCGCTGGGACGGCAGTTCAACTGCCGTCCCAACCGACATCGGTGTGGAACGCCGCCGAGCAAAAGGAGCTGGCCGATTTCCTGCGCGCCGCGCGAGACACCAAGGCCAAATTCCTGCTCACCTCGCGGCGCGACGAGCACGTCTGGCTGGGCGAGTTGCCCCGCCGCGTGACGCTGCCGCCCATGCACATGCAAGAGCGCGTGCAACTGGCGCGCGCGCTGGCGGTCAAGCACGGGCGGACGCTGACCGAGGTAGAGGATTGGCGGCCGCTCTTGCGCTTTACCGAGGGCAACCCGATGACGCTCACGGTGGTGGTGGGCCAGGCGCTGCGCGATGGGCTCAAGACATCCGAAGAGATAGAAGACTTTGTGGCAAAACTGCGCGCGGGCGAGGCCGTGTTTGCGGACGAGGTGAGCGAGGGCCGCAGCAAGAGTTTGGGCGCGTCGCTCTCCTACGGCTTTGACACGGCCTTTACCCAAGCCGAGCGCAAGCAGTTGGCGCTGCTCCACTTTTTCCAGGGCTTTGTGGATGTGGATGCGCTTCGCATCATAGGCGGCGACCCAACATTCGTCAAAGCCGGACTAGATTGGTACCTGCCCGAACTGCGCGGCCTGACGCGCGAAGTCGGCATCGCGCTCCTCGACCGCGCCGTCGAAATCGGCCTGCTCACTGCGCACGGCGCGGGCCTGTATTCCATCCACCCCGCGCTGCCGTGGTACTTTCGTTCGATGTTTGAGCAATACTATTCGACCACGGACGACAGACTACAGACCACGGACAGCGGCGGTCCGTCGTCTGCGGTCCGCGGTCAGAGAGCTTTTGTGGAAGCACTGGGCGAGTTAGGGAGCTATTACCACAACCAGTACGGCCACGGCAACCGCGACGTGATTGGGGCGCTGACTGCCGAAGAAGCCAACCTTCTCTACGCGCGCCAGCTCGCCCGCGCCAACGGCTGGTGGCTTGCGATGATGAAAACGATGCAGGGCTTGCAGTCACTCTACGCCCACACGGGCCGCCGCGCCGAGTGGAAAGCGCTGGTGGACGAGATTGTGCCAGATTTGGTTGACCCGCAGACCGAAGGCCCGTTGCCGGGGCGGGAGGAACAGTGGGGCTTGGTCACCGAGTACCGCGTGCGACTGGCGATGGAAGCGCGCGAGTGTGAGCAGGCCGAGCGCTTGCAGCGTGCCCAGGTCGAAAAGACTCGCAAGAACGCGGCGCCGCGCTCGCCCTGCCGCCGGACAAGCTGGACGGCGCGCAGCGCAACGTCATCCGGACGCTGGCGGTGTCGCTAGAGCATTTGGGCAACATTCAGCGTGAGCAAGAAAAACCTGACTGCGTCACTGCATATGAGGAAGCAATTCCATTGTGCCAACGCATCGGCGACCAACCCGAAGAAGCCGTCATCGCCTTCAACCTCGGCCGCGCCTACAAGGACATCCCCGCCCTGCGCGACCTGGCGCAGGCCGAACGCTGGTATCGCCGCAGCCTGGAACTGTTCGACGAGCGCGACCGTCTGGGGCGCGGCAGGTGCACAATTGTGTTGGGGACTGTGGCTTATGAACGCTTCAAAGAAGCGCGCGATGCAACCCCCACCCCGGCCCTCCCCCTGCCAGGGGGAGGGAGCAGGGAGGAGGTTATGCGCCAGCACCTCAACACCGCCCTGGACTATTATCACCAGGCGCTTGACCTGCTGCCCCCGAACGCGGTGAATGATTTGGCCGTGGCGCACAACCAGCTTGGCAACTTCTATGAGGGTGCCGGCGACCTCGACCGTGCGTTGACGCACTATCGCGAGGCGGCTCGCTATTTTGAAGCGGCTGGGGCAATATACAATGCTGCCACAGTTCGCCGAAACGTCTCCCTAGCTTTGCTCGACACCGACCGTTTGGCAGACGCGCTCGCCTATGCCCAGGCCGCGCTGCGCGGCTTTTCCACCTTCGGCGACCGCGCGGCGGACATGATACAAAGGACGCAGGGGTTGATTGCGCTGATTCAGCAAAAGATGCAGCCGTAGAGCAAGTTGGTAAACTTGCCCTACGCGCTGGTCGCGCACCCGCCGGACATGATCGGATGCTTGCCAACCACGGTCCAATACCTGCCGACCACAGTCAGCGGCCCCGCGACTTCTGCCCGAAGGCAATAACATCACAGGCTGAGCAGTTACGACAAGGAGGTCACGATGCGGGTCATTATCACAGGCGGTACCGGGCTGATTGGTCGGGCGTTGACGGCCAGCCTCGCCGCCGATGGGCACGAGGTCATCCTCTTGAGCCGCGCGCCGGACAAGGCGGCTGGGCTGCCCAAGGGCGCGCGCGCTGAAAAATGGGATGGTCGAACGGCGGCCGGTTGGGGCACGTCGGCCGATGGCGCAGACGCGATTGTGAACCTCGCTGGCGAAAGCATCGGCGGCGAGAACATGAGCGCGCTCATCGCCAAACGTTGGACACCCGAGCGCAAAAAGCTCATCCTCGAAAGCCGCGTCAACGCCGGCAAGGCTGTGATGCAAGCGATTCAACAGGCCAGCCGCAAGCCGCGCGTCTTGATCCAGGCTTCGGCCGTGGGATACTATGGTCTGCCTGGCGACAAGGAAATCACCGAAGACTCGCCCGCAGGACAAGATGCGCTGGCTAAGCTGTGTTTGGAGTGGGAAGCGACCACAGCCGAAGCGGAAAAGATGGGCGTTCGTCGGGCGGTGATTCGCACGGGCGGTGTGGTGATGAGCACGCGAGGCGGCGCTTTGCCGTTCATGCTGCTGCCGTTCAAGTTGTTTGTGGGCGGACCTTTGGGCAGCGGCCAACAGTGGTTCTCGTGGATTCACATTGACGACGAGGTGCGCGCGATTCGCTTTCTCATCGAGAATCCGCAAGCCGAGGGCGCGTTCAATCTGTGCGCCCCCCAGCCGCTCAGGAACGCCGAATTGAGCCGCGTGATCGGCAAGGCGCTGCGGCGTCCCGCGTGGATGCCGGCGCCCGCTTTTGCCATGAAGCTCCTGCTGGGTGAAAAGTCTATCATCGTGTTGGACGGTCAGCGGCAACTGCCCAAGCGATTGCTCGAGCTAGGCTTTGCGTTCAGATTTCCGACTGCGGAAGAAGCACTGCGAGACTTGATGCAGCCAGGGTCGCCCAAGTCGTAGAGAGCGCAGAGAAGCTTGTCTCTGCGCCCTCGTACCGTCGAATCGAGAGGCGGCTAGTGCCAGGCCATCGCCTAGGCAAAGCGGCTGCGCAGCACCTTCTTGTCAATCTTGCCAACGCTAGTCTTGGGAATCTCGTCCACAAAGACATAGCTTTCGGGCACTGACCAGTTGGTGATGACGCCCTCTGTCACGTACTTGGTCAGGTGCGCTTTGAGGTCGTCGGCGGTCAGCTTGTCCTTGTACCCCTCGCGCGCCACCACGATGGCCTGCGGACGCTCGCCCCACTTTTCATCGTGGATGCCGATCACGGCGGCTTCCAGTACTCCTTCGTGCAGGCTGAGGAGGTTCTCCAGTTCCAGCGAGACGATCCATTCGCCGCCGCTCTTGATCACGTCCTTGAGCCGGTCCACGATCTGGATGTAGCCGTACTCGTCCACGTTGGCCACATCGCCCGTGTGCATCCATCCCCCGGCCCACAGTTCCTCCGAGCGTTCGGGTTCCTTGTAGTAGCCCTGAGTCAACCACGGGGCGCGCACGACGATCTCACCGGACTCTTTGCCATCCCGCGCGACCTCTTTGCCAGCGGCATCCACGACCTTGAGGTCAACGAGAGGAATAGAGATCCCGGTCTTGATCGCCCAGTCCAACTGCTTCTCCTCATCCCACATCGTCTCCATGAACGGCTTGAGATTGGCGAGCGTGAGAACCGGGCAGGTCTCGGACAGGCCGTAACCGGCATAGACCTTGATCCCTAGCTTCGTGGCTTCCATAGCCAGTCCCTTGGGCAATCGCGCGCCGCCGATGACGACCTTCCAGCGGGTCAGGTCGAACCCCTTGACGGCCGGAGCGGTGACGATCGTCTGGAGGATGGTCGGGACACAATGGCTAAAGGTCACTTTCTCACCGAGGATGAGCTTGAGGAGCATCGCCGGCTCATACTTGCCGGGATACACTTGCTTGACCCCATACAGGGTAGATACATAGGGTATCCCCCAGGCGTGAACGTGGAACATGGGCGTGAGCGGCATGTAAACATCGTGCTTATCTATGCCACCATAATTGCCCAGGGCCGAAGTGGTCAGTGCTACACTCAGGGTGTGCAGGGTCAACTGTCGGTGCGTGAAATAGACCCCTTTGGGCTGGCCCGTCGTGCCGGTCGTGTAGGACTGGGTACACAGAGTGTTCTCGTCCAGGTCGGGCAATTCGGCCAGAGGAGCTGCGCCTGCCAAGAGCTCTTCGTACTCTGCATCCGTCCACTTGATGTCCGGCCGCCCCTGGGCGTCCGGTTTGTCGGTGATCAGGATGTACTTACGGATGGTGGGCACACGCGCACGAATTCGTTCCACGAGGGGCGCAAAATCCTCGTGGAAAATAAGAACCTCGTCTTCCGCATGGGCTACCGTGTAGACGAGGTCCTCAGGAGCCAGACGAGGGTTGATCGTATGAAGGACAGCGCCGATGCCGGGGACGCCAAAGTACATCTCCAGGTATCGGTGGCTGTCCCACTCGATGACGCCGACCCGGGCGCCCGGCTTGACGCCCAGAGCTTGCAAGGCTCCACCCAAGCGAAGCACGCGTTGGTACATCGCGCTATAAGTGTAGCGGACCTGATCTCGATAGACGATCTCTTGATCGGGCGCCCATGCCACGCCCTGATGGAGGATGTGCTTGAGCAACAACTGATAATTGAACGCAGACATTTTTACCTCCTTAAAGGTTAGCTGCCAGAGGCCGATAACGCTTCTTCCATCTGGAAAAAGCCCACGGGAAAGGGGGACACTCTCATTGTAGTGAATTCTGTCTGGCTGTCAACTGCCAATTTGGCCGTTGGCCCAAGACGCCAGTTGTCGGAAAAGTCAGGTGTGATATACTCGGCGCCAAGCTTTTAGGAAACGGAGGAAAATCCTATGCGCATCGGATTACAGGTCCCAAGTTTCACCTGGCCCGGCGGGCCAGCCGAGATTCGCTCGCGCCTCGCCGACATCGCCGGAACCGCCGACGACGTCGGCTTTGCAAGCCTCTGGGTGATGGATCACTATTTCCAGATTCAGAACGTGGGGCAGCCCGAAGAACCCATGCTGGAGGCCTATACGACGCTCGGCTATCTGGCCGGCATCACCAAGTGGGTCAAGCTGGGGACGATGGTCTCTGGCGTCATCTACCGTCACCCTGGCCTCTTGGTCAAAATCGTCTCGACGCTCGATGTGCTTTCGGGCGGGCGAGCTTACCTGGGCATCGGCGCAGCCTGGTTCGAGCGTGAAGCCGTCGGCCTGGGTGTTCCCTTCCCGCCGCTCAAAGAGCGCTTTGAGCGGTTGGAAGAGGCGCTGCAAATCGCGCATCAAATGTGGTCGGGCAACGCCCAGCCTTATCGTGGCAACTATTACCAACTGGCGGAGACGCTCAACAGCCCGCAGCCGCTGAGCCAACGGCATTCGCCGATCCTCATCGGCGGCATGGGCGAAAAGAAAACGCTCAGGCTTGTCGCCAAGTACGCCGATGCCTGCAACCTGTTTGCCCGCGCGGGTACGGACGTGCTTCGCGGCAAGCTCACCATCCTAAAGCGCTATTGCGAGGAGACGGGGCGATCGTACGATGACATCGAGCGCACGGCGTTAGACACGGCTCACCTTGCGCCTGGCAAAATGTCGGCCGGCCAGGTGATTGACACGTGCCGCGCGCTTGCGGACATTGGCATCCAGCATGTCATTTTCAACATGCCGAATGTGCATGAAATCGCGCCGCTCGAAGCCTTTGGGCGGGACATTATCCCGGCTGTCACCAAATTCTGATCGCCGTGAGGTCAAACATGTCGCAGGAGGAGATGGAACTGCGAATGCGTTCTGTTGGCCCGTGGCCGATGAACAGCTACGCGCTGGTTTGCCCGGTCACCGCTCAAAGCGTTTTGATTGACCCCGGCGCCGACCCGGACACCTTGCAAGAGATGCTGACCGGCACTCGGCCGGTCGGCATCCTCATCACGCACACGCACCCCGACCACATCGGTGCGCTGGACGAGATGCGGACGAGGTTGAATGTCCCAGTGATGGCTCACCCTGGCCCGCACTTTGAGGATGTGGCTGTGAACGCCGACCGTTGGCTCAATCACGGCGATATGGTCCGTGTGGGCGAGCATTCTCTCCGCGTCTATCACACGCCCGGACACATCGGCGACATCATTTGCTTTGCCCTTGAGAGTGACCCGCGCATCATCGTGGGGGATACAATCTTTGAGGGCGGACCGGGTAAGACGTGGACGGTCGAAGGCTTCCAGGCAACGCTACGCACATTGCGGGACACTATCCTCGTGTGGCCGGACGAGACCATTTGCTACCCCGGTCACGGCCCGCATTTTCGATTGGGCGACAAGCGCGCGGCGATTGAAGCGTTCATTGCCAGGGACCACGGCGACTTCTTTGGCGACGCAACGTGGGAGATGTGAGCGGGGGGCGGTATTGACTTGACCGGCCTCTCGATATAGGCTGAAAGCCAGCGTTTCACCATCATCTCAAGAGAGACTTGTCATGCCGACCAAAACCCCTACCGATGTCCTCAAGCAAATGGAAGACATCCTCGAAGCGTTGAAAAAGATTGATCCGCAAATCAAGCTGGGGAGTTGACGGTACCCTCGCTCACGCAATCGTACCAGCAGGCGAAAGCCATTTTGACTGAGCTGAGCGCGCTGGACAAGCAGATGACGGACTTAAAACAAGCGCGACGCGACGTTCGCCGGACTGTGGGACTCGGTCAAGCGGGTGCGCTCCGGCATCACAGGCATCTATGGCGATGACTCATCCGAGTACGAGATGGTGGACGGGACTCGTACGAGCGAGCAGGGCTTATATTCCAAAGCAGGAACCCGCCTCGACCGGCTTAGTTCAACTCTGGATTACGTGCACGCGAAGCGCGCCGGGCGGCCTTCATTCGTTTCATCTGGGCGCACGAGCTAACGGGTCGTGCGTTGCGATGCGGGCACGTGGGCTATCCTGCGCCGCATGAATCCTTAATCGTTGGTGCAGCAAAATTGATTTGATTGCGCCCTATCCTGAAAGGGAGATGATGAAATGGCAAAACCAGCGTTCATCTATGCGTTTGATAACTTGGGGCCGGATGGATTCACTGAGTTGTGTGGCAAACTACTTGACGCGCGATATAAAGGTTTTCTCCTTGGGGGTGTTGGACCGGATGGCGGAATTGATGGGGAAATAGACCCATCCTTTGGTATGTTGCATGTTGAGTCTAAGGACGCTCTTTTGAATCAGATAGTTCAGCCAGGACAGAATATTGCTTTTCAGTTCAAGCATGTAGTGACTGGCAGGGTTGGTGGGCAGACGAAAGCTCGTAGTCATATACTCAGCCTATATAAATGTACAGATAATCAGAGCTGCGAATTGCATCGCAAATTAGTCGAAAAGAACAAGCCTGCTTGTTATGTGCTTGTTACAAATGTGGAAATCAACTCCAATTTTCGCACGAAATTTATAGATCAATGTAGAATTGAAGTTTAGACTAACCCGTTGAACCTTAAAAAATCGACACGCTGTTGGCGGCGGTTACGAACCGTCTCGCGGAATTTGTCACGCTTGCCTGTTGCGTGTTTGGCCTTGTGCACAACACT
>Ga0315268_10007578_pt1 | contig 11417 bp, 8 predicted proteins | sample C1_top_MG_FD_204535 | JGI IMG/M metagenome (GOLD analysis project Ga0315268, IMG submission 204535) | Sediment microbial communities from Yellowstone Lake, YNP, Wyoming, USA - C1_top | ecosystem: Environmental > Aquatic > Freshwater > Lake > Sediment | place: USA: Wyoming | collected 2017-08-01 | reverse complement strand
CCCGCTGCCGGCCTGACGGCATTCATAGCCGGCATTGGAAAGCATGCTGGTAACGATCTCACGGATCGGTTCTTCGTCATCCACAACCAGGATTCGTTCGGACAACATGACCCAGATTTTCTCCTGAGAGCCGCGGGTATTCTACATCGGGTGGGCTGGAAAGACTCTCTGAAAACTTCGGAATTCCGCGAAGAAGTTCGCGCTGGTATGGTATAAGCCACTGTGCCCGCCTTAAAAACACGGCCATGACATTGGTGAATCTCGCATTTGGGCTCGATCCGCGCTTTCCCGTCCCGACCGACCTGTTGGCGGAAGGCGCCGGAATCCTCGTGCTTCTTGCCGCCGCGATCCTCGTTTATCGCTCGGTGCGCGAACGTTATCTGCTGGTCTGGATCTTCGGCTGGCTCCTCTATTTCATCTATCACGAGTCTTTATTCGTCGCCGCGCGCAGCGAATATACGCGCCAACTCACGGCGCTGGGCCATGGCTGCTTCATGGTGGCGGTCGGCTGCTTTGTCGCGTCGGTACTTTTCTATACCAACGCGCGCCGATACCTGCCGCTGGTCGGCCTGTTGTGCGCGGTCGCCATCGACGTCGCCGTCGTCCGCAGCCTGTGGTTCCCGGGCTCGCAGTCCCTCTTGATCGCGGTCCAGCTGCTCTATCGCGCGATGACCGTGATCGGAGCCCTCCGTCTCGCTCTCTTCAGCCGCGGGCGCCGTGAACTCGGGGTCTGGACGCTGACGGTGATGCTGCTGTTCCTCCACATGGACGAGACCCTGCGTGGGCCGCACTTCCTGGAGGGCATCGATACCGCGGTGGAGATCATGTTGGGACTCAGCATGATCCTCGTGGTCCTGGACGACATGCGCGGGCGGGCGCGCCGCCTGGCGGTCATGACCGCCATCACCTCGGCGATCGCGGACGCCACCGAACCGTCGGCGATGTTGACCACCGTCCTCCAGGAATTGCGTGCGCATACCCGCGCCCAGGCCGCCTGGTTTCGCGCCCTCGAAGACGACAAGATGATTCTGCGCGAGCAGGTAGGGCTTTCGCCCGAGTACCAGCAGCAGCGCCACGAGCTCACCGTGGAGGAAAGCTACAGTGCGCGGCTCGTGCATGACCGCTACGCCGCCCGCCTGCGCGTCGCCAACCTCGAAGGTCCCGCGCTCGAGGCCCTGACCCGCGAGGGTTTCGACCACCTCCTGCTGGTGCCCGTTTCCGGCAAGTCGCAACCGCTGGGCATCCTCTCGCTGGGCGTCGCCCACCGCCGCTCGTACACGCCGGACGAGATGCGGTTCCTCACCACCACGGCGCACGAGATCGGCATCGCCGTGGAAAATCTGCGCATGATCGAGCAGGTGGTGCGTTCGCAGCGGCAATGGGTCAGCACCTTCGATTCGATCGACGACCGCATCCTGGTCCACGATCCCGACGCCCGCATCATGCGCGTCAACCGCGCGTTGTTGCGCCAGCTCGGTATGCCGGTCGGGGACCTGATCGGAAAGAACTGTGCCTCGCTGTCGGCGAAGTCCACCAGCGGATGCCCCTACTGCCAGCGCAAGGCCAGCAACGCGGAGGGCCCCGATCCGGTCTTCGGCGGTTACTCGCTGGTCTCGACCTCGTCGTATATCGAAGAGGGAAGCGCGGTCAGCGGCACCGTCCACGTCATCACCGACACCACCGAACGCCGCGCCGCGGAAGAACGCTACCGCCTGCTCTTTGAAGAAGCGCAAGAGGGCGTGTTCATCTCCACTCCGCAAGGCCGCATCATCGATTGCAATCAGGCTTTTGTCAGGATGCTGGGCTACCAGACCCGCGCCGAAGTGCTGGCGCTGGAGATCGCCCGCGAGATCTACATGACGCCGGAAGATCGCCAGAACACGGTCGCCGCCATGAATGCGCGCGGCTTCCTCAAGAATCATGAAGTGGTGGTGCGGCGCAAAGACGGCACCTCGGCCACCCTGCTGGAGAACAGTTTCGCCACCCGCAACGCCGACGGGGTGATCGAGCGCTACCAGGGCTTCCTGGTGGACATCACCGACAAGAAACGCACGGAAGAAGAGATCCGCCGCCGCAATCGCGAACTGGCAGCGTTGAACGCGATCGCCGTCATCTCCACCCAGTCGTTCGATCTCGACGAGATCCTCAATATCACGTTGCGGCAGGTGGTGGAGTTGTTTGGAGCCGCTACCGGCGCCATCAGCATCTTCGACCCCGAGAGCCGCCTCATGCGCCGGCGCGCCGCCTGGGGACAGCGCAGCGAAGCGGCCATCGGCGACCAGGCCTTCGCCATCAACGAGAGCGTCTGGAAGGAGCTGCTGCGGACCCGCACCGAGATCATCACCCGCGCCGACCTGCCGCGGTTGCCGGCCGAAGTCATCAACTACATCGAGGCCGAAGGCCTGCAGTCGATGCTGTGGGTGATGATGTGGTCGCAGGAGCGCCCGGTGGGACTGATCGGGGTCAGCGAACGCAGCCCGCGCCAGTTCAGCGCCACCGACGAAAACCTCATGGTGGCGATCGCCCGGCAACTGGCGACCACGGTCGAGAAAGTCCGGCTCTACGAAGAGACTTCGCGCGCCTATGAGAACCTGCGCCGCACCCAGGAGCAACTGTTACAGAGCGAAAAGATGTCGGCCATGGGACAGCTCGTCTCCGGAGTCGCCCACGAGCTCAACAATCCGTTGACCGCCATCCTCGGATACGCGCAACTGCTCGAAGCCGAGCCGCTGCAGGAACGCGCGCGCGACTTCAATGCCAAGCTCTATCGCCAGGCGCAGCGCACCCACCGGCTGGTGCAGAACCTGTTATCGTTCGCGCGCCAGCGCAAGCCCGTCAAACAACATGTCGACCTGCGTCGCGTGCTGGAAGACACGCTGGCCCTGCGCGATTACGATCTCAAGCTCAACAACATCAAGGTGACGCGCACCTACAGCGAGATCGGGCCGGTGTACGGCGATCCCCATCAGCTCGAACAGGTCTTCCTCAACCTCATCAACAACGCCGCCGACGCCATGCTGGAGATCGCGCGCAGCGGCAACATCTCGGTCACGCTCTATGGTTCCGGCGAAAGCGCGGTCGTCGAGTTGCACGACTCCGGCCCCGGCATCCGCGAGGTTTCCAAGATCTTTGACCCGTTCTATACCACCAAGAAAGTCGGCAAAGGCACCGGACTTGGGCTTTCCATCTGCTACGGCATCGTCAAGGAACATGGCGGCGACATCCTGGCCTTCAATGCGGAACGGGGAGGCGCCGTCTTCCGCGTCAAGCTGCCGTTCGCCCTTGGACAGCGCCGCGCCGACCAGGTTCCGCACGCGGAGGTCCACGACGCGGTCCTGCATGGACGCGTGTTCCTGCTGGAAGATGAGGCCTCGATCCTGGAATTCGAGCGCGAAGTGCTGACCGGAGCCGGCGCGGAAGTCGTGACCTCAACCTCCGGGGAAGACGCCATCGCCCGCCTGCAGAAAGATATGTTCGACGTCATCGTGATGAGCGCCTCGATTCCCGGAGGCTGGCAGCCCGATACCATCTACAAGTGGCTCGCCGAGAATCGTCCCGGACTCGAAAAACGGATCGTCCTCACGATGTCGCACATCGACGATCCGGAGGTGCGCCAGTTCATCGAGACGCACTCCATCACCATCCTCATGAAGCCCTTTGAGGTCACCGACCTGCTGCGAGCCGTCCGCCACGCCGCCAACTCCCGTCCAACTTCCAAGGCCGGCTCCGCCTAGTCCAGGCAAACCGCATCGGGGAAGCCTTCCGGCGGGATCCTTGGGCTTTCCAACGATCCTAGAAAATCTGGAGCGGGGCACCCAATGTGGGTATGCAGATGCCACTTTGTCGTCCCATCGTCCCAATCGGCACCTCCGTCTGCAGAACGATTTCTCCGAGTAATTCGCGATCTAGTGCTCTATTGACCATAAACAACGGCTATATCCCATTGAGAATAGAACCTTGTAAGTTTTCCCACTTCGCGGGGATGTAATTCTCCGGATTGGGCCGTGGGATTGCTTAGTCATAGGTATGCCGCAGCAGTCCCGCGGCGGGGAGGACGGGGTGCTAATCGCCCTGCACCCGCAAGGAAACATGAATCGAATGAGTTAGATACAGAAGCAGGCCGGAGGGCCAAAACCAGCCGTAGGGGGCACTCAATGAGCGGTATCCAGAATGTAAGATTTACCGGGTTCGCGGCATATCTTCTCAAGTTCGAGTCGACTTTCGCCGCGCAGTATCAGGCGATCTATGAAGCCAATCGTGACCGCATCTACGCGCTCGCTTTCTGGATGTCGGACAACGAACTGGTCGCCGAAGAGATGCTGGAACACGTTTTCGTGCTCGCCTTTTCGATGACAGAGGCACCCTCGGCGGAGATGCTCGATGGCTTGCTGATCCTCGAACTGCGCGGCTCCATCGCCATCGGAAGGCTCACCCTCGAGTGCGGTGAAGTCAGAGAAGAACACGGCATACGCCACAACGCCAAGCGCGTGCACCTGGAGCGCGCCATCGTCGCGCTGCCCGCTACTGAGCGCCTCATTTTCTGCATGCACGATGGCGAAGGTTACTCGCACGGCCGCATCGCAAAGACCCTGGGCATCAGTGAACGCCAATCCATGGTTGGCCTGCACCAGGCGCGTCTGCGCATTCGCGAACTGGTTGCCAGGATGAACTAAACCCTTAAGATCTCCGGGCGAGTTCGCCCCGCCCGGGAACCCTGAAGACTCTAACGTCTCTCTCCTGAATGCCCGGCTTACGCCGGGCTTTTTTCTGTTCTTAAGATTTCAGAGAATCAATTCTTTTCTCGGCGCGCGAAACGATGTACTGTTTTGTTCCCCCCTGCTACTTCGGCCCCAGTGGTTAATCCAGTACTAGGAGCGGCCCCATGTTTCAAAGTGGAGTATCCTCCCGGCGTCGCCTAGCGCGCTGGACGATCGGTGTCTCACTCTTGCTGGCCGGTACGGCCTTTGCCCAGCAGGCGACTCCTCCGGCCCAACCGGTGCCGGACGCGCCCAGTGTCAAGCGTGCTCCGGACCCGACGGCGGCACAAAAGCGCGAAGGCGGAGCGGCCAACAATTTCCGCGACTTCGCTCATCAGCTCTTCTCGCCGGGAACGGTCCTGATGCCGGCGGCCTCGGCGGGCATTGCACAGGCCACCTCCGACGACCATGCATACGCTCCGGGCGGAGAGGGCTACGCCTACCGCTTCGGCAACGCGGTCGCCGACAACGCGGACGGAAAATTCATGCGCGCCTTCCTGATGCCGACGCTCTTCAACCAGGTGGAACACTACCGTCCGCTCGGTGAGGATAAGCGCGGTGGACAGCGCTTCGCGCACGTGCTGGCGCACTCCTTCGTCACCAAGACGCGCAACGGGAACAACACCTTCAACATGTCCGGCATCCCGGCCTCGATGGCGACTGCGGCGGTCGGGAATTACTACTATCCCGACAAGTACGCGACGACCTGGCACATGATGCAGCGCGCCGGATACATGCAGGCCGGCTACTTCGCCGGCGACTTTTGGACGGAGTTCAAGCCCGACATCTGCCGCTCCGTCCACCTCCGCTGCGGACGCAGGAAACCGTGATGCTGCCCGAAGACCCTGGAGGCAATGGCGCCCGCTTGCACGAGGGCTAACGTTTTTGCCGTGCCAGCGTCTATCCGGTAACTCATTGAACGCAAATCGGGCACCGTCCATCCCCAACGCACACTGACGGTGCCCGTCCTCTTTGCTTCGATGTACTGGCATGGCGCCGCCGCCGGGTCTAAAATGATTCCCGAAGTTACCAAGTAGTACATGCCTGACGCATTCCAGAAATCGGCTGGCCGGCACGTCGCCCGTTGGTGGGAGCCGATGGCCGACGGACGTATTCACTGTTATCTATGTCCGCGCCACTGCCACATCGGCGAGGGGCAGCACGGCTTCTGCTTCATCCGCAAGAACGAGGGCGGCGAGTTGCTGCAACTCGGCTACGGGCGTCCGGCGGCGCTGGCCATGGATCCCATCGAAAAGAAGCCGCTCAACCATTTCTTTCCCGGCACGCGGATCCTCTCGATGGGCACGGCGGGTTGCAACATGGGCTGCCAGTTCTGCCAGAACTTCGATATCTCGAAGGCGAAGGCCGACCACGTGCGCTCCACCCATCTCACGCCCGCCAACGTCGTCGAGATGGCGAAGGAGTACGACGCTCCAAGCCTGGCCTTCACCTACAACGAGCCCACCATCTGGGGCGAGTACGTCATCGACATCGCGCGGGAGGCGCACGCCGCCGGGCTCAACAACGTGATGGTCTCCAACGGATACATCACGCGCGAAGCCTTCTTCGAGGTCTACGAACACATCGATGCCGCCAACATCGACCTCAAGTCGTTCACCGAAAGCTTTTACGCCCGTGTGACGCTGACCCACCTGCAGCCGGTGCTCGACACCCTGCGCTGGCTGCGCCACGAGACGGACGTCTGGTTCGAGATCACCAACCTCGTCATCCCCACGCTGAACGACGAGACCGAGGAGTTCCGGCGCATGGTCGAGTGGGTGCTCCAGAATCTTGGCGACGACGTGCCCCTGCACTTCACGGCCTTCCATCCGGACTTCAAGCTGCTCGACAAGCCGCAGACCCCGCCGGAGACGCTGCACAAGGCCCGCCGGCTGGCGATGGAGATGGGATTGAAATACGTCTATGAGGGCAACATCTTCAGCGACGGCGGCGACACCCTCTGCCCGGGCTGCAAGCGGCGCATCCTGCGCCGCTCGTGGCACGCGGTGCTGGCCGACGACATTGTCGGCGGGAAGTGCCGGCACTGCGGAACGAAGATCGCCGGCGTCTTCACCCGCGCCGAAGCCAACGTACGCCACGGCGCGACGCACCTGCATCCGGCAGTTCTCGCAAAGTAACAGGGCAGCCACTCGGCTGCCCTAACCTTTGAAACCTTTGAAACCTTTGAAACCTTTGAAACCTTCGAAACCTTTGAAACCTTCGAAACTGCCTTACCGGATTCCCGCCTTCTTCTCCAGCACTTCGACGGTAGCGGCGTAGTCGAGGTCCCCGTGTCCGGCCCGTGCGGATTCGGCGTAGATCTTTTCCACCTGCGCGAGTCCCGGCAATTCGGTGCCGGTATTCCGGCCGGCTTCCAGCATGAGCTTGATGTCCTTGTGCATGAGGCGCAGCGGGAAGTGGGGAGCGAAGTCGCGCTGCTGGATGAGCGGGCCCTTCATGTCGGTGACGCCGGAGCGCACCATCGATGCGCCGACCAATTCGAGGAATTTCTCGGCCGGTACGCCGAGCTTTTGGGTGAGGATGAGGGCTTCGGCAAAGCCTTCGAAGATCAGCGCGATCATCAGGTTCATGCCGATCTTGGCCGCCTCGCCGAGCCCGTTCTCGCCGATGTGTAGGGTCTGCTTGCCCATGGCCGAGAGCAGCGGCTTCAGTCGTTCGATGGTCGCGGCCTGGCCGCCGACGATGAACACCAGTTGTCCGCTGGCGGCGCCGAGCTTGGAGCCGGTGACGGGAGCGTCAACGAAATCGGCGCCGGTCTTGCGGATGCGCGCCGCGAACTCCTTGCTCGCCGACGGCAGGATGGTCGAGGAATCGGCAACGATCATGCCCGGCTTCAGTGCGCCGGCAACGCCGTCTTCGCCGAAGAGCACGCGCTCGACGGCGGCGGTGTCGGAGACGCAGGTCCACACCACCTCGCAACCCGCGGCGGCTTCCGCCGGAGTGGCGGCGACGCGCGCGCCGGGCACGGTCTTGCCGGAAGTGCGGTTCCAAACGGTGACTTCGTGTCCGGCCTTGGCGAGGTTGGCGGCCATCGCATGGCCCATGATGCCGAGCCCAAGAAATGCAACTTTCATGCTGTGATCTCCCTTATGGAATGACAGGATTTAGATTACTGCGGAAGCGGGGCAGTCGCACAACCTTTGTGGCGGCACGGGGTTTGCCGCAACTGAGAACCAAGGAATTGCGATCCGGCGAATCCCCGGAGCGAAGCGTAGAATCTAATCCCTCAGATGATGTTGAATGCCTCCATCCGCCGCAAGGCGAAACAGCTCGGCACCCTCGTCAAACATTCGGCGATGACGCCCCGCACCGGCACCACGCGCAAGCCGGTGATGGCCTCGGCCGAACAGCTCGGGGTGACGTTCATCGGCCATTCGAGTTTCTTCCTGCAAGTGGGCGGGCGGAATTTCATCGTCGATCCGAATTTCGCCAAGTGGCTGTTCGTGCTGAAGCGGCTGCGCCGGCCGGGCCTGCACATCGCCGACCTGCCGCCCATCGACGCCGTGCTGGTCACGCACGCGCACTTCGATCACCTGCACCGCCCGTCGCTGCGGGCGATCGCGCGCTCCACCTTCCGTAAGAGTGGAAAGCGCCCGGCGATCATCGTGGCGCGCAACATGCGCGACCTGGTCTTTGACCTCGGCTTCGAAGAAGTCATCGAGCTCGACTGGTGGCAGGACACCAGGATCGGCGGCGTGAAGATCACCGCGACCCCGGCGAATCACTGGGGAGCGCGCGTGCTGCGCGACATGCACCGCGGCTTTGGCGGATTCGTGCTGCGCGCCGGAGGGCAGTCGATCTATCACTCGGGTGACACCGCGTACTTCGACGGCTTCGCCGAGATCGGCGACCGCCTGGCTCCCGAGGTGGCGCTGCTGCCCATCGGCGCCTACAATCCACCGTCCTTCCGCCACGTGCATGCCAGCCCGGAAGACGCGCTGCAGGGATTTGTGGATATGAATGCAAAGTGGATGGTGCCGATGCATTACGGGACCTTCAAGCTTTCCCACGAACCGGTGGAAGAGCCGGTCCAGCGCCTGGCGGCCGATGCCACCCGCCGCGGCATCGCCGACAAGGTGATGGTGCTGGAAGAGGGCATCACGCGCTTCTTCTGATCCGCTCTCAATAAGCCAGCAGGATGCGCAGATCGCGGAGATTGTTCCCGGTCGGGCCGGTGACGATGGTGTCGCCGAGACGGTCGAAGAGCGGGTAGGCGTCGAAGCGGTCGAGCGCATCCCTGATGTTCAATCCCTTCGCGCGCGCGCGTTCCACGGTACTTCCGTCGACCACGGCGCCGGCTGCCGTACTGTTGCCATCGATGCCGTCGGTGCCCGCCGAGAGCACGGTGATGTTCTCTCCCGCGATCCGCTCGGCGCAGTAGAGCGCCAACTGCTGGTTGCGTCCACCTGCTCCCGACTCGCCCTTGACCTGTACGGTGACTTCGCCGCCGGAGATCAGGCAGACGCTGGAGACGCCCTTGCGCAACTCGCGCACGCGCCGCAACAGGTGATCGGCGGCAACCCTGTAATCCTTGTCGTCGACGCTGTTGTCGATCTCGATGGCGAAGCCGGAGACGGCGGCCTTCTCGACGGCGGCATGCTGCGCCGTAAGGTTGGAGAGCACAGTCCACCAGCGCGCTTTTACGAACGACGGATCATCCTTCTTGGGAGTCTCCTCGAGCAGGCGGTTCTGGAAGATTTCACGCACGCTCGGCGGAAATTCAGGCAGCAGCCTGTAGCGCTCGACGATCTCGTAGCACTGCTCCATGGTGGACGAATCGGGCATGGTCGGTCCCGACGCCAGCGAATCGAGCGCGTTCTCGGGCACGTCGGAGATGAGGATGGAAACCTGGTGTGCCGGGTACGCGGCTTGCGCGAGGCGTCCGCCCTTGACGGCCGACAGGTGCTTGCGGAGGGTGTTGATCTCGGCAATGGGCGCGCCGCAGTGAACAAGCGCGCGATAGGTATCGACGAGGTCTTCGAGCGAGATGGATTCGAAGGCGGGCTTCTCCACCAGCGACGAACCTCCGCCGCTGATCAGATAGATGACCAACGATTTATCCGACAGCGATTCGAGTAAGCGCAGGATGGATTCCGCCGACTTCAGGCTCTCGAGATTCGGCAGCGGGTGTCCGCCCTTGAAGTAGCGGAAGCCGAAGACCTGGCTCCCGGGGTCGGTCGGAGAGCAGACGATGCCGCTGACGCCGACTCCGGCGCCAAGACGGTTCATCAGGGATTCGACGGCGGTGTTGCCGGCCTTGCCGATGGAGACGATGACCACCTTCGAGAACGAGTCGAGGTCGTAAAGGTCGTCGCTGACCCGGAGGATGCCGCGCTCGTATCCGAGATGATGGTCGAAGGCGCGATCGATGCTCGACTGCTGCAGGGTGTGCTTGAAGATCTCGCGCGCCACCAGCCGCATCCGCTGCGCCGCGGTTGCGTCCATCGGCTGCTGGCCGGAGCTCGGGTCGGTTCGCATTCGGGTGGAATTATATAGGCAGACTTCCGACGCTAGACGCCGGACGGCCGACGAAGCGCGCACGTTACGGTGAAAGCACGGAAATCGGCGTGGGACGCCGGTTTTGCGAGAGAAGCTTAGCGGGTAAGGCCCACCGTCTGGCCCACCCACGACTCGATCTCCGCACGCATCTCGTCGAGGTGCCCGGCAAAAAAATGGTCGGCATCGCGGACGAGGACGAAGCGCTTGGGCTCCGCCGCCTGCTCCACGACCTTGGCCAGCAGCTCAGGCACGGCGAACTCGTCGTGGTCGCCGCTGATGAATAGCTTGGGCTTGGTGCACGCGGCGAGCAGGTCGTAGGTGTAGAGACGTCCCTCGGCGTTGATGGGAGTGCCGATCGAGATCAGGGCCTCGACGTCCGCATCCGGACACGCCGCGCGAAGCCCGGTGGCGGCGCCGAACGAGAAGCCGGCAAAAATGATGGGCAGATGGTATTCGTCGCGGAGCCAGCGCAGGGCCGCGCGCACGTCGTCGATCTCGCCGCGTCCGTTATCATGCTCTCCCGCGCTCGTGCCGACGCCGCGAAAGTTGAATCGCATGACCGGGAAGCCGAACCCGTGCAGCGCCTTCATGGCGTGAAAGACGACCTTGTTGTGCATCGTCCCGCCAAAGAGCGGATGCGGATGCGTCACCAGCGCTGCGTACGCCGCCCCCTCACGGCCGACGTTGAGCAGGGCCTCGAGCTTTCCGGCCTCTCCGTGGAGATGAAACGAGCGGACGTGTCCGTGCGATGACATGGAAATCAGGATAACAAAGCAAACGAGCGTACTTGCGCTTTTGCTTTTCAATCTCAAATCTGAAATCTGAAATCTCAAATACTCAGTGGATGGTCTTCGACTTCCGCGACATGTAATCCATCAACAGGTATTGGCCCAGGGTGTAGGGCGTGGTGAAGTAAGCCTTGCCCTTGCACATCTCCGTGACCTTCTGCACGAACTGCACGAGTCCCTGGTCGGAAGCCAGCATGAAGGTGTTGATCATGATGCCGGCGCGCTTGCATTTGTTGACCTCGTCGAGCGTTTCGCGGACGACCAAGGGGTCGAGCCCGAAGGCGTTCTTGTAGATGCGTCCGTCTTCGAGGGTGAGCGCCGAAGGCTTGCCGTCGGTGATCATCACGATCTG
>Ga0315268_10007577_pt1 | contig 11418 bp, 12 predicted proteins | sample C1_top_MG_FD_204535 | JGI IMG/M metagenome (GOLD analysis project Ga0315268, IMG submission 204535) | Sediment microbial communities from Yellowstone Lake, YNP, Wyoming, USA - C1_top | ecosystem: Environmental > Aquatic > Freshwater > Lake > Sediment | place: USA: Wyoming | collected 2017-08-01 | reverse complement strand
ACTGACTTCGCTTTCATCTCTGCCACGTAAGGATCTTTCAAACCGAAGTCAGTAGTCAAAGTGATTATCGGGTTGAGCATGTTATCTTTTATAAATGATGGCGAATAATTAGGTTTCCACACGCCCAGAAGAGGAATGCAGAAAGTGCCCCGCCATGGAAGACTTGAAGCCAAAGACATTGCTCTGACAGCATGTTTTGCGGCCCTGTACGCCGTTCTCGCGTTCCTTCCAATGTTCCAAATAATCGGACTGTTTGCCAAGATAACTGCAGCCACGATAATAGCGGCCATTATCGGCATAGTTCTGGGGCCATATTTGGGCACTCTTACCACACTTCTAGGCGGAATGATTGGCCTATCTTTGAGCCCCATATTTTCGCTGCCAAGCCTAGTCGCAGGAATCATCACAGCCCTGTGCGCTGGTTTGCTCTACAATGGCAGGCGAATCCCTTGTGCTCTGGTGTACGTGGTATTTCTGCTAGCCTTCGGCCTTTACAGTCCCGTGGGGCCAATCTGGCTTTATGCTCCGATGATGTGGCTTCAAATTGGCGGCTTGCTTGTTCTGGTCTCACCCTTGCAGAGCTGGGCCTGCAAAAGCTTCAATCCCAGCAACGCTTCGAAGCTTGTCTACGCTTTTTTCATTACTTCTTTGACGTCGACACTTGCTGGGCAAATTGCCGGTTCGCTCGTGTTCGAACTTACTGCATGGCCCCTTCTCATACCTGACGTAAATCTCTGGAGAACAAATTGGCAGGTTCTCACATTCATCTATCCAGCAGAGAGAACAGCCATTGCAGCTTTTTCCGTGCTCATCGGAGTTCCATTGTTTAGAGTCCTGAGGTCTGCAAACCTCATGCCTTTTTCGAAGAACATGAAGCAGAAAGGAAAGTATTCATGAATATACATTCTTCGAAAGGCATCATCAACTCCGCACGACCATAAACACCATCATCAAAATCCACAGGCGCATCTCTGATCAGTACGATGGGAGTCTTTTCGACACTCTCACCCATTAGCAGATGCGCCCCAGAAGCCAAGTCATCGGCAACCGCGTGGCGCGTGATTTCAATCTTTCGTCCATGAAGGTCTTTGTCGCCTCTTCGATCTTTCAGCGGTTTGAAGCCCGCGACAGCCAAAGCCAAACCAGTCGTGCCAATCCTGAACGGCATCAAGCCACTGTCGACGATCACGACAGCAACGCGCTTGCCAGTTCTGTGGCTGAGTTCGTTCCTGATTTTTCTTGCACTTTTTTCAGGGTCACTCGGCCACAAAACGACGTGACCCTCAGGCGCATTCTTGTTGTCTATTCCAGCGTTAGCAACCAAAACTCCACTCTTAAGTGTCAGAACAGCCTTCCTGACACCACCATAGATCTTGTCTGCTTCGCGTATGACCAGCTCAGCGAATTCGGGCTTCAGCGAATATTTCTTCGCAAGTCGCACCGCTTTTTCGGAAGGTTTGACGTCGTTCAGCCTTGCTAGTCGTCCTTCTGAATAGGACACGACTTTTGAAGCCAAGGCAAGAATGTCATTATCTTCCAATTGCAGATTGTGAGTGTTCAACGATTCAAGAATCACATCCGTTAGACTATCGCCAGCGGTTACCAACCGCGTCTCGACTGCAAAAAGTCTCATGCATCATCAACCTCCATGCACCACAGGAACGAAAACCACTTCGTCCCCATCATTTATCAACGTCTCAAAACCATTCAAGACACTGATTTCCCTACCGTTGACAAGAACAAGCAAATTCGTCTTCGGTTCCCCGCATTCCGAGTCAATCAAGTCCATTTTCAGCTTCGGCAATTCTTCAACGATCCGATTCACCACTGTTCTCAGCTGAACAACACTTTCAAGATTGAGTGTGAGTTTTTCTTTGCCTGAAAGACCACGAAAAGATCCAACAAACTTCACGTTCACAGTCATTCATTCTTTCCTTCTTCCGCTATACGACCACTATCACGGAAATATCGTTGACGTTCGTGCCAGTTGGTCCCGTGAATATGAGATCGCTGAGCTTTGAAAAGAAGTGATAAGAATCGTTTTCGGCCAAGAACTTCTCAGCCGCAAGTCCCATTTCAGTGGCTCTGGCCAGTGTTTCGCCATCCACTATTGCACCTGCAGCGTCCGTCGGTCCCTCAACGCCGTCAGTGCTCAACGAAGCCACAACTACTCCATCGAGTCCCTTCAGCTTCAAAGCCGCCGCCAAGGCTATCTCTTGGTTCCGTCCACCTAAACCTTTTCCAGTGACTGTTACAGTCGTTTCGCCCCCCGCAACTATTCCCGCGGGTTTGGCTACAGGATTTCCAGAAGCTGCGACTTCCTTTGCTATGGACGCCAACACGGTGCCGACCTGTCTAGCTTCTCCCTCCAATGTTGCCGTCAACAAAAGCGTGTTCAGACCAGCAGATTTCAACTGTTGGCAGGCGGCCAGACTTGCATATCGGTTGTTGCCGACTACAACGTTGAAGACTTTCTTGAACGCTTCATCCTCAGCTTTCGGAGTTTCAGGAATAGCCCCCTTGACACCGTCTGACAAGACCTTTCTGACTGACGCAGAAGCCTGAAACCACAGCTTGTATTTCTTCAAAACCTCTGCCGCATCCGCAAAGGTCGTTGAATCCGGCACTGTTGGACCAGAGGCTATGAAATCCAATGGATCGCCCATTACGTCAGAAAGGATGAGGTTCAAAATCGTAGCGGGATAAGCCTTCTTAGCAAGCCAGCCGCCCTTGAAATCTGAAATGTGCTTTCGAACGGTGTTGATCTCATTTATCGTTGCCCCAGACCTGAGCAAAGCGTTAGTCAATTCTCGTTTGTCACTGAGCGAGATGTTTCCACGCGGCAGAGGCATCAAACTTGATCCGCCGCCCGAAATGAGACAAATGACTAAGTCTTCACTCTCTGCTTGATCTGCAATCCTCAACATCTGCCGGGTTCCTTCCACGCCAGCCTCATCAGGAACTGGATGACTTGCTCCATGAAGCTCGATGATGTTTGTCTTGCTTTTGCTACCGTGCGGGACGTTTACCAGTCCGCTCGTTATACGTTTGCCCAGCGTCTGCTCCACGGCTTCAGCCATCGACCCGCTTGCTTTGCCGCCACCTACAACGTAAATGTGCTTGAGCTTCCTTAAGTCGAAACTGCGTCCGTCAACTTTAAGGATGGAGCCTTCTACCAGAAGTTTGTCCTTGACTATCTGCTTAGGATCAACAGTATTCAACGCGTGCTCAAGGCTTTTCAAGGCTAGGTCCCTGGCCTTTCGGTTGAGCTGTGATCCGCCGTTCTTAACAAGTTGTGCTTTGTCCTTTATTACTATCATTTCAGCAGCCCGTTGCAGGTTTATTCAACGGTCAATGCGTAAGTGTAATAAGTCAATGTTAATAAAGAATTCCGCAAAACGTGCAAGGTGAATCTGATGTCGAAATTGAAGATTTACGTTACTCGTCAACTTCCTGAAAGAGGCTTGAAGGCAATAGAGAAACACTTTGATGCCGAAGTCTGGCCAGAATACACCCCACCGCCCAAAAGCACCATAATAGAAAAAGCAAAAGACATCGACGCTCTTGTTTCACTCCTGTCTGACAAAATAGACGCCGAAGTTTTCGACACGGCGCCCAAGCTGAAAATCGTTTCACAGTTGGCAGTAGGTTTCGACAACATAAACGTGCCAGAAGCCACAAAACGAGGCATCTACGTGACAAACACGCCTGAAGTGCTCACTGATACCACTGCAGATTTCGCGTGGGCCTTACTCATGGCTATTACAAGACGCGTCGTTGAAGCCGACAAATACGTCCGAACTGGACAGTGGAAGGTCGGTTGGCATCCTGACATGATGACAGGCAGAGACGTTTACGGAGCAACCATAGGCATTGCAGGCGCAGGGAGAATTGGCTACGCAGTAGCGAAAAGAGCAAAAGGATTTGACATGAACATTCTCTTCTATGATGTCATACCCCGACCTGAAATGGAGAAACTAGGAGCAAAAAGCGTCAGTCTTGATACACTGCTGAAGGAGTCTGACTTCGTCAGCATCCACGTTCCATTAATGAAAGAAACACACCATTTGATAAATGAGCAGAAACTCAAACTGATGAAGAAAACAGCCTACCTAATAAACAACTCACGCGGACCAGTCGTTGACGAAAAAGCACTGTACAAGGCACTGAAAGAAGGATGGATTGCAGGTGCAGGATTGGACGTTTTTGAACAAGAACCAACACCCGTAGACAATCCACTGCTCAAACTTGACAACGTAGTCGTTGCCCCACACGTATCAAGCGCAAGCCTCGAAACCCGAGCCAGAATGGCGGAGATGGTAGCGGAAAACCTCGTCGCCTTCTTTGAAGGAAAGAAACCGCCAAACCTCATTAACCCAGACGTCATGAAAGTTCGACCGCTTTCAAAGCAGATTTGATCATAAATCTATGACAAGTTGAACTGCAATAGTTAAATACCTCTTTTCTTCTTACCATAAAAGTCCTTTCAATTTCAGGTGATTTGTGTGGACTCTATCTTCGCGAAAAGAATGGAGACTTTAGGAACAGAAACGGCCTTTGAGGTTCTCGCAAAAGCAAGGGCTCTTGAAAAGCAAGGAAAAGACATCGTGCACTTGGAAATAGGTGAACCGGATTTTGATACACCGAAGAACATCAAAGACGCCGCTACCAAGGCTCTTACCGCGGGCTATACGCATTACACGCCCTCCGCAGGTATGCCAGAACTCAGACAAGCCATCGCGGGATACATCTCGAAAACCAGAAAGCTGGAAGCTGTCCCAGACGAAGTGGTCGTGACCCCGGGCGGCAAGCCGATCATGTTCTTCAGCATACTGGCACTTGTGAACCCAGGCGAAGAAGTGCTTTATCCAAATCCCGGTTTTCCAATCTACGAGTCCCTGATCAACTTCGTCGGCGCCAAACCCGTACCAATACCGCTCAAGGAAGAAAACGACTTCAGTCTCGACCCTGAATACGTCAAGAAAAACATAACCAAGAAGACAAAAATGATAATCATCAACTCTCCGGAAAACCCAACTGGTGGAGTCATGACCCGCGGCGACCTGAAAGTCATAGCTGACTGCATTGCTGACAGAAATGACGTGTTCGTGCTTGCAGACGAAATCTACAGCAGAATAATCTATGAAGGCAAACACGAAAGCATCACTCAATTCCCAGGAATGAAAGACAAAACAATACTCTTGGACGGCTTTTCGAAGACTTACGCCATGACCGGGTGGAGACTAGGCTATGGTGTAATGAGAAAAGACTTGGCGCAGAAGGTTGCACAGCTGATGACCAACTCGAATTCATGCACCTCCACTTTCACTCAGCTCGCAGGCGTTGAGGCCTTAACCGGACCGCAGACTGAGCCTGAAAAAATGGTTGCTGAATTCAAGAAGAGAAGAGAAGTCATAGTTTCCGGCTTGAACAACATTGAAGGCATAACGTGCAAGAAACCGCACGGAGCATTCTACGTGTTTCCAAACATAACAGGCACAGGCATGGACTGCCGCAAACTCGGAGACCACCTGCTGAACAACGCTGGCGTAGCGGTTTTGCCCGGAACATCGTTTGGCAAGTACGGCGAGGGCCACTTGCGTTTGTCCTTTGCAAACTCTGTTGAAAACATCAAGAAAGCTCTGGATCGCATAACGAAGGCTGTCAAGAAAAAGTAAATCCGCTTTACTCTTCTATTTTTTCTCCTGTCAAAGTCTCAACGATGTCTGAGGCCAGCTGCACAAGATTGTCAGCCTGTTTCATGGCTCTTTCGCCATCCACTTCTTCAACCTGCCCCAATTGCTGAACAATCTCCTCAATCTCAACCAAGCATTTCAAAATCGGATCATCAATCGGCTGCGCCCGAGTATTCTCAGCCGCCTCCCTTATTACAATCTCAACGAAGGCAGGTTCGCCCAAACTGTAGTAAATGGCATTTCGAGCCTTTCGGATGGCTTCTAAGACCAGGCTTGGAGCCATGTAAGGCATTTTTCTCGCAGCTTCAAGTTCGGCCTTTGCTTCGCGCAAATATCGCAGCGCCCAACCTCTTCTATATCCATCCATCATTCATGTTCGCCTTCAATCGACTCCCAAAAAGTGCCAGCCTTTACTGTGGTTGCTCGGCTTGTTCTCCCTCTTCCAACGTTTCCTCAGGCAGTTCTGCTTCTTGTTGGGCGAGGAAGCGCGTTATGTATCCGGCAATCTGGTTCCTTACTTTCGGCGTTCCACCAGATACTAGGCTGTTGACCAAGTGTTTGTTATTTTCAAAATTGTTAGAGAATTTGTCAGGAAACCGTCTAATGAGCTCCTTGGCTGTTCGTTTGATTTGTTCTGTCCGAACATTTCCCAAACATGCGTCCTCCAAGCATCTGTGTAGTCTAGGTTATCCTCCATGATTAAGGATAGCGTGAAACAGCCTTCATAAACACAACAAGACTAATTTAACTTTGCTATGGGATTTCACAGATTGACCGTACTCCAGTGCACGCCGGCGTATGTGTATACTGGCGCGATAGAGGCAATTCTTTCAAGAACGCATGCTTTATGCAAGAGTCACTCTGGAAGAGACAGTGGCACGCACTTTTCTCCAAGAATTGTGCAAAGGCGAGTATACGACGAGAAGACCTGTGAATAGCCAAAGGGTTCCAGCGATTGATGCTGTTGCATAGATCGTTAGGAAGAGACCGATGATTCCCAGATGGCTCAAGTTGTGTGCTATGTTTATGGCTTCATAGTAGGATCGATAATCCCACAGTAGTTGAAAAACCCCATAAACCGTGAAGACAGCGCCAATAACTCCCAGCGACAATTGGGAAAAGGTTCCGTTTGAGAGCATTCTTTCCTTCTTGTAACCGACTATGATGAACGTGAGACCGATGACAAGAGGAAAAATCAAAAAGAGGAATACGTTCCACACGTAGCTGACATAAAACTGTGGATTTGCTGACAGGATAGCGTCAAGGCGTAGAGGGCGATCTATGGACAGCAAACCATAGAAGGATATTGCGAATGCAAAAGGCAAGAGGAGCAAACCAATCTCCGAGTAGAGCATAGTACCCACTGTAACAAACTTTAGTTTTCTAGTATTAGAGTTTGTCACGAAGAGAACATTCGTATTCTACTGAGAATGACACTGCATCACGATTGAAACATGAATTTCCGATGGGCTCGCAAACCCTCCTTTTTTCCTACATCCTAGTTTTCGCGCGCGTTTGCGACGCGTGATGCTCAGTTTAGCTTTACCCCAAAGAAATCTTCAAAATTTGCTGCAACCTGCTCAGCGACTCTTTCAACATCCATTTGCTTCACCTCAGCTATCGCCTTGACTATCGCTGGAATGAAGGCAGGCGTTGTTCTCTTTCCAGCAAAAGGGGACTTGAAAAAGCGTACGGGTCCGTCCGTTTCCGTCAGCAAATTGGCCAGCGGCAGCTTTTTTACAATGTCACGAATGCCATTCGAATAGGCTGTTGGCGCTCCCTCAGTGATATAGTACCCGTTTTCCACGGCTTTCGGAAGTACGCTTATTGGATTGCTGAACCAGTGCAACAAAACCTTCCTAAGCCGATAACTTGGAAGCATGTCCACGATCTGCGCCGTTGTGCCTCGAGAATGAATTATAACTGGCAGATCAAGATTCTCAGCCAAGTGCAGCATTGTGTCAAAAACTTTCATCTGCTTGTCCCATATCTTCATGTATTTGAAATCCAATCCTATTTCGCCAATGGCAATTAGTGCCTTGTTCTGCCTCTGTTTCCTAATCAGTTTAACTGTCTGCTGAAGCTCATTCTCCGTGAGGCTTTGCACATTCCACGGATGAATCCCCAAGGCTGCATAGACCATGTTCGGATACTGCTTAGCCAGCTTCAGGCTTCCTTTGCATGTCTTCAGATCCATCGAGTTCGAAATCAAAGCAACTACGTTCGCGTTTTTGGCTTCGGCTACGACTTCACCGACGCATCCAGCATATTCATCGTCTGAAAGATGCACGTGCGCATCGACAAACTTCATTTTGGCACCAGCTTTGAGGATACCACAATTTGCGTTTGCTTTTATGATTTCCGTTCACAACCGAGTATTGACACCCTACAACGAGACCACTAGACAGCGAAGCACGGCAGTTTGCCGAGGATTATTAACAAGGTTCTGTGAAGTCTCCGTTTGGTTTGGGGTTCATGTGAAAAACCGTTTGGTGAGTCAACCTTGCCAAAGACAGGGTTTGCCTACATCTTAAAATAATCGTGCTTCTTTCTATATTCTTGGATGGAGGTGAAAAACCACATGGGTAAAGGCAAAGGCGGTAAAGGAAACCCGAACTATCCCAGCACCACAGGCGGTAAATCTGGGAAAGGTCGTGGCAACACCAAAAAGTAGATCGGTAGAACTAGACTAAAAACAAAATATCATTTTCGCGATTAATCAGAATAACGCCATGTCACCAGAGTGACACAAAACCACGTAGTTACAATATTACATTATTACAGAATTACATACCATATTTTCAATTCCCTTTTTTCTTTTGTGAGTCCATGTGAGTTATCATAGGCGTGGTTCGTCCAAGCCTTATCTTGTTGTTAGAAGGAAAAGGCAATGGCATTATTCGTGTTGTCGCTGGAGAACACTATAGAACCAAAAAGAAAGCTGAGAAAGAGGCTAGAGAATGGAACAAGGCGTACAAGGGTTCAGATGTCAAATTCATGGTGCGAAAACAGGGCTAGAGAAGAAAACGCTGGTACTCTTGAAAAGGGCCCTTCGTTTGTTAGTTCATAGCAACTAAAACCTTTTCTTCTAGTTCATCTGCTAAACCACTCAATCCATCTTTCAACGCATCTAAGGCCGCGAACTTTTTTGCGATTTCATCTTGTTTAACCCTATCTATCGAACCGTCGGTTCTTATAGGAACACTAATTTTCAATGAGCTTAATGTCTTCTGATAGAGTTTTGCATTGTAGTAAAACTGCGCTCTAACAACAGAATCACGAAGAGCATATTGAACATACTCTGGACTCATCTGTGGATCGTTTACCATTATCCCAATGGCGTCGTCATGGATCATATATTTTGGTTCATCTCTAAGAAAGACTGAACCGACACTCCCGTTTGCTGCTATGACTATCAGTGGTTTGTGATAAACGGGAATCTTTCTTTCTTTAAGCCAATCTTCAGATATATAGCCGAGATAACTGTTCTTTTGCCCTCGTCCTGATATGACTGGAATGTTTCCATGATGATTTGCGCAATCCTTTCTTGTCACTCGTCTACCTCGTTGAAGCTTGAAATATTTACGGTCTCCAAGTGACACTTCGATGAACTGTGATGAAAGTTCATCCTCAAACTCTATCGTTGCATCCTGTAGCTCTGAAAGCGTCGTTTTAATATCATTCCATGTTTCTTGGATAAAATTGTATTTTTTTACGAGTGTCTCTTGTTGTTCTTTGTCGAAACTACTCTTGCCGTTTGTTGGAACGCTGATGATTACGTTTTTCATGTTCTTCAACGATGCTCTTAGAGTTCTGTCGAAGCCATATTCTTGTCTGATTAGCTCAAGTTGATATGCAATATACTCTGGAACGATGGCATCATCAAGTATTCGTATCGCTCCGCAATGATCCGTGATAACAAAGGCTTCGCCTTTAGGCATGATATTGAACTCAAAGTTTCCATCAATCCCCCAAATGACATAGTCGTGTTCAAAATTAGTGATGCTCTCGTTTGGTTTCTCAATGAAGCCAAATGGTTTAAGCACATTGGCACTGTAGACAGGCACTTTGCCTTTGGACTGAAACAACTGCTGTTTCAGTAGCCTTTTGCCAATCGAGAGTTCAAAGTATTTTTCGTCGCCCAATGAAATCTCTTTTTTCATTGAAATTCCTTCAGTTGCTTGTTTAATTCGTGAATTTTCTTCTCTATGTCTTCAGTCTTGTCTTTGAACTCATCCAAGGACATGATAGTATCTTGTTTTTCAATGCCCAATTCGACCTTTTCTTCTTTTGACCACCATCTGTCTACAGACCAATGGCTTGTTGGATTTGTCGTATCGAACTTATCTATTGGTTGAATTTTGCATCTTTTGCTTCCTGTCTGAAAACTGAATTTCGCCCCTTTAAATTGATTGAATAAAGAGACCATTTCATTCAAATCGTTCTCTTCTATTGGAAATCGCTTGACATCTAATGTTTCTCCAACGTTGCTCACCAGATAGGCGAAAACTGGTTCGGTTTGGTTATGTTCTTTTCTTTTGATCTGTGTTTTTTCAGGTTTTTTGGTAATTGCCAGAATGTATGTTTTCTTGGGGTTTCTGTAGAAAGCATTTACTGGTAGTGAGATTATTCCATCGATTATGCACTCTTCTCTTAAGAACGCTCTTAATTTCATGTCATTCAATCTGTTCAATATTCCATCTGGAATTATGACAAATGCGCTTTTAGATGGTTTTAAGCTATTTACAATCCATTCTAAGAATAGACTCTCCACTCCCATACCTTGGGTCTTGTAATACTCTCTCAGGCGGCTGTCATTATTGATTGATTCTTTGTAGTTGCTGCTTCCGCTTGTGACATAAGGTGGGTTTGTGAGTATCAAATCGTACTTGTCACGTTCTGTTATGGAAAGTGTTCCCAAGATCGTGTTACTGAGCAACTTAAAAGTCGAGTTGAACAGGTGTGAGAATTTCTCAGCAATGGTGTGATTTTGCTTCAACAACTCTGATAGAAAAATCAGCATGTTTGCTTTTGCCAGAATTGTTACAAGCTGCTCTTCTTTTTCAAACCCCTTATCAAAACCGATGAAATTTAATCTTGAGTTTATCTCATTTCCTTCTACTTGATAATAGAAATTCACACCATCCTCTTTTACTTTCATCGGTTCTAAAATGAACCCACCCACGCCACAAGCAGGGTCGCACACCAACGAATGTTCTGCTAGTTTATCAATGTCGGACATCTCTACCATTGCATCAATAATGTTTCTCGGCGTGAAAAACTGTCCCCAGTTTTTTCGACTAATGGTTTCTTTCATGAACTCTTCAAAGACTTTGGATTTGAACCTTGGGTCTATGTTCTTCAATTCTCCAAAATCTTTGAATCTTTTCAGGATTTTGTAGAAAATCGTACCATGTTGCTCGACGTTTGGATTCAGAACAGTTCCGTTGATAATTGTGGTGTGGTCCTCTGGGCTTTCGGGAAACATTACTTTCAAGTATTGTCTGGCATTCTGTGTGTAGTTTTTGAAAGCATGTTCTGGACCTAGAGCATATATGTCATTGAAGTTTATTTTGTTGCCTGCATTATCCTTGACAAGGATGTTTAAGTCACTCAAGTACTTGAAGACGAACAATTCTAGGAAAGTATAAAGGCACTTTTCAGGTGTTGCTCCTGTGACTGACCAAACATCTTGCCAGATTTGCTTAGCAAGATTTGTAGG
>Ga0315268_10007576_pt1 | contig 11418 bp, 13 predicted proteins | sample C1_top_MG_FD_204535 | JGI IMG/M metagenome (GOLD analysis project Ga0315268, IMG submission 204535) | Sediment microbial communities from Yellowstone Lake, YNP, Wyoming, USA - C1_top | ecosystem: Environmental > Aquatic > Freshwater > Lake > Sediment | place: USA: Wyoming | collected 2017-08-01 | reverse complement strand
TTCTCGAGGTCAATACTATCCCTGGTATGACCGAAACGAGTCTGCTGCCCAAAATAGCAAAACTTGCGGGTTTTGATTTCCCCGCATTAATTGAAGAGATTATAAGGGGTGTTATACATGAGGGTGAATAGAATAAAGGGATCAGGTAAGGGGATAGGCATATTGGGTATATTCAGGAATATCGCTACATGTATCGGTATCTTTTCGATTGCAGTGATTGTATATATTTACTCAGCTCCCATAAGTTCTGTATTACCCGTTAAGCATATTGTGTTTACCGGAAATAGACATCTAACAGATGACGAACTGAAGGCCATCGCAGGGGTTCACACTGATCAAAGTCTGTTTGCAATTTCGAACAAGAAAGTCAGTCAAATGATGCTTAAATCCCCATGGATCAGATCAGTAAGTATCAGGAAAGAAATTCCTGATAAGCTGTTATTTATAGTAGAGGAGGCGGAACCATTAGCACTTCTCGATATGAATACCCGCCTTTTCCTTGTAGATGACAGAGGTAAACTTCTTGAAGAGCTTAAAGATGGTTCAATACCTTTCCTCCCTGTTATAACAGGTGATCCGTTTAAGGATGGTGCTGGGTTTTTAGAAGCGATTAAGCTTGCAAAATTAATGAACATTAAAGGGTTTTCGTCAGAAAGAGACCAGATTGAGATATTTGCAGGAAAACCACATGAGCTCACGGTAACAATTGATGGAACTGTTGTAAAAATGGGTTCTGGAAAGTACGAAGAAAAACTCGAAAGATTGGTTGAATTAGAAGATGAATTAAAGAACAGGGGTATACCTGTTGATTATATAGATTTAAGATTTGAAAATAGGGCTATTGTTAAACCCATAGCAAGTGAGAAAGTTGAGTAATGTTTCTGCGGTGTTCGACTGAGCTCAGGCCAAAGTCTCGCAATGGAGATATAGTTGTAGGACTTGATGTAGGCACTACAAAGATTTGCGTTGTTGTTGGAGAATTGATTGACGGAGAGTTAGAAATTAGGGGGGTCAGCACTTCTGCTTCAAGAGGTCTTAGAAAAGGTGTAGTTGTGAACATAGAGTCAACCGTGGAATCAATAAAGAACGCTTTAAAAACAGCAGAGTCTTTTACAGGTGTCGAAATAAATGCTGTTTATGTTGGTATCGCAGGTGGCCATATCAAAGGTTTTAATAGTTACGGAGCTGTTGGTATTAGAGGTAAAGAGGTGACCCCTATGGATGTTGACCGTGTGATTGAGTCTGCGAAGGCTGTATATGTGCCGCTTGACAGAGAGGTACTCCATGTAATCCCTACAGGATATATTCTTGATGGTCAGAATGGAATAAGTGACCCTGTAGGGATGACGGGGGTTAGACTCGAGGCAAATGTCTGTATAGTTACAGGTGCTCTTACTTCAGTGCAGAACCTGCTGAAGTGCTGCGAGAAGGTTGGCCTTGAGGTTACCGATATAGTCTTTGAACCCCTTGCATCAGCCAAGGCAGTACTTACAGATGATGAGAAAGAACTTGGAATTGCTATTGTGGATATCGGTGGCGGCACAACAGACATCATCCTTTATAAAGATGGTTGGTTGAGACATACTTCTGTTCTTGGTATAGGAGGGAATCATTTCACAAATGATATTGCTGTTGGCCTTAGAGTTACTGTATCTGAGGCCGAGAGGGTTAAAAGGAGTTTCGGTACTGCAACAATAAATATGGTAAACGATTCTGAAGAGATAGATATAATTCAAGCAGGTCAGGGAAGGAAGATACAACGCAGATGCCTATCAGAAATCATACAGCCAAGAACCGAAGAGATGCTTGATTTAATAAAGGGTGAACTCATATCCTGCTCAGGCTATGACATCGCATCGTCAGGGGTTGTTCTTACTGGAGGCGGCTCTTTACTTGAAGGCTTTAACAGGACAGCAGAGGCAGTCTTAGGACTTCCTGTCAGAATAGGCTTCCCAAAATATTTAAAGGGGTGCACAGATATTATAAACAATCCAATGTATGCTACAGGCGTGGGCCTTGTGCTTTATGGCTTAGAGACAGAATCGAACAAGATATTTTATCCTGATGTTTTTACAGGGATATTCGGAAAGATGAAGGATTGGGTAAAGGGAATCTTTAAATAAAAAGGAGGTATATATGTTCGAGATTGAAGAAGTTAGGGGACAGAAGGCAAGGATAAAGGTTGCTGGTGTTGGAGGGGCTGGAGGTAATGCTATCAATAATATGATCTCGTCGAACCTCCACGGAGTTGAATTTGTAGCTATTAACACAGATGTGCAGTCTCTTGAAACCTCACTCGCACCTGTTAAGGTACAGATCGGAGCAAGTCTTACCAAAGGGCTTGGGGCTGGTTCAAACCCTCAGATCGGCCGGGAGGCGGCCTTAGATGACATGACGACGATCGCTGAAGCTCTTGAAGGTGCCGACATGGTCTTTGTGACAGCCGGTATGGGGGGAGGTACAGGTACAGGTTCGGGTCCTGTAATTGCCGGTATAGCAAAAGAACTTGGTGCCATTACGGTTGCAGTTATTACCAAGCCGTTTTTTTATGAAGGGAAGATTAGGAGTATGAATGCAGAAGAGGGGATAAATGAACTGAAGAAAAATGTAGACACAATTATTGTCATACCGAATGATAAGATATCGCTCGTTGTCGAGAAGGGAACATCTTTGCTTAAATCCTTCGCCATAGCAAATGATGTCCTGAAACAGGCTGTTCAGGGGATATCCGATATCATCCTGATCCCGGGGCTAATCAATGTTGATTTTGCTGATGTCAGGACAATCATAGAGAATAAAGGCCGAGGAGTTATGGGCATAGGATCGGGGAAAGGCAATGGCGGAGCGATAGAGGCAGCTAAAAAGGCTATATCAAATCCATTGCTAGAGGAGTCTTCTATTGAAGGCGCAAAGGGCATACTCATTAATATTACAGGTGGCCTTGAACTTTCACTAAGTGACGTCCAGGAAGCGTCTTCTCTTATATACGACTCTGCACACGAGGAAGTTCATCTAATATTTGGTGCGGTTATTGATCCGGATATTGATGGCGAGGTGAAGGTGACTCTAATCGCAACAGGCTTTGATTATCAAAAAGAAAAGGTAGAATTGCCACAGATAAAAAAGTGGAATCCTGTTAAGCGGCCCCTTAATTTCAGAGGTTCGGAAAGGATTTTATCGAAAAGTATGCAGCCGAGTTGCGGTATGGATATAGTGGGAACAGAAATTATGTCATATGAGGACCATATTGATGTGCCGGCTTTTTTGAGAAAGGCAACTCAGGTACCTCAGAAAGAGATCTAACTCTTCCCTCCACTGAGGGGCCTCCTCCCCCAGAGGCCCCACCCCCACCTATTTGCCCGAAAAATGCAATTCATGGCAGTCATGTATGCATTATTTTTAATTCATAGCACTGGTGTGCTAATTCTACGAGTTCATTGAATCCCCATTTTCCAAAGTCTGTCAAATAACTTGATAAATTTGACGGGATGGCACCAAGTCCAAGATAGGCCCCGCTGATTGCCCCTGCCATTGCTGCTGTTGTGTCCACATCCCCTCCTACCGCAATGGCAGTACAGATGGTTTCCATGTAGTCATCGGGTGTTCTGAGAAATGAATAGAGACTCCATAGCACACTGCTGATAACAAAAGGTGATATACCCTGCCAGCCATCATCATCAATATAATCAGCATCAATGCCGGCCTTTGAAATAAGTGAGACAGCGACGTCTGGCGGTATTGGCATCCATTTAATCAGTTTCAGAAGTTCATTGCCAAAGGATGGGTCAATTGTACTTGTCCAGTCTGCAAGGGAGGAGAGAAATGAATCAGGGTTTATAGTTTTTTCATGAAGTACCTTTGCCACAGCGCCACTAATTGCTACTGCACCTGCTGAACACCTAAGGTCTTGATGAGTAATACGGCCCTGATCATTTGCTGCCGTAATCAGGAGCTGTGAATTGTCAAAGAAGATTAAACCAATCGGAGCGGCACGCATAGCGCTTCCATTTCCAGCGGAAGGGGCAGGTGTACCGGATTCTTCCCAGGATACACCCTGGATTAACCTTATAGCTGCATCCCTTGTTGCACGACCCCATCCCACGATTCTCCTTTCGGCAAAGATAAGCTTTATTCGGGATGCATAATCAGCAGGATCAAATTTCTTGCATGCGATATAGCTCTGAATAAGTTCCCTGGCAAGTTGTGAATCATCAGAATATTGTCCAAATGGAAATGGAAAATGTCCAAAATCTATTGTTCTACCCGTTTTTAAAAAATCTTCTACATATCTTTTGCAGGCTTCTGGTGAGAAGCCTTCCACAACAAAACCGAGTGCATCACCAAGACATTGGCCGATCAAACAACCGCTGAATTGATCTTTATGGGGCTGCATAATATTCTTAACCTACTTTTATTTCTCCACCTGCACTTAAATATATATTACCTCAAAATAGAGATAGAAAATGAAAAAAAATAAGAAACCCTTTCTGGTTTAATGTTTTCAAGTGATATACAATATCACCCGATAGATGAAAACAAATAAACAGAAAGTGGTAAAGAGATGATAAAACAAACGCAACTAAGTTTCAAGCTTGCTTCACACAGAGGAAGGAGAGGAGATGATGGTGAGATAGCCGAGACTGTGCACACGATGAATTATACGGAGAAGGCATTCAGAGTAGTAGTGCTTCGTTGGAAGAACACGCAGGGAGATTTATTTCACCCTGAAGAGTACAGCTATCATGTGATAGCAACTGATCTTGAATGCAGTTTAGAGAAAGCAGTGTGGGAGTATCACGACAGGGGGCAGATAGAAAATATCATCAAGGAACTCAAAATAGGGATATATATGGAGAGTCTTCCCAGCGGTGATTTTGGAGCAAGCAGTTTCTGGTTTGCCCTTGGCGTACTGGTGTATAACACATTTATTTTTCAGAGAGAGTTGGTGTTGCCTGAGTACTATGGGAGAAAGACCATTCAGACCCTGAGGTGATCGCTTATTGAGATAGCAGGGAAAGTGGTACGACATGGTCGGAGAGTATTTCTTTTGTTGGCAACTACATGGGATAAATACAGGATATATTTTCAGATGCGAAAGTGATGTATGACGTTTACATGATTGATACAATGAATTCCTGTCATCTGGTTTTTATGTATCATTTTGTGAGAAGTATGTTCTCACAAGAGACTTTTAGATGGAAAATAGACATTTTATGGAGTTAAACAGTGACAACATAGTAACAGGGATGCACTTTTTAAACTGACACAATCTTTAAAAAGTGCATCCCTGGGCATGTCAGTGTGGTATGCCCGATGTCTATCGGCAGATTTGGGAGGAACTCGATGCTTGCATTATTTAAAAAAATACTTTATGTTAAACAGTAAAAAGGAGAAGGGCTATGACTACTGCCGGTAAGGGCATAAACCTTCAGGACAACTATCTGAACCAGCTAAGGAAGGACAAAACCCCTGTGGTTATATATCTCACCAATGGGATAAGGTTAAAAGGCATAATAAATGGATTTGATAACTTTGTAATACTTTTAAAAGAAAACACTCAATCACTTATCTATAAGCATGCTATATCAACAATCGTGCCTGAGAAGGAAGTAGAACTGAGACTTGAAGAGCAGCACTAATCTCAGAAACCCCATTCCTACCGTAGATATAATAATAGAGTATAATAAAAGCATTGTACTGATTAAGAGGAAGAATCCGCCAGAAGGATGGGCCTTGCCGGGAGGTTTTGTAGACTACGGTGAGAGTCTTGAGACTGCTGCTGTGCGTGAGGCAAAAGAGGAGACAGGGCTTGATGTCAGATTACTGAGGCAGTTTCATACATACTCTGATCCGAAGAGGGATCCCAGACATCACACGATAACAACAGTTTTTATAGCAAAGGCTGAAGGCAACGCAATCGCAGGCGATAATGCAAAAGAAATCGGAATATTTACAAAAGACACATTGCCTGAGCCGATAGCCTTTGACCACAAAGACATCTTAAAAGATTATTTTAGCGGGAGGTATTAGTAAATGCTTAAGGTAATGCGAAAACACGCAAAGTATTTCTATTTCCTTTTCTTTATGGTCATAATCTCTTTCGTATTCTGGGGGATAGGTACGGTAGATAAAACAGGCGGAGTTGAGACTATAGCAGAGGTCGGGAAATATAAAATAACAACCGAGGATTACTGGAGGACATATGAAGGGATATACCGTTTTTACAGAGAGATGTATAAAGAGAAGTTTGATGAGGAAATGGGAAAAAAGATGAACCTGAAAGAGAATGTCCTCGACTCGATGATAAATGAACGGGTTTTACTTATAGCTGCTAAAAAAAGGGGCATTTATGTCAGTGACGAAGAACTACATGAATCAATAACTCATGAACCATTTTTTATTAAAAATGGCGTGTTTGATAAGGATATATACCTCAACAGGTTGAGGCTTAACAGGATAACACCGGAGGCGTATGAGAGTTCAAAACGTCAGGAACTTACGCTGAAAAAGATGAGACGCCTGATAGAGTTGTCTGTTGATGTCTCCGATATCAATTTTGGTTTAGGACAGTTATCAGGTAACGAACAGATAGTAAAGATGCTCGGTGAGCAGATGCTTATTGACAGGAAAGAACGGGCAATAAGATCTTATATAGAAGGTCTCAAAAAACAGATAAAAATCAAGGTCAATAAACAACTTATTGCATGATAGCGACGTAGCTTGAAAACCTCAAGATTTTTGTAGTAGCATAAATTCGCTATGCCGAAGTGGTGGAACCTGGTAGACACGCACGTTTGAGGGGCGTGTGGGGTAGCCCGTGCGGGTTCAAATCCCGCCTTCGGCACCATTCACTTTTCCATCTCTAAACTACTTAACCTTGCAACAATATTTCCTACAGGCACCTTTGTCTCTACCTTGACAGGTATTCTTTTTTCATCGTCTGTAAGCCAGATTAGTATATCTCCCTTACTCTGGAATAACCCTTCAGACTTAAGTTCCGGCTTCACTATTACTGTCCCCAATTCACCCATATTGGGAATCGCTATCTTTTCTTTTCTAAGGACATTGATTTCAGCCTTGAAGAACTTATTGCTGTCAAAGATGTCAATATAAATAATCTTCCCTATCCAAAGGGCTGCGTTCTCAGGTAATAAAACCGGATATAACGTTGGTTCTTAGAGCGCATTTATCTTTTTAGGACATAGAGGCCATAGAGCATTTCAATAAAATTTTACATGCCTCGTCAAGCTCGTTCAGATGTTGCTGGCTCTGCATCATATAATGGTACGGGGCATTAACAAATCCGCCATCTTCGAAGATAACTATGATAGTAGCCGTTTTCTGGAATGACTTATGCGTCATATGAACCAACAAACTATGCGCAATTCTTTGCAGTATAACAGGACTTGCATGGGCTGCGACGATTGTGCTGGACGGTCAGGTGAATGACTGGGCCAGCATCCCCCTGCTGTTACAGACCCTTTAGGAGATTCATCTATAGGTGACAACAACGAAGACATAGTTGCGGGATTCATTACATCGGATATGAATTACTTCTATTTCAGGATGGATACCATGTCAGTTGAACCACAAGCTTAGATAGAAAAGGCTGGTAAAGAATTTTTATACGACACCCTAAAAATTAAAACCTTTTGAAGCGTAAACGAATAAACCTTTAATTTGTAAAGTTCATACAACTGCCATATTAATAAGCTGATAAAATGGATAAAATAAAGCTATCCTTTCTCAGGGCGAAGGGCATTTCAATGATCTTAGTTAAAAACGGCATACCGCCTGAGCGTATTTCTGTAATCAGTTATAGAGATACGCATCCGGTAGCCTCTAATGATACAATCGAGGGAAGGGCTAAAAACCGCAGGGTTGAAATAAAGCTTATTCCGGCAGAAAAGGAGCTCTGAGATATTATGTACACAGGTCATTTTAACCTGAAGATACTACCCTTTGAGAATGTGCCTGATCCGATGTTCTTTTTTGAACGGAATGATTATGGCCGTGCCCGCAAACGGTTAACAGACTCTTTAAAAGCAGGAAGAGGTTTGATGGTAGTAACAGGGCCTATAGGGTCAGGCAAGACAACCCTGAGTCAGATGATAAAATCTGATTTTTTATCTGATATAAAAATCATCTGGCTGGCGGAGCCGCCGGGCAACAGCATAGACCTTTTTCTATTTATTGCACAGGAACTTGGTCTAAAGACGTCAGCGTCTGAAAGGACATTTATTTTAAGGGATATCAGGAATGCCCTCTTGAAGATTAATTCTGAGGGCGGAAAATGTTTGGTTATATAAATTAATCGGTTTTTAATCACAGAATCCCTTGATGCTCCATCCCTGCTATAAATAAAACCCCACAGATTGACTTACTGTCGCCCTGCTTTTAAAATGTCTTATGCCACAGATCAAGATCATTCCAACTGATTTAAGAAATAAGATTGCTGCCGGAGAGGTTGTCGAAAGGCCGGCTTCTGTTGTCAAGGAGCTGATAGAAAATTCGATTGATGCAGGGAGTACTGATATAAGGATTGATGTTCTTTACGGGGGCAAGCGTCTTATCAGGGTATCTGATAATGGTGTTGGAATGGATAAGGAAGACGCCCTTCTCTGCTTCGAAAGACATGCAACCAGTAAACTTTTCAGCGAAGAGGATCTCTTCAATATAAAGACAATGGGATTCAGGGGAGAGGCCCTTTCATCTATTGCATCTGTTTCAAAGGTTAAACTCATTACAGGACTTAAAAATTCACCCCTTAGTAAGGGAGAGACGAGAGGTAGGGAAGGTGTATCTATTGAAATATATGCCGGTGAGGTAAAAGAGTTAAGAGATTGTCCTTCTATCGGAACATCCGTTGAGGTTAAAGATTTATTTTTTAACACACCTGCAAGAAAGAAGTTCCTTAAATCAAACAGCACAGAGCTTTTCCACATTATAGATATAGTTACAAAAGAAGCCCTATCTCACCCCAGGATAGGCTTCAGGTTTACCTCTGACAATCAGGAAACCATTAATCTCCCGGTATCATCGGGGTTAAGAGAACGCATTATGCAGGTCTATGGTGAAGAGTTTCTTGGTGGGCTTATAGAAGTCTATAGCAAAGCAGAAGGAATAAGAATAAACTCTTATGTAACAAAAGGCGAAAATTTCAGGAACAGCAGATCCCATCAATTCATCTTTATAAACAAGAGACCGATAAAAGATCAATCCCTTTCTCATGCGGTATATAATGCATACGAAGGTATTCTCCCACGGGATGAGCATCCCATCTTTTTTCTATTTCTCGATATTGACACGAAGAAGGTAGATTTCAATGTTCATCCGACAAAGCGTGAGGTTAGATTCGAGGACAAAGAATTCATTTATCGTTTTGTAAACACCACCATCAGAGAAGCTGTAAAAAGGGAGCGAACTGAATATGCGAAACAGTTTATAGAAGTACCTGCAATTGACTCAATAACCCCGTTAGCTAACGTTTACGATACACATCAATATGCGACCGATTACGAGTCTAAGATATCAGAGGCCCTCGAACTTGCATATAAACCTCATCTGCCTTTTATTTATCTTGGAGATACATTCATTGCTATTTCAGGTAAAGGAGGGCTTACACTCATAGACCACCATGCTGCACACGAGAGAGTTCTTTATGAAAGGTTTTTGAGGGGTATTAACCTGAATTCTCACATGTTACTATTTCCCACACAGGTAAAGCTTTCTCATAAGGAATACAGGGTTATTCTTGAAAATGTCCATATACTTAAAGATTTCGGGATAGAGACGGATGATTTTGGGCACGATACAGTTATTGTCCGCTCACTTCCTGATGCCTTAAAAGAGGCTGATATCAGAGGTATCCTCTCAGATGCTGCTTCATGCATCATCGAAGGTACTGCTCCGAATAAATCCCTTAAAGAGGCACTCGCTGCAAGGATTGCCTGTCACAGCTCGGTAAGGGGCAAAGAAATCCTTAATCAGGAAGAGCTATCGAATCTTATCTTAGACCTTGAACAGACAGACAATCCTGACCAATGCCCCCATGGAAGGCCGACAAGAATCTTTCTTTCCCTTAATGATCTGAAAAAGATGTTCAAGAGGAAATGAACAAAGTCATTATCCTCCTCGGCCCAACCGGCGTTGGAAAAACCAGTGTTTCAATACTTCTCGCAAAAGCATTAAATACAGAGATAATCAGTGCTGATTCGATGCAGATTTACAGACATATGGATATTGGGACTGCCAAGCCGACACCTGAAGATAGGGTTATGGTAAAACATCATATGATTGATATTGTAGACCCGTGGGAGTCATACAGCACAGGGAGATATATCAAAGCGGTAGAATCCATTATTGAAGGGTTATATAAAACTGAAAAGATACCGCTTATAGTCGGTGGAACAGGTCTTTATATCAAGGCAATGACAAGGGGTATCTTCAGCGGACCTTCTGCTGATTGGACATTGCGCAAAGAGCTTCTTTCTATTGAAGAGGAAGAAAAAGGTTCTTTATACAATTACTTAAAAAAACTTGACCCATTGGCCGCAGAAAAAATAACGCCGAATGACACACGGAGGATTATAAGGGCATTAGAGGTTTGTCTGAAAAGTAACAGAAGCATGTCAGAAATACAAAAAAAACTCACTCAACCCCTCCCCTTTGAATTCATTAAAATTGGCCTTTCAAGAGATAGAAAAGAGCTTTACAGGATGATAGAAAAGAGAGTTGATGAGATGACAAAGTCAGGTTTGATAGATGAAGTCAAGACATTGATAAATCTGATAACGGAACATAGCAGGATACAGGATGCAGGATACAGGATGCAGGATACCCCCCCTTTGTCCCCCCTTTCCAAGGGGGGAATTAAAGGTGGGTCGTGTATCATGTATCGTGCATCTTTTCCCTTGCCCTCGATGCAGGCAATCGGATATAAAGAGATAGTGATGTATCTTCATGGGGAGATTACTTTAGAAGAAGCCATCAAGCTCATAAAAAGAGGAACAAAGAGATATGCAAAAAGACAGTTCACATGGTTCAGGAAAGAAGAAGGCATTCAATGGGTCGATATAACAGGAATTTATGACAGCAAGGAGATTTTTAAGCGGATTAATGATGTTCTCAGGTAATTATTGTAACAGTTACTAAGGAGTTCATGAGTAAGACAATATGACTGTCATTGACCCGAAAATGCCTTTAAAGCTGACATTCTAAATTCATAAGTACGGGAATTTCTTTTCCAACCAGATGCTCAGGTTTAAAAAATTGGGCAATCCCTGCAACAAGCAGTCCTTTTTCTGTGCCAAAGTCAACCCCCAGTTTCATTAATTTATCTGTTCCACTTAGTTTTACAGCAGACAAAACCTTTCCGATTCTTATTTCTAATTTCTTAAAATCATCAAATGTGATCAT
>Ga0315268_10007575_pt1 | contig 11419 bp, 17 predicted proteins | sample C1_top_MG_FD_204535 | JGI IMG/M metagenome (GOLD analysis project Ga0315268, IMG submission 204535) | Sediment microbial communities from Yellowstone Lake, YNP, Wyoming, USA - C1_top | ecosystem: Environmental > Aquatic > Freshwater > Lake > Sediment | place: USA: Wyoming | collected 2017-08-01 | reverse complement strand
GCTGCCGGCACCTGGACCGTGGCTGCGAACTTTACCCTCTCCTTTGGCGGCTTCAACAGGGAACCCGTCACCTACGTCATCCAGCCCAACGAGAGCGCATCCTTTGACTTCCAGCAGTTCTACGCACCCGGCTCCCCCGTGCGCACAGCGGACTGTTCCATTGGGGTCGTCTCCGAACCGGTTATCGAGGACTGCCACGAGGAAACCAGAACCAGGACAGAATGCAAAAATGTCACCGCAACCGAGCCTGTGGAGAAGCAGGTCTGCGAATAGTTAGCTTTTTGTTTTCTTTTTTCCTATTTCTTTAATCTCAGCATCGGGTGTTTCTTTGTCAGAGCTCCATAGCCCCCAGAAGGTCCTGCTCGTCCACTACGGTGAAATAGCTCTCAAGGGCGGCAACCGTTCGTTATTCGAAAACCGGATGCTCCAGAATGTCCGCGCTGCCATCGCACCGTTCGGCCAGTCCGATGTGCGCAAGACTGAGGTGCGCTTCATTGTCTATCCGAAAACCGGCGGAGCGCAAACGCCAGCTTTCGACGATAAGAAAGCGCTGACCGCCCTTTCAAGGGTGTTTGGCGTCGAATCCGTTTCTCCTGCGATTGCCGTTGCCCCGGACATCGGCCTAATCACCGAGGCTGCCCTTTCCCAGGCCGACAGTCTCGGCCTCAGGGGCAAAAGCATAAGGGTGGAATGCAAACGCTCAAACAAATCATTTCCCCTCAACTCGCAGCAGGTGAATATGCTGGTCGGAAAGGCGCTGGTGGATGCCGGCTGCAGCGTTGATCTTGACAATCCTGATGAAACCGTTTTCATCGAAATCCTGAAGGACAAGGCGCTGGTGGCCTTTGGCCGCATAAGAGGACCAGGCGGCCTTCCGGTGGGATCCAGCGGCAGGGTTCTTTCACTGCTTTCCGGAGGCATAGATTCGCCGGCCGCCTCCTGGCTGATGATGAAAAGGGGATGCGACATCGACCTGCTCCACGTCCATCAGTTTGCCGGAAACAAAGACGCCAAATCCTCAAAAATAATGCGCCTTGCCCGCCTCATCCGCGGCTTTTCCCCGCACCGGGTTCGCCTCTATCTTGTACCCTACCTTGAATTTTACAAGAAAACCACTGCCATCCAATCCTCCTCCGAGCTCGTGGTTTTCCGGCGCTTTTTGCTGCGTCTTGGGAACGCGCTCGCTGCAAAGGAGGGATACCTGGGGATGGTGACCGGCGACAGCCTCGGGCAGGTGGCATCCCAGACACTGGAAAATCTCTACGCCACGGATGAAGTGGCGGCCCTTCCGGTTTTCCGTCCTCTCATAGGATACAACAAGCAGGAGATCGTAAGTCTCGCCATGCGCATAGGAACGTTCGATACATCCATCGAGCCCTACAAGGACTGCTGCTCCCTGGTGGCGACAAAAAACCCATCCACCCGCGTGCCTCTGGAGAAAGCCAAAAGGATCGAGCAGGAGATCGAAATGGAAAAGATCGTGGAGAGGACGCTGGCGGACATGGAAGTTGTCGAATTATAAATAAAATACCCGTCCGCATCCGCCCGCATTATGATAAAAAAACAATGACCCGATTCCGCGCTCGCTCGCCAACATTACAAAAATTATCCGCGCCCGCCCGTCCGATCCACTAAAAAATAAAATCAGCGCCCGAATCCCTCGCCCTACGCTTTCCTTGCGCGTTTCGGCGGCACGATGCCGAGCGTCATCCTGTTTATCAGATTCCTGGTTTTCTCGTGGTGGTAGAATCCATAGGTTATGAAAATCAGCGAGATGGCGATGGTCGCATAGCCCACATAGGAAAAAAGGCCTTCCTTGAAGTATCCCACAAAGAATGTGCCTCCAAGTATCATGCTCATGCCTGTCCTGATGTAGGCGAGATAGGTCCGCTCCTCGGCAAGCCTTGTCCGCTCGATGGCGAGTTCGTCACGGAGGATCAGCTTTTCTTTCGGTAATTCCTCATATGCCATGGTCCCGATTCCTCCCGCGGAATTAAAATAGCTTTACTCCTGCCTGCTCACTCCGGTTTATGGACCCGCTCGAGTTTCACCGCAAGTCCGTGACCAGTTGTTTTTGCTTCAGCCGCAGAGATCTGTGCGATGCCAATGCCGATAAATAACGATCCGCAATACAGCGCAACCCTGTCGCCCTTCCGCACACCCGTTTCCATCCTCTCGATCGCCGGGATCATCACCTGGGCCCCTGAGAAAACCGATCCCACGGCGCTTTCCTTTATCAGCACCTTCGGCAGGTCGATGAATTCCTCGGGCGCCCTGAGCATGCCGCGGAGCAGCGAATCGTCGCCCCTGTTTTTGAGCAGCCACATGGCGTCGATCAGCTCTTCCATGGTATGCGCTTCCTTCTCGTTTATTTTTCCGACCGCGATCCTCCGCAGCTCGATCATCCTCGCCCCGCCGCAGAGCTTTCCCATGTCTTCGCAGAGCGTTCTGATATAGGTTCCTGCATCCACCCTTGTTTCGAAAAGCGCCATCCTGCCTTGAAGCTCGATGAGCCGCAGCGAGTACACAGTTCGCTTGCGCGCCACCTTCCGCACCGCGCTGATTTTCGGAGGGGTCTGGACGAGCTCGCCGGTGAATTTCTTGAACAGCGCCTCCACCTCGCTCCGTCCCATGATCCTTTTGAACTTGACGATGCCCACATAGGTCTTGTCCTTGCCGGCGATGTATCTGAGCAGCTTCGTCGCCCTCCCCAGGGCCACCGGCAGCACCCCTGAAACGTCCGGATCCAGCGTGCCCGCGTGGCCCGAGCGGTTCGCGCCTGCTATCTTCTTGACAAAGGTAGTTATCTCGTGGCTGCTGTGGCCCGGCGGCTTGTTGATGACGATTATGCTGTTGCTGAGATTCTTTTGAATTTCATGGTTCGGCATCTCGTCACTCCATCTGGTTTAAATCAAGAAGATTGTAGATGATAATTGTATGAACTTCAGGATTATAATGCTGCTGGCGATTCTTCTCACGATCGTATCAGCGACTTCCATGGCCCCACTTTGCTCGTCACACCCGACCTATCTGGGTGTCTTAGCAATGGTAATGCTCATTCTCGCAGTCCTTCTCTTTGCGCTATCGTTCGTTTTCAAGGAGAAGAAGAAATCACTAAGACAATTGGCCTTTGTTATCTTGTGCTTTACAGCGATTCTGGTGATCATATACCTTTTCACGCCAACAATACTGGAGGCACTGGGAATAGCTCCGTCTGCCGAACCATGCGCCTGATTTTACCTATTAGGACGTAAGACGTTAAAACTGAAGAGGAAACGAAAGATACTTAAATTATACGTTATGTTAAATTATACAGGTGGTAAAATGGAAGTTCATGCCATGGCTAGAAAAATAGGGAATTCCTGGGGCATCCTTATTCCCAGGGAAGTGGCAAGCCGGCTAGGGATTGGCGAGCGGACGAGGCTTCACGTGGACATGCGAGTACTACCGGAGCTGAAGGACCTTAAGGGGACGTTCAAGACCCGCAAAAGCATTGCAACTCTCATGAAGGAAATTGACAAAGGGTGGGACTGATGTATTTCCTTGACACCTGTGCCATGCTCGGCTATCTCAAAGGTGAGAAGGGTTTCGACAAGATCGTGGAGGGCGGGGCGTTCGTTGTGAGCAGGTTCCAGCTGATGGAGCTCTATTATATAACGCTAAAGGAGGCCGATGAAGCCCTGGCGGAGAAATATTACGAGGCCTTCTCCAGATACGAAGGAGAAATCGAAGAGAGAACATTAAAGAACGCCATGAAGGCCAGACTATGGCTGCAGAAAAAGGGAATGAATATTTCTTACGTGGATGCCATCGGTTATCAGTATGCGAACGAGAAGGATCTTCTGTTCGTTACAAGCGATCCGTCTTTCAGGAAGCTCGAGAATGTGGAGTTTGTGCCTGAAGAACGATGATCACTTTTTTCTTTTGATTTTCGCGCCTTTCTTCGTTCCCATGGCCTTGATCATGACAAGGACCATCTTCACCGCTTCTTCCGGCGTCATCTTGCCGTTGTTGATGAAGACGTCGAAAATGTCCTGGTTGTAGATATCTATATTATAGAGCTTCAGGTAGCGCTGTCGGTTGCTCTCATCGCGGGCCAGGATGTGCTTCTTCGCTTCCTCCAGGGTGATGCCATCCCGATCCGCAACCCGCTGCGCCCTGATATCCAACGGAACGAAAACCCAGATGCGCAGATCCGCCTCCACCATCCACGGCCCCAGCCAGGTGGTCACCACGCAGTTGCCCTTTGCCTGCTCGCGCAGCTCGGCATCGAATTTCTTATCAATGTCAGGATCGTTCTCCGCTTTCTTCTGGAACTCCATCAGCGTGATGCCCCCGCGTTTCGCCAGGTCCTTGAACGTCGGGCAGACTAGCCGGTAGCCGAGTTTTTTGGCAACGAGTTCGCCAACCGTGTTCTTCCCGCTTCCGGTGAGGCCTCCTATGGCAATGATCATGGAAAATCCATCCTCCGTCTTCTTCTCTGCCGTCTCTCTCCAATCATTTCTTTTTTTCCTTTTGGTCCTGCCCTTTCATCTTCTGCATGATTGCCATTCCGATGGACATGGCCAGGTTCGCGATTATGGAGATGAATATGAACCACCAGTAGGCCTGCCGGATCCTCTGCACGTTTATGATGGGTATGGGGAAGGGCAGGTCCACATAGAACGAAGTGCCGCTGTCAAGGACCGCCGCCATGCCGCTGCCCTTCGCGATCTGTCCATGGATTTTAATCGTTTCACCGGGCGCATAGTCGAGTTTGTCGGTTCCTATGCTGACCGGTTCGCCTTTAGGCCCCTCTAGATAGGTGTCCGAATGATCCTGGCTATTATAATAGAAATAGGTGTAGTTGTGGCCGATCTCCGCGTTGTTGTTGAGTGCTATGCCGCTCACGACCCATTTTCCGTAGGCGCTTCCATTGCCCTGCTGAAGCGTATAGCATCCTGAATATATTCCGTCGCCGGCTTTCGCATCGCATCCCCTGCCCTCATCGAGCAGTATTATGCGCACATCGTCCTTTATGATAGGGTCGATCTGCCCGACAGCCCAGGTAAACACAAAGAATACCGCAAGTATCACGAACATGGGCTTTAGCTGGGAGAGCATCATCTTGTTCATGCGGGGCAGGAACTCCAGCTGTTTCTTGGTCGCTTCATCTATCCTTCTCTGGTCCTTGCTGTCCTGGGCCTTCTTGAACTCCTCGCTCAGCCTCTTGGATTCTGCCTGGATATCCTCCATCTCCTTCCTGTCAACCAGTTTATTTTGGAGGTAGCGGGCGATACCGGCGTACAAAAGAGCCATCGCTGTAACTAGGATAATAAAAGTCTCGAAAACCATCGTAGCACTTAGATAGGGAAAACTTAAATATCTTTAGAGACACTTTTCATACGATGGCCGACGATCTCGATGATGAGACCCGGCTTGCAATCTACAAGCTGGTGATAAACCGATACAAGGATCTGATAAGCGAGAAGGAATCCCGTTCAATCTCCCAGATCCGCCAGGCCGTTTCTCCCTACAACGATTTCATAAGGAGCCTGCGCGAGCGGATGCTGAAGGATACCATCCCCTACGAATACAAACGCCATTTCTTCACCGCTGCCGAGCGGGCGCTTTCCTATATCCGCGGCATCAGGACGTGCGAGTTCGCATTCACCTTCTGGATGGACTTCAAGGAGATGGATTCGTTGCGCATCGCCACCAGCATGGACAAGGCCCTTCTGCTGACCGCCCTGCTGCGTGCCTTCGAGTCCGAGGATGCCCGTGTCCTGGTTACCCGTAAGGGTCGCGCGTTCGTACGGTTCATGTGGGACGGGGTGGCCCATGTGGTTGCGGCCGATAGCGGCATGCTCGTCGCAGGCGAGGAAGGAGCGAGGGCGCTGTTTGCCGATGATCCGGTCGCCTATGCCTTCAATGACCTGATGTACGAGAACTACGAAGAAGTCTGATGCTGGGAGATCGTTGTCCCCTCCTCCTATGATTAATTATAGGAACTTGCTCATCAGACAGAGGTCTTTCCCGCCAAACTGTCCCTTTAGCCTGGCTTCCTCGTGATAGCCTCGCTTCCTATAGAATGAATGTGCCGGGATGTTCGGAAGAGTCCACAGCCATATCTTCTCGCATCTCGCTTTCTTTGCTTCGGCTTCGCATCTCTTCAATAGCTCGGAACCGATTTCCCTTCCTTGGGCATCCCTCGCAACAATAACTGCTCTTCTCAAGCATTGAGCCCGATCCTGAAATCCCGGCCCACGAACCCCGACGAATCTTTATAAATATTTCCCCCTATACTCTCCCTAGTCCAATTATTTCCGGCGCGGCAAGTACTACTTGCACCTCGGCGTTTTTACGTTCGAGGTCCCGTTCCAGTAGGGGATTTATCATCGATTTATCCCTGAAAAATTTCGGGCAACGCGGACTAAAAAGGTGTTAGATTGACGGATATACAAAGACCCCGACGGGGTTCAATGGCCCACAGGCCAAGGAAGAGGGCATCGAGCCAGAACGCGCGCGTTTACTGGCAGGAATGCGCAGACAAGCGCGTGCTTGGCTTCGCCGGCTACAAGGTCGGCATGACCCACATCGCCTATGTGGATGACAGCGAGTCGCCCACCAAGGGCCAGGAGATCGTCAGCCCGGCGACCGTGATCGAGGTGCCGCCCCTTGTCGTCTATGGTATGCGCTGCTACAAGAACAACAACTCGTTCGGCGACCTGCTGGTGAGTGACGAAAAAATACTCCGCCTTGCAGGTTTCGAGAAAAAACCCGAAGCAAAAATCAACGAGGCAGATGCCGAGGACGTGCGGCTGCTTGTTTTCGCAATGCCATCAAAGACGAAGATGGGAAAGAAGCACATCGAGAAGATGGAGATCGGCTGCGGCGCCAAGGATGCCAAGGAGAAGCTCGACTATTGCAAGAGCCTCCTGGGCAAGGAGCTGCGTGTCACCGAGGTATTCAAGAACGGCGAGCGGGTGGATGTCGTTTCCATCACCAAGGGCAAGGGCTGGCAGGGGGCCGTCAAGAGGTTCGGTGTCTCTATCCAGCGGAGAAAGGCGACCGGCAAGCGCAGGCACGTCGGTACGCTCGGCCAGTGGCACCCCGCCTATGTGCTCTATACGGTTCCTCAGGCTGGTCAGACCGGCTATCACCAGAGGACAGAGCTTAATAAGCGTATACTGAAGATCGGCCAGAAGCCAGAGGAGATAAATCCATCCAGCGGCTTCCCGAACTATGGTTTCGTGAGGAACGATTTCGTGCTGCTGAAGGGATCGGTTCCGGGACCTGTCAAGAGGCTGGTGAAGCTGCGCCTTGCGGTGCGGATGCCCGGCGGCTCCAAGGAGCCCAACGTCAGCTTCGTCATGAAGTAGGTGTTCATATGAAAGCCAGTGTTTATTCGCTTGAAGGAAAGGTGTTGAAGCAGATCGACCTGCCGCTTGTCTTCGAATCGTCCCATCGCCCGGACCTGGTGAAGCGGGCGGTGCTGAGCGAGGAGAGCAAGCTCTATCAGCCCAAGGGCAATTATCCGCTCGCAGGCCTTGAGACCAGCGCCCGCTACAGGGGCCGCAAGGAAGACTACATGGCCATCAAGAACAAGGGCATCCCGCACCTGCCGCACGAGGTCCATCCAAAGGGCCAGTTCGGCAAGGTCAAGAGGGTTCCCCACGCGGTGAAGGGACGCAGGGCCCACCCGCCAAAGATCCAGAAAAAGATCGTCGAGCTCATCAACAAGAGGGAGCATCTGCTCGCCCTGGGAAGCGCCCTTGCCATGAGCGCGGACCGGAAAAGCGTCGTCGCACGGTCCCACGCTGACATCGGCATATCGCTTCCGGTCGTCATGGAAGGCGGATTCGAGAAGCTTTCCAAGACCAAAGAGGTGGTCAAGGTGCTCGAGTCGCTCAGGCTCATGGATCTTCTGGAAAGATCCAAGAAAAACGGAACGCGATCCGCATTGATCGTTGTTTCCGGCGGAAGCATACTCAAGGCGGCGGCCAATCTGCCCGGCGTGGATGTGGTGCGCGCAAGCAGCCTTGAGGTGAGGCACCTGGCACCGGGAACGCATCCCGGCCGGCTGACCATTTTCACCGAGGCAGCGCTTCCGGAGATCGCAAAGAGGTTTGTGCTATGATATTGATAGCTCCGCTAAAGACGGAAAAGGCAATCGGGAAGATCGAGTACGAGAATACCATCACCTTCGTTGTTGACAACAAGGCCACCAAAAAGGCCGTGAAGCAGGAGGTGGAGAAGCTCTTCGGCGTGAAGGTCGATGGGGTGCAGACGTTCATCACAGCGACCGGCAAAAAACACGCCATGGTGCGGCTCGCCAAGGGCATGAAGGCGGATGATGTGGCCATTAAGCTGAAGATGATAGCATAGTGGGCAGCGGCATGAATACAGGGGTATGTTTATGGGTAAAAGACTGAAACAGCAAAAAAGAGGGTCGGGATCGCCGAGATACAGGGCGCCGCACAAGCGCTTCAAGGCAGACCTCGTCTATCGTAACTATGACGATGTGGAGAAGACGGGGGTGCTTACCGGCAAGGTCGTCTCTTTCGTGGACGATCCGGCGCGGACCGCCATCCTGATGAAGATCCACTATGAGAACAATGAGCGCGGCCATCTGCTTGCACCGGAGGGCATCTGCCTCGGTTCTGAAGTTGATGTTGGTTCCCAGGGCCGCTTGAAGCTGGGCAGCGTTCTGCCGCTCTATCGCATACCCGATGGCGCCTACATATTCAACATCGAGAGAAACCCGGGCGACGGAGGCAAGATGGTCAAGGCGCCGGGTTCCTATGCCAACATTATCGCCAAGGAGGGCAAGATCGTCTATATCAAGCTGCCAAGCAAGGCCACCATCGTGCTTTCCAACGAATGCCGGGCGCAGCTCGGCGTCATAGCAGGAGGCGGCAGGCTCGAGAAACCGATGCTCAAGGCAGGCAACCAATACTACAAGATGAAGGCACGCAACCGGCTCTGGCCTGTGCCGAGAGGTGTGCACCAGTCAGCCTACAACCATCCCCACGGAGGCAAGCAGCACCACGTCGGAAAGCCGACCACGGTCGCGAGAAGCACTCCGCCAGGAGGCAAGGTGGGCCACATAGCAGCCAGGTCAACTGGACGCCGCAAAGGCAAGAAGGCCATCGAGGCCGCAGCAAGAGGCGGGAAGTCCTGAGGGCAGCGAGGCACGAGGTGTTCATATGAAAAAAGAGATGTGGAAAGGAGTGGACGAGGATAATATCGCAGCCATGAACTATGATGAGTTCGTCAAGCATGTGACTTCGAGGAACAGGAGGACGCTGCTGCGGCTGAAATTCAATCCGCGCCTGAAGCAGTTCATGGAGAAGGTGCGGGCGGTGAAGAAAAAGAATCCCAAGAAGATAATCAAAACGCATCTGCGCGATGCGGTGATCCTGCCCGAGTGGGTCGGCCTTGTTTTCGGCGTCCACAACGGCAAGGAGTTCAAAAGGGTTGAGATAACCATTGGCAAGGTGGGCCGCAGGCTCGGCGATTTCTCGCACACTACCGGCAAGGTGGTGCACTCCGGTCCCGGTGTCGGCGCTACCAGAGGATCCAAGTTCGTACCCCTGAAGTGATCTTATGAAAGGATACTCTTCTTACCTGGAGGAAGGCGCGTGCGCGCGTGTTGAGGGGATCAATGTCTCCTACAAGGACCTTTCAGAGGTCTGCGGCAGGATAAGGCGCAAGAATACAGACTGGGCGCTTTCGTTCCTGGAAAAGGCAGCAGAGGGCGAGATACCAGTCCTCTATGCGCGCCATAACCGGAATCTCGGCCACCGCCGCGAGCTCGGCGGAAAAAAGGGCCGCTATCCCTGGAAGGCCGCCGAAGCCGTTCTCAAGGTGCTCAGGAGCGCCATCGCCAACGGCAAGACCAAAGGCCTGGGCGAGAGCTTTACCATCGTCTCAGCGCTTGCCAACAAAAAAGAGATCTACCCGCGCATGGCGTCGAAAGGCCGCCAGGCAAGGTCCTATCTCGTGACCTCGCGGGTGGAGATCGTGCTCAAGGGCGGAGAGGTTCCCAAAGGCGTGACGGTCACTCCTCCGAAGAAAAAAGAAGAACCGAAAAAAGAAGTGAAGAAAGAGGAGAAAAAAACGGAAGTGCCCGTGGCTGGCAAAGAGGAGAAGAAGGCGCCGCCAAAGCTTCTCAAGGAAGAGGTGAAGGCGGAGCACGAGCACAAGCACGAGCACGAAAAGGAGAGCGACAGGAAGCGCGATAAGACGCCGCATGAGCATGGCGAGTACGATAAAAGGTGATCATGATGCTATACCAGCAGAAATTGATAGAGGAACCATACAGCAAGTACCAGGTCATGAAATTCCTCGAGGAGAAACTCGACCGCGCAGGGCTCGCGAATGTGGATATCCAGAGGACCCCGCTGGTCACCCGCATTACCATCGAGGTGGCAAACCCTGCACGTGTCATCGGCAAGAAAGGGCGCCTCATCAACGAGCTTACCGAGACCATAAAGCACGAGTTCAAGATCGAGAACCCTCAGATAAGCGTTGTGGAGGTCCGCGAACCGTTCCTGGAACCACGCATGGTCGCAAAGAAGGCAGCCAAATACATCGAGATGGGCAAGAAAGTCCGTGCGGTGCTTCACTATATACTGCGTGAAGTGATCCGTGCCGGAGCTCTCGGCGCGGAGATCGTTGCCGCGGGCAAGATAGGGGCCAAGGGCGCCAAGGCCAAGAGCCTCCGTGTGGTTGCCGGTTATATACCGAAGGCCGGTGAACCTGCCCGCATGATCCGTGTCGCCCACCTCAGTGCGCACACCAAATCAGGTGTCATCGGCATACTGGTGAGGATCGTACCTCCCGGGACCGTATTCCCGGACAAGCAGACGACCCAGGTGGTGCTGCCCAAGGTTATTGAAGCAGCCACCGAGGTGACCGAGGAGAAGGAGAAGGCCGAACCGCCCAAGGAGACAAAGCAGGAACCTCCGCGCAGGGGGCCGCCGCCAAGGAGGAGATTCTGATGGCAGTCATAAAAAGAACAGATCTGCAGAAGCTTGGCCCCAAGGAGAGGGAAGCCAAGATCGCCGAGCTGACCCGCGCCATGCTGGAATTGCGGGGTGAGGGCAGGAAAGACAAGATAAGGCCTCTCAGGAAGGCGATCGCCAAGCTGAAAACGCCGCCCGCCACGCCGCAGGCAAAAGCTCCGGCCAAGAAGGCATGATGTTAGCAAAAGTGTTAAATAGTAGTTTATACATAAAATCCATATGCATGCGATCGGATTAAATAGCCGCTCGCTGCGTAATTGGGAATAGGTGAATGGATTAATGGATAAATGTCCGAAATGTGGGATGCTCAAGGATCTGTGCGCATGCGAGATCCTTGACAAACAGGGAGTATCGAAAATCAAGGTCTATACCGAAGCAAAGAAGTTCAAGAAGCTGGTGACCGTTGTCGA
>Ga0315268_10007574_pt1 | contig 11419 bp, 10 predicted proteins | sample C1_top_MG_FD_204535 | JGI IMG/M metagenome (GOLD analysis project Ga0315268, IMG submission 204535) | Sediment microbial communities from Yellowstone Lake, YNP, Wyoming, USA - C1_top | ecosystem: Environmental > Aquatic > Freshwater > Lake > Sediment | place: USA: Wyoming | collected 2017-08-01 | reverse complement strand
AGGAGCTGTGAGTCACCTTCTCTTTGTCGGTTTCTTCACAGGCTTAGGCGCTGCCTTGGGCTTTGGAGGCTTGCGCTTTGGCCTCTCTTCGCGCTCGACCTCCTCCTCGATCTCCAGCTCCTCCTCGGCCTCTTCCCCGGGCATGATCTCCTCTTCGATCATCTCAGTGCGTTTCTTGGCCACGAACTCCCCGCGGTGGGCTGCGCGTGTCGCCTCCATGGCCTCGATGTGCTCCGCCACGATCTCCTCGTGCTCCTTCTCGGGCATCTCGATAGGCTCAGCGGGCTTCTTGCGTGTCCAGCGGATCTTCTCGCGCAGTGCAAGCATCCAGGACTCTCCCTGCTTGGTCGACAGGAATGCGGCCGCGATGAGCAGCGCAAGTATCAGCACAACAAGCACTATCACCCACGGGAAGGCGGCTGCCTTGCCTGCCTCTGGTGAGATGGAAACCGTCTTTGCCTCGACCGCGCCCTCCGCAGACTGCAGCTCCAGGCTCACCGGCTGCGTGACCGTCTGGCCCTCTACTGGCGTGAGAGTGACCAACAGCGGCCGCCTCTCTCCAGGCGCCAGGTCAACCGATTCCGGGGCGGAGCTCGCAGACCAGCCTTCTGGCAGGTTGCGCAGGTTGGCGCGCACGTTGGTCAGGTGGATGTTGCCTGTGTTGGTGACTGTGACTGTGAGCACGATCTCCTTAACGCGGCCGCCCTCCATGACGTCCTGGCTCTCGAATGCATAGGAGAGCGCGGGGCGCGCAGTCGCGACGGAGATGTTGACCGGGAAGCGCAGGTTGCCTCCGTCGGAGCTGAGCAGCAGGGTCGCCGGGTAGTTGCCTGCCTGCGTTGTCCTGGGGATGGTGAGTGCGATCGTGATATCGGTCGTGGAATTGGGCTCTATGGGGATGCCTGAGGGGGCGACGAACCAGCCCGCCGGTAGGCCCTCAAAGCTCATCGCGACACTGGTGGCGTTGAGCACGTCGCCATTGCGGACAGGGATGCGCCAGGTGTAGTTCTGGCCCTGCACTGTTTCGAACAGGGAGGGCGGGGTCATGCGCAGCAGGCTCGCGTCAGCGCTGTACTGCCGCACCACGTGAATGTCAAGGGTTGTGTTCTGGGTCTTGTCGTCCGCGTATATCGTGAGCGGGAGCAGGCGGCTGCCATAGGCCGCGGTGCTGTCCGCAGCGATAACCACGCCGAATGTGGTCGAGTTGCCTGGCTTGGGGCTGATGCGCGTTGTGTTGAAGGAAACGTGAAGGCCGGATGGCTGTGCGGGCACGACTGTGAACACCGGCTGGCTCGTGCCGAGGTTGTCTATGCGCACCGGGAATGTCTGCGTGTCGCCGCGCCTGATCTGGACGAAGTCCTTCAGCGATGTCGCCAGGAACTGGGTGACGGGCGGCATGCGGATGCAGTAGCTCCAGCGCAGCAGCGTGAACTCGCCGTATGTGATGCCGAACTGCAGGTTGTAGTCGCCCGCTGCCAGCTGTGCCGGTCCGAGCGAAATGGCGAAGTCCTGCCTGCCCTCCGGGTTGAGCGTGAAATCATAGACGTCTGAGCGCGCGCCCAGTGCGTCAGCATCGCCGCTCAGCACCAGCTTGAACGGGCCCGTCATCTCGCCCACGTTCTTCACGGCAGCGGTGGTGCTCAGCTGGGCGCCGGGCTGCAGGGTGATGCATTGGGTCGGGTAGTCGAGGACCATGAAGCCGGCGCGTTGGCCGAACACTGTGACCATGACCTGTATGTCTTTGGTGAGCGAGCAGCCGGGGGCCCCTGTCTCGATGCGGATGACGAAGTTGTAGCTGCCTGCCGGCGCAGAGGCCGGCACGTTGACATCCAGCGTGAGCTCAGAAGAGCCAAAGCCAGGTATGTCAAAACCGACCGGATTGAGCGTGACTGAAGCGGGAGGGAACGGGTTTGCGATCAAGGTTGCCCTGCCGAGCGTGGTTGCAGAGTTCATGCTTGCGATCTTGATCTTGAACTGCGCTGTGTCGCCTGGTCTGACAACCGTCTGTGTGGGAAGAGTGGTGATTGCGAGCGCGCATTGAGGGGTTGGCACAGCGGCCGGAGCGACATATAGGTATGCGGTCTCGTCCTGGCTGCATTGCCCGAACAGGTCGGTGTAGCTGGCCACTATCGGGATGGTGTAGTTCGCAGGCACGGCATCAGAGGGCACGCGCACCTGCAGCTCGGCCATGTTGGTCTCGCCAGGCGTTAGGTAAAAGGTGCTCGAGGGATAGAAACCGCAGACCGGGAACGGGCAGTTCTGGGTGCCCAGGCTATAGTCCCGCCCGATGCCTCCGGAATTGGTTACGTTGAGCTGGAATATGCCCACGCCGCCTGCGCTGGATATCAGGCTTGGCTCGGCGATAGAGAGGCCACAATCAGCAGCGTAAACGAATCCAGAGAGCAGAGAGAGCGCTAGCAGCGCCAGAACTGTATAAAGCGGTTTCATGCAGCAATTGGGCAGCCGTTTCTATTTATTCCTTTCTAGCTCTGGTCTTCGGCTTCGGCCTGTACTTGGCCGCTAGGCGTTCGTACGTCTTCTCAGATATCCAGCCCTCGGCCAGCCGCTTGTCGAGCATCTCCAGCATCTGCTCAGGGCTGCGCGGCTTGGGCGCCGCCGCCTTCTTGCGGCTCATAACAACGACCGCGAACAGCACCAGCAGCACCACTATCGCGACCACGAGCAGCAGGATGAACTGGCCTGTCTTGTCATAGGTGATCGGCCCTGTCTGTATGGATACGTTGTAACCAGGCGTGACCGTGGCCGCAGCCGGGCTGACGGCCGGGGTGGCTGCACCTGGTGCCAGCTGCGCCGGGAAGCTCTTCGCCGCGACCTCGGTCTGCTCCGCAAGCAGCACGATGCGCAGCGCATCAACTAGCATATCCCGGTCGGACTTGCGCTCGCCGTCTGCGCGCAGGTAGGTTGAGTGGACGAAGTACATGTGCGACCACAGCCCGGTGTCGGTGGCGTTGTGCTGGTCGAGGAGCTGCTGGACCTCATCGAAACCAAGTCCCGAGGCCTCTGAGTCGGCGCGCGCGAAAGCGAGCGCATAAGAAGCGTCATAATAGGCCGCGGCATAGTGGCCGTCCGCGAGCTCTGTGCGGGCGGCGTCAAGGTGCCAGCTGGCAGAAGTGCCCGCGGCTGACGCAAGTTCCTTGGTAGCATTGTTTATTTGTGCCTGGGCATCGTCGCGCAGCCCTGCCTCAGACACCGGCGCGCCCCCCACCTGCTCAGCCTTGGCGAAGAACTCGGACGCTGCCTGGATCCAGAGGTCGGACATCACTGCATCGCGCAGGGCGGTGAGCCTAGAGATGTCGCTGCCGTCCTCAAGGTTCGAGGCGGCCGTCTGCAGATTGTCCTGCGCCCATGCAAGCCTCAGCTGGCCGCTGACTATCCACTCCCAGTTCTCCGCTGTTATTGTCGGTTGGCGTATGTTCTTGATGGATGTCTGAAGGTCGTTGATGCGGTCAGAGACCTGGCCAGCGGTCGCGTTGCGGTTCTGGATCACGTTTAGATCGATGAGCGCGAGGAAGGCCGTGTTGGCCGCCGAATAAAGGTAGCCATGCTCGAGCAGATAGGCCGATTCATTCAGCTCCTGCTCGGTATCAAGCAATGCAGAGGTGTATTCGGGCGGTGTGTTGGGCCGCAGCTGCGCGAGAAGCGAGCTGGCCTGGGAGATCTGGTTCGCTGCTATGTCATTGAAGGAACTCAGGCCCGCCGGGTTGCTTACTGTGGTCAGGTTGAGCGGCTTCAGCGGGGCTGTCTGGTTTGCGATCTGGGGCAGCGGCCCTGTGCTGAGCGCAACGGCAATCATATCGTCAATGGTGGACGCCTCTATGATCGTCATGTTCCAGTTCTCCGCTGCATATGTGCGCATGTCCAGACCTGACTGGATGGCTTCGCCGCGCGGAATCACGAACACTGAAAGCCCGCCATCGTGCACCGCCTGCGCTTTCTGCATTATCCCGCCCACCGCGCCAACCGAGCCGTCGTCCTGTATCGTTCCCGTGACGCTCAGCCCCGGCCTGATGGGCCTGTTCTCGAGAGCCGAGATCGCGAGCAGCGTCATGGCGGCTCCGGCAGAGGGGCCGTCCACTATCGCGGCAGAGGTGTGTATCTTGTACAGGAAGTCGTACTGGTTGCGGTCCATGCCCGCCTTTCGCGCCGCCACGGCGGCAGCCGTGCGCTCCGAGTCCTGCGTCTGCACGCCCACGTACGGCTCGGTTGATATCCAGACGGAGCCATCGCCAGGCACCACCTTGACCTCTATGGTGGAAAGCAGGCCCTTGTTGTCAGAAGTGACGGCCGGCGCAGGCATCGAGACCTGTGCAGCGGTGGCAGTGACTGTAAGCGCGATTATGAACACAAAAAGCATGAGTTTGCGCATCTAAAACCTCAAGGTTGATTAATTCGGTCGCGCCATTTATATAAGCTTTGATTTAGTGAGGCGCATGCCTACCATAGAGGAACAGATCGCAGCGATCGAGGAAGAGATGGGGCGCACCCAGTTCAACAAAGCCACAGAGCACCACCTGGGCCACCTGCGCGCCAAGATATCGAAGCTGCGGGCGCTGGCTGAGAAGGCCGCGAAGTCAGGCGGCGGGCGGAGGGGGCTGCGCAAGGCAGGGGACGCCACTGTTGTTATTGTGGGCCAGCCTGCTGTGGGCAAGTCCGCGCTGCTGGCCGCCCTTGCCAAAGTCGACACCACCTCTGAGGCAGCCGGCTCGGAGTTCGCGCAGGGCATGCTCAACTACGGCGGCGCCCTGATACAGGTGATAGACGCGCCCTCCCTTGGGACCGGTGCTGACGGCGAGCTGATGTCCATGGCGCGCGTGGCCGACCTGATCCTGGTTGTGATAGATGGCTGCGATCCCCGCCCCGAACCTGTGCTGGCCGCGCTGGCAGAGGGCAAGGTGGCCGCCAGGCAGCTGATAGTGGCCTGCAAGGCCGACCTGTGCCAGGGCAGCACGCTGCAGCCTGGCTGGATCCGGGTGTCTGCAGAAGCGCATACTGGGCTCGAGGAGCTCAAAAAGGCTATATTTGACACCCTTATGCTGGTCAGGGTATATACCAAACCCAGAATGGGTGAAATAGACTGGAATCGCCCCCTTGTGCTGAAAGCAGGCGGAACTGTGGAGGATGCGTGCAAGAAGCTGTGCAAGGACTGGGTAGACAGGTTCAACTACGCGCAGGTATGGGGCACCTCTGCGAAGTTCGAGGGCCAGAGGGTGGGCCTGGAGCACAGGCTGGCCGATCGCGACATAGTCTCCTTCTTCCTGAAGTAAAGTTGTCACTGGCCAGTGGTAACATTTATATACCCTTGTTGAGTAACTATAGCATGGCCCCCACTAGGGCCTGTTCGGTGAAAACCGGGTGAGAATATGAACATTGTTAAGATCTTTGTCGCAATGGCGCTGGTCGCGCTGATCGCGCCACTTGCTAGTGCGTTCACTGCAGCGGATGCTGCGGGCGATACGCAGATTGTCAGCGCAGACTTTACTGTGCCTACTGTGATACAGGGCACTGAGTACGTTGGCGCTCCTTCTGTGATAGACACCCCAAGCGGAGCGGTTGGTCCGTGGATCGACCGCCCGCTCATACTTACTATGAACAAGGGTACTGGCGTTCCGCTGAACGGCAACCTGTGGGTTTCGAGCATCGATGTGCCACAGAACGTGGTTGCCGGCCAGACCATAACGGTCTCGGCGGTTGTCCGCTCTAGCACAAGGCCCCCAAACGTGATCATTACTGGGCTGATCCATCGCCCACACGATAGATTGAATGAGAACGTGCCGGATATCCCTGATTGGGACGTCCCCATGGTGATCATGGGACCGCAGAGCTTCGCTGTGAGCTTCGCTGACAGCAACACCTCCTACATCACAAACGTGAAGTTCGACGACATGACGGAGGTCAAGATACCTGTCAATATGACTGCCACATTCGATGGTATCCCCATTGGCCCGCGCGATCCGAACGATCCGACCATACATGTTCCAAGGACCCTTGTCGGCAGCGGCTTCCTCGTGTACTACGAGGCGGTCGTGAGCTTCCAGTGGACGGCGGCTGCAGGCAACCAGACCCTGACATTCATGGCTGACCCTGCTGATGCCTGGCTCGAGACAAACGAGACGGACAACCAGATGGCCATCAACCTGAACGTTGGCGGCAGCGGTGGAGGCGGCAACCAGACAGTGTCGGTTGACATCACCTCCCCAGCGAACGGCGCCAGCACAACCGCAACAAGCGTGATTGTGCGCGGCACCTACGGCCCTGCTGCAACAGGCGTTGTGAGCATGACCGCGGGCGGCAAGGCAGTGGCTGGCGTCACCTACAGCAACGGCCAGTTCAGTGCAACCGTGCCACTGGCAATGGGCCAGAACGCGATAATCGCGACCGTGACTGACGCGGCTGGAACAGCTGCTGACAGCATCACCATGACCCGCACCGCATCTGGCGGAGGCGGCGGTGGTGGAGGCGGTGGATCCGGTGGCGGCGGCTACGGCGGAGGCGGCGGAGGCGCTGCCTTCGGTGGCGGCAACCTGTACGGCTCTGGCGGCGGTGGAGCACCGGTCGCTGAGGCTGCGGTTAGCGAGCCTGCGAAGGCCGAGAAGCCTGCGCTGAAGCTGGAGGCTGAGAGGCAGCTGTTCGGCGAGGTTCTGACCAAGAACCCGGCAGAGGGCGAGCCTGTGCAGGTGCTGGTCAAGGACAAGGCGGGCAAGCCTGTCGCAAACGCGTCCGTGACGCTGAACGACAAGCAGACCGCTGCAACCGGCGCTGACGGAATCGCGACCCTCAAGGCATTCGCCGGCCTGAACACGTTCAAGCTCACCAAGAAGGGCTGGGCGCCTGGAGAGGTCAGCATCACCGCGACTGCAAAGCCGAAGCCTGTCGTGGAGCTGCAGACTGAGCCAACCCCGACACCTGCTGCGGACACGGGCATGCTGGGCTTCTTCGTGGCCGGCGCGTTCGATGAGCGCGTGGGCCTGATGGCCGGCATCGGTGCGCTGAGCGTTGCGCTCATGTACGCCTACAGGGAGAAGCTGCGCGCGATCGTGCGCAGGTAATCCCTTTTTATCTTTCTTTTTCTCTTTCTTCTTCTGTGAAATCCATCCCTGCCCCAGATGTGCAGCTCAAGCTGGCCGACATCATCGAAACTCTCGAACTTGACCACGTGTCGGCTGAGAGGCTGCACTGCATGCGCACCCAGGGGGCGCGCACGAGGGCATATGCACGAATCTGGTCGCTGCCTTCCATCTGGCGACAGGCACTAAGCCAGGATGTCGCCTACATCATCGAGGTGATCAGCGAACGCTATGACGAGCTGAGCCTGGAGGACCAGGAGCGGGTGCTGATCCATGAGCTGATGCACATCCCTGCGGGCTTCTCAGGAGGGCTGGTGCCTCATCTGTGCGCTGGCAGGAGGATCAACTCGGCTTCTGTAGAGAGACTCCACCGTGAGTACAGCGTTAGAAAAAAGGAAAGAGTAAACCGGTTTAGCCCGTGACTATCACTTTGCCGGTCATGCGCGGTCCGTGCACCTTGCAGGAGTACTCGTAGGTGCCTGGCTGGGTGAAGGTGAAGTTGTACTTGTCGAACTGGTGCATGTTGTGGCCTAGCACGTCATCTGAGTCGAACACTCCAGACGCCACGCCGATCTTGCCCGGCACGTTCGAGGTCACTGTGTGGTAGGAGTCGTCATAGTTCGTCCACACGACCGTCGAGCCAACGGGTATGGTCACGATGTTGGGATCGAACGCGAAGTTCCTGATGGCGACCTGGACTATCTCCGGGACAGGGGTTGGTGTTGGGGTTGGAGTTGCAGGGGGCGGTGTTGGCGTGGCGATCGGTGTCGCCTCAGGGGTCGGCGTTGCTGGCGGCAGGGTTGGTGTCGAGATTATGGTTGGCAGCGGGGTCGGCGTCGGGGCCGGAGCCTGTGCGCAGCCGAACAGTACCAGACCTAGCGCGAGCAGGCCTATGAGCGCAAATATCTTCATCATGTCACCTCTGAAAGCCTATTAAACGGCCGATTTAAAAACTTGTGCGTGCGGCTGTAGTCCAGCCTGGTAGGACTTCAGCTTCCCAAGCTGACGACCCGGGTTCAAATCCCGGCAGCCGCACTATGCGAATTCTGCCAACTGGCGCTGGTTTGCCTCACGCAGCGGCACTGCGTTGAAGCCCCGCTTGCGCAGCTCGGCCGCCAGCTCTTTATCATAGCCATGGCAGGTCAGGACGCGTTTCGGCCCGGCTGCGGCCACATATTCGACAATCTCATGGAAGTCGGCGTGGTCGCTGAGCACGAACACCTTGTCCACAGGGAAGCGGTAGTGCAGGCCCCAGCCTGTCGCCATGGCTGTGAACACAGGCCGGCGGTACAGCTTGTGCAGCCTGCTTGCGAGCAAATAGGAGAGCCTGTTCTGCGGGACGACCGCGATGAACGGGCCTGAGAGGGTGGAATCTGCATCCAGGGAATCTGCTGCGATGCGGTCGAGCTTGCAGCCAAAGCGATCATAGACTGTGCAGACGCGGTCTATCGCTGTCGTGACCACTGGGGCGATGCCCGCTTGGTTGAGAATCGCGATCAGCTCCTGCGACTTGCCTGTGACATAGCCGCCGATGAGGCCTATGCCGCCCTTTGCCAGTATGTTCGAGGCCCAAGCGCCCATTTGCTCAGCAACCTCCTGGCGTGGAGGGAAGCGCCACTCTGGCGAGCCATATGTGGACTCCACCAGCATGATGTCGCAATGCTCTGGTTCGGCCGCCTTGTGGAGCGCGCCGTCTGAGAGGCAGAAGTCGCCTGTGTATTCAAAGGAGGCGCCATCCTCTATGCGAAGAATCGAGCTGCCCAGGATGTGGCCCGCTGACCGCAGTACAGCCTTCACGCCAGACGCGATCTTCACGCTGCGGTTGTAGTGGACGCCTTCGCTTCCAATTGAGCGCAGGGCCAGCGTCTCCGGGGTTGCAATGATACGACTAGTCGGGCTGATGCCTGACGCGTGGTCTGAGTGCGCATGCGAGAGGTAGCAGAATGAGCCTGGCCTGTCGAGGCTGAGCTCGCAATCCGGCAGGTGAACTGCCATCGCAGGGCTCAGACTGATCGCCATGAAACAATCTGGCGCCCGCTATTTAAACGCTGATGTATACGACCGAGTCGCCGCGCACCAGCATGGTGCCCAGCTTGCGCTTCATCTCGCCGCCCGCGAGCTCCTCTGCCCCCTCGAGCACCAGGTTCATGTGCACGTCGTATGCCACCATCTTGCCGCGCAGCTCGCGACCTCCCTTAAGCCCGAGCAGGATGTTCTGGTTCAGGCCCGCGTTCAGCACGTCAAACGGTCTCTTTTCAGCCATCAACTCACCTCTTCAAAAAACCAAACAATCTAGCGAAGAATCCTCGTCTAGCAGGAACTTCAGGCGCAGGTCCGGCCTCCCCCATTATCTGGGCCGCCAGCGCGCGTATCGCCTGTGATGCAGGGCAGTTGGGCGAGCGCACCATAAAAGGCTTCTGCTGCAGCGCTGAGCGCCGTACTTCAGGATCTTCCGGGATTATTGCGAGGACTTGGAGATCCATCACGGCCTCTATGTCCTTGCGGCTCACCTCCCCTTTTTCGCCGCGCACCATGTTGACCACTATGCCTATCGGGTTTGCCTTTGACTTCTGCGCTAGGATCTTCATCTTGAGCGCGTCTGTCAGCGATGGCGGGTCGGGGGTGAGCACGATCAGCGATTCCTCTGCGCACGCCAGGGCCGCGGCCACGTCTTTGTTGAGGCCCGGCGGCGAGTCCACTATCACGTACTCAGCGAAAGCCTCGAGCTCGCCAACGGCGGCTGCCAGCTTGCGCGCGTCCACCGCGCGGTAGCTCTCGAGCGAAAGCGAGCTTGGAACGAACATCACTCCGGCCGGCCCCTCGTAGATCGCGTCCTTGAGCGGCACCTCGCCCATCAGCACATCGTGGAGCGTTATGGGCGCGCTCTCCTGCCCTAGGAATATGCCTACGTCGGCCATGGGCAGATCGGCATCGAATATGACAGTCTTCTTGCCTGCCTGCGCCAGCGCAATGGCTAGGTTGACGGCAATGGTGGTCTTGCCCACGCCGCCCTTTCCAGAAGCTACCACTATCGAACGCATTCAATCATCTCTTCTTGCCCTTCTTTGGCGCTGGTCTTGGGGCGGGTTTCCTGGCTGCTTTCTTTGCAGGGGTTGGTTTTGGCCTGGCCGCCTTGACCGGCTCCTCCACCTCTTCCTCAACCTCTTCCTCAGCGACTTCCTCTTCAGCTTCCTCTGGCGGAGGGGCCGCTTTCGCCTTCCGGGGCGGTAGCTCGGCCACAAGCTCCTCGAACGATGAAGGCTCCCTCTCTTCCGTCTCCTCGACTTCCTTGCGGCCAGCGGTCTTGTAGACTTCGGTGATGCCGTACTTGCGCAGCACCTCCTCCCTTGGCGCCTCCTCCTCTGGCGGCTTGAACTGGGCGGCCACCTCCTCCTGGGAGGTCAGCAGCAGCTCCTTCGGTATGAGCTTGGCCAGGTCGCGCGATGTCGGAATCGCTGAGAGGAGCGCTGTCTCATTGAAAGCAAGCACCAGCTGCACCTGCTCCGCGCTGAGCTTGAATGTGTCGAGCACGCCGTACTCAGAGGCGGCCGCGTTCAGCACCATTGGCAGAGCGTCATCGCCCTGCACCGCATGATCATAGCGGAAGTACTCGTGGATCGCGGCGACCACGCGCCCGGAATCGAATATCAGGATGCCTTCCTCGGTGTCGGCCCCAACCGCTGCCGTGAGGCATGCATAGCCGTTGAACTTCTCGCGCTCCAGCCCTGCCAGGAATCCCGGAACATCCATGTCTGCCAGCAGCAGGCCTGATTTTACCGGAGTGCCAGAGGGAAGGTTGACCATTCGAACACCTATGGAAGCATGATAGTCAGGTCTGCGGTGTTGCGCAGAGCGGCGGAGAAGCCTGGCTCGGCCCCCAGGATGATCGTCTCCTTGCCCATGGACTTCGCTTTCACCAGGACTGGCGTGAAGTCGATGTCGCGCGACATGATGGCGATCACGTCTATGTTCTGGTTGAACACCTGGGACATCGCATCGACGGCAAGCGTGATGTCCACGTCACCGGTCGAGATGATGGGTTCGTACCCCTGGTTCGTGACCGCCTCGATCAGCTTGTCGGATGCGTACTGGTCGAGGAAGACCTTGCACACCTTGATGGTGCCGTGCTTCTCCAGCTTCTTCTTCACCGATACGAGGTCGATGTTGAACTCCTTGCGTATCATATTAGGGCCATCGACGAAGAAAGCGATGCGCTTAGATGGCCTCTTGGCCAGAGCGCCCTTCAGTTTCTCGAGCAAAAAAATCACCCAAACAGGCGCAGGCAGTTCTCCGTGGTTGTCTCTGCCGCGCGCCCAGCCGGAATATGCTTGAGC
>Ga0315268_10007573_pt1 | contig 11420 bp, 4 predicted proteins | sample C1_top_MG_FD_204535 | JGI IMG/M metagenome (GOLD analysis project Ga0315268, IMG submission 204535) | Sediment microbial communities from Yellowstone Lake, YNP, Wyoming, USA - C1_top | ecosystem: Environmental > Aquatic > Freshwater > Lake > Sediment | place: USA: Wyoming | collected 2017-08-01 | reverse complement strand
GGAGAGGCAAACCTGTCATCCTCCTGCATGGCTGGCTGGGTTCATGGGGCCTTTGGCAGGAGACGATGGCCTATCTCGGTGCATTCTATCGCACCTACGCACTCGATTTCTGGGGATTCGGCGAATCGGGCAAGAAGCGTGAGACCTATGCTGTGCAGGACTTCGTCAGCCTGGTCAATCAATTCATGGAACAGCTTGGCATCGTGCATGCACCGTTGGTGGGGCACAGCATGGGGGGGACGGTCAGTCTCTCGGTTGCCATCAAATATCCCGAACGCGTCAGCAAGGTTGTTGTGGCGGGTTCGCCGATCGTGGGGTCGTCGCTTGCCTTCCCCCTTAAATTGGCCGGGTATCGCCCCATTGCCTTCATGCTTTTCAATATGATGAGCGCCTTCCGCGCCACCATGAAAGTGGCTTCGCCTTTTATATGCAGCGATCCGCGCTTTCCGGAAATGATGGACCGGGACCTGTCGCGCACCACGGTCGAGTCTTTCCTGCTGAGTATCGCCTCCCTGCGTCGTACCGACCTGCGGCCGATGCTCGACCAGATCAAGGTCCCCGCCCTGGGCATGTACGGCGACAAGGATGTTATTGTCCATCCAATGCAGTGGCAGCCCATGCAGAAGGGGATCCCTCAGGCACGTATCGAGCGCTTTCCGGGGGCGGGTCATTTTATGATGCTCGAAGAGCCCGCCACCTTTAGCCAAAAACTCAAGAATTTCCTCGACGAACCACAACCCGTCCCTGCGCCATGACCGAATACTACTACCCTCAACGGATGGGGCGCATCATTCTGTTGGCCATGGAGGAGGTTCTTGGGCGGGAAGGAGGACATTCCATCCAGAGACTGGCCTCCCTTGCCCCCCAGCCTGAGAACCTGCCGGCTGCACGCTCCGAAAAAACCTTTTCCTTCGATGCGGTCAGCCGCCTGATGGAATCGCTGGAACAGGCCTACGGTCCGCAGGGTGGACGCGGAACGGCTTTGCGGATTGGGCGGGCCTGCTTCCAATACGGGCTGCGCGAATACGGCTCCATGCTCGGCCTGACCCAAATGGCCTTCCGCCTGCTGCCGCTTTCCTCCAAATTCGATGCCGGGTCGAAATCCTTTGCCGACCTGTTCAACAAACATACCGACCAGGTTGTGCGCGTGGAGCAGCAGGCCGGAAGGTTGCTCTGGCATATCGAACGCTGTCCGTTATGCTGGGGACGGCATACCACCGAACCGGTTTGCCATCTGGCCGTTGGGCTTTTGCAGGAATCCTTGTACTGGCTGAGCAGCGGCAGGATCTTCAATGTGGAAGAGACAGCCTGCATTGCGCGCGGCGACCCGGCCTGCACGATCGTTATCGATAAAACACCGATCTCATGATCCCCTCCCATTTATAACAAAATTGTAAGTGTGCAGGGCTCTGCTTACTAATATAATTGTCAGGCCATGATTAAAGTCATCCTGAACGCCCCCAACCCGATCATGCCGTTCTGCGAACCGGCGCGCGACCTGCGCCTGCAAAACGTGCCTTTGTGGTTGCATCAACGCAATTTGCTGGCCCCTTACGTAACGCGTGAAGTCGAATTGAAGGCCGGTATGCGCATGCCCCCCGTGCGCGAACCAACCCTTGTTTACCGTGACAATCTTTACTTTGACGAAGGCTATATCACCGCTTTTCTGGCAGAGGCCAAAAAGCGCAACCGCGCCGTGCGCGCCGCCTTTTCCTCGGACGACCCGGCTTTCAAGGAACATGCATACCCGCTTTCCACATCCTACACACCCGCCGGAAGCATCTATCTGGCCGACCTGTGGTATTACCCCAAGGGTCCGGTTGCAGATGTGGAGCCGCTGGTGATCGATTTGCAGGCGCGCGAAATGGGGTATTACCATGTGCCGACATACATGGCTGACCAGAGCGGTGACCTGACCTTTCAGGTCCCATTACGCTCGTTGATCGCGATCGATTCGTGGGTGCATGTTTTTATCGCGGACGTGGTATTTGGATTGTTCAGCCGCGGTGCGCGCTTTGAGAAACGTTTAAGTGAAGATCTTGGTTTCAAAGTGGGCGTTTTGAGCAAAGCCGTCTATGAAGGCCGGCAGCTGTTGGAATGTTCAAAATTGGTGACGGTCGGCAGGAATTGTGTGATCGATCCACGTGCCATTATCCACGGCCCGACCACCATCGGCGATAACGTCCACATTGACGCTGGAGCCGTGATCGAGAACTGCATCATCGGCAGCAACGTCAACGTTTCACAGGATGTGCAGTTGATGCTGTCCGTTGTGGGGGATGGCACCTTCCTGCCTTTCCGCACCGCACTGTTCATGACCACCGTCATGGAAAACAGCATGATCGCACAGAACACCTGCCTGCAAATGTGCGTGATCGGACGCAATACCTTCATCGGCGCGGGTTCGACTTTTACCGACTATAACCTTGTCCCTGCACCGCTGCGTGCGCTGGACGGCAATGGGAAATTGAGTGTATCCAATCGTCCGGTGATGGGTGGCGCGGTGGGACATAATTGCCGCATCGGATCGGGCATGATCGTTTATCCCTCGCGCACGATCGAATCAGATGTCGTTCTGGCCGCATCAAAGGACAGGCGTGTGATCGACCGTGACGTCCGTTTTGAGGACAGCGACCATCACCATCTTAAGGCAGCCCGCCTGCATCAAGCCCTGTATCACCGCCAAAAGGATAAGGATTTGGAGTCCTGGTGATGGATAGTTTTGCCTTCATCATCCATCCCATAAACCCAAAACGAGATGTGAGTCGCAAATTTCCCCTCCTCGGCAAAATGCTGACGGAAGGGCAAATTGATTTTTTTTCAACCTTCTTCCCGCCGGTATATCTTTCCGAGATCAACGGCATAACCTCCGCTGCGACCGGAAAACAGATCAAAGGCTGGTTCATTGCCTGCCCGTATACGCCAAAACGAATGATGGAGCTGCCGGAACATACGGTCTATCGCAAGATTATCCAGACCGGAAGAATGGCGGAGAAACTGGGCGCGCAGATCCTCGGACTGGGGGCGTTCACTTCGGTGGTCGGCGACTCGGGTGTAACCATCGCCAGGGCGCTGGATGTGCCCGTCACCACCGGTGATGCATACACCGTTTCAATGGCAGTGCAGGCCATCCGGGACGCGGCCAGGGTGATGGATATTCCACTGGGCGGGGCGACCGCGGCAGTGGTCGGTGCGACAGGGGCCATCGGCCGGGTCTGCGCCGAGCTGTTGGCGGGTGAGGTCGAACGCCTGTACCTGATCGCCAGGGACGAAGTCAAACTGGCGGACCTGCGCGACCGCCTGGGATCGACACAGGCTGAGCTTGTCATCAGCACGAAGATGGATTGCCTCGCCAATGCCCGCTTGATCCTGACGGTGACCAGCGCCATCCATGATATTATTCGCCCGGAACATCTGCAGGCAGGCAGTGTGGTCTGCGATGTGGCCCGCCCCCGTGACGTTTCTGCAATGGTTTCGGCGGTCAGAGATGATATATTAGTGATTGACGGCGGAATGGTGGACGTGCCAGGCCCCGTTGATTTCCATTTTAACTTCGGTTTCCCCCAGGGCAGGGCTTATGCCTGCATGGCGGAGACAATGGCCCTGGCACTCGAAGGCCGGTTCGAAGATTACACGGTCGGAAAAGATATTACGATGGAACGTGTAAATGAGATCACCGCAATTGCACAGAAACACGGGTTCCGTTTGAGCGGATTTCGCTCATTCGAGCGCGAAGTGACCGAGGAACAGATCGAGATCGTGCGCCGCAATGCAAGAAATGGCGCACACAGGAGGCTCCATGGGTAAATCACGACTTTTGGTTGTGGAAGACGATGTCGATATTGCGAACATGCTCAAGATCTATTTTTCGGGCATGGATTTCGATGTAGATGTCGCCCATCGCGGCTCGGATGCCCTGGAGAGGACCAAGCAGGTTCTTCCACATCTGATCGTGCTGGATATTATGCTGCCCGATATTGACGGATACGAAGTCTGCCGCAACCTGCGGACGAGCACACGCACCAGTCACATCCCGGTGATCTTCCTGACCCAGAAGGATGAACGCAGTGACAAGCTGCAGGGATTGGAACTCGGCGCGGACGATTACATTACCAAGCCTTTTGATATCGAGGAGTTGAAACTGCGCGTGCAGGGCGCCATCCGCCGCTCGGAGCGCGAAAGCCTCACCGACCCGCGTTCGGGACTGCCCGCCGGGCGATTGATCGAAGAGCAGCTGCGCCGGATCATCCGTGAAAAAGATTGGGCCCTGCTCGACATGCGCATCAATAACTTCGAGCCGTTTCGTGACGTGTATGGATTTGTGACCGGCGATGATGTGATGCGTTTTACCGCCATGTTGATCGGCGAGGTGCTGGACGAACTCGGCTCCAACAAGGATTTCATCGGCCACGCCGGCGGCGACAACTTTATCATTATCACCAGTGATGAAGCCGCCCCCGCCATCCGTAAAATGGTCAAGGAACGGTTCAGCACTGAAGTCCAGACCCACTACAACTTCATTGATCGCCAGCAGGGATTCATCCAGGCTCCCAAACCTGATGGAAGCATGGAAAAAGTGCCGTTCATGACGATGGCGGTTGGCATTGTTTCGCCCAGCCAGCAATCGTTCGCCGATATTCGCGAAATAACAGAGCTTGCCGCCGAAGCCCGGCGTCAGGATTCGCTGGCAGCCGCCTAAAGGCTGCTGCCGTTTACCATGTTCGCCAGCTTGAACCTGGGTATGGGGCTGGTCATCGCCGGACTGGTATTCATATTACTGGTCTGGGGATTACTGCGTCTGTTACCCCGTTCCCAATCGTTGGGGCAAACCGCCCTGCACCCGATCATTCCTCCCGATCTTAATCAATCAACTGATGCAGTCCTGATCATCCAGCCCGGCGGGCGTGTGGATTATGTCAACGCACAGGCGCGCGAGTGGTTCGGTTTGCGCGAGAACGATCCAACCGACCTTGAACGCCTGATGCGCCGTGTGCGCCCTCCCGAGGACTTTATGGATGTGTGCGCCGCGCCCGGACAAAAACGTGTCAGCGTGAATGGGAAACTGGCGGACATCACCTCGTACCAGGTACCGGGTGCCTACACACAAATGCTGGTCTCCCTGCGGGGCATTGACCTGAGCCCTGCCTTGACGGGCAGTGGAGGTCAGATCGCCTCCTCCATTTTGACGATCATCACCGATTACAACCGGACCATCGCCTCCAGCCTGGACATGGAAATGGTCGTTCGTTTAATCCTGGATAACATCATCCGTATTGTCCCGGCTGATTTGCTGGAGATCAAAGTTCCGGATGCCGCCTCCCCATCATTTGCATCCTATCGTTTTCAGGATGCCAACGGTGCGGGACGAAAACTCATCCGTTCGATGCAGAGTCAGTTCGGAAGCCTGGCAGATCAGTCCCTCGAGACGCGCACCCCGCTCTTGATAACGGACGCCCGCCAGGCGTCGGCCATGGACGCGGGGGGTGCCATTGTCCCCGTTCAATCCTATATTTGCATCCCCCTGATTGTTGGCGATGATCTGGTCGGCCTGCTCGAAGCCGGGCAGACGGTCAGCGCCACATTCGACCGGCAGGATCTTGATCTGTTGAATTTGGTTGCGGGTCAGACTGCGATCGCATTGCGTAACGCCGCATTATTCGAGCAGGAACAACGACATACGGTTGAATTATCCGGACTTGCCAATCTCGCTCATGCAGTGAGCGCCATTCATGATCCGAAGGATCTGTTCAGTCGTTTGGTGGAAAGCGTGGCTCCATTGTTCGATGCGGAGATCGTCGGCTTTCTGCTTTACGATGAAAACAAACGTACGCTCGAAGGGCAGGTCCCCTTCCGCGGCCTGCCGACCCATATTGTTGAAATTTACCGCACATCGATCGTCGACAACAGCCCGGCCAGAGCCCTGATCGATTCTCAACAACCGATCATTACCCTGGATGCCTTCCATGATGAAAGCTGGCGCACACTGGGACTGACCGACCTGGCACAGGCGGCCAGCCTGCACGATTCGGCGCTCATCCCGCTGCTTTCCTCGGGGCGAATGGTCGGCTATTTTCAGGTTTCGCATCACCGTCAGGGAGCGGCAGCCTTCTCTGAATCCGAGTTGCGATTGATGGGTATCGTCAGCGACCAGGCCGCGGCCATCATTGACAGCGCCATGCTCATCCAACAGAACCGCAACCGTGCCCAGCGCTCCGATGCGCTGCGCCGTATTGCCAGCCTTTCATCGTCGTCAGCCACGCTCGACGAAGTGCTTCGCTATTCGATGCGGGAATTGGTCGGGCTTTTCCAGGCGGATGCCGGCGCGATCTTTTTACTGGATGAAGGGCGCGGTGAGCTAAGCCTTGACCGCGGTTCAATGGTCGGAGTGGCTGAAGATAAAATTGGATCCTTCCACAACCTGGTTGTGGATGATCTTGAATATCGCCAGACTGTATCCGGCAGCCAGCGTGCCTTCCTTTCGGGCCGTTTGAGTATTGATCGCCGTGTGCTTTCCTTTTATCGTCCGATCGTCACCGGCCTTGGCATGGAATCGGCCATCGTCGTGCCTCTGATCGTGCGTGAAAAAACACTGGGTGAGCTGCTGCTGGGAAGCGCCAAAACCGATTTCTTTAATAATTATGATCTGCAGGTAATATCCACAGCAGCGGGACAGCTGGCTTCCGCCATTGAAAGCCTGTACCTGATCTCGCAGACAGATGAGTCCCTGCGCCGCCGGGTGGAGCAATTAACATCCGTGGCGCGTGTCAGCCGAGAGATTGGCGCTTCGCTCGATATTGGCCATGTGCTGAAAGTGATCAACGAGGAAACCATTCGTGCAACACTGGCCGATTGCGGCTCGGTCCTTATTCTGGACCCGCAGGCGGATGCAAATGACCCGCGTGTGATACGCGCGGTAGGCTGCCCTTACGCGGGCGAACTGTCCCCGCTTGAACGGAGCGCGATCGACAAGGGTCAAATGGTGCAGATCGATGATTTCAGTCAGGGGGGCTTCTTTGCTCCGCATGAAAACGTTTCTTCCGCACTCATCCTTCCGATCTCGTATCAGGGAAAGGTCACCGGCTTGATCCAGCTGCATGCCGGACAGCCATCCTTTTTCACGCCTGATGCAGTGGAAACTGCGCAAACCCTTGCCATTCAATCCGCAATAGCCCTGAATAATGTGCAGCAATATCAAGCTGAACGTCAGAGCGCCGAGATCCTGCGCCGTCACTCCGATACCCTTTCCAAATTTTCAAGCTCCAGTTATGCCGTCAACTTCGAGCTTTCTCTGGAAGAGTCCCTTAAAGTGATCGCTCAGGGCCTTCGGGACGCATCCGGATTTCAAGTGGCGTTGATCAGTGTGTATGAGCCGGACGCCGGGTTGTTGCGCCGGGTGGCCGGTGTGGGGCTGCCTCAGGATACCCTCAACGAACTGCTTGCCCATAAACAGCCGTATACAGGTGTTCAGACTTTAATGAGGCCTGAATTCAAGATCAGCCGTTCGTATTTTATTCCGGCCGATCAAACACCCATCCTGCCCGCCGAGGTCCACTATGTGACGGTGCAGAACAACCCTGTTCGTCCGGCGCAAAATGCCTGGGATCCGGATGATTCCCTTATCGTTCCACTGCTGGACGCGGAGGGCAATCCCCTTGGGTTGATCAGTCTCGATAGTCCGGCCAATGGCTTGCGCCCGGACCGGGCCGCCATCGACGCGCTGGAGGTGTTCGCCGCACAGGCGACGCAGGTCATCGATAACACTTTGCGTTTTGGCGAGCTGAAAGGCCGCATTGAATCGCTTTCTTCAGGCCTGCAGCGTCAGCAGAAACTTATCAATCTTAACCAAAACGACCTGCCGGTCCTGCTGCACAAGGACCTCGAACAGACAATTTCCCTGCACAACCTCGACCGGCGTGCCCAGCGTGTACGCGCCGGCCTGGCCATTACCGAATCCGTCAGCCGCCAGCTGGACGCATCCTCCGCCTTGCTGGCGCTGGGACGCGAGACCCTCACACAGTTAAGCATGTCCATTGCATTGGTGGCCGAGAATGCACCCGAAGGACCGCGCTTGCTGCATGTGCTGGGCAGTGTTCCAAAATCAAGCAACCCCGAAGCCTTGTTCGGTCAGCGCAACCCGCTGCGTGCCGTTCTTCAAAATGGCGAGCCTATCCTTATTTCGAATACCGATGACAACGATGAGTGGCGCGAAACACCGCTCCTGACCCAGATGCGCGCCAAAGGCGTGATCTGTCTGCCGGTTTTGGTTGAAGGTCGAACCGTGGCAGCCATGCTTGCGTTGACCCCTGAACCCATGCCCGCCTTCACGGAGGAGGACCGCCAGGTCTATTACCAGATCTCCCGGCAAACCTCGGTGGTTCTGCAGAATATTTCCCTGCTTAATGAAACCCGGCGCCGCTTGCAGGAAGTTAATCTCCTGCTTGAATTCAGCCGCCGACTTAGCGGGCTTGATCCAGATAATATGGTGCGCGCCCTGCTTGACAGCGGACGCCGCGTTTTACAGGCTGCACATGCCGGCGTGGTCCTGCTCTGGAATGACCAAAGCAAATTGCTCGAGCCGCGTGCCGTCTCCGGCTATGCCGACAGCAACAGTATGTTGAAGATCGTCTATCGGTCCGGTGAAGCCCTGCCGGGCAATGTCTTTGTGGAGAAGAAACCCCGCCGTATCGACGAAGTAAACTTCGCCCGCGATTATGCCTTGACCGCTGAAAACCTTGGCATCTACCGTCAGGCCACCGGCGGACGTTTGCCCGTGTCAAGTTTACTGGTCCCGATCATGGCGGGCGATCAGTCCATTGGCATATTGGTGCTCGACAACTTCAATACACCCGGCGCCTTCAGGGTCGAGGATGAAGCGCTGATGATCTCGCTTTCGCAACAAGTGGCGCTCTCGCTTGAAAATGTACGGCTGGTCCATGCAACGGCTGAACGTGCCGGACAGTTGCAGGCCCTTAATGATGTCGCCACCTCCATGACATCCAGCCTGCATTCTGATGAACTGGTGGCTTCCCTGCTTGATCAACTCCGGCCGGTACTGCCGTTTGATACGGCTACGCTCTGGCTGCGCGAGGGCGAACGGCTGGTCGTTTCGGCGGCACGCGGATTCCCCGATACGGAAAAACGCCACGGTCTGACAGTGGCTGTCACCGACAGCGCCTTGTTCAAGGAAATGATCCGCAGCGGGCAGGCCATCTTTGTGCCCGATGTGCGGGATGATCCCCGCTTCCTTTCGGTCGAAGCGCCGCGTCTCTCATGGCTTGGCATCCCGCTGGTCTCAAAGAATGAGTTGATCGGTGTGGTGGCCCTGGAAAAATGGCAGCCGCATTTTTATTCCCGTGAGCAGATCCAACTCGCGACCACCTTTGCCAGCCAGGCGGCCATTGCATTGGATAATGCCACCCTGTATGAAGACAGCCTCAGTCGTGCCGCCGAATTGGATGAACGTTCGCAGCGCCTTGCCCTGCTTAACCGTTTCTCGTCATCTCTGAGCGGTTTGCTTGATGCGGAACAGATCCTGACCTTGACCGCGCAGGAACTGCAGCAGGCTTTGGATGCCAAACGGGTTTCAGTGGTCCTGTTTGAGCGTGGAGCGGCGCAGTGGGTGGCCGCCTCACCGAGAGTTAGGGCAAAACTGCCCCACGCCCTGCCGGATGCGCCCCTGTTCAAACGTCTGCACGAGTCCCTGGGTGTCTTTAACACCGAAAACATAAAAACCGAACCCGACCTTTCCCCTCTGATGGATTTTCTTGGCGAAGATGCCCCGGCTCTGCTTGTGCTGCCGTTGATCAGTGGACAGAACCTGCGCGCGTTGTTGTTCGCCCAGATCGCCGGTGAGGGCCGCTTCGCGGTGAATGAGATCGAACTGGCGCGAACGATAGCCAACCAGGCCGCCATAGCTTTGGAAAACGCCCGTCTTTATCAATCCACGGTACGCACGGCGGAACGATTTGCTTCCCTCAACCAGGCCAGTGCGGAGATCGGCGCCAGCCTGGATCCCGAGGCGATCTATAAATCCATTCATAAAGCGGCTGAACGTCTGCTGCCGGTGGATGCCTTTGTGATCAGCCTGCTGGATGAAGAGAAACGGGAAATTGAAGGCGTTTACCTGATGGACCGCGATGAACGCACACCGAACATCCGCGTGCCTCTTGAACAGGGCCTGAGCAGTCGCGTGATCATGACCGGTGAACCCTTGTTGATCAATGGTTCTGAAACTGCCGAAGCGATGGGTGCGTTGACGATCGGTGAAAGTGGGACCCCGGTCTCCATTTTGGCCGTTCCACTCGTCTTGGGCAATAAAACGATCGGTATGCTTTCCGCCCAAAGCTATCAGGCAAATGTCTATACCGAGGAAGACCAGCAAATACTGAGCACGCTTGCCAACCAGGCCATTGTTGCCATTCAAAACGGGCGTTTCTTTGCCGAAACCCAGCGGTTGGCGCAGGAGCTGGAGCAGCGTGTTGTCGAGCGTACAGCCCAGTTACAACGCGAGCAGCAGAACACCGAGACCCTGCTGCGCATCCTTACCGAGGTTTCCTCCAGCCTCGATCTTGACCGCGCTCTTAACCGTACGCTTTCCCTGCTGAATGAAGCCATTGGCGGTGAACAAGGCACCATTATGCTGCTGCACGCCGACGATAATCTTTTGCATTACCGGGCCGGTTATGGTTATCTCTCCGAACAAACCGAGGAGGGTGGGCGCGGTTTTACGCTTAAGGTTGGCGAGGGCCTGGCAGGTTGGGTGGTCCAAAATCGCGAGGCTGCCTTGATCGATGACCTGCGCGAGGATCCGCGCTGGGTGCAATCCTCGTCCACATCGCGTGAACATCGAAATGCGATCGTTGCACCACTGCTGGTTGCAGAGGATGTGATCGGTGTGCTGATGGTCTTCCGCCGGGTGGATCATTTCTTTACCCCGGAAAGCCTGAACCTTGTCAAGGCGATCGCCAGCCAGGTGGCTGTGGCGATCAATAACGCCCACCTGTATGAATTGATCCGCGATCAGGCCGAACGTCTCGGTTCGATGCTGCGCAAGGAACAGGAGGAAGCCAGCCGGTCACAGGCTATTCTGGAGGCGGTTGCGGATGGTGTATTGGTCACCGGTTCGGATAACCGCATCACCTTCCTTAACTCATCCATCCAGCGCATCCTGGCGATCGATACGAATCATGTCATGGAACAACCGCTTGAAAGCTTTGGCGGATTGTTCGGCAAGGCAGCTTCAACCTGGATGGATACCATTCGCCGGTGGTCGGAAGCTCCCGGCGCCTACCGGTCGGGCGAGATGTTTGCCGAGCAGCTGGAGTTGGGCGACGGACGCATTGCCCTGGTCCATCTCGCACCGGTGATCCTGCAAAATGATTTTCTTGGCACGGTGTCCATTTTCCGCGATATCACGCATG
>Ga0315268_10007572_pt1 | contig 11421 bp, 6 predicted proteins | sample C1_top_MG_FD_204535 | JGI IMG/M metagenome (GOLD analysis project Ga0315268, IMG submission 204535) | Sediment microbial communities from Yellowstone Lake, YNP, Wyoming, USA - C1_top | ecosystem: Environmental > Aquatic > Freshwater > Lake > Sediment | place: USA: Wyoming | collected 2017-08-01 | reverse complement strand
GCAAGGCGCAAGAACCTCTCTTCCCCAAAGGCCGAGACGACCCACGTGCAGGACGTTGTGGTGCGATATGCGCTCGCGCGTCCGGACATCTCATTCGATCTCGAATCCGATGGCTCGGAATTGCTCACCTTCCGAGGCCCGGACAGGACATCGCGGCTGGCGGAACTGATAGGTCCGAGAGCCGCCAGGAGAGTCGTCGAGTTCTCCAAGTCGATCGACGATGAGATTGAGATCGCAGGGGCGCTCACGAAGATCGATGTGACCAGGTCGTCCCCCGCCTCAATCTACCTGTATGTCAACAAGCGGCCGGTTTCGAGCCCGCTCCTGGTGTCTGCCATCGCGGACGCATACGGCACGAGGCTCATGAAGGGCCAGTACCCTATCGGCTATCTGATGGTCGAGATATCCCCGAAGGAGATCGACGTCAACGTGCATCCGACGAAGCGAGAGGTGAGATTCGCCGACCCCGAGAGGATCAAGGAGTCAGTAGTGCATGCAATCGAAGAAGCCTTCAGAGACACGGACATGACTCCGAGACTGGGAGATCTGATGGATTACACGAAGGTCGGGGGGATTCCTGAGGCGATTCGTCCATCGGCGGAGACACCGAAGATGCAGTCCGAGCTCCAGGTCAGCGAGGGCGAAGAGGCTGTATCCGCTCCGCTCGTCCCGTTGTTCCAGTTGTTTGATACGTATATCGTCGCGCGCGGTGCGGGCGATTCCATCGTGGTAATAGACCAGCATGCCGCCGCTGAGAGGATAACCTATGAGAGGATGCTCGATTCTCAGAAAAACGGGAAAACGGTCTCTCAACGCCTTCTCAGCCCGGCCATTCTGGAATTGACCACTACGGAAAAGACCGTGCTCGAGGAGAACCTGGAGCATTTCAGAGCTCTGGGGTTCGACATCGAGGAGTTCGGAGGCGGGTCGTACCGCCTGGTCGCGGTCCCGGTCGTGCTCGGCGCGGAGCAAGGGGAGCGGTCGCTCCGGCTTGTTCTGGACGACCTATCCAAGGCTTCTAGGAAGCGGCCGGTCGGCGAAGAGCTCATCTGGAAGGTGGCCTGCCACGGCTCGATAAGGGCCAACGAGCCGCTCGCGAAGCATCAGATGGCTGCTCTCATCTCGGAGCTGTTCGATACGGAAAATCCCTATACATGCGAGCACGGAAGGCCGACTATGATCTCCCTGTCGAGAGGCGACTTCGAGAGGCTCTTCAAACGACAGGTTTGAGTCCCGATTCTTGCGCGGGGTCTGAGATTCATCGGACCAGCACATGGAGCTGCTTGAAATAGCCAGTGAATGGCGGCTCATGCATACGGATTGCACTCGATATTTTTAAATCGAGACTATCTCATGGCGCTCGGCAAGCGATTGTCAGAAGGTGATTGAATGAGCATCACGATGTTCTTAAAGGAGCTCGAATCGGACAAGGCACTATGCCGGGAAATGAAGAACACGACCGCCCGGGTAAACCTCCGGGACGTCAGCAGGTTCTCAGGATACTGCGAGCGGAACCACTTCATAGATCTCGGTGCGGCGACGCAGAAGCTCGGGGAAGCCAAGCTGAAAGAGATAAAGAAGAGGAACGGAGTCCGCGGCACGGGCGAGATAAAGGCCGACAAAATAAAGGACAAGAACGACCTCGAGGTTCTCAAGCCGTTCACCAGGGAGGAAGTCACCACCTGGGTCGACCTTCTCTCGCAGCCGAAGAGCGTCGTCGACGAGATAATGTCGAGCGGGCTCGTCTCCGATAGCATGAACTCCTGGGACATGCTCTCGTTCGAGCAGATGGGAGAGATCTGCGGCAAGTGCGCCCTATCTTGGGACAAGGGCCGCGGGTGCGTCGCGACCCTGATGCCAGGGGATTCGCCGCTGCCAGAGATCGCAAGAAAGGCCGGGCTTCAATTCATCGCGGACATTCCCAAGCATGCCGAGGAGAAGACCGTGTTCGACGGCTCCAAGGCCAAGGAGCTTCTGGCGGACATCCCGAAGCTCAGAGCCGCGGTCGAGAAAGAGGGTAAGCAGATGGCGAACCGCCTGAAAGGGGTCATCGAGCGGCTCGAATCGGCAGCGAAGGTCTGCGCGGAGAACAACGTGAAGTTCTACTTCTCATCGTAGAAGCACCCGCTCGACAAGCGGCAGGATAGGGTCCTGTAAAAACCCGTTCGCGCGGTGATCGAACTTGCGAGCCGAGAACATCCCCGTCTTGATACTCCCCGACGCTCAGGGGCGGTCATGGCTGTCCCTCGAGGCCGCGCCGGAAAAGGACGGTTTTCTTAGGCTGTTCAAGGAGTTCTCCGATCCTTCGTTCAGGACCGGCAGGGAGGTTCTTGCAAGGCTCGACAACTTCCTGAGCGGCGTCGGGGCACGCAATGTGCGGCTCGAGGACAACAAAGCGGGGACACTCCGCTCCATTCTGAAGAAGCTGAGATATTCCGAGACCGACCCCTATCTCCTGCCAGAGAGCGTCAGGACTCGACCGGGATTCGGTCCTCTTGACACGGATATGCGGGACATGACATATTTCGGGGTTGGCGACGGGTCGAGCCTGGCAATCGGGGAGAAGGTGAGGCGGATCGACGTCCTCGAGTGCGGTGCAATTATCGGCTCATTGACTCTATCCGATTACGGCAGGTTCGCAAGGGCGAGGGCGAACAGATTCGGGTCGGAAGGCTTCGGGCTGCTGTTCAAGGGCAAGGAGCCATCGACGATACTCCTGGCGGCGGCAATGCAGCTGCAGCGCGAGGGCAAGAGGTACATGATCCTCGGCGGCGAGTACGCCCCGTATGTCGAGCCTGTCCATCCCTTCCCCCTTTGGCACATGAAGCTGTCCGGGCAGAAGAGGTTCGACCACGGCTGCAGGGTCGCGCGGAAACAGGATGTCGAGTTTCTGTCGAGATTGACCTGCGAGTATGAGGACACCGATTTGGTCAGTGCGACATCTACTGTTCTCAAGAATTTGGGAAGCCCGGAGTTCGAATATCTCCTGCCTCCCCGCGGCAACGGGTTCGCGCTGCTGAAGTTCGTGAGCAACTCCGCAGGGATGATACACGACCTCTATGTCTCGCCCATGGACCAGAGCAAGGGCATCGGGGATGAGATGACCAGGGGAGCGATATCGCTCCTCTCCGAGGACTGTCTGAGCATTCATCTAAATACGATCTATCCGCGGGCGAGGCGTCTCTACGAGAAATACGGGTTCGAGGTCGAGTACACGGATTACTGCGTCGCGTTGAGTCAGACGGCGATGTCCCGCGTCTGAGACCGAATTTCTTATACTTTCTCTTGCGATGCTCCCTATCGATACAGCTCGAAGGAAAAGGCGTGTTTGAAATGATCGAACGAAAGAAGATAAGGGAGATAGTCGAGAGCTACGATTCTTCAAAGCTCATGGTCGGAGTGATAGCCTCGCACTCGGCGCTCGATGTCTGCGACGGAGCGGTCGAGGAGGGCTTCCGGACGCTCGCGATCTGCCAGAAAGGCCGAGAGAAGACCTACACCGAGTATTTCCGGTCCAAAAGGGACAAGAGCGGGAAGCCGGTCAGGGGCATGATAGACGAGTTCGTGCTTATGGAGAAGTTCAAGGGCGTGATGGAGCCCCAGTTCCAGCAAAAGCTGAGGGACAAGAACGTCCTGATGGTCCCGAACAGGGCGTTCAGCTCGTATGTGAACCTCGACGACATCGAGGACAGGTTCGAGGTCCCGCTCGTCGGGTCAAGGAACATGCTCAGGAGCGAGGAGAGGGGCGAGCAGAGGGACTATTACTGGCTTCTGCAGAAGGCGGGCCTGCCGTTCCCCGAGAAAATCAAGGACCCGAAGGATATCAGCGAACTCGTCATAGTCAAGCTGCATCATAAGGTCAAGAAGCTCGAGAGGGGCTTCTTCACCGCGGCATCCTACAAGGAGTACAAGGAGAAATCCGAGGTGCTCCTCAAGCAGGGAGTGATCGACCGCGAATCGCTCGAAGAGGCGCGGATCGAGAGATACATAATCGGCCCGGTGTTCAACCTCGATTTCTTCTACTCGCCGCTCGAGAAGGAGTACAACCCGATCGAGCTGATAGGGATCGATTGGCGGTTCGAATCATCTCTCGATGGTCACGTTAGGCTGCCTGCGATCCAACAGATGACGCTGAACGAGAAGCAGAGGATCCCGGAGTACACGGTCTGCGGACACAATTCCGCGACCTTGAGGGAGTCGTTGCTTGAGAAGGCCTTCGACATCGCCGAGAAGTACGTCAAGGCGACGAAGGAACACTATCCGCCAGGGATAATCGGACCGTTCTGTCTGCAGACGTGCGTCGACAAGGACCTGAACTTCTACGTATACGATGTCGCCCCTCGTACGGGAGGCGGAACGAACGTCCACATGGCGATCGGGCATCCCTACGGGAACGCCCTCTGGCGGGCTCCGATGAGCACCGGAAGACGGCTCGCCCGAGAGATAAGGAGGGCCGCCGACGAGGACCGATTGTCGGAGATAGTGACTTGATTGATTCTCGTACTATTGCCAGAAACTCCTCGATACCCCAAAAGGTATATTAATGACCGAGCTATTGGGCTTGACACCTTACCCGTGTGGGGCGATTCTAAAGGCCCCGTTAGGTTTCGGGGGGACCCGCAGATGATTGACAACATTCGAGAGAGAGTCGCAGCTATTCTGCTGACGGCAATCCTGCTGTTCTCTGCAACATTCGTCATACCTGCAGTGAACGTAGCAGCCGCGAGCGAGACGAAGAACATCGAGATACCCGTTTTGGACAACACATTGAACGTCGTAACGACCGCGACCGTCAGGCTCACCGAGGTACACACGGGAACCGTGATCACCGCGTCATACGATTCCGTGATATCCGCTTATAAGGCCGCGAACGCCCCGTCTGGCTATTACAGAATCGACGTCACCGCCAGCGGATATTATTCATTCAAAGATGTGACGGGCTTCGAGTTCACCGGCTTGGACAATTATACCCGTCCGTCTCCCGTTATCCTGACCAAGTTCGGAGAAACCCAGTACACGTATACAGTCAATGTGAAGAACGCGGTCACCAGCAAACCGATATCTTCTGCGACAGTGCGGTTCTACGATAGCGCAGCGAAGCAAGAGATAACGTCGAACATCACCGATGCCACAGGCCAGACGAACCTGAAGATATTCGGCGGCACGGCTCTCGATCTCGTGGTGACTGCGACGAACTACGAGATGAGCGTCACCGATGTTGGCGTGATATCCGGTGACGCAACGGTGAACGTCACTCTGACGGCATCATCGGTCGTATCGGGATTCGCCTACAAGCAGGGAGGAGGCATTGCTAGCAACGTCGTCGCTTACATGTATAATATCAATCAGGCCATTCCCTGGGAGAAGAGGGTTCTGAGATCGACGGGTAGCTTCGTCAGGTTCGACGCCTATCCGGGGACATGGATCATCGTCATCGACGGTTCCGACGTCAACCCTGTAGTAATGAACAAGACGATTGCCGGGAGCGAGCTTCTGTCACTGTCTCTTCTGCCCCAGACGCAATCGGTAGAGTACATCAACCTGACCTTCGATTCATGGAACGCGCTCGATGTCACGATTGAGTCGGTCTGGAACGCGGACAAGACATATCTCGGACTCGATTTCTCAGATATCGGCTCCCTGAGGGCACAGGTGGATCTCGCCTTGGGAGATGCAGACGGGATCGTTTCCATTTCGGAATGGTCCTCGTTTGCGAGCCTCTTGACCACGCACGGTCCTGACTATGTCACAACCTCCGGTCTGTTGCATATCGACGATGCCAACCCTTCGAACAGAACGCAGTACGCGAACAGGAGCGTTGACTCGCAATATGTCAGCTCGTTCCTGGGTCCGGTGACGTCCGTGGCGAACATCACCTACTCGAGCGATGCGAGCTATGATACGCAGGTGTCCCTCCCATCGGATGATAATGCGTACTCCGTCCAGATGGTTGTGAGATACGACTCCGCATCGATGTCGAGGGTGTTCAGATTGGACCTTGCGAACGGATACGAGCTCGTGCAGAACACGACCCTGACGTCCAAGGTCAAGGTCACGGGATACGAGAATGTCACAGTCGACCCGCAGTTCTCGGCGACCTCGGGAAGCGAGACGATTACTCTTTCCATCGAGAAATCCAAGACTCCGATAGTCAAGGCGCAGATCGAGACTGGGATATACGCGTACGCGAAGAGGAATGAGACGAACGTCCTTCTATACTATGTCGTGAAGAACAATACGTCCGTAACGTTCAGTGCCGCCGGCAGCTCGGACCCGAACCGCAATCCGTTGACCTATATCTGGGACTTCGGCGACACGGGCACAATAACGACCGCCAATGTCACCTGCACTCACAACTACATGGTCGGAGCGAAGAACCTGACGGTCTCGTTGACGGTCAGGGACGTCACGATGAGGACGAACACGACGGCCTTCATTTTGAGCGTTGACTCGTGCGCCCCGAGGGTGAAGCTGAACGTCTACAATATGACAATGGGCCCGAAGACGGGCTCGATCGCGATAGACCAGGGCGACTCGCTCAAGTTCAACCCGAACGGCACGATAGATGACCTCAAGGCCTTGAACGACGGCCTCGGCGAGGTCCTCTACTACGAGTGGACGTTCGGCAACGAGACTCCTGTGACGGTACAGGCCTCCGACACGGAGAACATTACTGTCACGCACAAGTTCGATACGGCGGGAGACATCAAGGTCGTCCTGAACGCGACCGATCTCGCGGGCAACTGGAAGAACGCCACCGTCACAGTCCGGGTCAACGACAAGACCGGGCCGACCGTGCAGCTGACGAAGATACGGAACGGGACCTGGGGCACGAGCCTGATGGAGCGCAAGATAGTCTACTTCGATGCCTCCAAGACCACGGACAACATGGATAGTATCGACGCGCTCAACTTCACCTGGGACTTCGGGGACAACACCCCGAAGCTGACCGGAACTGGCGCGAGCTTCGCGAACGTGTCGCACACGTACTCCACGTACGGCAAGTACGATGTCGTGCTCAACGTGACTGACTCGGCCGGGAACTACAACTCGCTGACGAGGACGGTCTATATCGGCGCCGGGCCGAGGCCGAACCTCGAGGTGCTGAACATAACTTTCGACCCGGATGTGTTCGAGGAAGGTGTCCAGGGAACGATAACGGTCTGGTTCACCAATTCCGGAAGCGCAGCGGCGAAGAGCAACATCACGATAGAGATTTGGCTCTATTCCGGGACTGAGGCGCAGAAGAAGCTCGGGGTGATCACGAGCTTCAAGGACGCGAACGGCACGACGGTCTCGCAGCTCGAAATCGAGCAGGAAGCGTACGGCATCTTCCAGTGGACTCCGGACGCGAGGGGGAACTACACGATAAGGGCGATCACGAACTGCACAGACCAGAAGCAGAGCAACTGGAAGACGGCCACGATAGATGTCAACGAGGCCGGCTGGAAGAAGATCGCGCTCTACGTCGGGATAATAGTGATCCTGATCGTGATTCCGCTCATCATACTCGCCCGAAGGCGGATAGCGACGATGGGCGGGCTGAGACGCGAGAGGCCGGAGAAGGAAGCCAAGGAGAAGAAGAAGGAGAAGGAATCGAAGGAGTAGGAACCGCCCGGTCTCAAAGAAACCCCTTCGAGCCCTTTCTCAAACCTCTTTCCAATCCTTTTGATTCTTCTGTTCTTCGATATCCCCTTTCTAAGAGCAAGTCTTTTCATATAATCATCAACTATATCATCTCCTCGTGATGCAGCATAGCCCTGTGATCTGGCGCTTGGTCGATTCCGGAACGGTATCGCCGGAATTCAGCGTGGCCGCGGACGAGGCTATCCTGAACGCCCGGCTCAGGGAGTTCGTCCCGAACACGTTGCACTTCTACGTTCGCAACTGCCCGTGCGTGTCGATCGGATACAACATGCCCTTGAAAGAGTCCGTCTGCATGGACGAGGCCGGGAAGCGCAACGTGAGGCTCGTGAGGCGGTTCTCCGGGGGAAGCGCGGTGTACACCGACCAGGGGCAGCTCATATTCGCCCTGATAATCGATTCGAGCTTTCTCCCAGGCGACCTCCTCGAGTCGTATAAGAGGATATGCGACGCGGTGATCCGCGGGCTGTCGTATCTCGGCATCAGGGCCGAGCACAAGCCGGTGAACGACATCGTAGTCAACGGGCTGAAGATATCAGGCAGCGCGCAGCTGAGGAGGGGAGGGATCGTCCTGCATCATGGGACAATCATGGTCGACACGGATTTGGATACTCTTGCAGCAGTGATAAAGCCGACAAGGACGAAGAGGAGAGCTCCTCCGGCTTCCAAGCGTGTTACCTGCCTGAGAGAGCTGCTCGGGAGAGCTCCCGACATGCGCGAGGTCAAGAGCATCCTGAGCCGCGGGATATCCGAGAGCTTCGGGGTCAGCTTCCGCGAGGATGCGCTCACCCCGGCGGAGATCAGCGACGCGGAGCGCCTAATAAGGGAGAAGTACTCCCTCCAAGAATGGACCTGGCGGCTGTGATCGCTCACATCTCCTCGGGCGCGTTTATTCCCAGAGCGTTCAACGAGTTCTTGAGCGCGACCCTCGATGCTTCCACGAGCGCGAGCCTCGCCTTCCTCTCCTCGTCCTCGGCCCTCAATACCGGCACGAACTGATAGAACTGGTTGAAGAGCGTCGCGAGTTCCAGGGCGTACTGCGCCACCGGGTGCGCCTTTCTCGATTCCGCACAGTCCTCGATGACGAGCGGGAACTTCGCGATGGCCTTCGAGAGCGCGAGCTCGCGATCCCTCCTCAGATTTTTCGGGTCGAAGTCCTTCCAGCCGAATTTCTCCTCCGCCGCCTTCCTGAGTATCGAGCAAGCCCGGGCGTGCGCGTACTGGACGAACGGTGCGCTATTCCCCTCGATGTTCAGCGCGTCCTCCCATCTGAACACGATCTGTTTTTCCGCCTGGATCCTTATGATGTTGAACCTGACCGCGCCCTTGCCGACGTCGTTCGCTATCTTCAGCATCTGCTCCTCTGTGAGTTCCGTCCTGCGCTTCCTGACCTCCTCGAGCGCGAGCGCGACGGCCTCGTCGACAAGATCGTCGAGGTAGACGACCGTGCCTTTCCTCGTTGACATCCTGCCTTCCGGCAGCGAGACGAACGCGTAGAAGATGTACTCGGGCCTCCTCTTCTCGCCGATGATGTCCAGGGCTGCGCACAGCTGCATCTGACCGAGCTTCTGGTCCTCCCCGAGGACGTCTATCGCGATGTCGCATCTCCCGAACTTGTCGAGGTGGTACGCGAGGTCCCTCGCCGTGTACAGCGATGTCCCGTCCTTGCGCGTGAATATGAAGTCCGTGTCCTTCCCGTGTATCCCGTAGGACGCGAGGTCGAGCGCATAAGCCCCGTCCTCCTCCTGCTTGCAGAGCGGGGAACGCTTCAGTTTCTCGATCAGCTCCGCGACCTTCCCCTCCGCGATGAACCTCGACTCCCAGGTGAACCGGTCTATCTTGATGTTTATCATCTCGAGGCTCTCGAGGATCGCCTTGAGTATCTTCTCGCAGGTCTCCCGCACGAGCCTCATCGTCTCCTGCTCGCCGTGCTCGAGGTCGTAGAGCATGCCGTTTATCTCGTCGAGGACCGCAGGGTCCTCCTCGAGCGCCCTGCTCGCCAGCTGGTAGCTCAGGACGTATCTGTAATCGTCCCTGTCTCTCTCGGGCTTCTCCTCGGGCTTCAGGTTCTTCACGCCGTACGCGAGCGTGACCACCTGCTTCCCCACGTCGTTCACGTAGAACTCCGTCACGACGTCGTATCCCCCGAGCCTTAGTATCCTCGCCACGGAATCGCCTATTATCGGGTTCCTCGCCCGGCCCACGTGTAGCGGCCCGGTGGGGTTCGCGCTCGTGTGCTCTATCAGCACCCTCACGTTCTTCTTCTCTAGCTGCCCGAACATATCGCCCTTCGAAATCGTTTCGCCTATCACGTCCGCCTTCAGCCTCTCGAGGTCCACGAAGAAGTTGACGTACGCTCCGCTGTGCTCCACCTTCTCGATTAGCCCTCCCTTCTGAGTCCTCGAGCATACCTCCTCGGCTATCTTCTGAGGGCTCATCTTCAATCTCTTCGAAAGAGGGAAGCAGGGTACCGCCAGGTCCCCCATCTTCTCGTCCGGCGGTATCTCGATTATCGGCGCGACATCCGGGCAGCCGAGCGCCTTGAAGGCCTCCCTTGCCTTCCTCTCGACCTCTCTCCTGAAATCCCGCATCAGCTCCGGCATGCCATCACGCCCTCTTGATGGGGTACCTGAGTATCGCCGCGAACCCCCCGAACGCCTTCAGCAGCAGCTCGCCCTCCTCGGATTCCCCAGAAATCAGCTCGACGTCCGTGCCGACCGCCTCGGCCATCTTGAACAGCTCCCTGACGAGGTCCTCCTCCTTCTCCAGGTTCATCTCCTCGCCGCACTTCTCGCACTTCACTTCCTCCGGGAGCTTGCTGACGATCATCTCCTTCTCGAAACCGCATTTCGGGCACTTGAAATCGACCTTCTCCTTCCTCATCGCCTCGGACACGAGCAGTACATCGACCGCGCCCGCGCGAATCGCGTCCTTCACCTGGTCCTCACCGTAGCAGGACAAGCCGCCGTCCGGCTTCCGGATCTCGTTCAGGAAGCGCTGCATCAGGCGCTTCTCCCTCATCAGGTCTATGTCCGCGAGCGTTTCCTTGGCCTTCTCGACCATCTCCCTGAGCCCATACTCGTCCGTGTATCCCGTGTCGAAGGTCTCGAGGACCTTCTTCTGGAGCTCGTGGTGCAGGTATCCCTCCTTGAGGAAGAACTCCTTCGTCGGCCCTGGGCCTCCGACCAGTATCCCCTTCAGCTCCTTCTCGCTCAGGAACGCCTCGTTCGCGATTTCGGCAATCTTCTTGTAGAACTCGTGCGCGGCCACCTCGATGAGCCGCTCGAACCTTCTCGCGGACTGCCCGCCCATCCGATGCTTGCTGGGGACCTGGGACTCGACGTTCCTCACGAGTTCTATGCGCTTCCCGCGGAGGAGCCCGACGGTCGCCTCGCTCCTGTCTATGACTATCAACCCGTAGGTCTCCTTCTCCTTCAGCATGTCATCCAGGGGTTCGGTGTAGAACTGCGAGTCGCACCTGTACAGGAAAGTGGGGACCGGGTCGGGCGGCTCGAGGACGAACTGTATCATCCTGGTCTGGTCCGCACCGACCTTCCTGTGACCTATGAAGAACACCAGGCCGTTCTCCGGGGTGCGCTTGTACGCCCTGAGCCTGGCGAGTATCGATGATATCGCCGACTGGACGTTCTTCCTCGTACTGGAAGATTTTATGTTCGACGATTGCGAGTACTCGTTCTTGAGATAGTTCGCCACGTCGGAGATCTGCCTTGTCGGCGGGACGTACAGGGAAATCAGCTCCGTGCCCTTCCCCTGATG
>Ga0315268_10007571_pt1 | contig 11421 bp, 10 predicted proteins | sample C1_top_MG_FD_204535 | JGI IMG/M metagenome (GOLD analysis project Ga0315268, IMG submission 204535) | Sediment microbial communities from Yellowstone Lake, YNP, Wyoming, USA - C1_top | ecosystem: Environmental > Aquatic > Freshwater > Lake > Sediment | place: USA: Wyoming | collected 2017-08-01 | reverse complement strand
ACTGAGAACAGTCCAAAGTGGGAAACGTCTTACTCAACTGCGCCATGTGTCCGCCGATGCTTGGACTCCGCTCAACAAGGTAGACTTTGAAGCCTTTGTCCGCCAGCTCAATAGAAGTCATTATTCCTGCAACCCCGCCTCCGATTACCAAAACATCTTTGTTAACAGGCATGGTCTTTGACGCCAGAGGCTGAAGGTTCTTGGCGCGTTCCACCGCTCCTCTTATCAGATCAATTGCTTTAGCTGTTGCCGTCTCCTTGTCGCCGTGGACCCAACTGCATTGTTCCCTTATGTTGGCTATCTCTAAGAAGTATGGGTTTAATCCAGCCGATTTCACGTTTTGTCTAAACGTGTCTAAGTGCATCTTCGGAGTGCAAGCAGCCACAACAACTCGGTTTGCACCTTTCTCCTTGATGCCTTTGGCTATGAGTTCTTGACCGGGGTCACTGCAGACGTATTCGTAAGTCTCGGCGATTTCTACTCCAGATATCTTAGAAATGGCCTCCTTCACCTTAGCCACATCAACTGTGTCGCTGATGTTGCCTCCGCAGTGACAGATGTACACGCTAACCTTCTTTTCTTCTTGTTCAGGCATAGGTTGGGCCCTCCATGATTACTTCCGATGACCTTACGCTCGGTTTAGAAGTATCCATAGTTGCAAAACGGGCTTTTAAGAATCTCGTTCATTTTTCAGTTTTAACGCAAGCTTGACGCAAACTCAAACAATATTTATTAGACGCCATCCTCACAAGACTCTATTCTCAAAATAAACATTACAAAGACCAATAAACGGGGATTGGGCATGTGACAGAACCCCAGAAAAAGGTTGTAAAGCTCGAAACACTTGACCCGGGCTTTTCTGAGGCAATTTCCAAGGCAGGCGGCGAAAAAATAAACCTATGCATCCAATGCGGCACATGCACGGCTAGTTGCCCTTCTGGGCGGAGAACAGCCTTCAGAACGCGACAACTCATTCGACGCGCAGTTCTAGGACTAAAGGAACCTGTGCTTTCCGATAAAGATCTCTGGTTGTGCACTACTTGCTACACTTGCTTGGAGCGCTGTCCGCGCGGAGTCGACCCCACAGACGTAATACTGGCCATGCGAACAATGGCGGTTCAATCTGGACACATGCTTGACCGACACAAACTTGTCGCGAGCCTTGTTATGAAAAGCGGCCACGCGGTTCCAATTGACGACACTAATCGAAAAACCAGAACCAGCCTTGGCTTATCCGAGTTGCCGCCGACCACACACACTCATAGCGATGCATTAGCTGAGGTTCAAGCAGTCGTAAAGAAAACAGCCTTCGATAAGCTAGTGGGTTATGAATGGAAATAGCGAGTTGAGAGTGTGACTAAACCTTACGCCTTCTTCCTCGGTTGCATGATTCCAAACCGCTATCCAGGAATCGAACTGGCAATGAGAAACATCGCCCCAACATTGGACATTGAACTGAGAGACATGGAAGGAGCCTCTTGCTGCCCGGCACCAGGCGTTTTCAAATCGTTTGACAAGTCAACTTGGCTTGCGTTGGCAGCAAGAAACCTCTGCATAGCCGAGTCTATGGGCTGCGACATCCTAACCCTCTGCAACGGCTGCTACGGAACCCTGAAAGAAGCCAACGAAATTCTAAAGACAGATTCAGAGCAGCGAGACAAGGTCAACACGATTCTCAGCGAAGTCAAAAAAGAGTATCATGGCAGCATTCAAGTAAGGCACGTAGCCGAGATGCTATATCGAGACATTGGCACGGACAAATTAAGCAACATGATCAAGAAACCATTGCCACTCAACGTAGCGGTTCACTACGGTTGCCACCTGCTTAGACCCACAAAATACCGGGAAATAAAAAGCTCTGAACGCCCACGATTTCTGGACGAGATGGTGGACGCATTAGGCGCAAAAAGCATTCCTTACCGAGACAAAATGTTGTGTTGTGGAGCCGGCGGCGGCGTCAGAACTGCGGCACTAGACGTTTCGTTGGATATGGCTAGGGAGAAACTTCAAAACATAAAGGACGCCGGCGCCGATCTCATTGTAACCCCGTGTGGCTTCTGCGTCTTTCAACTAGACAGAGGACAAATTGAAATCAAGGACAAATGGGGTGTTTTCTTCAACATTCCGGTTCTTCACTACGTACAGTTCTTAGGACTCGCACTGGGATTGTCACCTGAAAAACTGGGCGTATATAACAATGCAGTTCCAACCGACTCGATTATCAAGAAAATATGACTCCTGCATTCATTCATTCCCAGCTCTTCCTTCATCCTGTAACATGCTTAAACTAATACTCAACAAATGATGGTGTTCGGAGTCAACTAGCGTGCGAGCCGAAATCAAGGTCAGCGGCGTCGTTCAAGGCGTTGGCTTTCGCCCTTTCATCTACAGAACTGCGATCAAAAACAAGTTAGTGGGCTTTGTGCGAAACCGCGGGGACGCCTACGTGGAAATAGTGGTCGAAGGAAAAAAGAGCGACATTGAACAGTTTCTCCAAGACTTCAAAAATAGGAAACCGCCTCTAGCCCACATTCAAGACGTATTAACGGAATATTCGGAAGGCACAAACGAATTCAACAAGTTCACAATTCTGAAAAGTTCGGAAGCGGCGGAACTCTCTGGTTCCGTCATTCCACCTGACGTTTCCATCTGCAGCGAATGTCTGGACGAATTGCGAAACCCAAAAAACCAGCGGCACGATTACTTTTTCATAACCTGCACCAACTGTGGACCACGCTACTCAATCATCGAACGCTTGCCCTACGACCGTCCAAACACAACAATTAAAGAATTCGTTATGTGCGACTTCTGCCAAAAAGAATACACAGATCCAGTCAACCGTCGATTTCACGCCCAAACCGTAGCCTGCCCAAAATGCGGTCCAAAAGCCTACCTAGCAGATAACAAAGGTCGATCCCTGAGCAGTGAAAACCCAATTCGAGAGACTGGCAAACTGCTCGAAGAGGGTTATGTCTTGGCTATTAAGGGATACGGAGGCTTCCATGTTGCAACTGCCACGACAAAAGATGAGCCTATAGAGCGCCTGCGAACTGTGAAGCACCGTACGCAGAAGCCGTTTGCAATTATGGCTCGCGACCTTGGAACAGTGCGATCTTTCGCCAAAGTAAGTGACAAAGAGGCTGAATTGCTCACTTCACACATCAGACCGATTGTTTTGTTGAGGAAAAACTCCAGCTATTACCTTTCTGATCAAGTTGCGCCAGGTTTGCATAACGTTGGCGTCATGCTCCCTTACACTGGCTTGCATTTTATGTTGTTCGACAAAGTGCGTGAACCCGCTTTTGTCATGACAAGTGCTAATCCTCCGAATGAGCCGATTGTGACAGAAAATGATGAGGCAGTAAATAAACTTGGGAACGTGGTTGACTATTTTCTCTTCCACAACAGACTCATTGCACAGCGGTGTGACGACTCGGTTGTGCGTGTTCACGGAAAAAGACCAAGTCTCATTCGCAGGTCTCGGGGATACGCTCCTGAATCTATTCAGCTGAAATCGGTCGCAAAAAAGTGTGTCTTGGCGGTGGGTGGCGAACTTAACATCACATCTTGCGTCTTACTGAGAGACAAAGCGTTCATATCGCAGCACATCGGAGACGTGGAAAACCTAGAGACGCTTCGATTTCTAAGAGGCGCCACAGCGCATCTGCTTCGGTTGACAAACAGTCGTGTTGAAGCAGTTGGGTGTGACCTCCATCCAAAGTTCACTACTACTATGTTTGCGAATGATTTGGGAAAGGAGCTTGATTGTCCGGTTGCCACCGTTCAACATCATCGTGCCCACAGTGTTGCACTCATGGCTGAACACGATTTAGATGAAATAATTGCTATAGTCTGTGACGGCTATGGATACGGTTCAGACGGTCAAGCGTGGGGTGGAGAAATTCTCGCGTGTAGCAGAGACGGCAGTTTCCAGCGTCTTGGGCACTTGGAGGAACAGCCTTTGGTAGGCGGTGACTTGACCACACGTTATCCGTTGAGGATGGCGGCAGGAATACTGAGCACGGTAGCAGACGTCGGTACATGGTTGCTTTCTAATTGGGCACACTTTCCTCATGGAAAGGAAGAGGTTGAACTCGTTTTGCAACAGTTGAAGAAGGATCGACTGGTCAAGACTACAAGTTGTGGTCGAGTGTTGGACGCGGTCTCAGCAGTCTTGGGGCTATGCTTTGAACGCACGTACGAGGGTGAGCCTGCCATGAAATTAGAGTCCATGGCTGTCAGCGGAAGAAATGTTTTGAAACTTGAACCCATCATAAAAAACAATGTCCTTAGCACAACAGAGATGGTTCATGAAACCTTCAATCATAGAGGCACCTATTCAGTTGGTGATCTGGCGTTTTCAGCTCAGTTGTATTTAGCTCAAGGGTTGGCTCAAATTGCTGCGGACGAGGCTCATCAACTTGGAATCGACACAATTGGTTTTTCAGGCGGCGTTGCATACAACGAACATATTACAGAGACCATTAGGAACGTTGTGGAGAAAAACGGACTGAAATTCGTCGTTCACGAGTCTGTGCCTGCTGGAGATGGGGGTCTCTCTTTTGGTCAGGCGGTGACCGTAGCTTGGCAGATGCAACATTGAGTAGAGCTTTGTAAATACCAATATGCCTTTATTTTGGCTTTTCCATGGTTATGTGATGGAACATGTGTCTCGCAATTCCGGCTAAGATAGTTGAAATCCACGGTGACATGGCCAAAGTGGATTTTGGAGCTGGAACAATGCGAGAAGTAAATGTGACGTTGGTTGACGCTAAAATTGGCGAATACGTGATTGTTCACGCTGGTTACGCTATTGAGGTTTTGGATCAGAAGGCGGCTGAGGAGACGCTAGCTCTGTGGAACGAAATCCTCAATAAGTATGAGGAGACAACAACTACTTCTAATCCTTAGCTTGTAAGAAGGCTGCTTTCAAACTGAAAAAAGAAGTTATCAGAGCTGAAGAAGGCGAAGTCTTCGATGTTGAGTTGTCAGAAGATCTGTTAGAGGCGAATCGGAATCTTGCAGAAGAGAACAGACGGTTTCTGCAAAAGAATGGTGTTCGCGCCATCGATGTTATGGGCGCTATAGGATCGGGTAAGACTAGTCTGATTGAAAAACTGGTTCAACAGCTAAAAAGCAATTATGAGATTGCCGTTTTCAAAGGTGACTTGACGACTACAATAGATGCTGAGTTAATTGCGAGGCACGGAGTGAAAACAGTAGCGATTAACACGGGTAAAGAATGTCACTTGGACGCCAACTTGGTGAAGAAGGCATTGCTGAAGCTTGAGTTGAAGAAGCTTGACGTTTTGTTTATTGAAAATGTTGGCAACCTCATTTGTCCAGCTGAGTTTCCCTTGGGTTCCGACAAGCGTGTTGTGGTCATCAGCGTCACCGAAGGCCCTTACATGGTGATCAAGCATCCGTTTATTTTCATGGAGGCAGACGTTGTCGCAATAAATAAGGTGGACTTGGCTAAAGCAATGGGAGTTGATGTTGAACAGTTGGAAAAAGACGTGAAGACTGTTAATCCCAAAACTATGGTTGTCGCAACCAACTGCAGGACAGGCAAGGGCGTCGACGATGTTGCAAAGGCGCTTGGATTCTGAGTTATCCTACTATTAGAAGGAGATTAAGGCTTAACTGCGGTATTCCCCATGTTTTTTGTGGAGCCTGATTAAAGCTTGCATGAGTTTTCTATGACCTCTCAGATTGTGCAAAGCGTGTTGGCAGAAGCTGAGAAACGCGGGGCTAAGAAGGTGACTGAAGTACACTTGGTTGTTGGCAAGTTGACGTTTCTGGGTTTGGAGCAGGTGCGCTTTGCCTATGAGGCCTTAACCAAGGGAACGATCATGGAAGGTTCAAAACTGATTATAGTGGAGCAAGAAGGCATTGTAAAGTGCGGTCACTGTGATTATGAGGGTGGCTTCAAATACGTGGATGACCCGCTGTATCATGTGCCTGTGCCCACGCTAAAATGCCCAAAATGCGGAAACGTCGTTAGCATTGTAGCTGGGAAGGAATGTACCATTAAGAGCATAAAGATGATGGTATAAGTATGGAGAAGCTGGCGGGATTTAGGGACGCGGCTCTTGCCAAACGTGTTGTTGAACAGATTCGCAAAGTTGCGCCATCTTACCCTGTCAAAATTTGTCACGTTTGTGGCACACATGAGTGGACCATAAGCCATTATGGTTTGAGAGCGCTTCTGCCCGAGTCTGTTGACGTTATCGCTGGACCAGGCTGTCCAGTGTGCATTATTCCCGCGGCTGAGATTGACGAAGCCATAAAACTAGCGTTGGAGAAAAACGTGACTATTGCTACGTTTGGGGATTTGGTTCGTGTTCCAGCTTCTGACATGTCGCTTCAGGACGCAAGGGCGAGGGGCGGAGATGTCCGCATTGTTTACAGTGTCTTAGACGCGGTTAAAATGGCTGAGAGAGACCCTAGTCGCGACTTTGCTTTTCTCGCGGTTGGCTTTGAAACGACAGCGCCTTCGACGGCTGTTGAAGTTTTGAAAAAGCCGCCTGGCAATCTTAGTTTCCTAGTTTCGCATCGTTTGATTCCGCCGGCAATGGAGTTGTTGCTTGGAGTGGGAGACTTGCACATTGACGGGTTTATTGCTCCAGGTCATGTTTCAACAATAATTGGAATGAAACCCTATGAAGTGTTCGCACATGCTTATCACATGCCAACGGTTGTTGCTGGCTTCGAGCCTCTCGATGTTCTCTTCACTGTTTCGATGTTGCTGCAGCAGATAAGAAATAGTGAAGCCAGACTGGAAAATGAGTATAGTCGAGTTGTAGCTTGGGACGGAAACGTAAAGGCACAGAAACTAATTGAGCAAGCGTTTAATGTTGTGTCAGGTGGCTGGCGCGGCTTGGGCATGGTTCCGGCGTCTGCTCTCGCTCTAAAAGAAGAACACAGCGAATATGATGCACGGAGCAAGTATAATGTCAAGGTGGGGCAGTCAAGAGACCTCCTACCAGGCTGTCTATGCCACTTGGTCATGATTGGAAAGATAAAGCCGCCAGAATGCAGCCTCTACCTGAAGACTTGCACTCCACAGACGCCTAAGGGCGCGTGCATGGTCAGCGTTGAGGGCACATGCCGAATATGGGCAAAGCAAAAAACATAATACAACGGTCTCTTCAACGCGCTTTCTTTACCTAGTTCAACAGGCTTGGATTCTTTATACCAGCGAAGTCCACTACAAATCATGCCTAAGAAACGGAGTTGAAAAAAACCGAAGCATTGGAATCCTTGTTCCTTTTTTTGGTGCTGGCAAGCTCTATAAACGTGCACAATCATTCTATGGACAGAGTGAATGCACTGTGAATGTATCTAAGGATATTGGACTCGTCGCGGCTGCTTTGACTTTGCTTCATGGGCTGTACCTCGCATCTTACTTCATATGGGTTTCTGTTCTAGTTTTAGCTAATCTTACTCGTTTTGCTCCACCAATCTTGAATCCTCTGGCTCTCGCGTTGATTGACACAGCTGTGTATCTCTTTCTCGGCATGGGCATGCTTCGTGGCAGACGGAACTATTTTGTCTACGCCGTCTTATGGACTGTCTGGGGCGCAATCTTAGCCACGGTTGCTACAACTTACAAGGATAGTGTTCTAAACTTGTTGTCGTTTCTCATAGTCTTCTCTTGCACATACTATCATGTCAGTGTCAACAAGACAAACACCGAAGTTGCCAAGAAACTGGGGCAGTTTGCCGGAGCACTCGCTCTCATTCAAGGAATCATCATTTCTCTTGCCTTCACATTTGCGTTCGTACTTCTCTTCGAGGGCTGGATGATTCCGGCGTCTCCCATTGATCAACTGACTGTTTTAGGGCAAACGTTTGAGGTTGTTGCTGCGGTGACCGCTTTAGTTTACATTGTTTCAGGTGCGGGCATGCTTAAGGACAAACGAGAGTTCTTCTTGCTCGCAATATCTTGGACTCTGATCGAATCTGCTTTGGCCTTGGCTCACTCTTCCTTCGCACGCACTCACTTCAATATATTAGCAATGCTAATCTTGGCGTTTAGCACCTACTACTATTTCTCCAAAAGAAAAAACTAGCATATCCTCGGAATCGGGTCGCCTACAGGAGGCGTCAAAACCCTTTTCCCACCTACAACAGTTTGTAAGGCTACTTCCTTGAATTCGTCTGTTGCTTCTCCGATTATTTGCGCGTTTTTTCCTTCTTTGGTCTCTCTCAGGATCTCCAACACTTCTTCGGCTTTTTCAGCTACGACGCACACGATGATTTTTCCTTCGTTTCCCACTTCAAATGGATCAATGCCCAGCATTTCGCAGGCTGAGCGCACGTCTTCTCGTATAGGTATTTTTTCCTCAACTGCGAGTATGCCCACATTAGATTTTTCACTCCACTCGTTCAACGCGTTGGATAAGCCGCCTCTAGTCGGGTCTTTCATGGCTACAATGCCGCCTGCCTCTCCTAATAGTCGTAGTGTCACCTTGTTCAAAGGCGCAACATCAGATACGATATGGCTGCCAAACCCGTAGCCTTCCCGACTCGACAAAACAGCCAATCCATGGTCACCTACAGTGCCCGATAAAATGATTTTGTCTCCCGACCTCACATTGGAATCAAGCAACCAACGACTGGTAAACTGCCGACGATGCTTCTTCACAACCTGCAAGTTGTGTTCCAATGCTTGGTTTCTCTTTCCAATTCCAGACGTGTTTATCACACAGCCTTCAAGCGCGCCTTTTTCAACAACCTTCGTGTCGCCTGTAATTACGTAGACGCCTGCTTCTCTGCAAGTTTCTCCCATACTGCGCACGATACGTTCAAAATCCCTGATAAGTAAGCCTTCTTCCAATACAAAGCCAGAAGTCAACGCTAAAGGCTCAGCGCCTAGCATTGCGATGTCATTGACTGTGCCCGTTATAGCCAGTCTTCCTATGTCGCCTCCTGGAAAGAACAGCGGTTTAACAGTGTGAGAATCAGACTTCAAAACAATGTCCTCAATCACCGCGGCGTCGTCTAAAGCCTCCAGCGGAACCTCTGCGTTGCTGCCGCCTAGATACTTCAAAATGTACCGTTTTATTAAATCGTTCATCACGGCGCCGCCAGCGCCATGCGCCATAGTGATCTTTTGCTCTGCCACGAATCATCACTTCTTGAGACAAACTGAAAGGACGTGTGGCACTTAAGCCATACTCTCCACGACGGTAAAGAGAAGGTGGAGCCTTTCAGAATTGGGATGTCTCCAAAATGGGAATATTTATGATAAAAACTATAAGCATATATGACAGTTTTACGTTTGTAAATATCTTCTCGATACCAAAGCCCGAAGGCACAATCAGAAACGGAGCGGGCCAACATGCCCATGAAAGAGCTGAAAACGCAAGACGAAAACCAACTCTCCATACAACGCTTCTTGCACGCCAAACACTACGCGCTTACGCTAGACAAGAACCTGTGCGTCGGATGCGAAATCTGCAAGGTGATTTGCCCGAAAGAAGCCATTGAAATTAGGAGACAGCCTAAACAGCAGGGACAAAAAGCAAAGCGTCCAGTCTTCGATGTTAATGCCCCAAAGTGCACTTACTGTGGCATGTGTGAACCCATCTGCCCGTTCGACGCATTGCGCGTCATGATTAATGGGGAACACATGGTTTCAGTTGTTGAAAAAGAATCATTTCCCGAACTCATTCATGAAATAGAAGTGGACGCAACCAAATGCAACCCAGACTGCGTCGAATGCGAAAAAGCTTGTCCACTAAACCTCATCAAAGTCAGGTTGCTCACACCAGATGGAAAACAGATCTCTCACAGCAAGGTCGAGTCTTGCCCAAACAAGAAAGACATCAAGGTCCAGGTTGACATAAAGAAAGATCAAAGTCCGTGCTGTCGCCTGTGCGAGATCAAATGCCCTGAAGGCGCCATACGTGTGCGCAAGATATTCCATGGAGTCCTCGGTATCAACACTGAAAAATGCCCTTCAGGATGCCAAGACTGTTTAGACATGTGCCCTATCCCAGGTGCCCTATATCTTGACGGCGGCGGCAAGGTTCAGTCAAATGAAGCCTATTGTGTGTTCTGCGGCGCATGCAAAATCGTGTGTCCAGCTGAAGGGGCGCTTGTAATGGAGCGTCGCTCGGTTCACCATACGCCGATCAAATCAGGTGCTTGGAACAAGGCAGTAGAGAAACTAACCTCAGCTAAGGAATATTCGAAAGAAAGCCAGAATAAACGCGCCCTGAAGGTTCAGCAGTCAATCGAGAGAAAAACGGTTCTGAAAGGTGTGGAAAATGTCTGAGGAAACCCCAAGAGTTGGAGTTTTCGTGTGCCATTGTGGTCTTAACATAGCAGGCGTAGTTGACGTTAAGGGGGTAGTGGAATACGCAAAGACTCTTCCATATGTCATGTTCGCTGGAGATAACCGCTATTCCTGTGCCGATCCGGGGCAAGAGCAGATTAGGAAGGCGATAAAAGAAAAAAAACTCAACCGCGTCATAGTCGCTGCTTGTTCACCGCGTATGCACGAACCTACTTTTCGAAAGTGTATCAATCAGGTTGGTCTGAATCCGTATTTTTTGGAAATGGCGAACATCCGCGAGTTCTCTTCGTGGGCGCATGGCAATAATCCGCAAGGCGCCACAGAGAAGGCGAAAGAAATCGTGAAAATGGCTGTAGCCAAGGCTGTTTTGCTTCAACCCTTAAACGTTCTCGAGGTCCCAGTCACCAACAAGGCGTTGGTTGTAGGAGGCGGAATCGCAGGAATGAACGCCGCCCTCGACTTAGCCGACATGGGCTTCAAGGTTTACCTAGTTGAGAAAACAGAAAGCATCGGCGGACACATGGCGCAGTTGGACAAAACCTTTCCAACTCTCGACTGCAGCATCTGCATCGAAGGACCAAAAATGGTCGACACTAACAGGCATCCTAATATCGAAATAATATCGTACGCCGACGTCCTAAGAGTCGACGGCTACGTCGGCAACTTCAAGGTTAAAGTGCGCAAGAACCCACGCTACGTCATAGCGAAAAACTGCACAGGCTGCGGTGAATGCCGAGACGCATGCCCCATAGAGTACCCAAACGAATGGGATATGAATATGGGAGTGCGCAAGTCAATTTCAGTGCCGTTTGACCAGGCAGTTCCACTGATTTACGCAATAAACAAGGACTATTGCATCAACTGTTACAAGTGTGTCGACGCCTGCGGCGCTCGTCAAGCAATCAATTTTGACCAGAAGCCGGAAGAGATCGAACTGGACGTTGGGGCAATTGTCCTTTCAACAGGCTTTGACATCTACTTGCCCACGGATGACCCCTTGTACGGCTATGGCAAATACGATAATGTTATTACAGCCTTAGAGTTTGAAAGGCTAATCTTGGCTGCTGGACCAACAGGCGGCAAAGTGATACGGGCTTCTGACGGAAAAAAACCTC
>Ga0315268_10007570_pt1 | contig 11421 bp, 8 predicted proteins | sample C1_top_MG_FD_204535 | JGI IMG/M metagenome (GOLD analysis project Ga0315268, IMG submission 204535) | Sediment microbial communities from Yellowstone Lake, YNP, Wyoming, USA - C1_top | ecosystem: Environmental > Aquatic > Freshwater > Lake > Sediment | place: USA: Wyoming | collected 2017-08-01 | reverse complement strand
GTCCCTTCGTTGGCCCAGGTATTAGACATGCTACTCAGCCCGCTGACACCAGCGCTAACAGCGGTGCCTAATTATTAAGGGCCCAAAAAGTGTTACCTTATCTCAAGTGAGAATTGAACCATCCCTCTCCCAGAGGCCGGGTTTTTGGTCACTCTCTGTCCACAGCGGAAGTCCTCAGGTGTTGATAGCGCTTAAGTACCTCCCATGGGCTGGCCAGGGGATGCAGGTGTTGGGCCAGTTCAGTGAATGTGACGGAGCGCCTCTGCTGGATCTGGTGACGCTTGCGTAGGATAGCAGGTAGGCTCCAGAGAGCAACCAGTCGGCCTTGCAAGGCACTGGCCTCGCCTCGTACCAGCAGGGCATAAAAGATGGCTGCCAGGTCATAAGCGACGATCACGGGTAAGAACCACCACAACTGGGGGCTGGGGTAGTTCTTGAGTATCGTCCACAGTTTGTTACGGCCCAACAAGCGATTCTTGAAAGACGAGCCTTCTGTGCTGGTAGCTGAATGCCAGTGATAAACACGAGCTGTTGGGACGTAGAGACAGCGCCAGCCTCTGAGTCGGGCTCGCCAGGCCAGGTCTACATCCTCTAGATAGACAAAAAAATCTTCATCGAGCAGGCCGACGTCATCAAGCATCGCCCGTGTATAGAGAGCAGCACCGGCACAGGGGCCAAAGACTTCAACCGATTTAGTGTCCGCATCGTCTGAATCACCGCCTCGCCAGTCCCAGGCGATGCCCGCTCGATCGAGAGCGATGCCGGCAGAGTTGATCATCGTGGGTTGGGCAGCAAAGAGCATCTTCGAGGCAGCCATGCCAACACGATGGTCGTTTTCCGCGGCCTTGACTAACTCGGCCACCCAGGTCAGCTCAGCCCAGGCGTCATTGTTGAGTGTAGCGATATAGGCGGCTGTGGTGCTGCGAATGGCTATGTTGTTGGCGGCTGCAAAGCCCAGATTAGACGTGTGGCGAATCAGCCGCACCTGGGGAAAGTGAGCAGCCACGAACTCGGCTGAGCCATCAGTGGAGCCGTTGTCCACCAGGATGATTTCCAGACCGGGGTAGGTCTGGTTGTGCAGGGACGACAGGCACTTTTCGAGATACGGCCTGCCGTTCCAGTTGACAACGACCACGGCAACAGTCTTCATGTTAGGTGCTACTAGCGCCTTTTTGTCTTGTAAGCTGCTGAGCTGGCAGAAACGGATTTTCCTCGGTTGGGCGCAAGGGCGCAACTATAAGCCTATCCTTGCCAGGAGGCGAGCTACCGCCTCAGCAAAGGCAGTACGGTCAAAAGCCCGGCTGCGGGCCATGGCTCGCCGGCTCAAGCTCTGGCGCAGTTCTCCATCGTGGATGAGTTGTAGGGTATAGCGCCGTAATTCGTCCAGGGTTAACCAGAGGAACCCGTCCCTATCGTGCTGGACAATCTCCGTCTGCCCACCCCGGCCGATGACCACCGGCACACAGCCGGCTGCCATCGCCTCCACAGTGGAGAGGCCGAAGTGCTCGAACCGGAAAGGCTCTCGCCTTTCGTCAGCGCCATAGCCACTGGCGTGCCAGTAGATGGCGCTGTGACCGTAGAGCTGCACCAGTTCGTCGAAGGGTACATCCAGGTGGAAATGGATGGGATAACCGGTCGCTGCAGCCTGGATGCGTTTAAGATATGCCTGGTGCACTGGCTCCAGTCGCGTCCCTCCGGCCATGTGCAGCTCCCAGCCTGTCAGCCCCTGCTCTACCAACTGTCGGAAGGTCTGGATCATCACAGTATGCTTTTTATCCGTGACACCGGCTACGAAGCGGCCCACGTTCAGGATGTGGTTGCATTTTGGGAGTGGCCTAAAAGCCTCCACCTCCACTGGCGGATAAAATACCTCGCTATCGCGCTGCCAGTAACGCTCCACCCAACTGCGGGTGAACTGGGAGTTGGCACAGATCAGGTCATAGGTATCCAGGTCGGCCAGGGAAAGTGTAGCCGGTATACTACGGAGACGCTGTCCCCACCCGGAGAACCATTTCTCAAAGAGCAGCCGATAGAGTGGATAGTGTGAATATTGGTTTAGCCACAGCCCTATCCAGCGTTTGCAACGTGCCCAGGGCGATAACACCACCGGAATGGGGAAATAGGTGAGCAGCAGGCCCTTTGGGGCGCGGCATCGGATGAACGGCCGGTCTGAGGCATTGACGAAGAGGTCATAGTCCGCGGTGAACCGACTCAATTCTGGTTCGGGCAGATCGGGGATAAGGCGTACGGTGATGCGGCTTAAGTTCAGGCGCAGCTTATCCTCCAGGTCGGCCCTGTCCACCTGGCGATGGGTTAGAACCTCCACGCTGTGCTTCTGGCTGAGCACCTCTGCCAGGGCCAGAGCATGGCGTTCCCCGCCGGCGATAGCCGGCAACCAGCGGTTATAAAGGCCTACCTTCATCTCCAACCTCAGAGGTGCCATAATCGCATCTCTCTCCTGTTTACAGTACCCCTAGCCTCCCCAGTATCTCACGTAGCCGTGCCTCTATTCGTCCCGGTGAGAAGTCCCGCAGGCGTTCTTGTTGCTTTTGGATGATACGTTGGCGCAGGTCTTCATCGTTAAGGACGAGGTGCACTGTCTCCGCCACCAGTGGGTAGTCCATTTGGTGGTACAGTACCCCGGCTTCGCCCAGCGTCTCTGGCACGGCGGCGGCGGCCAGGGCCACGATAGGTACATCGAAAGCCATGCACTCCACCAAAGGCATGCAGAAGCCCTCATGACGGCTGGCAGAGAGGAAAAGATCAGCCAGAAGGTAGTAAGTCTTCAAATCGCCAAGGGAGACCTTGCCTGTAAAGATTACGTGTTCCTGTAGCCCCAGGGCTTCCACCAAAGCCGCAAGCCGCCGATCGTACTCGGGCAAGAAGCGAGAACCCACCAGAAAAAAACGCGAGCGGGGGTTGATGTGGCGATGGTAACAATGGAATATGCAGATCAAATCCTCATAGGCCTTATTGGGAGCCACCCGACCGACAAAGAGGAAGTTGCTAAAGCCATCGCTATAGCGCCGCAGGAGGTGATGGTTTTCTGAAGCCTGGGCCAGCGCTTCCAGGGGTACGAATGGTGGTCGGCTAACAGTGCGCTCCGCCGGGAACCCAAAGCGGACGAGTTCAGCCCGGTTAACATCCGAATCAGCAAGGACTAGCTCACAGCCCCGCAGGCTGGGCAAGATCAGGCGACCTGAGCGACAGGTCATTTCCAGATAAACGTCATATCCCCGGAAGTAGGCCGCCGGCGTGATGTTGTGGTAAACTAGTACCTTGCGGTTGGCCGAGCGGCAATACAAGGCCACATTGGTAGCGTAAGCGGCATAATGATAAAATAGCAGGTCATTGGGATTGCCCATGAAGGCGGCGTATTCTGCCTCATGCCGGGCCTGGCTCAGCAAGTCGGGCGATATTACCCCGGCGAATAGGCGTGTCTCCAGCTCCCAGGAGGCGAGCCGCCGGGCGATCTCCAGCATATCGTAGGTGATGGCATCACCAACAAGAAGAGAGGGGCCAAGCTGATGCACTATCACAGTTTCGCCCCCACACCCGTGTCTCCCCGGTGACTGGTCTCCTCCGTGGCGGCCAGGCGGGCTCGCAGGGCCATGACCTCAGCCTCGGCAACGCGCAGGCGCTCGGCTAGTTCCATCTGGTTTGCCGCCAGTGTAGCGATGGTTTGGGTAGCCAGGGCGTTGAAAACTACCTGTTGCTGGATAAGTGGGCGTACATACCACTGCGTGGACATCCAGTTCCAGGCATTGCGCACGAGGACAATAAGCCTACCAAAGACGGGCACACGGGAGACGAAAGGCAGTTCTTGAATAGGCCAACTCTTTGCCAATTCGGCCACAAGTTCTGACAGAGCCGTGGGATCGCCCATTGACTCATCCGGGGCAGCCTTTTCACCGAAGACGGCCCCCACTACACTAGCCAGGTCGTCGTTGTAAGCCCCCGCGGCTCGGCGGCAGGCCAGACCGGCGGCTACGGCCTGACGGAAGGCCGTGGCGTCCAGAGCTGAATCTCGTCTTTCCAGAGTATCCTCCAATTTGTCAAACCCACTTGGTTGCTGTCCCATCTGCTCATTCCCCTTTACGCCAGACCGGTCACGGCGCAATCCAGGTCGCCGTAGAGCAGGGCGTTCAACTGCTCCAGATTAGCGTTGATGGCCTCAACCAAAGGCTGGAGATCGGCCGGCCAAGCAGTAGTAGGCAATAAACTCAGCTTTTGCTCAGCCGGCGTTGCCGACAGAGTAGAGATCGTAACCCCGTGGAAGCCACTCGCTTCCAAGAGAAAGCGGACTGCTTCTGGGTGGAGAGGCTGCTGGTGAGTCAGATCTTTGTAGAAAGTGGCGTGGTAGATGGTCAGGCCAGCGCCATTGGGGGTAATGAAGATGGCCTTTGCTTCTGACCGCAGCCGCGAGTGAGCCAGTTCAGTGAACCGTACAAGTTGCGACTTGGGCAGGTGCTCAATCAGATGGGCGCAAAAGATGCCGCCCAGGGAGCGCTCTGGCAACCCTTGCAGATAGCTGAGGGCATCCCCTTGTACCGCATCCAGGCCGGCGCGCCGGCAGATAGCTACCATATCGCTATCCATGTCCACCCCCCGTGCCGTCACTCCTCGTTCCCATAACAGTTTCAGGAAGACTCCCCGACCACAGCCGATGTCCAAAACGTCGCCACTGCCGATAAAACCATCGGCAAAGGGGGTATAGAGGTTGCGCACAATCTCTGGGGCGCCACTAACCTTCTCGCCCAAAGCTTGGTAGCTAAAATCCGTCTCCTCTGGCTCGTTGCGGATCAGGAGTTGCCAGAGGCGGTCAAGGCGGCGCCAGACCTCTGCCGGAGCCTGATCCAACGTCGCCTGGAGCGCCTGCAGACGCTCTCGTACCATCACCGGATCGCTGTTGAACATCGCTTGGAGGCCGGCCACGGTCTGCGCAGTTTGCGCCTGCACCTGGAAGAGCGTCGTTTGCCGACCATCCAGGTTGGCGTGCAATGTCTCCAAGAAGCTCAATTGCTTCTCTAAGGCGGCGAACCGGGCGTCCAGCTCAACGACTTGTTCTTCGATGCGCTGCCATCGGCTACTCAAATCGCACAGATGAGCAATCAATTCATGCCAGGCCTGCAAGACCTGATAATTGAATATAACTTGGCGCTCCAGCATAGGATCCAGGTAAGGCTCTCGCAGATGGCTCGTGCTGTGGCGACGAACCCAGGCAATGAGCGGGCCAATGATCGGCTTGTCGGAGCGGACGACGTAGCCACGGATCATGATATCCGGGTTAGCTGTAGGGACAGGCCAGGAGGAAGACAAGGGGTGCTCCGCAGCCGGCGTAGGCCCTGATGGCTGGGTTGGCATCAGGGGAGACGGAGGTGTAGCAACCTGGGTGGCCAGTGTCTTAGCCTGTATGAGTCTGCGCCGGCGGTTAGGTGTGAGATGGGCGTAGGATAGCGCGTCCGCGCAGCTTTCTTGCAGCTCGCGCTGATAGCGTTCTAGGGTGAATTCTTGCACTCGTTCCAGACCTTTGCGTACCAGGTCGCTATGCAAGGCGGTGTCTTGCAGCACAGACAGGGCCTTTGCTGCCAGGTCAGCGGCATCGCCCGGCAGGCACAGCAACCCGGCCTGGCCCACCACCTCGGGAATGGCCCCGGCCCGAGCCGCGACGACCGGCACACCAGAAGACATCGCCTCCAGGAGCGGCAGGCCAAACCCTTCATGGAGGCTGGCGCTCAGGTAGACTTCGGCCAAACGATAATAATCTGGGAGACGGTCCACGCGCCCGGTAAAAATCACCGAGTCGCTGATGTCCAACTCTGCGGCCAGGGCGCGAGCTTTTTCTGTCTCGCCCCGGTAAGCTACGGCACTATGATTGTCTCCTACCAGCAATAAGATTGCCTCAGGTACCTGGGCGTGCACCCGGGCCAGAGTCTGCACTAAAAGGTCAATCCGTTTGTTCCCAGCCATACGCCCAACAAAAAGCAGAACTCGTCGCCCCTCCAGACCATAACGCGCCACCAAGTCTGGATCCTTCGTCCCTGGCCGAAAATCACCCTGGGTCACAGGCAGGTGAATGATTCGCACCCGATCAGCATCGTAGCCACACCGCTGCACCAATTCCCCTTTGGAGAATTCGCTACAAACGATGGCCAGGTCAGCGTAGTGAACCAGGGAAACGCCTTCTACACCCCGCACCAACAGGTCACGATCCTCTTCATAACCCCAAAGCTCTGGCGGCGTCACCCCGTAGTAGTAGAAGATCACTGCGCCTCGCTCGATCCCCTTGATGCTTTCCAGAAGGCCATACCGGATCGGATAATGGTAGATGAAGAGGTCGGAGTTGACAAAGTGAGACTGTCGCCCGCTGATGAGCTCACCCAGGGAGACCACCTGGCAAAGGCCAGCAGCGATGTCAGCCGAAACACCCTCAGGAGGATGCTCGATGTAAATCTTCACCTCATCACCACGGTCCCGAAAGAAACGAGCCATGTGGATAATGCAGGCGCCGATGGCATCCTTTTCGATCAGATTCAGGTTGAGCAAACTGACTCTCATAGTTTTCTCCTCTGGTTGCGACGCTGGCGCAAGATCCTTAGATAGGCGCCCTCTACGATATCGGCGATACGGGCTACGGTATAGCGGCTCCGCACTTTTTCGTAACCATTGCTTCCCAGGCGCCCACTCAACTCTGGGTCAGCCATAAGCCGCTCTACCTGCCGGATCAGGCCAACCGTATCGCCAGGTTCAACCAGTAGACCATCATGTTCCTCAGTAATAATGAAGGGAATCGCTCCGCTGCGTGCTCCAATGACTGGCTTGCCTATAGCCCAGGCCTCCAGGAAAACGATACCAAACGCCTCGGCGGCCGATGGGAGAAGAAGAACATCGCAGGCATTCAGGAGGACATTCTTCTCTTCATCGGAGACAAGGTCGGAACAGTGCAGGTTGGGGAGGCTGGTGTAGGGTGCGAAAAGTTGTTGAGAGTAGTCGGTCTCAGGACCGGCTACTACCAAGTGCAGTTGAGAGTAACGCTCCCGCAGACCCAAAAACGCCTGGAGCACTGCCTCCAGTCCCTTATAGGCCATCTTGCGGCCCAGGAAAAGGAGCACAAAGGCGTCTTCCGGCAGCCCCAGACGGCGGCGACATTCCTCCTGGGACCAAGCAGGGAACTCCTCCAGGGATAGGCCCACACCACCAACTACGATCTGCTCATCGGCAACGCCCTTGCTTATTAAGTAACACTTCTCCAGCTCACTGTCGGCTATGACCAGATCGGCTCTGCGCAGGACAGTATTGAAGCAGCCAAGATCAAACGTATCTGGTTGATCTACGTGCAGGTGCGGCGTGATGACCACAGGCAAACCCCGCCATTGAGCAGCCAGGAAGCCGTAGACCACATGGGCGTAAGGCAGGGCATTCAGATGGACCAGATCGTAATGATGACCGTGCCGAAGGATACTCAAAAACAGTCCTATCGAGATGGGGCCACTTCCAAAGAGGAAAAATGGTTCATAAAAGGAAGAGTGCGTACGCTGATAGTTGATCTTGCCGTAGTCTAACACCCGCCAGGTATACCCTCGTCGCTGCAGACTCCAGAAACGGTGTACCCCCACCCCCTCTAATCGCTCGAAAGGCAGTAGTTCGTTGCGCCAGGTCCAGAAGTCCCGCGAGCGGGTGGTGAACACATCCACCTGATGTCCACGTCGCACCAATTCTTCGGAGAGATCAACGAAGTATTTCTCCGAGCCACCGATAGCCGGGCGGTACTGATGGGTTACGTGCAGTAAGCGCATAGGTCTACCCCAGCACCTCATGGTAAATCTCCAACAGCCCATCCACGTGTCGCTCCAGATTAAAGTTCTCTTTTGCCCACCGGATACAGGCCTGTCGCATAGCCTGGCGCTCGCTGGCTGGGCGGGCAAAATGGAGAATTGCTTTCTCCGCCAGATCCACCGCATCACCGGGTATGAAGAGGTAGCCGGTATCGCCTTCTTGGATGAGCTCCGGGATACCCCCAATATTGGCACCCAGAACCGGTGTCCCGGCCAGAAAACTCTCGTAGATCACCATAGGCGAGTTGTCGTACCAGATGGACGGCACAATGGTCAGCCCGGCAGCAGCGTAGAGGGCCTTGAGTTCGTAGAACTGCAACTTACCCACGAGTCGTACTGAGGTCGGCACGAACCGGCGCAACTCATTCATACAGGTCTCATCGCCAGCCCCCGCGACCCAGAGGCGAAGGCGCTCCACATATCTTTCCAAGAGCGGCAGTGCCTTCGCCAAAACCTGTGTCCCTTTAACCTCTACGACTTGGCCGGCGAAGAGCATCACATTGGCTTCTCCGTCCTCGCTCAGCCACTTCGGTATTAAGGTTGGTGGCTCTCCATCGCTGAACCCTGGTCCTAGGCCATAGCGTAATACCCCAAAGCGCTCTCTGGAATAGCCAGCAGCTACATGCAATTCCACAAGACACTGGCTGGGCGAAATGAAACGTCGCACATCCCGCGTCAGCCAGGCATAAATCTGCCGACGGAAGGGGATATTACCCCAGAAGTCATAGCGGCGATAGCACTTGCTACAGGAAGGACGGGCCATCGCCGGGTCGCAGAGGATACCGTTCCCCCGAAAAAGCATGTTGTTTGGGCAGAGGAGCCAGTGATCGTGGAGGGTCAATACTACCGGCAAGCCCAGGCGTTGACAGGCGACAAAGGGGGCCAGAGAGGTGCCAGAGACGTTGTGCACGTGTACCAGGTCAGGTTTTACTGCCCGAAGTTCTTGCACGATGCGGCGGTAGATCAGCGGGTCGAAGACCGTGAGGACCTGCGACCCGGTGTGGTAGTAGCCCACCTGGCGCACCTTGACGCCCTTGAAGACGTACTCCTGATCGGTGTGCTGTGGCGAGCGGGCGTTAACGGACAGGACGGAGCACTCTACGCCTCGCTGCAACAGCCCATAACACGAGTTAAAAGCGGCAACCTCGGCACCGCCCACGTATTCCGGCGGAAAGAAATTAACAATGAAGAGCACTTTCATAGAATGTCAGACCTGCCTTGGCACTTCTCAAGGGGCCTATTGGTAATCTTATCCTCGACCAGTATGATCTGGTAAACCCGGAATGGTAGATTCCAGACTTCGATTTTTCTGGGAAAATGTTCTACCGAATGCTCTAACTGCGGCACGACAAGGGTTAACTGTGCTATCTCTGTCAAGCGATAGCGTTCCGAGGAGACTGCCCAGGGGACGGTAGAAACGAAGAACACGTTTCGCCCCTGTGCCAACCCAACTGCACTTATCGCCTCCAGTGCCGCCAGATCGTGCGCCGGCTGTCCACCTCTTGGCCAAAAGGCCAGGGTCTCCTGGCCATACAAAAATTGCAAGGGCAAAGACAGAAAGTTACCCACCCAAGAGCCATCAAGGACAATCAAGGAGTGCTCAGGAAAAAGATCGGCAACTCGCTGGGTCTGGGTCACTGCATCACCGAACTCACGGTGTCTGAGGAGAGGCATAGTAGTCTGCATCAAGCCAACAATGAGGAGAACGGCAATGCCAACCGACAGGCCCCTGACAACCAGACGGGCGGTCAGGCGCGGCCACCAAGCATGGTGGGGAGACGTCTTGGCACTCTGTGTTCCCTGTTCCCCTGACTTCTCCAGCAGACCGGGGAGCGGCAGTGACAAAAGATAGCCAGCAAACAGGGCAGCCGAAGGAATGATCACCGGGATGAAACGCCTGGCCGCCCAGATATGATCCGGTGAAATACCCGGCTGGTATAAAAACACCCCCCCGTACATTATCGCCACAAAAAGCGGCATTGCTGTCTGCCGATTGAGGTCTGTTGCCAGGCTGACACATAGGCCAACGAAAGCCAGCAGCAAACCCAGTGGCGTCAGATACCATCCCAATTTAATTAAATTCCGCTCACCAGTAAAATAGAGGTATACCGCCCCTATGACTAGCAGAGACACCAGCAACAAGGTAGAAGTCCTGTAGAGCCGTACCATTGCCAGGAGCCTCCGAATAGCCTTAACACTGCCAGGCAGCAGCACTGTGCTTAGTAAAACAGCCCCGGCAATCATGCCGCTGCCTACCATAATCAGCAATTTGGTACCATTAAGACTGATCAAAAACGCCATCATGCGCACATACGGGTAAGCAAACGCCAAAACGTGCCACGTTGCCCAGCAAACCACGGCGACAAAAGGGGCGATGAAATAGAGCAGAGCGGACCGACGCCAACCAGCCAGTGCGGTTGACCACAGCATCAATCCCAACGGCACGATAAGCAGAATGGCCTCTATGTGAGTTAAAAACAGCGCTCCGAAACATAAGGCAGAACCCGCGGCCAGCCAGCGATCTGAGCGACGTTGCCACATCACCCAAAAGAACACCCCTGTAAGGAACAAGAACTGGAACAGGATGTCCGAGTTCGCGTACCGCGAGAACCAAACTTGAGCAGGGCTGGCCACCAGTAGCATAGCTGCGCAGAAACCCGCCACTTCTCCCCATAAAGCTGTAGCCACAAGGTACAGAGCCCAAACTGACAGCCAGGCGAACACCGATGTAGCTAGGAAACAACCGTTAATCCCAAACAACGAATAAAAGATGGCTATCCAGACTGGGTAGAGATGAAGAAATTGTGGCACGACCAGGTGCTTGTCGGCAAGCCAATAGAAACCTGGGTATTTGAAGCGGATGTCAGTATTCTCCAGGCCGGAAGGTGTCCACAGAAGCGACGGCTGGCTGTCCTTTGGGAACTGCGCAAACAGGTCATCGCGGATATCAATAGTGCCTGTTCGCGCAATATTAATACCAGTGTTAACGTACACACCACCATCACGGCCACCCCACATGTTCTCAAAAGGGTGAGAGAACAAGAGCCCCGCAAGAACCAGAGGAAAAAACAGGAGGAGGGCCTGCCGAGGGCTAAGTCTGACATCAGATAGCTGGTTAAGATGATTCAAGGACGATTTCTTCAGGATCACCAGGAGCCCGCTGGCCATACTGAACACCAAAAGAACCAGTTTCCACAGAGCAAACTGCCCTAGCTCGGCCAGAGCCAGCCCGGCCAGGGAGGTGAAAACGATGCTCAATGACACCCAGGAAAAAAGGAGATGAAGAGCGTTATTCTCACTACACAACTTAGAACGTCGTGCAATTGTGGTCGCCACGTACCCTGGAAGTAGGAACAGGATCAGCACTGCAATTGTCTGAAAAATGATTGGCCACAGCATTTGCAAAGATTACCTCCTCTTAGCCTAGCTTTTGTGCAACCAAACGGCTTTTCGCTCTAACCGCTTGAAAAATGGCACTTTAACAAATCGCTCAGATGGTGTATGCTTATCGTGACCCAATCTGTATGCCGCCAAGGAGGTCACGGTGAGTGAGATAACTGTTGGGCAGCCTGTCGTTACACGCACT
>Ga0315268_10007569_pt1 | contig 11422 bp, 12 predicted proteins | sample C1_top_MG_FD_204535 | JGI IMG/M metagenome (GOLD analysis project Ga0315268, IMG submission 204535) | Sediment microbial communities from Yellowstone Lake, YNP, Wyoming, USA - C1_top | ecosystem: Environmental > Aquatic > Freshwater > Lake > Sediment | place: USA: Wyoming | collected 2017-08-01 | reverse complement strand
ACGCCTCTGCCTCTCTTGTGGTCTTGTTCTTGATCCTCTTCAGCCGGAAGATGTTGTCCCGTTCCATCTCGTCCAGCCGGAACCTGATGAACCGCTCTATCTCCTCCAGCTCCGGGAGGACCCTGAACTCTAGAGCATTCACTCTGCGTTTGGTCCTCTCGATCTCGTCCAGGAGCTTCTTCATCGTCGTCTCCAGCTCAGCCGCTTTGACGACCGTCTCCACGAGCTTCTCGTAGGCGTCCGCAGCCTCGTCGATTCTCGGGGATGTGCCTATGATACCGTACCCGCGCTCGTCAAGCGGCGCGACGATCCTTGAGGATTTGATATCTGGCACGACCACACCCATCAGGTTCCTGGCCCTGAGCTGTATCTCCGGGTGTATCGTTAGCGCATACGCAGCGGAGCGAACTGCAATCACGCCGTCAACGGCGTTGGCGATCGCAATCCTCTCCTGCGCCTCTTTGTAACGCTTGGCAATCTCGAACCTCAGATCCTTTGCCTGGTCGAGTATCTTGAAGAACTCGAGTATGAGGCCGTCCCTCTTGAGCTTGAGGATCTTGTGGCCGTTCTGGGTCAGCACAATCTTCTTGGTGACCTCGAGCAGCTCTGACCTCGTCGGTTGAATCTCCCTGACTGGCATGCGGCTATCACTTCTTCCTGAACTGAGGGTGGTACTTCTCTATGAACTTCTTATCGATCTTCGTCAATGAATCCACTGGCAGGCTGGCGAGCAGCTCCCAGCCAAGGTCGAGCGTCTGGTTGATTGCCCTATCCTCGTCCTTCGCCTGCCGGACGAACCTGTCCTCGAAGGCGGATGCGAAGTCGAGGAACTTCCTGTCCCTGTCGGAGAGAGCTTCCTTGCCGACGATGGCAACCAAGCCTCTGAGGTCCCTGCCCTCTGCGTAGGCAGCATACAGCTGATCTGAGACGGCCCTGTGATCCTCTCGAGTGTGTCCCGCGCCTATGCCCTGGCCCATCAACCTGGACAGAGACCGCTCAACGGCAATCGGGGGGAATATGCCTTGCCTGTGAAGGTCCCTGGACGCGACTATCTGTCCCTCAGTGATGTACCCCGTAAGATCGGGTATTGGGTGTGTGATGTCGTCGCCGGGCATCGATAGGATGGGAAATTGAGTGATGGAGCCCTTCTTGTTCTTGATCCTCCCCGCGCGCTCGTACATGCTCGCGAGGTCCGTGTACATGTATCCTGGATATCCCCGCCTTGCGGGGACTTCCTCCCTAGCAGCGCCGATCTGCCTCAGCGCCTCGCAGTAGTTCGTTATATCCGTCAGGATGACCAAGACGTGCATATCGAGGTCGAATGCCAAGTACTCAGCAGTCGTGAGCGCGAGCTTGGGCGTGAGAAGCCTCTCTATCGCAGGGTTGTCCGCGAGGTTCAGGAAGACGACCGCGCGCTTGAGCGCCCCGGTCCTCTCGAAGTCCTTCATGAAATACTGAGCCTCTTCGCTCGTAATCCCCATGGCTCCGAACACGACCGCGAACTCCTCCTTCTCGCCAAGGACCTTCGCCTGCCTGGCGATCTGGAGCGCTATGTCGTTGTGGGGCAGGCCAGAGCCGGAGAAGATTGGGAGCTTCTGTCCTCTCACGAGCGTGTTCATCCCGTCGATCGATGATATGCCCGTCTGGATGAACTCCCGCGGGTTGTCCCTGGCGTACGGGTTGATCGCCGCTCCGATGATCTCCAGCCGCTTCTCGGGGATTATGGGTGGGCCCTTGTCGAGAGGATCCCCCGAGCCCGACAGAATCCTTCCCAGCATGTCCTTCGAGACTGGCATTTTCATAGTCTCGCCGAGGAATCTGACACCTGATGCGCGGTCTATCCCGCCGGTTCCTTCGAATACCTGGATGACGACTATGTCCGTGGACGTGTCAAGGACCTGCCCTCTCTTCATGGACCCATCCGGGAGGGATATCATGACGAGCTCTCCGAAGCCGATGGGTTCCGTCTTCTCAACGAAGACCAAGGGCCCCGCGATCTGGTTGATTGTGTGATATTCCTTCACCATCTCCTTCACACTCCCAGCTCGGAGAACTGCTTGTCCATCGATGCGGCCACCGTCGTGATGTCTTTGTCCATCGACTCCTCGAACTTCAGCTTGCCCAAATCCGCTCTGCATCGCAGGGATGCTATCCTTTCGAGGGGCACCTCAAGAGCGAGCGCCTTCTTCGCGAGCTCCGAGAATTTCCTTATGGCGCTCATGTACTCGAACTGCCTCTTGAGAGGGCTGTATGTGTCCACCGGGTGGTAGGCGCTCTGCTGGAGGAAGAACTCCCTGATCATCTTCGCGACTTCCAATGTCAGCCTCTGCTCCTCGGGGAGCGCATCAGAACCGACCAGCTGGACTATCTCCTGCAGCTCAGCCTCCTTCTGCAATGTGCCCATCGCCCAGAGCCTGACCGCATTCCAGTTCTCCGAGATGTTCTTCCTGTACCACTCCTCGAGCATCGGGCTGTATAGGCTATAGGATGTGAGCCAGTTTACCGCTGGGAAGTGTCTCCGCTCCCTGAGCTTCGAATCGAGCGCCCAGAAGACCTTGACGATTCTGAGAGTGTTCTGCGTGACCGGCTCGCTGAAGTCTCCTCCGGACGGGGACACCGCCCCGATTACGGAGATGGAGCCTATCGGGCCCGCGAGCGTCTTCACCCTCCCGCACCTCTCGTAGAACTCCGAGAGTCTCGACGCGAGGTATGCTGGATACCCCTCCTCACCTGGCATCTCCTCGAGCCTGGATGAGATCTCTCTCATCGCTTCAGCCCAGCGGGAAGTCGAATCTGCCATGAGAGAAACATCGTATCCCATGTCTCTGTAGTACTCAGCGATCGTGATGCCTGTGTACACCGAGGCCTCACGCGCGGCGACGGGCATGTTAGATGTGTTCGCGATTAGCACTGTCCTCCCCATGAGCGGCTTACCAGTCTGTGGGTCTTCGAGCTCTGGGAATGAGGTGAGAACTTCCGTCATCTCGTTCCCGCGCTCTCCGCACCCGACGTAGACGACGATCTGCGCGTCACTCCACTTCGAGAGCTGTTGGGATGTGACGGTCTTGCCTGTGCCGAAGCCACCGGGAATTGCAGCCGTGCCTCCTTTCGCCAAGGGGAAGAGCGTGTCAAGCACTCTCTGGCCAGTCACCAGTGGAACGTCAGGAAGGAGCTTGTCGACATAGGGCCTAGCCCTCCTCACAGGCCAGGTATGCATCATCCTGATCTTGTGGCCCGTGTCGAGCTCGCCGATTGCCTCATCGACAGCAAAATCCCCCTCGGAGATGCTCTTGACCTTCCCTCCGACCTCCGGCGGAAGCATCACTCTGTGGACAATGTTGCCCTCTGGAACCTCGCCTATGATGGCTCCGCCCTTGAGGTCATCTCCCTTCCTTACGGAAGGCCTGAACTTCCACTTCTTGGACCTCTCTAGGCCTGGAGCGGTGACGCCTCGCGAGACGAAATTGCCTTGTTTCTCCTTCAGGATAGGCAAAGGCCTCTGCACGCCATCGTATATGCTGGACAGCAGGCCTGGGCCGAGCTCCGCCTTAAGCGGCGCGCCAGTATCGGCCACTTCCTCGCCGGGCCTCAGCCCAGAGGTGTCCTCATAGACCTGGATGACCGTCTTGCTCCCGATGAGTTTGATGACCTCACCCATGAGCTTGAGCTCTCCGACGAGAACGACATCGTACATCCTCGGCGAGATACCCTCAGCTGTGACCACAGGTCCTGCCACCCTGCTGATCTTGCCCTTCTTTTCTTCCGCCACTTCAACACGCTCCGATCACTTTGACTTGTAAAGGTCGATACCAATCGCTCTTCTTACCTTATCTCTCATGTCCCCTTCTTCCTCGCCCACGGGTATGACCACTGGGTCGACGCTGCTGAGCATCTTGATCCTGAGCTGCGCGGGCAGCTGCTCGAGCACCTTTGTGTGAACGGCCAGGATGCCCACATCCGGCTCGTCCATCGCATTGACTATGGTCTCGAGAAGCTTGTCCTGAGGCACTCCGTAGACTTTCTTAATGCCTGCGAGCCTGAAGCCCACAACGAACTCCTCGGAACCTACGACCGCGATTTCCATCTCAGACCACCAGCAGCTCCTCGATGACCCTGTTCGGGAGGGCGCTCTGTTTGCCCCTCGCAATGATTCTGATGTTGTCCACTTCCACCTTCTTTCTGATCATGTAGTTCACGATGGGCAGGACCGAGAGAGGGTAGAAGTGGGCGAACTTCTCGCTCGTTCCTATCAGGGCCTTGTCGATGGCTATAGTCAGGCTAGAGAGTTGTTTGTCGGCTTTGAACTTCTCGAGAGCGGCCTTGATGTCCTCGTACATCGAGGACCTCTCCAGCTCCTCCAGGAGCTGGACCATTCCCTCGGACTGGGCGATAACTCTCAGCTTGTCGATGCTGAACTCCATTCCCCCGGGTATGAGGTATTTCTGGATGCGCTCCTCTGGTATCCGCTCGGCCTTGAGCTTCAGAAGGACCTTGAGGTTGGAGACGTCAATCTCCCTCCTAACGAAATCCCTCAGAAGCCTCTCCGCCGTGCCAGTCGGCTTGACGACGTCGAGAAGGTCGTAGTACATCACCTTGTCAAGGTGGTCCTCCAGCGGGGCAAGCCTCCCCGTGTCCACGACCTCCCGAAGAAGTTCTGGCGTGATGCCCAAGGAGGGTTGTCGTTCCAGCACCTCCATGATCTCCTGAATAGAGGTCATCGCAACTAGGGACCTCAGGTACTCATCGGAAAACGCGCCTGCCGGGACCAAGGTTTCCAGGATTTCGTCGTCCCTCGCCTTCGATGTCTTCCCTCTAAGTATCGTCTTCACGTTGAACGTGTCCCAGCGACGCAGATAGTTGGCCACCATCTCTCGCAGGTGGCCAGTCGTGAAACCCAAGACGGCGGAGTAAGTCGCAGCCAGGTTTCCGGTGACCGCGACCTCGATCAGGTCCGCTCCGGAATGACCCGTTGCATACTTCGTCATCTCCTCGCGGTACTGCGTTTCCCCGAGGAACCTGCCTATCTCATGCACGTCCATCACGACCATCCTGGAGTAGGTCTCGCGGGAGAGGAGGAAGCTCTTCTTTGCCTTCACGCGAGTGCATGCGTACGCATAATTCCCAGAGTTGCCAAACAGCGCCATCTTCTAGCTCACCCGAACAACCTCTTGTAGACCTCGTACATGTTCTTGTTCCAGATATCCTCGAGCACGCTCTCGAACCTGTAGTCCAAACGAACGCTCCGGTCCTTGCTCTCGAAGACAAGCCCGCCTCTGGAGTTGATGTTTCCTCCATCGAGCATGCCTGATAGGAGCTTGATGTTCGGCTTGTCCCGAGCGCTCGAATAGACGTAACAGTCGCCCAGCTCCTTCTTGGCCTTGGCGACAAGAGTGGCGTACAGCTTCTTGCGCTTGTCCGAAGGATACCTCTCCAGCTCCGCCAAGACCTCCTGTTTCAGGCACTCCATGACCTGCCTCTGAGTCGAGAGGAGCATCTTCTTGGATTCCAGCTCCGCGCTGGAGAGCTCCTGCTGGTCCATCTGGGCGAGGGAGGCAACCGCTCTCTGCTCGGCGGACCTGCGCCTCTCCTCAATCCTCTTGTCCGCGAGGAGCATCTGCTCATCCCGCTCCTTCTCCCCAAGCCGGACCGCATCTTTCTTCTTCTCCTCGCCCTTCCTGAGGATCTCCTCGACGACCTTGTTCAAGCTCATAGCCTCTTAGCTCCTCGACTGCTGCGTCTCTCTGCGGGCTCGCTCTAATCTGTTTTTTCGTCTACGACTTGAGCCACAGCAGGATCGCAATCACGAACCCGAGTATGACGATGGTCTCTGGAAGGACCAGCATGATCAGGCCCTTACCCATCATCTTAGGGTTCTCCGCAGTTGCGCCCACTGCCGCCGCTCCAATCTGTCCCTGTGCCAAGCCGGTGCCCAGGCCCGCGACGCCTACCGCGATGCCCGCACCGATCAGCATCAGTCCTGTTCCGACATCCATTCTCTATACCTCCTGTTTCGCGATGGTCGAATACTTTCTATCGTACTTCAGCGGGGAGAAGTCCGTACCTCCCCCCTCGAAGAACTTTAGGAAGAACTCGACATAATTCAACCTGATCGCCTGGATCCCCGCGGACAAGGCCCCGAGGAAGAACACGAAGAAGAGCTGACACACGACCAGTGTGACAGCTCCAAGGACTGCAATCACTATGTTCCCACTCTCGAACATCAACGGGAAGAGCATCGTATTGAAGGCGAATGCCATCGCGCCTTTCCCCACCGCCAGTGCAGCGATTCTCGTGTATGAGATCAGGTTGGTGAAAAGGCCGATGATCTCCGAAAGCGCCATCAGACCCTCTAGAATTGGCAGCATCGCAATTCCCACCACCATGAAAGCGACCGCCGGGATAGACACCCTGATTCCCGCGAGGTCCGTCATCATATCAGGCAATGGTGCCAGGATGGTTGAGTTCATGAAATCGCTCGTAGCTGTCGCAGAGCCCGCGAAAACCATCGTCTCGGCGAACAGCCCAAACAGGACCAGCAGCCACGCGATCTTCGCAAATGCGTGCTTCCTGCTACGACTGTAATGATTCACAAACCCGAACGCAAAGCCAAGCGTGAGATGGAGCCACCCAAGGACGATAGAGAGGGCGAGCATCTCCTTGATATCGTGCATCTTCTCGAGCACGGGATGAAGCGGGAAGCTGCCAATGACCTCCCATGAACGCTCCCCCGGGCTGCCCTCGGGTGGGTGGAATGGCACACCAAAAGCCTCTCCGAAGATGAGCATGCCGAACAAGCTGGCTATGATGCCGCCCGCGACGATTATGGCGCCGAGCTGGTACAGCTCAGGGTAGCCCTTGAGCTTCATGCGCATCAACACGCCCAGCGCGACCAATCCCAGCCCGAACCCCAGATCGCCTATCATGAACCCGAAGAACAGCGGGAAGGTGACGAACATGACGAGGGTCGGGTCTATCTCGTCGTACTTCGGAGTGGAAACAAGGTTCATAAAGAACTCGAAGGGTCTGACGGGCTTGGGATTCTTGAGCTTCACAGGTGGCTCTTCGTGCACCTCTCTCGGCACCGTCTCGACGAATGCCAGGCCGCAACAGAGGGAGTTGAGGGCCGTCTGGAGATCGACTACATTCGGAGCTGGGATCCAGCCATCGATCACGAAAGAGTTTGCGGAGGTTGCGATTCTGAGCGGCGTCTCCGCCTTCAGCACCTCGATGGCAAGGTGCTCCTCGGAGGATATGATGAAGTCCGCGAACTGCTTCCTGATCTTCGCGATGTCGGCCTCGATCCGCCTGAGGTCTTTCTCCAGGTCCCCGATATCGGCGATGTTCCTCTCGATGATATCCGCAGGATTTCCTTTGAGCTTCGGCAGCTTCGTTTCCTGGAAGCCGTGCTCCGAGAGGACCTTCAAAGCCTCCGAGCGTTCATCGTTGACGACGAACAGTGCAATCGCGAGTTCGTTCTTCCTCTGGCTCTTGAACAGCTCGTACTGCTTGAGCCTCGACGCGAGACTCGATTCCGGATCGGTCTGGCAAATGCCCGCGAAAACCGTGACAGAATCATACCCCTCGTACGCTTCGACCGGAATGCCGAACGTCCTCAAGGGCTCAAGGGCCCTGTTCTCCGATTCCTTCTCCCGGATGAGCGCCTGGATCTTCTGCCTTGCCTCTGATTTGCTAGACGTGTTCACATCAAGCGTGACCAATCCTTGCTCGACTTTGTGCTTGATTTCCCTTACGTGCATCTTGGTCTCTGGCTTATGCTCATCTATCTCCAGGGACCTGATCATAGATCTTAGCTTGAGGAGTTTCTGGGACGCGTCTGACGCCGATTTCAGCGGCTGGCCGATCTTGAACTCCTCGTCTTGCTCAGTGAAGTCAATGAGATGAAGTACTCCAAGCTCGTAGAGACACTCGATTGTGACATCGAGGCTTTCGATTGACCCGACGATGATGGCCCGGGTCATCTCCTCCGGTCTAAGCATCAGCTGCCCTCTCAAACTCCGTGAGAACGAACTCCTTGACCTTTGCGGAGTTGCGCTTCGCACTGGCTGCAAGGGCCTCGGCCTTCTTCGCGCCCTCTTCGAGGAGCGCCTTCCTCCTGACCTCTACTCTCGCCTGGGCCTCCGCGGTCCTGGCCTCCAGCTGCTTCTTGAGCAAAGAGTCTGCAGCCTCGATCTTCTCCAAGGCTCTCCGCTTGCCCTCAGCCTGGAGCTGCTTGCGCTTCTCCTCGGCGTCCTTGACCATTGTGCGGACCTGCTCCTCCGCGGCCTTGATCTGTTGAAGGATCTCGGCTTTCCCCATCAGGACACGTCCATTTTGCTGATACTGGTTTCGATATAAATAGCCTCCGAGATTATGCGGATTCGATGGCGAAAGCGATGCGTTCGACACTTAGCGAAGAAACCAGGGGTCCTTTCGAAACTCGATTGGTCCCGGCCGATTAGCGACTCATCGCTTGAGCTTCTCAGCGAAAAGCTTCTTGTCGAGGCGCGTAAGCTTCATCCCCGCTTGTTTCAGAAGCTCGACTCCAGCGAGATCGGAGTAGTCGTCAATGTACACTACCCGCGCGACCTGGGCGTTGAGGATCATTCGCGCGCATATAGGGCATGGGACAATCGTTGAGTACATGGTCGAGCTGCGAGCGTTCGTGCCGGCCTGGATAAGTGCGTTCTGCTCAGCGTGGACAGCAGTGCAAGTCTCGAGCCGGGTCCCCGAGGGAATGCCGAGCTTGTCTCTTATGCAGCCGATCTCCTCGCAGTGTGGTAACCCCCTGGGATTGCCATTATAGCCCGTGCTCTTGATCTCCCCGACATCGCTCACGACTATCGCGCCAATCTGCCTGCGAGTGCAGGTGCTCCTGCGAGCTACCTCGATCGCGATGTTCATGAAATATTCGTCCTTGGAGATCCTCTCGTTCTTGTGCTGTGCCACTCGCACCCTCAGCGGCCACAAACCCCTATGGACATTTCTAACTTTCTGTGGTTGGCGGGCTAGTTCCAAATCGGGAACGAGTACTTATCGCTCCACGCCTCTCTTCGACCGAGACAGGGCGAATCGTCATGACCAATTGGGCAAAGTACGCTGCGATAACAGTTGCGGTAGTGGCAGTCGCACTGCTGATCTACGCGATACTGGCACTCCCGCAGCCCTCGGGCACGAGCGACCATATGGGCATGTTGGGCAACCACACAATCTCGACAGGAGGCATGGTCATAGTCATTGTCGCGACGATCTTGCTTGTGGTTGCGATCATGTTCATATTCGTTAGGGAGACCTATGAGCCGCTTCCGCCGACGACGATACCCATTCCTCCGCAAGTCGCCCCTCAACACGCAAAGCCCGATGCGACACCTCATCCCGAAGATAGTCATGATGTCGTCGAAACCCTCAGAACAGAGGATATTGCGCGAGAGGAATACCTCGTTCTCAGGCTCCTGACCGGGGATGAGAGGACGATGTTCAAAGCGATCATGGACTCCGGAGGGGACGCCCTGCAGAAGGACCTCATCGTGCGGACCAAGATGTCCAACGCCAAGGTCTCTAGGCTACTCGACAGACTGGAATCGAAGGGCGTCGTCTCGAAGGAGAGGCACGGTTCGACGAACCGGGTGAAGATCAAGTTAGAATCCACGCCGTAGAGCGCTTTTCACTCACTTTTCAGACAAGTGAAAAGACTCCGGCGGCTTTTCAGCATACATCCAAGTACCATTTCACCCAAAGATCTTCCTGGACATTGCGGAGAGGGCTGTTCCCCGCTCCGAACCTAAACGGAGGTGAACCGAAGATGAAAACAACCGCGCTTATCGCGATCATAGGAGTCGTGGCCGTGCTGGGCCTTGCCGGAGCAGTATTGGCGGCAGGTCCTCTGACTGATTCGACTGGAGGATCAGGTCCCACCGGTGGCATGGGCTCTGGCCACATGGGAGGCATGGGGATGATGTACGGACAGCAGTACGATGGAGGCAACGGGAATTGCCCCATGAACAATGACTGGAATTACTCCTGGAACGGCAGCGCTCAAGACGGTTATTGCCCATGCATGGGCTAGTCGCTCCGCTAAAATCCATTAAACCCCATCTCTTTTTGTCATCCTAGCGAGATGATTAGTGCTTGTACTGTCCGTGCTTCACGGCCGCATCGCAGATAGCCTTCACATTCTCGGGCTTGGAATCCCAAGGAGCCTCGCATTCTGTAGACAGGACGTACCCTCCGCCGGACGCGCAGTCCTCAATTAGCTTGATGCAATACTTCTCGACCCCCTGAGGCGTGCCGTAGACCAGGAGGGTGGACGGGACGTTCCCAAAGAGGCAGACCTTGTCGCCGAGGATCTCCTTCGCCTTCTTCATGTCCGTCTTCTCCAGGTCCAGTAGTATCTTCCCTTTGGGAAGACCGTCAGCCATGTGGCTCATGGTGTTCAGGTCAGGGGTGAGGTCATTGTCCCAGTGGCAGTGAACCTTGAATCCGCGCTTCACGAATATGTCTATCATCTTCTTGGCTATCGGCCAGAAGATCTTGTCGAAGATCCTCGGGGACATGCCGGGCGGGCCACCGTTTATGAAGAAGATGATCTCTGCCCCGGGAACCTCTCCGGCTCCCATGACCATGGCGTCTCTCATGGCCAATGTTGTCTCGTACTCGACGAGCCATTCGCAGATCTCAATGACTTTGTCTGGCCGCTCGAAGATGTCTCTCGTGAGGTTCGAGATGCCTCGGTAGTACTGGAGCATGTCCAACGGATGACACGCTCTGCCGCCCATCAGCAAGGGTATTTGCTGCTCCTCAACGAACTTCCGCCAAGCAGCAGAGTAGATCTTCGGGTACTCGTACTCGTAGTGAAGGAAGTCGTCAATGCTCCTCGAGAAGAGCTGTTTGCTGAGCTTCTTGTTGTAAAGGATTGTCGAGAAGCCACGCTTCATCGCGTCGTCGTAATCCTCCAGGATCGGCTTCTCATAGAGGCTCGGGAGGTTGCCCTTGGGCGGGAAATCGTCCCAGATGCGCCAGTCGAGCGTGGCCTGGTCCCATCCGGCTCGACCAAACATGCTAAGGTGGTTCAGAGTCGTTATATTGGGGTCAACATTGTCCCCCCCGCCGAGTATCTCTCTCGCCTTGATTGTGGCCCTGACTAGCTTGTCTGGCTCCAGAAACATCTCTCTGATTGTTATCCCGCCTATCCACGGGAAGATGTAGCAGTTGATCGGGGCAACTGGAACCCGGTCTGCCTCTTTCAGGTTCCAGGCAATCTCCAGTCTCTCATAGGCCGTCATTGCATCTTCCATGTTCATCAGCCTCCTACTTCGCCTCCGCAATCCATCTCTCTATCACGCGGATGCCCTCGTTCGCGTTGATTGTGGCGAAATCGACCCCGAACTCCTTCGTGTCGACCTCCCCAACACCGCCTCCTCCGATG
>Ga0315268_10007568_pt1 | contig 11422 bp, 11 predicted proteins | sample C1_top_MG_FD_204535 | JGI IMG/M metagenome (GOLD analysis project Ga0315268, IMG submission 204535) | Sediment microbial communities from Yellowstone Lake, YNP, Wyoming, USA - C1_top | ecosystem: Environmental > Aquatic > Freshwater > Lake > Sediment | place: USA: Wyoming | collected 2017-08-01 | reverse complement strand
TTCTCCCGGCGGGCGTTTCACCGGGGGAAGATGGACCTGACCCAGGCGGAGGGCCTTTGCGACCTCATCGCCGCCCGGACGGAGGAGGCGGCGCGCTCGGCGCTGCGGCAGATGCGGGGCGGCATCCGGGAGGAGATCGTCCCGCTGCGGGAGCGGCTCCTCTCCCTCCTCACGCTCCAGGAGGCGGCAATCGATTTCGCAGAAGAGGATGATGTCCCAGCGATCACGAGCATGCAACTGCTGGAACGGGTATCGGAAATAATGGAAAGGTTGGAGGGGCTCCTGCGGTCGTACGAGGCGGGGCACCGGTTTCGGGACGGCGCGACGGTCGTGATCGCCGGTGTCGCGAATGTCGGGAAATCGCGGTTGCTCAACCGCGTGGCGGGGGAGGAGCGAGCGATCGTGACGGAGACCCCGGGAACCACGCGGGATTATCTTCACGTCGACATTCCCGTCGGCGGGGTCCCGGTGACCTTGATCGACACGGCGGGGCTTCGGGAGACCGCGGACCCGGTGGAGCGGGAAGGGGTGCGGCGCAGCCGGGAGATCGTCGCGTCGGCGGATCTCGTCCTCTTCGTTCTGGACGGGAGCCGGGCGGCGTCGACGGGGGACCGTTCGGCGTACGAAGAAGTCGCTTCGCTTCCGCATCTTGTCCTCTTGAACAAGTCGGATCTGGCGGCGGCGGAGGAGGGGAGCGAATTCGCCGGGGCGGGGAAGAGGGGAGCCTTCCGCCTCTCCGCGAAAACGGGGGAGGGAATCGGGGCCCTTGTGGCGGCCGTCGCCCGGGAGGTGGCGCCGGCGGAGGGTGCGATCCGGGCACAGGCACCGCTGACCCGCGCGCGGCAACGGCTGGCGGTCGAGCGGGCGCAGTCGGCCTTGTCCCGCGCTGCGGTGGCCGCGGAGGAGGGACTCCCGCTTGAGTTCCCGGCGGCGGACGTCCGGGAAGCGGCCGGGGCCCTCGCGGAGCTGCTGGGGGAGGTCGCCCCGGAGGAGGTCCTCGACGCGATCTTTGGTTCATTTTGTATAGGCAAGTAATTGATAATTAAAGCAATTCATGGAATGTTCCACGTGGAACATTGAGCGGGGGCGCAATGAGCGGGTCTCCGTACGAATACCCGAAGGAGTACGACGTCATCGTCGTCGGGGGTGGGCACGCCGGCTGCGAGGCGGCGCTGGCGGCGGCGCGGATGGGGTGCTCTACCCTCCTGTTGACGATCAACGCGGACGCGATCGGCCTCATGTCGTGCAACCCGGCGATCGGGGGGTTGGCGAAAGGGCACCTGGTGCGGGAGATCGACGCGCTGGGCGGGGAGATGGGGCGGAACATCGACGCCACCGGGATCCAGTTCCGCCAGCTGAACACGAGCAAGGGACCGGCGGTGCGCTCCTCGCGTGCCCAGGCGGACAAGCAGCTCTACCGTCTCCGGATGAAGAAGGCGCTGGAGGTCACGTACGGGCTGGACGTCAAGCAGGCGATCGTCGACGCGGTCGTGGTGGCCGGGGACGAGGCGGCGGGAGTGGACACGAATCTTGACGTCCGGTACCGAGGGAAGACCGTTGTCCTTTGTCCCGGAACCTTCATGAAGGGATTGGTCCACGTGGGGCTGGTGAGTTATCCGGCCGGAAGGGCGGGGGATTTTCCGTCGATGCGCCTCTCGGATTCGTTGCGTCGGCTAGGGTTCTCCGTCGGGCGCCTGAAAACCGGCACGACCCCTCGGCTCGACGCCAAGACGATCGACTTCTCGAAGACCGTCCGCCAGGAGGGGGACGACCGGCCCGTCCCCTTTTCGTTCGACACGGCGGCGATCCGTCGGCCGCAGCTTCCGTGCTTCATGACGTACACGAACGCCGCGACCCACGAGGCGATCCGGTCCGGCCTTTCCCGGTCCCCCCTGTATTCCGGAATCATCAAGGGGATCGGCCCCCGATATTGCCCCTCCATCGAGGACAAGGTCGTCCGGTTCTCCGGAAAGGACCGGCACCAGGTCTTCCTCGAGCCGGAGGGTCTGAAAACCGCGGAGTATTACCCCAACGGAGTCGCCACGAGCTTGCCGTACGACATCCAGCGGAAGATGCTGCGCACCATCCCGGGACTGGAATCCGTGGAGATCGTCCGCCCCGGGTATGCCATCGAGTACGATTTCGTCGATCCGGTGCAGCTGCGCCCTTCCCTCGAAACGAAACCGGTGAAAAACCTCTTTCATGCCGGGCAGATCAACGGCACGAGCGGGTATGAAGAGGCGGGTGCGCAAGGGATCGTGGCGGGGATCAACGCGGCACTGCGGGTGAAAGGGGAGCCGCCGATCGTCCTGTCGCGGGCCGACGCCTACATCGGGGTCCTGATCGACGACCTGACGACGAAGGGGGCACGGGAGCCGTACCGGATGTTCACCTCCCGGGCGGAGTATCGGCTGCTCTTGCGGGAGGACAACGCGGACCTGCGCCTGTCCGAAACGGGGCGGCGGGTCGGCCTGCTCCCGGAAGAACGGTATCGCCGCTTCCTCGCGAAGCGGGAGGGGATCGAGGCGTTTCGGAAGCGGCTCGAGGAAACCCGCGTGGGGGCCGGCCACCCGCTGTGCGCCGCGGTGGAGAAGGCGGGGGATGCGCCCCTGCGCCCCGGCATCACCTTCGCGGAGGCGCTGCGCCGGCCCGGGGTGACGGGCGCGATGCTCCTTGCCTGCGACCCCGAACTGAGGGTCGCGACCCGGGAGGCGGTGGAGCAGGCGGAGTTGGCCATCAAGTACGAAGGGTATATCCGGCGGCAGGAAGAGGAAGCGAAGAAACTGAAGAAATACGAAGAGATGCATTTCCCGCCTGCGTTCCCGTTCGCAACCGTTCCCGGCCTGTCCGCCGAGGTCCGGGACAAGCTCGTCCGGGTCCGGCCCGACTCCATCGGCCAGGCGCAGCGGATCCCCGGGGTGACCCCGGCGGCCGTCGCCCTCCTGCTGGTCGTGCTCCGGCGAGGGCCTAAATGCTCCGTTTCATAAATACGGCAACGGTTCGGGAAGACGGCACGGAAGGTGCGCACAACAGGAGGGTCGGCGGAGTCGCCGCAGGAGGGGGGCGCCCCAGTACGAGCTTCGCGCTGCCGGGGTACCCCCGCTGCAGGAGAACGGGGGGCAAAGTGAGGCCGGTGCGCAGCCGTGCAGGTTCACCGCACGGCGAGCCACGAACGGAGTCCCCCTCCGAGGCGGCGCCCCACCACGAGCTTCGCGCCGGTGGGGTACCCCCACAGTAGGAGGAACGGGGGGCACAGCCGAAGGGGGAGTCCCGGAGGCGCCCCAGTACGAGCTTCGCGCTGCTGGGGTACCCCCGCAGTAGGAAGAACGGGGGGCACAGCGTCTTTCGGGATCGGTTGGGATTCGTTACCGGATTTATGATAGGGAGCAGTTATACGCCGGGCCTCCCTCGGCCAGCGGGGGATTTAAGGAATGAGATCCGTAACTCTTTTCCGGACAACAGGTTTTATAGGATGTTCCACGTGGAACATTCCGGGGGGGCGGCCTTGGTGAGGAGCGGGGGAGGGGAGGGAGTTTCGCCCGACCTGTTGCGGGAGGTCCTCGCCGAGGCGGGAATTCCGGCCTTCCCCGGAGCGGCGGACCTACTTGCAGCCCACGCGAACGAGATGCTCCGATGGAACCGGTCGATCCGCCTGACCGCCATCACCGACCCGGTGGAAGTGGCGGTGAAACATGTGGCGGACTCCCTCCTGCTCCTGCGGTTCGCGCCGTTCCCCGGTCGCATTCTCGATTTCGGTTCCGGTGCCGGGTATCCTGGCATTCCCCTTGCCCTGTATCTCCCGGGGACCCGCGTAACCGTTCTGGAGGCCTCCGTTAAAAAGTGCGCATTCCTCTCCCGGGCCCGGGGGATGCTGCGGCTTTCGAACGTCGTCGTCGTCCAGGCGAGGGCGGAGGAACGGAAGAGGATCTCCCTTCCGTTACACGATCACATCGTCACCCGCGCGACGGCATCGGCGGGCGAGGTGATCCCGCTCCTGTCGCCGTACCTCGCCGACGGGGGACGATTCCTGTTCATGATGGGGCCGGGGGCGCGGGAGGGCGCTCCGGGAGACCTCCCGGGCACGGTGACTCGCCGGGAACGGTTCCACCTCCCCCGCGGGATGGGGGAGCGGGAAATCATCGAGATCGAACCCGTGGGAAAGGAGTGAGGAAATGTACGAGCGCCACCATGAGCCGCTGATTTCACGGGAAGTGTACCTTCGCCGGATCGCCCGGAGTGGGGAATTGGCCTCCGCCGCGGTTCTCGCCGCCCTGTTTCTGGGGGTGTCCGGGTACCATTGGATCGAGGGGCTCCCGTGGGTGGACTCGATCCTCAACGCCGCGATGATCCTCGGGGGGATGGGGCCGGTCGCGGAGCTGCACACGACGGCGGGAAAGTTGTTCGCCGCCGCCTACGCGCTCTTCAGCGGGCTGATGTTCATCGTGGTGGCCGGACTCCTCTTCGCCCCCGTCATCCACCGGTTCCTCCACAAGTTTCATCTGGAAGCCGGCCGCAAGGGCAGGGACGACTGACCGCGCAAGGGATATCCCCCTTTCGCCCCCCGCCTCCCCGTGGTACAAGATAGCGTTGTGTTCGCCGGGAAAAGGAGGGCCCGTATTGGCCCGTATCCTCACCGTTGCCAACCAGAAGGGAGGCGTCGGGAAGACCACCACCGCGGTCAACCTGGCGGCCTCCCTCTCCGTGATGGAGAAGAAGACGCTGCTGGTCGATCTCGACCCGCAGGCCAACGCCTCCTCCGGCGTTGGAGGGACTCCTGGGGGGGACGAGGACCGCAACATCTACCGCGTCCTCATGGGGGAGATCTCCGTGGCGGAGGCGATCCGGGCGACCGGTCTTCCCTTCCTCTACTTATTGCCCGCTTCCGCCGACCTGATCGGGGCCGAGATCGAACTGGTGCCGATGGAACGCAGGGAGCGGCGCCTGGCCGAGGCGCTGGCTCCTATTGCGGAAGAGTACGAGGTTATCGTGATCGATTGCCCCCCCTCCCTGGGCCTGCTGACGGTGAATGCCCTCTGTGCCGCCGATGCAGTACTGATTCCTCTTCAGTGTGAATACTATGCCCTGGAAGGGCTTTCCAGCCTGTTCCGCACCATCGACCGCATCCGGGAGGAGATGAACCCCGGGCTTCGGATCGAGGGAGTGGCGCTCACCATGTTCGACGCGCGGAACAACCTGGCCCACCAGGTTGCGGACGAGGCCCGTGAAATACTAAAAGACCAAGTATTTCAAACAGTTATACCGAGAAATGTCCGCTTGTCCGAGTCGCCCTCCCACGGGAAGCCGGCGCTTCTGTACGCCGTTTCCTCCCGCGGGGCGCAAAGTTACCTCGAACTGGCCCGGGAAATGGTGAATCGATGGAACGGAAGAACGAACCCGTAAAAAAGAAGAAGGTTCTCGGACGGGGCCTCGCCGCCCTGCTGACGGGCACCACGCCCTCCCAGGCGGCTCCCGGTGCCGGGCACGCCCCGGGGTTCCTCCTGATCCCGGTGGGAAAAATCCGCGCGGGAAGCCTGCAGCCCCGGAGAACCTTTTCCCCGGAAGCGCTCGCGGAGCTTGTTGCCTCGATCCGGGAGAAAGGGGTTCTTCAGCCGGTCCTGGTCCGGCCGACCCTGGACGGATATGAACTGGTCGTCGGCGAGCGACGGTTTCGCGCCGCCGAGGCCGCGGGACTGTCCTCCATCCCGGCGGTGGTGCGCAGGCTCTCCGACCGCGAGGCGCTCGAAGCCGCGCTGGTGGAAAACATCCAGCGGGAGGATCTCAACGCCATCGAGCTCGCCGAGGGGTACCAGCGTCTGGTGCACGACTTCTCCCTCTCCCAGGAGCAGGTGGCCGAGCGGGTGGGGAAGGACCGCGCCACGGTGGCAAACACCGTGCGGCTCCTCAAGCTGCCATCCCCGGTCCGACAGGCCGTGGCGGACGGGCGCCTCTCCGCCGGACACGCCCGCGCGCTCCTCTCCGCGCCGCCGGAGCACGCGTTGGCGATCTGCGAGACGGTGCTGCGGCGCGGCCTGTCGGTTCGGGAGACGGAGCGGTTGTGCGGTCCCGCGGGGAAACGGAAAGCCGCGCGGAGCGCGTCCCCGCCGGATGCGCACCGGAAAAGCCTCGAGGAGGAACTCTCCCGCCGCGGGGGCACGCGTGTGCGGCTGCGCGGTACGTTGAAGAAGGGACGCGTCGAGATCTCCTACTTCTCGCCGGAGGAGCTCGATCGTCTCTGCGACGTTCTGTTCAGGGGCCGCTGACCAAAAAAAAGTATTGCAACCCGATTCGCCTATGCTATATTGCGCGTCATACGATACCGTTGCATTATCCGCGAATACGGATAAATCCCGAGGGAAAGGAGTGAGGACCAATGCGCAAGTATCTGGTGATGATGTTCGTGCTGATGCTGGCAGCGACGATCGGCCTCTCCGCTTGTGCGAAGAAGGAAGAGCCGCCTCCGCCGCCGCCTCCGCCGCCGGCCGCAGCGCCTGCCGACAACGCGGCTAAGGCAGCACCTGCAGCGCCTGCAGCACCTGCGGCACCTGCGGCTCCGGCCGCCGCGCCCAAGAAGTAGTTTCCCGGGCAGCACGGTTCCAGGAAGGGCGCCGGTGTTTCTCCGGCGCCCTTCTCCTCTGGAGCACCCGCCGACCGTCAAGAAGCTCTTGACAGTTCCGCGGCGGGCGTGGTATCAATCTTGCGCTTCTCTGGTAGATGCCCTTCCGTAGACCAGTTCGCCCTCGGGGGAGTGCCGGTTTCATGGAACTTGTGAGCAAGATTTTCGAGACGTTGGAGATCTCCCAGCTCGCTCTGCTCCAACTGGGCCTGGTGATCGTCCTTGCGTTCCTGCTTTCCTCCCTTCTCGTCCGTCCGATCCTCCGAACCTTCGAGGAGCGTGAGAACCTCTCGGTGAAGCCGATCGAGGAATCCCGCCGGCTCCTGTCCGAGGCCGACGAGAAGGCCCGTGGATACGACGAGGCGCTCCGCAGGGGCGCAGCCGAGGCGCTCGCCCGGAAGCGTGGGATCATGGAAGAGACTTCCCGTGCCGGCCGCAAGCAGGTCGAAGCCGTCGTCGAGGAAACGAACCGGAAAGTCGAGGAACTGAAGGGCCGGATCGCCGCCGAGAAGGAATCGGCCGCCGCGTTCCTGCGCGCCCAGGTGTCGCAACTCTCAACGGAGATCGCCCGGAAAGTCCTCGGGAGGCCGGTCGCGTGAGCAGCCCGCGGACATCCGCCTGCCGCGCGCTGCGCGTCGTCGCGTCCCTTGCCGCGTTCTTGTGCGCCGCCGCCGCCGTGTTCGCCGCGGAGGAGGGCGTGGCTCATCAGGGGGGCGGCGTCCACATCCCCTGGGGAGAGATCCTCAAGCAGGCGATCAACTTCCTCCTCCTCGCCGGTGTGCTTTTCTACTTCCTGCGCAAGCCGTTCTCCTCCTTTCTCAAGGAGCGAAGCGAATTGCTGCGCAAGGCGATCGACGACGCCGCGAAGGCCCGCGCGGAGGCGGCGGAGAAGCTGGCCGCCATCGAGACCCGCACCGCGAAACTGGCCGACGAGATCGCCGGGATGAACGCGAAGATGGACGTCGAGGCCGCCGCCGAGGCGCGGCGCCTGCAGGAAACCGCCGCCGTCGAGATCTCCCGGATCCGCGCCCAGTCGGAGTTCACCGGCGAGCAGGAAGTGAAGAAGGCCCGCGAGGAGCTGCGCCGGGAGGCGGCCCTCCTTTCGGCCCGCGCCGCCGAGGAACTCGTCCGCAAGACCTTGTCGCCCGAGGACCAGGAGCGGCTGGTCCGTGAGAATCTCGAGAAGATCGAGGGGAGCGTCCATTGATCGGCGGAAGCCTCGCAAGGCGGTACGCCCGCGCGCTGCGGGACATCGGCCAGGAGGACCGGCAGGTCCGCCAGGTGCTCTCGGAGGTCGAGGAGTTCGCCCGTCTACTCGATCTGTCCCCCGGACTGCGCGAGGTGCTGGAGGCCGGGCACGTCAACCGCCGGGACAAGCAAAGCGCCCTCGACCAGGTCCTCTCCCGGGCCGGGTTTCTCCCTTCCACGAAATCGTTCCTTTCCCTTCTGGTCGACAAGGGGCGGATGAACGTCCTCCTTCCGATCCTCGGCGAATTGCGGCGCATGGTGGAGGAGCTCGAGGGGATCGAGCGGGTCGGTGTCTCCGTCCCCATGCCGATGTCTCCCCCGCAGAAGGAGAGGTTGAAGGAGATGCTGGAGCGCCGGACGGGGAAGAAAGTCGTTCTGGAGGAGACCGTGGATCCCGCGGTGCTCGGGGGGCTCGTCGTCCGGGTGGGTTCGACCGTGTACGACGGCAGCGTGCGCACGCAGATCCGGCAGATCCGGGAAAATTTACAAAAGGGGTGAGGCAGCCGCCATGAGCATCCGCGCGGAAGAGATTACCGAGATCCTGAAAAGCCAGATCAAGGGGTACGAGAAGCGGATCGACGTCGCCGAAACCGGTGTCGTCCTCTCCGTCGGCGACGGGATCGCCCGCGTCCACGGCCTCGAAAAGGCGATGGCGGGCGAGCTCCTCGATTTCCCCTGCGACGTCCGCGGAATCGTGCTCAACCTCGAGGAGGACAACGTCGGCGTGGTCCTCCTCGGCGACGACCACCTGATCAAGGAAGGGGACACGGTCCGCCGGACCGGACGAATCGCCGAGGTGCCGTGCGGCGACGCGATGATCGGCCGCGTCGTCAACGCCCTCGGTCAGCCGGTGGACGGCCTGGGCCCGATCGAAACGAAGGATTTCCGGCGCATCGAGATCAAGGCGCCCGGCATCGTCAAGCGGCAGCCCGTGAAGGAGCCGCTCCAGACCGGCATCAAGGCCATCGACGCGATGATCCCGATCGGCCGCGGGCAGCGCGAGCTGATCATCGGCGACCGCCAGACCGGGAAGACCGCGGTGGCCACCGACACGATCATCAACCAGAAGGGCGCCGGGGTCGTCTGCATCTATGTCGCCATCGGCCAGAAGCGGTCGACGGTGGCGCAGGTGGTCGAGAAGCTGCGGCAGTACGGCGCGATGGAATACACGATCGTCGTCGCCGCCACCGCCTCCGAGTCGGCGCCGCTGCAGTTCCTGGCTCCCTACACCGGATGCACGATCGGCGAGTTTTTCCGCGACTCCGGCCGCCACGCCCTTTGCATCTACGACGATCTCTCCAAGCACGCCGTGTCGTACCGCCAGCTCTCCCTGCTGCTGCGCCGCCCACCGGGACGCGAGGCGTACCCCGGGGACGTCTTCTACCTCCACTCCCGGCTCCTGGAGCGCGCGGCGAAGCTCTCCGACGCCGAGGGCGGCGGCTCGCTGACGGCGCTGCCGATCATCGAGACGCAGGCCGGCGACGTCGCCGCCTACATCCCGACGAACGTCATCTCCATCACCGACGGCCAGATCTACCTCGAAGCCGACCTGTTCTACTCCGGCGTTCGCCCCGCGGTGAACGTCGGCTTGTCCGTCTCCCGCGTCGGCGGCAACGCGCAGATCAAGGCGATGAAGCAGGTCGCCGGACGCCTGCGCCTCGAGCTGGCGCAATACCGCGAGATGGCGGCCTTCGCCCAGTTCGGCTCCGACCTCGACAAGACCACCCAGATGCAGCTCGCCCGCGGCGCGCGGCTGGTCGAGATGCTCAAGCAGGATCAGTACCGGCCGCAGACGGTCGAGCAGCAGGTCGTGACGATCTTCGCCGCGACGAACGGGTTCGCCGACGGGTTCGGGATCGGCTCCCTCGCGAAGTTCGAGACGGAGCTTTTCTCCTTCATGAAGGACAGGCACGGGGCGCTCCTCGCCGAGATAGGGGAGAAGAAACAGATCAACGACGAGATCAAGGCGAAGCTTTCGGCGGCGCTGGAAGAGTTCAAAGGGATGTTCAAGGAAGAATAGCCCATGGCGAACCTCCGCGCGATCCGGAAGCGGATCAGCAGCGTAAAAAGCACCCAGCAGATCACCCGGGCGATGAAGATGGTCTCCGCCGCGAAGCTGCGGCGCGCCCAGGACGGCCTCAACGCCGCGCGGCCCTACGCCCGCAAGATGCGCGAGGTAATCACGGCGGTCGCCGGCCGGGCGGGGTCCAGCGCGCATCCCCTGCTGGCGGCACGGGAGGCGAAAAAGCTCGCCCTGCTGCTGGTCACCTCCGATCGCGGCCTGTGCGGAAGCTTCAATGCGGGGCTCTCCCGCACCGTGTACCGGTTCCTCAACGAACACCGGGGCGCGTATGAGGAGATCACCCTGTTCGTGGTCGGCCGCAAGGGGCGCGACTTCTTCCGGCGCCGCGGGATCCCGATCCGCAAGGAGTACCTCGGGGTCCTCGGGGCGGTTTCGCGCCACCATGCGGAGACGATCGCGAACGACCTGGTCGGGGGGTTCCTCGCCGGGGAGTTCGACGAGGTACAGATCGCCTTCAACGAATTCCGGTCGGCCATCTCGCAGATGGTCCGATTCGAGAAGATGTTCCCCATCGCGCTGGAGTCGTCCGGGAAGACCGGCGGGGACGATATCGACTACCTGTACGAGCCTTCCCGGGAAGAGATCCTGGCGACGCTGCTCCCGAAGTACGTGCAGACGCAGATCTTGCGCGTCCTCCTCGAATCGGTGGCGGGGGAGCACGGCGCCCGGATGACGGCGATGGATTCGGCGACGAAGAACTCGGTCGATATGATTTCGCGTCTCACGCTGAAGATGAACCGCGCACGGCAGGCGACGATCACCACCGAACTCATAGAGATCGTCAGCGGCGCCGAGGCGCTCAAGGGATAAAAGGAGGCTAAGGGAGATCATGAACAAGGGAAAGATCGTGCAGGTCATCGGGCCCGTGGTCGACGTCCGGTTCGAGGCCGAGCAGCTGCCGCCGCTCTACAACGCGATCCGGATCTCCAACCCGAGCATCAGCGACAGGGTGGGGAACCTCGTCGTCGAGGTCGCCCAGCACCTGGGCGACAACGTCGTCCGCTGCGTCGCGATGGACTCGACCGACGGACTGGTCCGCGGCATGGAGGCGATCGACACGGGCGATTCCATCAAGATCCCCGTCGGTCCCGAGACCCTGGGCCGGATCATGAACGTGATCGGCGAGCCGGTCGACGAGGGCGGCCCGATCACGACCAAGCTCCGCTACCCGATCCACCGCCCCGCACCCTCCTTCGACGAGCAGTCGACCAAGGTCGAGATCCTCGAAACGGGGCTCAAGGTCGTCGACCTCCTCGCCCCCTACTCGAAGGGCGGAAAGGTCGGCCTGTTCGGCGGCGCCGGCGTGGGCAAGACCGTCATCATCATGGAGCTGATCCACAACATCGCCATCGAGCACGGCGGCTACTCCGTGTTCGGCGGCGTCGGCGAGCGCACCCGCGAGGGAAACGACCTCTGGCTCGAGATGAAGCAGTCGAAGGTCCTCGAGAAGGCGTGCCTGGTGTTCGGCCAGATGAACG
>Ga0315268_10007567_pt1 | contig 11423 bp, 12 predicted proteins | sample C1_top_MG_FD_204535 | JGI IMG/M metagenome (GOLD analysis project Ga0315268, IMG submission 204535) | Sediment microbial communities from Yellowstone Lake, YNP, Wyoming, USA - C1_top | ecosystem: Environmental > Aquatic > Freshwater > Lake > Sediment | place: USA: Wyoming | collected 2017-08-01 | reverse complement strand
GATGTCATCGAGGCGTTGGGTTACCGCCACTTTATTGGATCATTCTTCGTCGATGACTCAGAACTTCACAAGAGAGGCATTGGCAGGATAGGAGACGTCTATGTTGAACTGAAGGCATATGAGGCTGTAGAGAAACTTGTCCGTCAAGTTCTAGATGAAATCAACGAGGAAGAAAGAAAACGATTGGCCCTTCAACATTTCTTGAATCGTATCAGCGAGAAACTGCAAGACAAGACCGCGATCTTGTCCAGATGCAAGGCCTGCAATGTTCCGATCTTTTCGCCTGGATTCCTTGATTCAATGATTGGATTGAACCTTTGGACATACAGTCAAACGGAAGTTCTTACCATCGACTTGCTTCAAGATCTGAAAAACCTTATGCAGTTGGGATTAGATGCAAAGAGACCTGGTGCGATAATCCTAGGCGGCGGCACACCAAAGCATCATGCCCTGATGGCCAACATTCTGGGAGAAGGAGTTGACCTTGCGGTTCAGATCACAATGGATCGTCCCGAAGCGGGGGGGCTCAGCGGGGCATACCTTGAGGAGGCCATAAGCTGGGGAAAGATACGGACAAGGGGCAAGCATGTAACAGTAATAGGAGACGCAACTGTGTGCTTTCCTTTGATTGTTTCGTCTGCACTGGAGAGAGTATCAAAAGACACAAAACCGACGTGACCAACCCATTACGACAATAACACAGAGACATCCTAGTCCCTCCATTCACGATTCTGCCTTAGTTTAGGGAAGTCTACTCGCAACGATGCTACCAATGTTTAAGAGAAGAGACAAACTAATCGCGATGAATGATTCCAAAACGCCCAGCTTGAAAAAGGTGGAGGCCAGAAACTGAGCGCACTTGAGAATATCGGCAAGACTCTAAACGAATCAATGAGAAAACTGCTAAGGCTTCCTCTAGTCGATGAGGCTGCCGTAAAGGAACTAGTCAGAGATCTTCAGAGAGCACTACTTCAAGCCGATGTAAACGTCGACCTAGTTCTCCAACTCTCGTCCAAGATCCAAAAGAGAGCCATCGAAGAGACTCTGCCACCAGGAGTATCAAGAAGAGAACACGTGATCAAAGTTCTATACGAAGAACTTACCAAGTTTCTGGGAGAGGAACCTGCAGGTACATCGATCCAAGCTGGAAAGACCTTTGTCATGATGCTGGTTGGAATTCAAGGATCGGGAAAAACCACTCACGCTGTGAAGATTGCCAAATTCTATCAAAAGAGAGGACTCAAGACAGGACTCATATGTGCCGACACGTTCAGACCAGGCGCCTTTGAGCAAATGAAGCAATTAGCAGATCGAATCGGAGTTCCCGTCTACGGAGAGTCAGAAGAAAAGACTCCACGGAAGATAGCTGAGAAGGGACTAACGTATTTCAGAAAAGAAAAGTACGACATCGCAATTGTTGACACAGCCGGGAGGCACAGAAACGAAAAAGATCTCATGGAAGAGATGCGAGAACTTGCAGAAGCAATAAACCCAGATGAGATTGTGCTAATCATTGATGGCACAATTGGACAACAAGCCATGGCTCAAGCCAGAGCCTTCTCGGAAGCGACATCTATCGGCTCAATAATTGTCACAAAGCTAGACGGCTCAGCAAGAGGAGGGGGTGCTCTATCCGCCGTCGCAGCCACGGGAGCCAAGATCAAATTCATAGGATCTGGAGAGAAAGTCGAGGATTTGGAGGAATTCGTACCGTCTGCCTTCGTAGGCAGACTTCTCGGAATGGGAGATATCAAAGGACTCGTCGCAAAGGTCGGAGAAGCTGAGACAAAAGCATCCCGAGAAAAGGCGAAAGTCTTCCTAGAGGGAAGGTTCTCGCTTAAAGACATGTTTGATCAGATGGAAACATTGAGGAAAATGGGGCCACTCAAGAAAGTGCTTAGGATGGTCCCAGGAAGCTTCAACATACCGGACGACGCTTTGGACACTGCAGAGCAAAAACTCGATGCCTGGAGGGTCATAATACAATCAATGACTCAGGAGGAAGTCCAAGAGCCGACGCAAATCGATTCCTCCAGAGCCAAAAGAATCGCGCGTGGATCAGGAAGAAGCGAGAAAGAAGTGAAAGAGCTAGTCAGCCAATACTCCAACATGAAGAAAATGATGAAGATGATGAGACGTCGACAGCATATGATGCTCCGAAAAGGAATGTTTCCGATGAAGTCCTAGGGAAATATGTATATGAAGGAGATGGAAAGAAGAGCCGTCTAAGCTGGCTATGGTGAAACTCATGAAGAGATCAAAGGGATATCGCTCTAATACTAGGTCACTTTTCAGGAAGAAACCAAGAGAAAAGGGCAAGATCAGCATAAGCAAGTTGCTGCAAACATACGACGAGGGGGACAAAGTCTGCATCAAAATCGATTCCAGTGTGCACAAAGGAATGCCACATATGCACTACTACGGACGAACTGGAGTCATAAGGGAAAAGAGAGGAAGAAGCTACGTCGTAGCTGTTTTCACGGGAAGGAAGACTGCCACAGTTCTAGTCAGGCCAGAGCACCTTGAAAGTCGAGGAAGTTGAGACTATGCCGAGAAAGATACTGGATCAGAAAGACATCTCCACTGCGGAGGCAAAACGCATACTTGAAAAATTCAACCAAGATGATTTAGGGGAGTTCCAAAGGAGAACTTTGGCATACGCAACGAAATTTAGTAAGACGACGCCAGCTAAGGCCGAGAAAGCTCTCAAAGAACTCGTTGAAAAGTACAAGCTGGATCCAACGCAGGCCATAGAGGTAGTGAATTGCATACCTGATAGCAAGGAGGAACTTCGAACCATGCTCGCCACAAAGGGCAAAGTTGTCGCAAGCGAACAGCTCGAAGAGATATTGAAACTGCTTTCTCATATTGAAGGAACAAAGTAGATTTCACTTCAGTATGATTAGGACTACTAGAGCTGATCCATACTCATCTCCTTGTATCGTAGACCTTGGGATCCTGGGGAGACTCCTTCGAGTTTAGGCAAGATTTATAACATGTAATTCCAAGGCCTTTAAAGAGCGGTTTTGAATCAAACGAGGCCCGTGTTCGTACCGGCGAATTCCACATTGCTTGCCGAGGAGAGAGAATAGTTAGCGGGGCCTGGAGGGGAGCGTTCATTCTTGACTCAAGTGGATAGACTACATGAGAGAGAGATTGGACTTGAGCCAAAGCGACTTTATGAGGAGTATGCATATGTTATGGATTTTCTGCCTACTGGCAGATCTTCCCCTGACAAGTCACGGTACGTGGCAGCTCCGACAGCTCAAGTGTTGGGCGAGGATTATTTTACGATGCTTGAAGCAGAATTGAAGCCGGGAACCGTCGTTGAACCGTCTGAGAGGATCTACGTAGGAAAAGACAGGAGAGAGAAAGTAAACCGCATACTGGGTAGAATCAGTTACCAAGAATTGACCGCATCGGCGAAAGCAGAGCTACCTGTAGTCTTGGAGAAGATGATCCAGAATCAAGAGAAGCGATTTGTAGATTTCTTCAACAGGGCTCAAGCAGTCACGCCTAGAATGCACGCATTGGAAGTCTTACCCGGGGTGGGGAAGAAATCCATGTGGCAAATCATAGATCAACGCGACGGAAAACTGTTTGAGAGCTTTGCAGACATTCAGAAGAGAACCAGTCTCTCTGACCCAGTGAAGACGATTGCGAAAAGAATAGTCGAGGAATTAACGGAAGATTCAAAATATAGACTTTTCACGAGGGCCATCTAGGATACCATGCTCGCATGGGACGCCAGTCAAATCCGTAACTCTCGACGTTTTGGTCAGCACCTCTTGATTGATCGATCAGTGCTGCACAGACTGGTCGAGTATGCCACGCTGAAGAGAAACGAAACAATCCTCGAAGTTGGAGCTGGAACTGGAAACCTTACCGCAGCGATCCAACGACGTGCAGGCAAAGTCATTGCGATAGAGAAGGACCATAGACTTGCGACTCTGCTGCAGCAAAGATTTCGAGACAAAGACAATGTGAAAGTAATAGTGGGGGATATCCTGAAAGTCTCATTACCGGTTTTCGATAAGGTCGTTGCTAACCCGCCCTACAATATATCTTCGAAACTGATCTTCCTTCTCCTGAAGAGAAATGTCAAATCGATGACCTTGGTCCTTCAGAAGGAGTTTGCTCTAAGGCTTGTAGCAGAGCCGGGATCCACTAACTACGGAAGGCTCACGGTTGTCGTGACACACAAGACCAACACGGAACTTCTCGATTTCGTACCAAAAACGGCCTTTCGACCCATTCCGAGAATTGATTCATTCATCGTTAGAATCACTCCGAAAACCCCAATCACTTCGGTAAATGAACATTTTCTCGATCAAATGATGCTATACCTCTTTTCTCAGAGAAGAAGAACTCTCAAAGGAGTCCTCAGACGCGCGATGGACAAGGGGAAAAATGAGACTTTGCAGGATCTCGTTGGATCGAAAGACCTTTTGAACAAGAGAATCTTTCAGTTGACAACATCGGAGTTTGAGAATCTGTCGAATTATCTTTATCCGCAACGCAAACTATTCAAACTGCTCAACAAATGAAGGCTCATGCAGGTCAGAGTTGTTCTTGTGGAGCCGGAGCACGAGGGGAACATAGGCTTAATCGCTCGAGCCATGAAGAACTTCGGATTTGATGAACTGTGGATTGTCAATCCGAAAGTGGAGATTGGTTCAGAAGCGAAAGCATATGCATCCCATGCGTATGATATCATTCAAAGATCGAGAATAGTCAGTACTATCAGCGAAGCGTTTGAGGGCTGCCGTCAGGTCGTGGGGACCACTGCCATCTCTGCTCGAAGGCCATCCAACGTTCTGAGAACTACAATTTCTCCAGAGAGATACGCACAAATGGTTGGATCGATTGAAGGGAGAATTGGTCTAGTATTTGGAAGAGAGAGCCTCGGACTGTCTAATGAGGAATTGAATAAGTGCGACATGTTGATTACGATCCCGGCAAGCATCGAATACAGAACTCTGAATGTAGCGATGGCGTGTGCAATAGTGCTCTATGAACTGCAGAAGCACATTCACCACACTGTAAAGGCCATACAACTTTCCGATGCTCAAACAAGTAGCCGCTTGATTGGATACTTTGAAAAACTGGCAAAACTAGTCGGGACACCAGACCACCGACGAAGACTCGCAGTAAGAGCATTCCGAAACCTACTTCACAGAGGACTTCTGACCAAGAGAGAAGCACTTCTTCTTATGGGAATCATTCGTCGAGCTTGTGGAACAGAGAAAAGATCAAGATCTCGGAAGCGGTGAACCCTTAAATATCGCTCAGGAAACGGTATGCTGAGTCGATGCGGGAATCGATCCCATTGAAAGGACGTAGCTATAGAGAACCAAGAGGACAAGCCTACACGAGAGGCCAGTATATACACGGGTCTCCTTCGCTAAAGATTAGTAGGTTTACCATGGGGGACACTAAGACAAAGTATGCTCACAGAGTTTCCCTTTTGAGTCAGAATGCTGTTCAAATTAGACACAATGCGCTAGAGGCCGCTCGAGTGGCAGCAAACAAAGTGCTTTCTGACAAGCTAGGAGAAACCGGCTATCTTCTCAGTCTCCGCGTATATCCACACATAGTTCTCAGAGAGAATAGAATGATTGCTACAGCCGGAGCAGACAGGCTCCAAGAAGGAATGAGGAGATCTTTCGGAAAACCTTCAGGCAAAGCTGCCCGAGTAAAGCCTGACCAAGCCATTCTGTCAATCTACGTAAACGAAGGCGCACTAGAATATGCAAAGAACGCACTGAAGATAAGCGCAGGAAAGCTACCAACGACCTGCAGAATAATTGTTGAGCAACTCCCCCAGTAGACAACGAATTCTCGACTTGCATTCTGCGAGAGACTTTAATACCACACGTAGTCCCTAATAGGGAGGCGATTTGGCCTTGCCTCAAAACAAGAACCAACCATTGGTATTATGGTTTGACGAAGTTGGACGAGGAGACGTATCACTCGTCGGCGGAAAGAACGCAAGCCTAGGAGAAATGATTAGGAAAACGCGTGTACCTGTCCCACCAGGATTCGCAGTCACCGCGTATGCCTACCAAGTTACCATCGAGAAAGCCGGACTTTGGAAGTTCATAAACGAACAACTCGAAGGCTTGGACATGCATGACATGGCTGAACTCGAAAAAAGAGGAGAGGCTATAAGAACAGCGATCGAAAAAGTACAGTTGCCAAGAGAACTGGAGCAAGAGATCGCAAAATACTACAGAGAACTCGGAGAAAAACTCGGCGAAGAAAACCCCGACTGCGCCATCAGAAGCAGCGCAACCGCGGAAGACCTCCCAGACGCGAGCTTCGCCGGTCAACAAGAGACATACTTGAACGTTCGAGGACTGGACAACATAATCACAGAGACAAAGAAATGCATGGCGAGCCTTTTCACCAACAGGGCAATCAGCTATCGAGTGGATAAGGGATTCAAGCATTCCGACGTTCGGATCTCTGTCGCTGTTCAGAAGATGGTTCGATCGGATCTAGCAAGCAGCGGCGTAATATTCACCATAGAAACCGAGTCAGGTTTCAAGAATGTGGTATATATCACTGGCAGTTGGGGTCTGGGTGAATATGTCGTCCAAGGAAAAGTGAACCCTGATCAGTTCTATGTTTTCAAACCGACTGGAAAATTGATCAGCAAAAGGCCTGGAAGGAAAAACATCAAGCTCGTCTATGAGGACGCAGGAGGAACAGTCCAAGCACCTGTACCTACGGAACTGCAGCTGAAGTACGTAATTAGCGACAAGGAAGCGGAACAACTTGCACGATACGCAATTGACATTGAGAAACATTATGGCCTGCCGATGGACATTGAATGGGCTCGTGATGGAAGAACACAGAAACTCTACATTGTTCAAGCTCGTCCTGAGACTGTTCACTCAACTAAAGACCGAATGAAATTGAAGAAATACGTTCTCAGGGAGACTGGCCGAATCCTCGTCGAGGGAGAAGCTGTCGGACGAATGATTGGTCAAGGCCCAGCCAATGTCATACAAAGTGCCCACGATATAACCAAATTCAGGAAAGGCGAAGTTCTGGTAACTGACATGACCGATCCAGATTGGGAGCCTATAATGAAGATCGCGTCAGCTATAGTCACGAATAAAGGAGGACGCACATGTCACGCTGCAATCGTTAGTCGTGAACTTGGGATACCATGCGTGATAGGCACGGAAAGAGGCACAGAGGTACTGAAGCCGGGTCTTAATGTGACAGCCGACTCCAGCGAAGGAGCAGGCAGAGTATACGATGGACTCCTCAAATTTGAAATCGAAGAAACGGATCTTACCCACCTCCCGAGGCCGAAAACTGCCATAATGATGAATGTAGGCATTCCTGAGAATGCGTTTGATCAAGGTCAAATGCCAAATGATGGTGTGGGGCTTGCTCGCCTTGAGTTCATAATCAACTCGCACATACAAGTCCATCCACTGGCTCTACTTGACTACCAGAAATTCAAGAAGATACTGCAGAGCAAGAGTGATCTTGAGCAGATTGCTGTCAAACATGGAATGACTTTGCAACAGGCTGAACAAAAGCTAAAGGAAGACTTGAACAAAATCGAAGATACGACCGCTGGATATGAAGACAAACCACAATTCTTCGTTGACAAGTTGGCCTATGGAATCGCAACAATTGCAGCAGCATTCTATCCTTCCGAATCAAATAACCGAGCGATTGGTGGGGATGTCATAGTGCGTCTTTCCGACTTCAAGAGCAACGAGTATGCAAACCTCATCGGGGGATGGTTATACGAACCGGTCGAAAACAACCCTATGATTGGTTACAGAGGCTGCAGCAGATACTACGGAGGAGACTATTCACGAGCTTTCCACCTAGAATGCAAAGCGCTCAAGAAAGTCCGCGACGAGATGAGACTCACGAACGTGAAGATAATGTTCCCCTTCTGCAGGACCCTTGAGGAAGCTGATGAAGTCATCAAGGTGCTTCGAGGAGAGGGATTGGAACGGGGCAAGAACGGTCTTGAGCTGTACTGCATGGCAGAGATACCTAGTAACGTAGTCCTTGCAGACAAGTTCGCGGAACGTTTCGATGGATTCAGCATCGGCAGCAATGATCTTACACAGTTGATTCTGGGCATAGACCGAGACTCAGCAATGCTGTCACACCTGTTCGATGAACGAAATGAAGCTATCAAAAGATCGGTCTCTCAACTCATTAAGACAGCTCATTCAGCGAAGCGTCGAGTCAAAGTCGGAATATGTGGACAGTCGCCATCAGACTTTGAAGAAGTTAGAGTCTTTCTGGTGGAGAACGGCATAGATTCCATGAGCCTTAATCCAGATACAGTCATCCAAGGATTCATAGACGTCGCGAAAGTTGAGAAAAGACTCGGATCCTCCAAAGTCAGAACCAAGGGAAAGAAAAGAAGGTAGATGGCCCTCACCCGCGCATCAGGGATCCAAAGGGAGTTGCTGAATCTAGAGCAAGAAAGAATAGTACATGAGATAACAAGGCGAAAGGCCAAACGGGTTCTGTTACAGGTTCCAGAAGGACTTAGGCCTTCGGCATTCAACTTGTCTCGCAGAATCGAGAAGAAGACATCTTCCACAGTGATAATCTCAGCAGATCCATGCTATGGCTCCTGCGATCTGGCGACAAGCGAGGCATCGCTCCTAGATGTTGATCTCATAGTTCACCTTGGGCACTCAAGAACACATACCAATGGCGAGAAGTATCTATTCATTGAAGCAAGATCTTCACTGGACGTGGAAACCGTTGTTAAGAAGGCCACAACAGAACTCACTAATGAGAGAGTTGTTGGACTTGCATCAGCCGTCCAGCACATCGGAGAACTAGAAAAAGCTAGACAAATCTTAGAAAGGACAGGAAAGACTGTTCTAATAGGAGAACGAGGGGGAGAGCTAGGGTACGATGGGCAAGTTCTAGGATGCCAATTCCAATCTGTGAAATCCATCTCTTCTAAGGTCGACGCTTTTGTTGTTCTTGCCGGAGGATATTTCCATGGACTTGGTGTTCGAATTGCAACAGGCAAGAGAACGATTGTGTGCGACCCGTTTCAAAACCAAGTCCGAGACATGGAAGAACTCGCGAAAAGATACCTGAGAAAGAGATATGCAGCCATAGACTCCTTCAAAGAAGCCGGAAGAATTGGAATCATTATAGGCCTCAAGACTGGCCAATTCCACCCGACCACGGCCCAAGAAATGAAAGACATTGTAGAGAGTAAAGGCCGAGAATGCGTACTGCTTGCATTGCGAGAGATAGATCCAATCGGTCTCAGAAATTTCTCAGATATCGAAGGTTTCGTAAATACAGGTTGCCCAAGAATCGCATTGGATGATCAAGAGAGATTCACAAAACCCATTCTCAATCCAGATGAAGTCTTGATAGCGCTAGGTATGAAAGCCTGGGAAGAATATTCAAGAGACAACAATGCCTAGAAAACACCTTGAGTGAACGCGCTGGGAGTACTGGCACGTCATACTGTCTATGACATCTGTTATGCCTTGGATCTTCAAGAGTGCAAGGGGGGTATGCAAACCGAAGAGAAATAATCGAAGATTCCTAGGACTAGGTATGTTTGAACTCTTTCATGCCAGGTAGATCCTGCGGAGAAGATGTGTTTATGCAACAACGGCGAATTGTCAACAAGAAGAAGCTAGAAATGTTCATTCAATCACTCAAACCGCATCCTGAACCGAAACCTAACTTAGAACAGTATACGGTTTCACCGGAAATCGCAGCCGAGATGTTGTATATTGCAGAATACCGACATGGAGACATAAGCGACAGAACCGTTGCTGATCTCGGCTGTGGAACTGGAAGACTCACACTCGGAAGTGTCTACTTGGGAGCACGACTGGCAGTGGGCGTTGATATTGACAAGAGAGCAATAGAAACGGCAAAGGAGAATGCAATATCAGCCTGTCAAAAGGAGAAGGTTCAATGGATACTGTCTGATGCAGCAACCATCGTTGGTAGAGTTGATACAGTGATCCAGAATCCACCTTTCGGAGTATTACGAAAAGGTGCAGACAGGATGTTCGTGACTAAAGCATTAGAAATTGGAGATGTCGTGTATTCACTTCACAAGAGCGGGGTCGAGAACAGAGCCTTTATAAAAAGGCTGACCGAAAGGCATGGAGGCACTGTCACTGATATGTATCAGCTCGAATTTGAGATTCCACATATGTTCGCGTTTCATCACAAGAAGAAGCATTTAGTGAAAGTTGATCTCTTTAGGATGATAAAGAATGACTAGGAAAGTCGGGCAGAACACGCAATTCGTTGTTCCAGGCGAAAAGCTGGGTGTGATTGAAGAATTTGTCCCCGGCCCGGACACTCATGAAGAGAATGGGATTATATACTCAGGGACTACCGGCGTCGCTAGGATTGACACGATAAACAAGACCGTTGATGTCCAGAGAAAAGTTAAGAGGCCCCTGATCCCTGAGGAGGGATCCACCGTCACCAGTACAGTGATAAACGCTCAGGACAAAATTGCGCAGGTCAGCATCATCGAAATCAATCAAAAAAAAGTGGGCACCCCTTTTTCAGGCATCCTTCACATCTCTTCATCTAGCCCGAGATACGAAAGAACAATGAAGGAAGTATGCAAGACAGGAGATGTGGTTCGTGCAAAAGTGGTAAGCACGCAGAATGGCATCCCTCAGTTGACAACTATAGGCAGAGGATTAGGTGTGGTAAGGGCCTACTGTTCTCAATGCGGACAAGTACTTAGACTACGAAATCGTCTCCTACAATGCCCATCCTGCGAGAGGGTTGAGCCCAGAAAGATAGCGGAAGACTACGGAAAAGATATCGCGTAGGAGGATCTATCCTTGAAAATAAATGTCTTGAAGAAGACAAAAAATGAGTTGAAAATTGAAATTGAGGGAGAGGGGCATACCTTCTGTAACTTGCTCCAACATGCACTCTTGGAAGACAAGTTCGTCGAGATGGCGGGATATGATATCCCGCATCCTTTGGTGGGTAAACCGATCTTTCAAGTAAAGATTCGGGAAGGACGATCTCCGGAAAGGGCAATATTGAAGGCAGTAGAGAGAATCGGCCAAGATAGTAACGAGTTCCTTAAGGAATTTGAGAAAGCCATAAGATAATGATGTTTGCTTCTTCGAAAATCCTAGAGCAATCTCTCCTGAGGAAAAGCATCAACCTCTTCTAAGGTCTCCTTGCCGTGGAAAAACAGAAATTCGTACAGATTCTCTCCGATCGGAAAATGGCTCAGCTAGGAGATGCTTTCGTCAACTTTGTCTACTCACTTGCTCTTACACGTAGTAGTGGAAAACCTGTCGGAACTAAGGTCAGTGACAAGATTCTGGCAAACGCGGCCCAAAAAGCGGGGATTCGGAAACTCCTTCCCAAGAGAACAACTAGGGGAGACGTGTCAAACGCAA
>Ga0315268_10007566_pt1 | contig 11423 bp, 5 predicted proteins | sample C1_top_MG_FD_204535 | JGI IMG/M metagenome (GOLD analysis project Ga0315268, IMG submission 204535) | Sediment microbial communities from Yellowstone Lake, YNP, Wyoming, USA - C1_top | ecosystem: Environmental > Aquatic > Freshwater > Lake > Sediment | place: USA: Wyoming | collected 2017-08-01 | reverse complement strand
AAGCGTCTTGGAGTGCTCCAGTCCTCCGGCGCTTTCCCCGCGGCCGGGTCCCAAAAGCGGCAGGGGACTGGCGCACTCCAAGACGCTTCGCGCACATGCACCCAACCGTCATTTTCTGGTCAGGCGCGATGAGGAACTGAGCCATGTTCCATCTGCAACTGCGCAACGAGCTCTGGAAGCTCTTCGGCAAGAAACGCACTTACATTGGCTTCGTGATGTTTCTGCTGGCGCAGAACCTCATCGCGCTGGTGTTCAAGTTCACCCACGCCTCCCGGCCGCTGCAACGCATGCTCGAAACCAATGGCTACCTGGCGCAGTCGTTCATCTCCGCGTTGACCATTGCCAGCATCATGCTCATCCCGCTGGCCGCGTTCCTGTTGCCGCTCTACACCGCGCTGATCGGCGGCGACCTGGTGGCCAAAGAAGCCGAAGACGGCACGCTGCGGATGATCCTCGCGCGCCCGATTTCGCGGGCGCAGTTGCTGCTGGTGAAGTGGGTGGCCGGGTGCCTATTCTCAATCATGCTGGTAGCGGCGTTGGGCGCCTTTGGACTCGCCTTCGCCCGGCTCCACTTTGCTTGGGGCGGGTTGTTCGTGTGGATGCCCGAGGAGGGCATTTTCAGCGTGTTCAGCGCGCCCACGGGCCTGCGCCATTACGTGGCCGCCCATCTGATGCTGGTGACCGAGGCGGCTTCGATCATGGGTTTGGCGTTCATGTTTTCGTGCTTCAACGTCAAGCCCGCCGCGGCGACGATCCTGGCCCTGTCGTTTGTCTTCGTGAGCTTCATCCTCGAGCATATCCCGTATTTCAAGGACTACCGGGATTGGTTCTTCACTTACCATCTGCACCTCTGGCAGTGGATGTTTGCGGAGCGGGTTCCCTGGTGGCGAGTCGGGCAATCGCTGAGCCTGCTGGCCGGGTTCAACCTCACCTACCTGGTCATCGGCATCACCGCCTTCCACGTCCGGGACATCAAGTCCTGACAAACCGCAGCCGCGGCGCCACAAACGATGAAAATGGAATGGGCCGTCGCTGGCGCGAAGCGTCTTGGAGTGCGCCAGTCCTTTGGCGCTTTCGTCCGCACAGTGGTGGCAAAAGCGCCAGTGCCGGCAAGCCGGCACAGTCCAAGACGCTTTGCGCGCAGGCACCCAGCCGCCATCTTCTGGTCGGGGTTGCCTTGGCGCGCGTCAGGGCACTGCCTGGACGCGATAGAACCGCTGTTTGCCAGTGGGGGCAGCCGGGTCGAGCAGTCCGGCCATCGCGCCTTGGGCAACCACCGGGCATTGCAGCGGATACCAGTTCACCAAGTCATCGGAGTAGAAGACCCGGTAGCGTCTGGCTGGCTCCGCGCTCCAATGAAGCGCCAAGCCGTTGGTGCCAGCTTGCGGCGCCGCAAAGCGCGGGCATGAGTTCGTGTCGCCCTCCGGCGGCCAAGTGACTGGCTCTGCAAAGCTGTGGACCCAGCCAGGCTCGGCCGGGCAGTTGGCCGAGGCTAGCAGGTTGGTCCATTTCTCGTCGGTGAGCCGGTCGCTCATCGGCCACTTGAACTCGTAGTAGGAGAAAACCGGGCCGGCGCCCAGCACCGTAGCCCCATCCGGCAGAGGATAAGCCGCCACCAGTAACTTGACGTAGCCAAGCCCCTCTTCGAGGACTTGCTGGCTATTGGCATCGGTGTGGACGTCGGCAATGATGGTCGTCACGGCGGCCTGGGCGTCCGAAAGCCCGTTGGTGAGCGGGGCCAGGGTCAGGCCGAAGTTCTCGATATAGGCATAGTCTTGATCCGTCAGGCTGCCCCCGGAGAGTTCAGCCACGGCTATCGTTTGGAGACGGCCCAGCACGTCTTCCAGCAGGGCCAGGCGGCTGGTCTGCGCCGCGTCCAGGACGTTCAAAGCGGCCAGGCCGGTGCGGGTCATGCGCGTCAAGGCCAGCAGCCGGTTGTAGAATTCGGGTACTGGCTCCACGTATCCCCGGTCGGGCGGCTCCGGGACTGACGTCACCTCTCCGGTATAGCTCTGCTTGGCGTAGAGGATGGTGTCGTGGCGCAGTTCGGCCCAGGAGGCCAGGGCAGTGTGGAGTTGTTTATCCCGCCAAGCCGGCGTGCGCATGAAGGCCGGATAGCCTTCGCCGCAATCGGCCAGCAAAGGCTGGAGGGCGTAGAGCCACGCCCAGTAAAGGTTCCGCGTCCAGTCCGCTTCATTGAAGGACCGGAAAAGGGCCAGCAGCGAGTTAAAGGCCAGGTCGTAGTCTTCATAGTCGGTGTCCCCCTCGCGGTCCAAGATGCACAGCGCCGTTTCTGAGCCCAGCACACCCATCACATCCAGGCCGCGCGGGAAGCCGCGCACCGGCCCCATCTGCGTCATAACCCACGTGAACGGCGTGCCGGCGCCCGTATATCGGCGCACCACCGGCAGCACCAGGTTCTGAAACACGTAAGAGTCCGGGATGAACCGCTGCCCCATGAACCGCAGCCCCTTGGTCTTGGCCAGCATCTTGTCCAGGTCTGCGGCGGTGCAATTGGGGGGGAGCATGCAGTTGCCCGTGCCGCCGTAAATCTGCGGATTGGGCAAGAGCGCCAGCTCCTTCTTGAGCGCGAAGAGCTTGTCTGGGTCGGCCAGCTCGGCCACTGCCACCACCGCTCCGAAGACCTTCTGCATGGCCACTTTGTATTCGTAAGGCGTCAAGTCGTCCGCCAGGCCGACAAAGAACGCGGTAACGCCGTAGATGCGGTTCCAGATGTCGGCGACGGGTTTGCCTTCGGCCTGCAAGCCGTCGAGGGCCAGAGTGACCAGCAGCGCCTGCAAGGTCTGAATGCGGGCGTCCTCCACCGAAACGAGCGCCTCGCCGTCAGGCCCCCAGGACGGGCTGCCCTTGAGCAAAAAGGCCATCCGGCCATACCACATCATCGCCTTGAAGTAACGCTTCAATTCCTCGCTCCGCGTGTAATGGCCGCGCGGAATGTATTGGGAGTAATCTTCCTTGTAGATGAAGATGGGGCTGTCGGCAAAACCGTCATGGCCCGCGATCAGGGCCAGTTCGCTGCTCACCTCGCTGGCAACGGGGCCGGGAACGCTTGCCGATTCATCCAGCAGTTTCAGGGCGACCGTGTAAAACGCCACGTTCCGGCGCGCCGCTTCCTTCAATTCTCCGGCCTGGGCCTCGTACTGGCCGAGGGCATCGGCTTGCAGCGCCTGCGTCATCAAGACCAACCGCGGCAGGAACTCCCCCGCCTCAACGCACTTGAGGATTTCATCGAACTGCACGTGATAAAGGTGGAGCAGCGAGTCCGAGGTGACGAAGTTCGGGACGCTGAGGCGGGGCAGTTCGCTGTAAGGGGCGATCACGTCCGCCTCCTGGCCCCAGGGCACGACGACAAAACCGTTGCGCCGGAGGGCTTCCTTGGCGTTGTCGCTTAAGTGCAGCGCCCCGGTCACCAACGGCCCGTTGCGGGCCTCCTCCAAACGCACCGGCAGCGCCGAGGTGGGGGCGTGCGGGCTGACTGAAACGGGCGTCCGCTCATAGAAGCTGTTCAGTTCGATGCGCGCCAGGCCTCCCCCCGCCGGAGCGCCGTCAGCGCGGCCGGCCACGAGGCCCAGAGCGCTGGCCGCGAGCGCCGGCAACAACCAAAGGCGCACGTTGCGCGCGTTGAGATTCAGGAGCTTGGCGATTCTGCGACTGGCCGGCGCCTGCCTGCCACTGCGCCCGCGGCCAGTCTCTTCCACCGACAGTTCACGTTTCATAAACTCATTACTGGTTGACCTTCACTCATAACGCGCCCAATTGCCACAAAAAAGTGCCCACAGGCGCGACGAAACGCCCCGGCGCCGCTTCGCCTTGGCGCCGGCGCGTGCATGTTCATTCTCCGCGAAGTCGCCGTCAAGGCCAGCGCCCAGCCTGGCACCTGATGCGCCTCTGCTGACAGCCACGCACTGTTGAGGGCATTTTTTCTGCCGAAATCGGCAAGATTCGCCGGCAAGATGCAGGCGGAATGAATACCGCGCTCCGAGGAGTCTGTGGATGCAGTACGGACGCCATCGCGGGGCGGAGTATCAGTCCAGTGGCTTCTCCAGCGCGCGATAGAAGCGCCGGGGCAAAGTCGCCGCCTCCGGGTCGGCGTAGTCAGCCAGGCCGCCTGGCGCGTCAATGGCACCCAGGGACAGCCAGTCAATGAGATTCGTGGAGACTTGGATAAAGTAGCGCGAGCCAGCAGTGCCCGCAAGCTGCAGCCTGAACACGCCATCCGTTCCATAGGTCGGAGGCAGCATGGTCAAAGGGCATTCGATTCGCAGCCACACTGCCGCGCTGGTCACGGAACCGACCTGATTGGTAATCACCACCCGGTACTGTCCGGCCTGGGTGGCCTGCACTGCATATAGCTCGAGGGCGGCGTTGGTCGCGCCGGGCAAGGCCGAGCCGTTGCGCTCCCACTGGTAGCAGAGCGGCAGGGTGCCGTAGGCAACGACCTCGAGACGAGCATCGGCGCCGGGCAGAAGTCTCTGGTCCTGCGGCCCGGAGCGAATGACGGGCGGCAGGCTCACCGCGTTGGCCGCCTCTGGGGTGGGCATGTTTGGAAAGCGCGCGATGGTGGCCGTGCCGTCCGGCAGCCGCCCCTCGGAAATGCTCGCGGTTTGCACGTCGTAGTCAACGCTGTCAATCAACGTGCCATCGGCCTGATAAATCCGGAGCGTTTCGCCGCGCCCATCCAGGCTGAAATTCACGTGGTCCAAACCCTGGCCCGGCTGCCCATCGGCGACCCATTTAACCCACCCATGCCCCGCAATGAAGCTCAACGGGGCCACCTGGAACCTGGTTTGGCCGGCGATGGACGGATCATCCGTCAGGTAGAGGCCGCTCAGTTGGACGGGCCGCGCGTCGGCGTTGAAGACTTCAAACCACTCGTCGGCGTTGGCTTGGCTGGTCATCCATTCGTTGATCTTCAATCGGTCAACCGCGCCCAAGGCGGCGGGCGCCGGATTGGCCTCCCCCGGCGTCGGCCCCTCCAGCAACCGCCATTGTCCCCCTGCCCTGCCAATGGAGGCATTGGCGATCTGGAAGCCATATTCAACCCGGTCCACGCACTGGCCCGAGGCGCTGAAGAGATAAACTCCGCCCCATTCCCTGGCCAGCCCCCGGCCGGCGTTGAGGTTCGCCTCAATACCAGTTGAGGCCGGCCGCGAACCATCAAACCAGACCACCAGAAAACCTTTGGCGGCCACGGTTGTTCCCGGCGGAAACGTCCACTGGCCGGGCGTGGAGGCGCCTTCGCTCAGGCTCATCCCAGCCAGCTCAAAGGGCGCGTCCGCCGGGTTGTAGAGCTCGACCCAGTCGCACGCGCGGCCCTGGCTGTCTTTGACCGCTCCGAGATTCCAGGCCATGACCTCGTTGAGGGTCGGCCCGGCGTAGGCCGGCAGGTAGTTGGCGGCGCCCGGGCTGGCGCAGCCAGCAAAGCTTGCCACTGTTGCCGCGCCGTCCGGCAGCCGTCCCTGCGACACGCCTTCGCGCTGCGGCTCGTAGATGATCTGGTCGAGCAGTTGCCCGGCAGCATCATAGAGAGCTATGCGCCCGCCGCTGGCCGGCAGCTTGAAATCGAGGTGGTTGCCCCCCGGCTGTTCGTCAGCCCACAGCCGCGCGCAGCCCAGCGGCGGAACAAAAGCCAGCGACTTGACCTGGAACAGCGCGTTGCTGGTGCCCAGGCACACGTCCGCGAGCGAGACGGGCGCGGCGCCCGAGCGGTTATATAATTCCAACCAGTCGTCAGCGCCCGGGTTCGGATTAGCCATCCACTCGTTGATGGCGAGGTTGGCGGTGGCCGCCAACGCGGCGGACTGGTTAGTCGCCCCTGGGGTAGGCAGGTTCAGTTGCCATGCGCCCGCCCCCGGCCCCACCCGGCCGATGGAATAGTCGGCCACCTGCGGCCCCCAACTTATGGCATCCACGCGATTGCTGGCGGCGTCATAGAGGCTCAGCGTTTCGCCCTGGCGATCCAAAGCAAAGCCCGTGTGCAGGCCCGGTGAGTTGGTCTGGCTGTCACACCACGCCACCAGGAAGTCGCCCGCAGCCAGACTGGCGCCCTCCGGAAACACGTAGTTCTTTTCGCTCTTGCCGCCGCGCAGGCGCCAGCCGGCAAGCTCAACGCTCTGGACGCTGACGTTCTGTATCTCGACCCAATCCGAAAAGCCCCAGGCATTGCTTACCGCCGTCAGGTTGTAGGCCATGACTTCATTGAGCCTCACGGCGGGGGCAGCGGGGGCCGGATTGCTCCGGCCAGGCGAACCGCCGTAGTCGGCGCTGGCACCCCAGTTGGCCGGGTCGTTGGCGGCGCCGTCGGGCGCCAACAATTCCAACGACCAGCCCCGGCCATCCGCCGACGCCGGCCAGGGCTCGCTGGTCTTGTACTCGACTGAGGTGATCGTCTGGCCCCATTGGTCCACCAGCGCGATCCGTTCGCCATCGTTGGCGAGGCTCTTGTTGTAGAATCCAAAGACCCGCGCGTCCGGATATCGCGCTTGGAAAGCCCCCGGATTCAGCCCCGGAATCAGCAAAACGATTGCCCCCGGCGCCAGAACTGTCCCCGGCGGGAAGACGAACTCGACGCCCGTGAAACTGGCGTTGCTCAAGTCCGCCGGCCGCTGGCCCACGTTCTGCAACTCGATGAATTCATACGCGCTGCCGCCGACCGGATTGTACATGAGCTCGGTGATGCGCACCGGTAAACCCGGCTCCGCCACGTAGAACTGCGCCTCGTTGAGCGCGCTCCAGGCGCCGCTCGCGTTGCGGACCCGCGCTTTGACGACTTGGGACACGTCCAGCCGCAGGGGAGAGGCGTCGCTGTAAGCGCGGGCCTCCGGTGAAATTGCGCTGGTGACGGGCACGCGCGGGTCCACCCCATTGGTCGTGCAATACACGGTCCCGGCCCCGCCGGGATTGGTCATCGTGAGGCGAAAACCGGCGGCGACCCGCCCGCCGTGCTTGCTGAAGACCGGCGCGGCCACGCTCGGATAAAGCCCCGCGCCTCGCAGTTGGCTCAAGGCAACGGCCGAGCGCAGCGGGAAGTAGTTCGTCAGCAACCGGCCCTGTTCGCCCAGCCAATCTTCATTGCGGTTATACGGCGTGCTGAGGTTGTAGGACGGATAGGGCAGCGGGCTGAGCGCGGCTTTGGGGATGGAATCTCCCCACCGGGCGGACTCGGCGACTATGGCCGTATCGAGCATCGCCGCCCGCCGCATCCAGGCCGCGATCAGGGCGTTGGTGGTGAGGGCGCCGTCGTTGAAAAAGTGCTTGTGCGCGCGGTCGGCAAAGGCCAGGCGGTAATCCGCATTGGCGGCCAGCTTGGCCTGCAAACCATCGGGGCTGATGGACAATTGGTTGTCGTTGACCCCCTCCAGCGTGCGTTCGTTGTCCCAGCACACATAGATAAAACCCGCGCCCGGCAGGCGGCGGCGGAAGGCATACCAGTTCTTCGTGGTCCCCCAGTCCTGGTTGGCCCCGTACCACAACAGAATCATATAGTCAATATACTGGGTGACGTTGAGGTACTGCTGCATCTGGGCGTATCGCGCCGGGTCGCCGAGGTTGCTCAAGCCCAGCATCGCGTTGCGCGCCACGGCGTCGCCGTCCACCGGCGGCGAGGGCGAGGTGCCGTTGATCGCGTCGTAGTCTTCTTTCTTCCCGCCGAAATAGGCGGCGGCAAAAGCGGCGTCCGGGCGTTCGCAGGGATTATAGACGCCCCAATAGAGGCCGTTGATGTAGAGGTGCACGTAACGGCTGTGGGTGGAGACGGCCCCCATGGCCGCCTGCACGTCCATAAACCAGGCGTCGCGGATCAGTTGGCCGTGCGACCGCTGCCGCGCGTCGAAACCGTGCGTCCAGTGGTTGTTGTAGTCGGCCCGCAAATCTATCGTGTCGAATTCGGTCACCGGGCTGTCCGGGAAAAACGGGAAGTGCAGTTTGGCCGGCCCGTACTCCGATTTGAACCGCAGCCGGAACGCGTGCTTCATGGTGCGCATGCGGCTGCCGCCGCCGTGCATTTGGATGCCGGCGTCAATCTGAAATCCCGGCGCGCCGTCGGGGTTGATCAGTTCCACCGAGCAGGCGGCTTCCAGCGCCGAATTGCCCGCGTGCGTGTAGAGGCCGTTGGCCGCGCCGAACATGTCGTCAGTCTTCATCACAATGGACAAGGCGGGCAAGGCGAGCAGCGCCGGAACCATCATTGGGCTGTAATCCGGGTCATCCACGATCACGGGGTCCATCCCGTAGTCGGAAGTGTAGCCATACTGGCACCACAGGGTGGTCATGGGAAAGCCGGCAGGCCCCATCGGCTGGCGCGGGACATCCGCCGGGAATACATAAGTGTGTGTGCGCACCGCTGAGGGCAGTGTGTCAGTCTGATAGGCCGCCGCCCGCAACGTGAGCGTGTGTTCCACTTTCAGCGGTTGCGCATAGACCTGGCCGGTGGTTTCAGTGGGCGCCGTGCCGTTGGTGGTAAAGCGGATGACGGCGTTGGAGGTTGCGGTGCTCAAGCGCAGTTGAAACGGCGCTGCGTAAAGCCCGCGTTCCACGCTGAAATGGACCGGCTCAACCACGCCGGCGATGCGGCTGACGCCGTTGCTGGCGCCGGGGCTTGGATTCGCGTAGTAGCGCCAGGCCTCGGCGGGGTCCCGCCCGTAGGAATAGTCGGGGCGCTGTTCGGGAAACTCCGGCGCGAACTCACTGACGGCGCGCCGAGGCGACTCGTTGTTGAACAGCGCCAAATACTCCCCGGCCGGGTTCAGCTTGAAATTGGTGTGCAGCGCGCCCGTTACTGGGCGCCGGTCCTTTCCGGAGGCAAAGACCACCAGGTACGCGCCAGACTTGAGGGTGACGTCCGGGAACACCCACCGATCCGGCGCCCCGGCGGTGTCGGTCAGCGCCCAGCCCCCCAGCGCCACGGCGCTGGCCCCGCCGTTGTACAACTCGATCCAGCCCTGCAATTCCCCATCTTCGTCCTTGAGGCGGGTTGAGTTCAAACTCAGGGTCAGGAACTCATTGATGACCACCGAAGGGATTATCGCTTGGGGATCGTAAGTCAGCGTCCAGTTTCCGCCCGCGAACGGATTGGGCGGCTGGGCGCAATCCACGATGCCGTGATTGGGCGCCCAGGCAAACGCGACGGCTCCCGTGGCCGGCGCCGCAAATTGGAACACATACGGTCCAGCGCCGCTCCCGGCCACGCGGGCTGCCGGCTGGCTATTGACCATCAGGTCCTCGGCCTCGACACCCGCCACCGGCTCGGTGAAAGTGATCTCGATTTGGGACAGTTGGCGCACGGTTGCCCCCGCTGGCGGGTTCAACCGCGCCACCTGCGGAGGCTCTTGATCTACCAGCGTGTAGGTCGCCAAGACCAGCGGGCCGGCAAAGCGGTTGGAAGCCAGATCCGTAATCCCGTGCTCGGCGTCCCAAGCCACCGTCACTGGCCCGTAAGCGGGCTGGGGAAAGGAGAAGGTGTAACTGGCGCCCGGACCCGTCACCGCGGTGGCGGGTTGTTCGTTGATCAGCAGGTCCTCGGCGGCCAAACCCGTCACCGGCTCGCTGAAGGTCACGCTGATTTGGGTTAGCTGGGTCACCGTGCCTGAAGGGGGGGCAAAGGCGACTAGCGTGGGCGGGATGGTCTCGTGAACGCGGGCCGAAAGCTCCAGGTCAATGAAGCAATCCCGGTTGCTCTTGGCCCGGTTGAACACTTGCACCGCGACCTGATTTGTGCCATCGCACAAAAAGATTTGGGCGCCGGGCAACGCCAAGTTGGTCCAAACCGCCTTGGAGATGCCCGCTGGGGTCGTGTTGGTGAAGACCAGCGGGCCGCTGGACACGTTGACGCGCCTGACTTCGTTGGTGTTGAGCCACATCACAAAGCCGTCGTCGCACTTGAACGTCAGCGCCAGGTCGCTGATGGCCGCGGCCTCCGCCACCACAAAAGCCTGCCGCAAGAACAGGCAAGTGTAGTTGTTGTTCATGTCGTCCAGCAGCGTGTTGCCCGTGTAGTTGCCGCTGGTATCGGTGTCGTAGTAGAACGGGGCGCGCGAAACCGGCCAAGCCGAGTCGTCGAAGGCCAGCGCCCGCCACGCCTCCACGGGCGTCGAGGCCTCATTGGTGCCTTTGTGGTAGCTCCACAGGCTGTTGGTGGCGATGAGCGTAGCCGCCTGGCTCGAAAGCGACGCGGCCAGCGCCAGCATAAGCCCCTGCAAGAGCCCCTTGCCCACGTTGACCGTCGAGACGCGCATCTGGCGGCAACCATAGCTGAATTGCTGGCCAAACTCAATCCTGGAGCCAGACGATTCTGCGCGCACGAAAGTCCCGTCAGGCGGTCGCCGCCGGTGCGCCGCCGCTTGATTTCTGCCGCCAAGCGGTCCATGCTCCGGCGGATGAGGACGCTTGCTGCGCTGGTTAGCTGCCTGCCGCTAACAATCATCGTCTGCGCCCAGGAGTCGGGGTTGGAGACGCTCCCGGCCTTCCGTGATTTCGAGTCGCATCGAATCACCTCGGCAGACCTCACTGGTCGGAACGAGGATTTTCGCCTGCTGGCGCCAGGCGCAACGCTCTGTCCTCGATGTGCTGCTGACCGGAGAGAAGATTCGGGATTATGCTGAGGATCGGCCCTTCCCCAGCGCCCTATTGCTGGGGTATGTTGAAACCAGGCCGCTTCATGTGGTGGCGGCGTGCGATGAGGCGGACGAACGGGTGTTCATCATCACTGCGTACGAACCGTCGGTGGACATTTTTGAACCGGATTATCGAACGAGAAGGAGGCTATGAATGACAACAGCGACCGATGCCCCCTGTGTGGCGGAGCAAAAGCGCCGGGCGCCACCACCTTCAGCGCCGATTTGGGCAGTGGCGTGGTGGTGGTGCGACGGGTGCGCGCCACCGTCTGTTCGCAGTGCGGCGAGGAGTGGATTGACGACACAACCGCCCGGCAGTTGGAGCAGATTGTGAACGAGGCCCGCGCGCGGCGGCACGAAGTGGAAGTCACCGCCTTGGCCTGATGGATTGGCTTGGGAAGGCCCAGCAGGTCGCAGGCCTGAAATCACCCATGCTCGCGCATGGTATATCAGTCCCGGTGGCGGTTTACCGCGTTTTGTGACCGCGCGTCCGCTGCGAAAACTATGAACAACATCAAAGAACTTGATGCCGTAGCTCTGACGTGCGACCTGCCGGAACACGGGCTGAAGCGCGGCGATGTGGGCACGGTGGTGCTCGTGCACGGCGACGGCGCGGCGTTTGAGGTGGAATTTGTGGGCTACGACGGCCACACCTTTGCGCTCGTGACGCTGGAGCGCGACCGGGTGCGCCCGCTCCATGCTGGTTTCGTCCCTCCGCCCCCGAAGTGGGCATAGCCTGAGCGGCCACCGGTGTGAGGCGAAAAAGGCCTTTCCGTGGCGGGTGAAAGGTGC
>Ga0315268_10007565_pt1 | contig 11424 bp, 11 predicted proteins | sample C1_top_MG_FD_204535 | JGI IMG/M metagenome (GOLD analysis project Ga0315268, IMG submission 204535) | Sediment microbial communities from Yellowstone Lake, YNP, Wyoming, USA - C1_top | ecosystem: Environmental > Aquatic > Freshwater > Lake > Sediment | place: USA: Wyoming | collected 2017-08-01 | reverse complement strand
AAAAAAGACTCTGATGAAGCGGGATGAAATCGGAGGTGGCTACGATCCTGCCAATTATGTGACGGAGCGCCTTTATGCTACCGCTGGAGACGGGGTCAGGGTTCCGATTTCCATCGTCTACCGAAAAGGAATCAAGAAGGACGGCAAGAATCCGCTCCTTCTCTATGGTTACGGCGCATACGGCCTCAGCGAGGACGCCACTTTCAGCGCCATGCGAGTAAGCTTGCTCGATAGGGGTTTCGTCTACGCGATTGCTCACGTGCGAGGCGGGCAGGAAATGGGGCGGTGGTGGTACGAAAACGGGAAGGTCCTTTCGAAAAAGAACACCTTCACGGACTTCATCGCCTGCGCAGAGGAACTGGTCCGGGAGAACTACACCAATCCGGAGAAGCTCTTTGCAGAAGGGGGCAGCGCGGGAGGTCTTTTGATAGGCGCAGTAGTAAACATGCGGCCGGATCTGTTCAAGGGAGCAATTGCCGAAGTGCCGTTTGTTGACGCGCTGACCACGATGCTCGACGAAAGCATTCCGCTTACGACCGAAGAATACGACGAGTGGGGGAATCCCAACGAGAAGAAGTACTACGACTACATTGAATCCTATTCGCCTTACGACAACGTTGCAGCGAAGGCGTACCCGAACCTTCTCGTTACTACGAGCCTCCAAGATTCCCAGGTGCAGTATTGGGAGCCGACAAAGTGGGTGGCGAAGCTCAGGGCCACAAAGACGGACAATAACGAACTTCTGCTCAAGATCTACATGGAAGCAGGGCACGGCGGTGTGTCGGGTCGCTATCAGCGCTACAAAGAAGTCGCCTTTGTCTATGCATTCATGCTGGATCTGATGGGGACAGAGAAATAGGGCATCAAACTCTGAGCAGTGCTGCGAGATTTCTCTTAAGAAGCGGAAGCATCCAGTCTATATCGAGTCGCTTGAGTTTTGCCGATAGTTCCTGAGGAAGCTCGGCAGGCGACTCGCAGATAAGAATCGCTTCCGTCTCTTCCTCCGTGAATTTCTCCTCTTTGTCTCTGTCCCGGAGGAAGTCCCTGTTTTCCGGGCAAACCATCTGGCATCTCATGCATCCCACCAGCGCGTTGTGCCACCGGGGGTCGATCCAATCGGGGAAAACACCCTCGTTCTCGTTCACATAAGTGAGGCAGCGGTCCGGATCGACCAGCATCTTCTTGCCCGGAATGCAGCCGGTCGGACAATTCTCCACGCAGAACGAGCAACCGGTGCAGCTTCCCATCATGGAGACATCCTGCCAGTCATCGATTCCAAAATCGTAATCCGTAAAGAACGCCTCCAGCCTGTGAAAGCTGCCCATGCCGGGCACGAAACAGATGTCGTTTCTTCCATAATTGCCGAGGCCGCTCCTGACGGCGAGAAACTTGAGCGGCAGGCGCGCCACCGCCAGTCCGGCACCCAGCGGCTGCAAGATATCGGAGAGGATCTTTGTGCATTTGCCTCTGATGTCCTTGTAGATGTACGTCGGCGGGATCATGGCCCTGATGCGGCGGCCCTTGAATGAAACGTCTATGACGGAAATCGGCTGAGGCACCGCAACGATGATTATCGAGCGTGCGCCGGAGAGTGCCTCGGGGACCCTGAAGTCCAGAGACTCCAGATAATCTTTGTAAAAGCGCTCCGTGACCATCGACTCGGTCTTTAACCTCTCAATTGCGCTTCTGCACTCGTCCAGATGTTCGACAGAAATGATTCTGAATCGGGCGTTGATGGCCGCGAACGAGGTCGCAAGTTTTTCCAGGACGTTCTCTTTTGACATCTCTCACACCGTTCTCATACCGTTAGTTCTCTTCGGCGCCGGCTCTCGATCTGGACAGTCTCCGCAAATGACCCCTCACGAAGAAGATTAGTGCGACGGCGATCAGGGCCAGCACTACCGCGTCAATTGGACCACTGTATTTGTGAATAAGTTCCCAGTGATTTCCGAGATGAAACCCAAGCCACGCAAGAAACATGTTCCAGGCGCAGGCGCCCACAATTGTGTAGAGCGAGAAATGCAGGAGATTCATTCTCCCGACGCCCGCAGGAATGGAAATGAGATGCCTAATCACAGGAATGAATCTGCCGACTAAAATGGTTATCGTGCCGTGCCTGTGAAAGAATCGTTCTGTGATCTCAAGGTCGTGGAGATTCAAGAGAACGTACTTGCCGAATCTGACCACGAAAGGCTTCCCGCCGTAAAATCCGACTGCGTAGGAGATAAGCGAACCGGCGATGCTTCCCGTCGTGCTCGCGACCCCGACCCAAAGAAAAGTGAAATGGCCGGTCGTGATCAGGCATCCGGCGAAAGGCATGACGGCCTCGCTGGGAACCGGGGCGACCATACTTTCGAGCATCATGAGAAACGCCACGCCGGGGTAACCCAGGGTATCGATGAGATGAACGACCCATTGAATTATTGACTCAGTGAAACCCATCTATGATCACTCCGTCGGCCGAGGCACGCCCGTAGGCCGGGGCGGCCGTCCGCCGGGTCAACTTTTCCCGGAATCAGAAAACTCGCCCCTCGACATCCTCCCGCGCGTATCTCAGACATCAAAATAGGTCGAGATCTCGAATGGGTGGGGACGATTGCGCACGTCGTAATATTCTTCGCGCTTCACTCTGATCCACTCGGCAATCTGACCCGAATCGAAAACGTCCCCCTGCAGCAAGAATTCGTGATCCTGCTCCAGAGCATCCAGCGCCTCTCGAAGCGAGCCCGGAAGGGGCCTGACCGATTTCCGTTGCTCGTCGCTCCACGTAAACACATTTTGTTCTATCGGACCCATTCCGGAGCCGCTCGGATCAATCTTGTTCAAAATGCCGTCTATGCCGGCCATCAGCTGCGCCGCAAGAGCGAGATAAATGTTGCAAGTCGCGTCAGGAGGCCGGAACTCGAAACGAGCGCTGTCCGGCTGGTCGGCATACTTGGGAACTCGCACAGCGGCGCTTCTATTGCCCAGGCTGAAAAACGCATTCACCGGCGCTTCGTAACCCGGTATCAGGCGGCGGTAGGAATTTGTCGACGGATTCGTGAGAGCCAACAACGCGGGGCCGTGAGTCAGAAGTCCACCGACGTACTGGAGAGCGACGTCGCTTAATTTGCCGTAGCCGTTCGCGTCGTAGAAAAGATTGCGATCGTCCCGGAAAAGTTGCTGATGGAAATGCATGCCGTTTCCTGCCTCCCCGAAAAGCGGCTTCGGCATGAAGGTGGCGGTCTTCTGATTGCGCTGCGCAGTCATTTTCGTGACGTATTTGACTATCTGCGTGGCGTCGCCACAACGCAGCATTCCCATCATCGGAGTCTCTATCTCACATTGGCCGGGGCCTCCCACCTCGTGGTGATGGTACTTGACCTCGATTCCCATTTCTTCAAGAACGAGCACCATCTCGCTGCGGAGGTTAAACAACTGATCTCCGGGCGGGATTGCGTGATATCCGCCGTGCCTCGGGATTAGATGTCCGTGGCCGGAGCTCGAGCCCTGCCAGTCAGCCTCGCTGCTTTCTACTCTGTAAGACGAAGCGTTTATCTTGTTTTCGAAAGAGACGCTGTCGAAGACGTAGAACTCGAATTCCGGTCCCCAGCGGCTCTCGTCCGCGATGCCGAGCTCGCGCAGATGCGCCTCCGCCCTGGCAGCGATGTTGCGGGGGTCGCGGCCGAACGGCAATTTTGTGTCTGCTTCGTAGGCCGAGCCTATGAAGCTAAGAGTCGGAACTTCCCAATAGGGATCGCGGAAAGCGCTCGAAATGTCCGGCAACAAAATCATGTCACCGGCCTTGACGGGCCTCAAGCCAATCGCAGAGGCATCGAAGGCGACGCCGTCGCGTAAGAGGTTCTCGCCGAACTGGCTGGCAGGGAGTGTCACGTGATGCCAGCGCCCCGCAAGGTCGGTGAACTTAAGATCGATCATCTTGATTTCGTTTTGCCTGATGTACGCGAAAGCACTCTCAAAATCCGTAAACATCGACTTCTCCGATTCCAGTGCGGGAGATTTTTGTTTGATCATGGCTTCAAATGCTCCGATGCGGTCCGACTTTCTAATTAAACGGGCTTCCTAATCAAAGAGACCTTTGTAGAGCTCGTGCGCTCTCCTGATCGTCGCTTCGTCCGCAGCAGCGTTCAGCGCTTCCAGCTTCTTCTGCGCCAGGTCGGCTCTTTCCTCCGCTTTTTCCCTTCCTGCAGAGCCTATCTGGAGCCCGAAGAATGCTCCCACCAGTGTGCCCAGAACGCTCGTGAACAAGCCGACGATTGACACGATCTCGGTGGCGGATTTGCATGCCAGCAGCAGCAAGCCCACCAGGAACGCAGACAGGGACAGGCCAAACACCGCGAGTTGGAATGTCCTGTTTATGCGAAATCTCTCTGTTCCGTTCTTCTTGTCGTTGCCGATCGCGTTAGAGTTTGATTGACTCGACTGGGAAGACACGTTGCCCTCCTTTGCCCGGAGCCTCAGTAGGCTCCTTTCTCCGCGCGGCCCCCTTGCTCCAGCGGATTCACTGTCAACGATTGAATTTCGTTTTCCGCGTATCCGAGCTCCTTCCAGTTCATTATTCCGCCGGGGCTGTGACAACTTGCGCAGGAAAGTGCTCCCTTTCGCCTGACGGCGTGGCTTATTTCCATCGAAGCATTGTTGGGGAGCCACCTAGGTTCGACTTTTCTCAAGCTTAGCACGTCGTTATAGGACGCCGTGTTCCAGCCGCCGGCGCCCATGAAGGTCATGAACTTGTCCATCAGGTACAACTTGAACATCCATCCGTACATCATCTTCATCATGCTTTTCTGCATTTCCTTCTGAGCCGCCAGATTCGCGTCGCCCGTGGCGAAGTATGTGGGGAGATTATAGGGAACGAACATTCCTCCGAAAGGGGTTATGTTTTGAAGGTCGATGTGCTGTTTGCCGTTGTACAGCTTCATCGGATACAGTTTGGATTTCCGTCCCTTCACCGCAATCGGGCGCATCACTTTTTCATACCAGGCGCCGTAGTCGAAGTTCTTGAACTCCGGCCAGACATTCGTGGGCTTGTAGAAGACGTACTTGCCCCTTCCGTTGGGATTGTCGCCTATGGGATTTCCCAGGAACGAACCGTCGCCGTTCCACCAGACGTAGACGATGCCCTTTCCAGGTTCGGTTTCCTTCAGGACGTCGTTGTATATGTATATCCCTGTTGCCTCCTCGAAAACCGGCGTGGAGAAATCTCGCATCGTGACGTTGTCCTGGTTCAACGAAGGAATGTGGCAGATTTGGCAGGCCAGTTTTTCCGTGTGGGCGTTCAGGAATTCCGCCACATTTTCGTCAGGTGAAACGACTCCGGTGTGCGGCTTGTCGGAGTGGCATTTCTCGCAAGCGACCTCGACGTTTGGGAGGTCGTTCGCCATCATGGTAGTTGTGTGAGTCCCTTTCGCAATGAAGTGCCCTTCGGTCTGATGGCAATCCAAGCAGGACATTCCGGCGGCAGCATGCACGTCCCACGACGGGGAATAGGGAGTTCCTCTTTTTGAGCCGGGATGAATGATCCTCGGCCTCTCCGAGCCGGGGCTGGAAATCCACTGCATGTAGGACGCATCGAGCGAGTCCACAAAGATATCGCCTCCAAAATTGTGTTGATGACAGCGGAGGCAGGACTGAGCGGTCGGTTTGGTCACTGAAACGGCTGCCTTCATGGAACGATCCTGGCCCCACCTCAGACGTCCGTTCTTGTCTGTAACGACCACCTTCTTGTTCATGTCGTAAGATATGGAGTGGCATATCAGACAATCGATGGCTTCCTTCTCTTCGCTGAGAGTGTGATACCCGGGCATGATCTCTCCCAGTGGAGCCTGGTATTGACCGCCGATGTGGCATTGCCCGCAACCCTCCGAATAGGTCTTGCCGCTCTTGGTGACGACGAGCTCTGCCCAGGCCGTCATCGCAAAGGAACCGGGTTTGGGGCAGGGGCGGTCTATCTTCCCCATCGGGAATTTGTCGGCGAGCGCCCCATTAAAACCATAGACGTTTGGGTGTCTTCTCGTGAAGAAGCGATAGTGAGACGAGGTCAAGAGATTCTTCATCAGGCTCACTTTCTTCTCTTGTCCGGTCACCGCGTCCTTGACCGTGATTACCCAGTGGCATTTGAGGCAGGTCCTGGGGCCCTCGTACGAGAGGATTTTTGCCGTTCGGAACAGTTCTATGTGATCCAACCGAATTGGATACGCCTTCGTCAGCCGGCTTGAGATTGCTTCGAATTGTTCGGGGGTGACTCTTTCCTCGGCGAACACGACGCGTTCCGGACGGCAGTCCGCCGGGAGCATCAAATTAACGAGACGCGACCAATAGGAGAGGATTACGACCACAAGCAGCAGGACAAGCAGCAATATTGTGACTCGTGATTGTCCCATACCGGCCCTCCTTGTTCAACCCTCCCTCGGCTTCGATCGCCCCACGGCGTCACGCGGCTCAAGCGGTTCCGCCCGAAATCCGGCGGGCAAAACTACCGGATGAAACGTATGGAGATCGGATATCTGTAATCCTCTCCGTTGTTCGATTTGACCGCGGCCACAATCGGAAATATTACCATAAGCAGGCCGATGATGATGAGGAACGCGAACCCTATGAGAAGAAGACACAATATTGCAGATATGGCGAGGATAATGAACATAGTGATCTGAAAGTTCACGGCCTCTTTGCCCTGCTTATTGATGAAGGGGTGATCTTCTCTCTTGATAAGCCAGATTATGAGAGGAGCAAGCAGAAAACCGATGCCGTTTCCCAGAAGTCCCGAAAGGGCGCTCACGTGGCAGATTGCGGCCCATTGTCTCGCAGTATGTGGAATTGCGCTTTCAGGAGCGGCCGCCGAAACGTTGTTGGTGTTCATGGATCCCTCCTACTGTAAATTGGCCCGCTTGCCAAGGCCCCAGCGCTACTTGTCAAGCTGAACAACTACTGCCGTGCCGTAACAGATTACTTCCGATACGTGCTGTCCGAGTTCCGTGGCGTCGTACCTCACGCCGACCACGGCGTTTGCCCCGAGCTCCTGCGCGTGCCGGGCCATCATCTCGAATGCCTCTGCGCGAGTGTTCTCGCACAATTCGGTGAACAGGGAGATGTTGCCTCCGAAGAGAGTCTGGAGAGAAGCGCCGAAAGTCCCAATGAAAGATCGGGAGCGGACCGTGACTCCGCGAACGACCCCGAGCTGCCTCACTATTCGATAACCTTCGATTGTGAAAGTCGTGGACGTCATTGAGTGTTCCATTCTGCCTCCGCCTGCATCGTACGATATTCTTTGTAAAGGAATCACGCAAGCATATCACAAGGCGGGCCTCTCATCTGTGATGCAAGGTTCCGCCCAGATAGCCTTCTACGACCGCGCCACCAAAGAGAACCATCGTGGCCGCGAAATAAACCCAATGGTAAATGTCCCATCGGTGCTGTTCCAAGTCGGGGATCAGCACTGATTGCATTATGAGCGTTAGGATGCTGAAACCCAACATGAAATAAGCAATGGTTATCTTCCTGAGAAAAATAGTCGAGCGATAGGCCCGATATTGGTGTTTCCAAGTCCACCACCCCGAGAAAGCGGTCGGAACAATCGCAAGGGCTGCGCCGCCAAGACAGATGTTTCCTGCGATTTCCAGGCAGGTGGGCATGGTGAACAGATGAAGAATCTGAAAGCCTGCCGACACAGCGAACAAAGAAACCGGAAAGTGGGCAAGGAAAATGTGCAAATGTACCCGGGATCTTGCCGGGGGTCCTTGATTGGAATTTTGGACTTCCTGATTTGTCTCGGTCATCGGGTTCTGCCGGCTCCCTTGTTCTACCGGATTGTTTTCTCCTTTTCCGCAGAATCTGCCAGCTTGCGAAAAAGCATCGCCATCTCCGCTCCCTTGGCGTCTCCTTCGTGTTTGAAGAATACGAACGCTCGCTTCCATTTTTGCGACAGAACTTTCTCCATCCAGCGCGAAAGACCGGCTTCCGTGTAGTCCGATCGCCGAAGCCTGAGATAACCCCAGTTAGACGTGCTCACGATCTCTTCGGCCGGATTCTCGTCGGAATCCGCCGTGCAGAGACTGAATTTCTTTTTGTTAAGCAGGTCAAGGATCCCCGGCTCGAGCCACGATTCATTGCGGAACTCGAACGCGCAGGGGACTTCCCCGCGAATCAGTGCAAGAAACTCCTCCAGCAATTCTCGATCGGCACGGAAATTCTTGGGAAATTGAAAAAGAACGGGCCCGAGCTTGTTCCCAAGAATCGAGAGCGTTCTGAAGAAGTATTCTACTTCTTCGTTCACGTTTCTCAGACGCCTTATGTGCGTAATGATTTGCGGCGCCTTGATGGCGAAGAGAAAATCTTCCGGAGTCTGCTCCGCCCATGAGGAGAGGAGGCTCTCTGTCGGCATTCGATAAAAAGTATTGTTTATCTCCACCGTGTCCAGTCTTTCCGAATAGAAGGGGAGCATTTCTTTCGAAGAGATCTTTTCCGGATAGAATTTCCCCTTCCACTCTTTGTACGCGTATCCGCTCGTACCTGCGAATATCTTCAACTGTGCTCCTATTCGGGCACTACTTCGCGAGCAACCTTGTCGTCGCGGAGCCGCAAAAAGACCGGCTGCCTCATGAGGCCCTCGGACGTCCATCCTTGGAACATGACCTCGCATACGAGCTTGGGTCTGACCCACGTTACCGGCGTGTTTGTCTTCGGAACAACCGTAAATGGGCTCTTCTTCTGTATCAATGGATCCAATCTTGCGCGGATCTCCCGGAGGGCCCTGGTGCTGAATCCGCCTCCGGAGTGGCCGATGAAAACAAGCTCCTTGCCCTTGAACACTCCCAGGACGAGCGCGCCGAAATTCTTTCTGGCGCCTTTGGGCTCGGTGAAGCCGGCAATCACGGCCTCTTGAGTCAGATGAGTCTTTATCTTGAGCCACTGACGGCTTCTCTTGCCCATTCTGTACGTGCTTTGAGAATGCTTGGCCATGATTCCCTCAAGGCCCTTCTTTTTGGCCGCGTTGAAGAACGCTACGCCGTCTTTCGTCACATGGTCGCTGAATCTGACTCTCGATGAAGACGGAAGAATCTTCTTGAGGATCTCTCTTCTTCTCAAAAGCGGTAAGCCCGTGAGATCACGACCCTGGAAGTAAAGGATATCGAAAACGTAGTAAACCAACTGTCCCTTTCCGGTTTTCTGGTAATCCTGGAGCATTTGGAAATCCGGCCGTCCCCGGTCATCAACGACGACGACCTCTCCGTCCAGAACGGCCCCCATCCCGAAAGTTCTCAGCGAGTCCGCAACCGGAGCGAACCTTTCCGCCAGGGACAATTGATTGCGCGAGTAAAGGACGGCGTTTCCGTCTCTGAGCTCGGCAATAGCTCTGTACCCATCCCACTTCACTTCAAAGATCCAATCCGGGTCGTTGAACGGCTCTTTGATCAGGGTCGCGAGCATGGGCTCGATGGCGTGCGGCATGGGCTTTTGAGGTGCGTCCTTCAAATCTGCGGCTTCCAGGGCTTCGCGGACACGTATCCGTCCCGTGTTCTTTCGTCGCTCCGGCTCCACGGGATCGTCTTCTGCCACTTCCTCCAGAGTCTTGTTGGACTCAACGGAACGGGTTTTCTTCAGGACGTCATCCTTGCTCGCGTATTGGTCGCCCTTCTTGATGAGCAGCCACGATTTCTCGCTCATTCTCGTCTTCACAAGGGCGAACTCGCCTCGGAGCTTCTTCCCCTTGAGAACGAATTTCAAGTTTCCCTTTCGCAGTTCCTCTTTGAGAAGCTTCTCGCTTTCCTGTCTCTCCGCGGAGGAAGCGTGGTGATACTCACCTCTGTCCCAGATTATGACTGTTCCCGCTCCGTAATTGCCTGCGGGTATCACACCTTCGAAGTCCTTGTAATCGAGAGGGTGGTCTTCAACCATCACCGCGAGTCTCTTTACTGAAGGATCGAGAGAAGGTCCCTTGGGCACTGCCCAACTTTTGAGGACCCCGTCGAGCTCCAATCTCAAATCATAATGGAGAGCGCGCGCCGCGTGCTTGTGGACCACGAAGACCAGCTGCGCGCTCTTAGCAGCACGCCGCACGGGCTTGGGTTCCGGAGTCCTTGCAAACTTACGTTTGGATTTGTAGCTCTTCAGTCCCATAAGAATCCTTGCGTCTTTTCTAGGGGCTCACACGTAAGGAAGTTTCTGTTTCTTGATGAGAACGTCCCGGAAGAGATCGCCGTCGTTTTCGAGCCTTTTCACGGCGGCAGCATGGGTGATCTGAAACTTTTCCGGATCGCCCCTTCCAGCCAGGGCCTCGAGCTCCTTCCATTTAAGCGGAAACGACACCCTCGGTTCTTTGCTGGCGCGCAATGAGTACACGCAGACCATCGTCTTGGCTGGGTCGTTCTGAGACCAGTTGATGAAGACCTTCTTTCTTCGATTCGCTTTTGCCATGTTGACGGTGACCAGGTCTGGATATTTGCGCTGGAGCACCTCCCCGGCGGCCCTGGAGAATTTCTTGGTCTGCTCAAAAGTGGTTTCTTTGCTATTCAAAGGAACGAACAAATGAAGCCCCTTCATCCCCGACGTCTTCACGTATCCCTTTAGCCGCGACTTTGCGAGTAGCTCCTTCAACGAGAGCGCAACTTTTGCGCAGTCAGTTGCATCCGCGCCCTCGCCTGGATCCAGATCAAAAACCATCGAATCCGGGGTGTTTTGAGACACGGCCCTGCCAAGCGGAACGTGAAGCTCGAGCGATGCCAGATTTTCCACCCACACGAGTGTGTTGAGATCGTTCACCAGACACACTGTCATCCTCGTCCCGTCATGTTGGCGTATGTCCGCCGTCTTTACCCAGGGCGGTCGATGAGAAGGGCAGCGTTTCTCAAAGAAGAATTCCTCTCCCACGCCGTCCGGATAGCGCTTCAAAGTCAGGACCCTGCCTTCGAGATGCGGCAAGATGAACTTGGAAATCCTGCGGTAGTATTCAAGGACCTCTGCCTTCGTGAAACCGGAGGAAGGATAGAGAACCTTCTCCAGATTCGACAAAGAGAGTTTTTTCCCCTCTACCGCCACGATCTTCTTGTTCACCGAGACTTTTTCACCTTTCGCATGCTCTTCTCGAGCACCGCGACCAGATCGATCGGTCCTTCGCCTTCTTCTTCTGCGAGCTCGGGAGCCTCAACGACACCCTTTTCCTTGGCCTTTTTTTCGAGCAGCTTCATTATCTTCTCTTGGCGTTCGTTGGCATATTTCTCCGGAGCGAACCTGGTAGTCATGTCCGCGATGATTCTTTTCGCGCGATTCTTCTCTTGGGGTCCGATTTTCGCTTGCTTCGGTGCGATGCCTTCGTCAGTGAGGATGTCCTCGTCGTAGTGAAGAGTCAGGAGCCTGAGGGCGCTTCCGCTGCTTGCCACAGCCGCAAGATACTCCCGTTCACCAAAAACGAATTTAGCCAGGCCCACC
>Ga0315268_10007564_pt1 | contig 11424 bp, 8 predicted proteins | sample C1_top_MG_FD_204535 | JGI IMG/M metagenome (GOLD analysis project Ga0315268, IMG submission 204535) | Sediment microbial communities from Yellowstone Lake, YNP, Wyoming, USA - C1_top | ecosystem: Environmental > Aquatic > Freshwater > Lake > Sediment | place: USA: Wyoming | collected 2017-08-01 | reverse complement strand
CGTTCACCTTGTACCTTTGGTTGAGAGCGAGGAGATCTTGCAATGCTCCCTCATCGAGTTTCCTGCCGAGCCAGCTTTCTTTGAAACCCTGGGCTGATACACTGGTAATCATTATCTCGAACTCGGCGTCGATCATCTCTCGTAGCAACTTTTCTTGTTCCTTGCCCCAAAGTGGCGCCAAATGATCTAACCCCAGCTCTTGGCAGATTTCATCGATTCGATTTTTTTGGTAGTTTGACGCTATGCCACCACTTACAACTCCCTGAACCTCAAGCATCTTCAAAGCTCGCTTGAGATCATCGATTTCCCGCTCCTTTTCACCGCTTGTCTCAGATTTAACTAACGGCAGCCCAGCACATTCAGCAAAAAGGTCGATTAGATGAATGTTCGACTGATGAAACATCCACGAGTCCTCCCGCGCGGGGATCATCGCGACGATATACGCTATTTCGTGCCCTTGTTTAATCGATAGCCAAAGTGCATAGGTACTGTCCTTACCACCTGAACAAAGGACTGCTAGCTTCATATGAATCGACAAAGGATTGCTCTAATACAGTTATATTTTTTGCTTATGGAGAAGTGAAGATAACAAAATGGTGTTAATGCTATCAAAAATTTAAGAAAAATTATGATTCCTCTTCCCGCTCGCATACATTTATCCTGACACCGAGCTTCTGTTGCAGGCTCTCTACGGTGCGACCGCCCCGCCCGATGATTTTTGGTATATGAATAGCGTCAGCCCTTACGATAGCGCTGTGCTCGGACACCATTTCGACGTCGACACCAGCTCCCACAAGTCGCCTGAGCTCGCGCTTGATAGACTCCGCTGTCCTCAGCTCTGCTCGAGTCGGTTCCCTCTTACTGACCGGCATTACTACTATCTCCTCTCCGAAAGAGTATATCTCGTAAACCGCCTCACCTGTCTCGAAATCGCAAACTTCGACCATCGGACGCGCCAGGTCCGCCTCGGTCATGCCGTGGGGAACCTTAACCGTCGACCTAAGAGAGTAAACGTCTTTGATCTCCCCGTCCTTTATAAATATCACCGTGTCCGCGATCATCGGGATCATCCCAAGCTCCACCCGTCCGATCAGCCGCTGGATGGCATCTATGGCTCGGGTCGAGTGCACCACCCCCACCATGCCTATCCCCGCCAACCTCATGTCTGTGAATATCTGGAAGTCCTTGGTCTTCCGTAGCTCGTCGTAGATCGTGTAGTCGGGACGCACGAGGAGCAGTATATCGGCGGTCTTCTCCATGTCGCCCTCTAGCAAAGTGTACTGTGTGATCTCGTCGCTAACCTGAAGGTCTCGGGGAGACTCCATTGTCTTGATTATTTTGTTCTGTGATAGGTAAAGCTCCGCCAAGGCCTGGGCAAACGTCGACTTGCCCGCTCCGGGCGGCCCGGCGATGAGTACTCCCTCCGCCTGCTTCGCCAACCGCTCCTTGAGCTTAGAGGAGAGGCGGTAATCCTCGAGTTTTACTTCGGCTATAGGGCGAACAGCGGTGATCTCGAACCCATCGCTGAAAGGCGGCCGCGCTATGGCGACTCGGTACTCGTGGAACTGCACAATTGTAGCACCCTCCATCTCGATCTCCACGAAGCTGTCCTTGTCCTGGCGTGATAGCTCCACTATCTCGTGCGCCAGTTCTCGGAGCTGTTCCTCGGTAAGCGGCTTATCGTCAAGAATCCTGAGTTCGAACTTTCCGGGCCGCCCAACCTTTGCCATCGGCCGCACCCGATCTTTTAGATGCACGGACATCACTCCAGGGCCGAAATAATCGAGAAGCTTGGGTTTTCGCCCTACAGGCAAGGACTCGAGGAACCACACCTCCAATCCTTCCGCTCGCCCGGCATCAGCCATTATTGCATCGCTCGTGATCAACATTGCCCCGTGCTCGCGCGCCACATCGCGTATAGCGGCGTCTATAGTCCCAAACTCCGCCCCAGCGAGCTGCTCGTGCGTTGGTCCCCGCCCGACCAAGCTGAACCTGACTTTGCCCGCGTTCGCGAGCGCTCTCAGTTTCTTCAGCTCGGTTAGTCCGCTGAACCCAGAATCCTTGCCCATGTTGGCCTGATGCTCAAGTTCTGCTACGACCAGGTTGGGCACTAAAACCTCGCAATCTTGAAGCTCACCGCTCTCTATCAGGCGCGTCACCCGGCCATCGATCACGACGCTCGTGTCAGGTACACATATTCTAGCCATGTTACTCACGCTAATTGTCGATTACAATAATAAAGTTTGTTTGATACCTTTGAAGTTTCATTTATTGTGTTCATTCTAAATTAATGGAGACGCCCTTCACTTTATAAACATGAGCGGATAATTGAGTTCCTTTACGTACCTCATTTCCACACGCACAATTGCCTTGCCATACTTCGCAACGAGGTTAACAGTGAGCATCTCGCCCGACAGCTCTGGGTAGATGTAAGGATTTTTGCGTTTGCTCTTGGGATACTTTATCCTTACCTTCGCCCGCTCGATAAACGGCTGGGCAATCGCTGCCTGCTCCATTGCCCTCTCGAGTGCCCTGACATCATGAATTGCCGCACCCACGAACTGGTGGTAGAGGGCGCCAAGTGTAATCGCCCCCTCAAATATCGCTCTTTCACGATCGGTGACGTTCGCAGCGAAGTACTTGCGCGCGGGATCTTTCATGGGACTTCCCTCGGAACTTTTGGGATGTTTTCGCCTTTAGCAGTTAGGTTGATAAGTTTTGCCCCGAGATCGCCCGACAGCCATGCCAAGAGTTCCTTACAAATGGATAGTTTCACGATTTTTTTATTGAGATTCTTATCGCCGGAGTACTTACCAATCTCCGATCCGAGGTCCATCCCAACGAGGTAGATCCGAGAAGCTCCCAACTCATGCACCATGAAAGCCGCCCTATCCCCGTCCGTAAATCCCCCGAAGTTAAAGAGTTTGCCGAACGGTTCAACCTGATTGGTGCCGATTACTCGCACATCGATTTGAGGCGCGACCTTTCGAATTTTATCTAGGTTATCGCCGTGCGCATGGAGCACCAGCCAAGATCCATCTTTCCAAGCCTTGAGCTGGTCACCGACGTTTCCATCCAAATCTGTCACCACGATATCGGGTGTACGATATTTCAATAAGGCTGAAGTTGCGCCGTTAGCGGAGATAAATGATTTATTCATCCAACCCTTATTCTCGAGCTTCTTTAGATCATCCTCGAGGGAGGGACCCGCGCCCAGTACAACGCAATCTTTACCATAAATCAGCTTCTTTAGTTCCGCGATATCCGGCTCCGGAAGGATATCATCGAGAACCTTTGACGCCTCCAAATCGGCTTCCGGATCTAACCCAAGACGTTCGACTATCTTCATGTACCAAGGACGCCAAACTATCCAGAGCACGTTTTTACCTTCCGATTAAATCAATCCTCTTGAGGTTTCGTAGCCCGCTAGAGCTTCCGTCCATGTCTCTTCCATTTGTTTGTAAACCTCATATCTAAGATTTTCAAAACTATTTGCGGTGGGATCGACAGGCACCCATCCCTCACCCGGAAGATACACCTCGGTCCACGCGTGTCCGCCTATGGGTTTTCCATCGGGCGTGGTGCCAACGACGAACTCCCATCCAGCAGGCGGCTGCCACGACGAGACGACCCATCCGTCCACCCTTCTAGCGGGCATCCCGGCTGTCCTTGTTAGTGCCAGATAGAGGTTCGCGTAGTCTCTGCATTGACCCTTCCTTGACGATAATATTTCTTCAGAAGTTGGAGGATTGTAAGACAGGCTGTAAGCGATGTTGGTCGCGGTCCAGTTACAGAGATTCTTTGCGAACGTCATGTTGTCATAGCCGACTTTGTAGACACTATCGAGCACCTCCTTCACGTTGTCTGTCCCTGTGATTACGTATGTGTCTGGGAGCAGGAAGTACGCGTAATTTGCAGGAATCTCTTCATTTTCTCTAATTAGGTCACCCGTTGGGGCTGGCGCAAATGTTATCTTGCTCGGCAATTCCCCATTTGTTTCGTAGTAAGAGAGAATTCTGTTGAAGGTAAATAAGATATCTCTGAATCTGATCTTTCCGATTGGTGTTTGGATAATACCCGGTGCCCTACCAGTCGCTCTTATTTCGTTGCGAATTGTTTGTGCTATACCTATGGAATCGTCTTTTGAGAGATTTTCCCAGCAGGCTTCCCAGTAGCCGTTTTCATTGTCAGGACCAATGACAGAGATTGGCTGCTGGATCGAAAATTGGCCACCCTTATTGTAATTATCGATCGCATCGGCCGCGTAGTACAGCACTTGAGCAGGGGACAGGGATATCCATTGTCCTCCATCATAAATTGAGTATTGATTCCTAAGCTCTCGCCCGTATTTTAAATCTAAACGGACTTGATCCAATGAACTAATAAATGAAACTTTTTCGGGAGCAACACCTGTGTAGTTTATCGTGTAAAAAAGGGAGTTCTCCACGAGTTTGTCCGGTGTTATTGTGATACTGTTTTCTGCGATGAACAAGATCAGCCCATTTTCAACGATGGTGGGATTTCCGTCGATATTCTCAAAGTGTAACGAATCCACACTGTACGCCCCACCGCCATAATAGATTGTTTGCGAAGAACCTAGTAGCGGACATTGGACATCCTCGGTGTTTTCCGGGAGGGTTAAAACGGTTTTAAACGATATTTTATATCGAGCATCTTGAATATTGTACGCTTTAGCGACGTTGCGGACAAATACCCAAGAATCTTCATCTTCTGCGATCGTTTCATTTGCTGCGCTTAGGTTATCGATCCATTCAGAGGTTATCGTCCAACGGTTGTCATCCCACCTTGCGAAAGCAGGCGTTTTCCATCTTAAGGTAATAGTAAAATTTTCACCAATAATTATTTCACAAATAGGATCTCTTACTTCGAGACCGCTTCTAGCGTTGCTACTTAGTAACGATTCTACGTAACTCTGCTCTGACGCAACAGTGCCTACAAGGGGCGTCAGTTGCTTGAGAAGATCGGCGAGCTTGGATGGGAGCATCTGAATCACAAGTTGGCAGTTCGCGTTACCGCTCGCGTCGATGTTAATTGACATTTCGTCGAACTCCTCAAATTCCTCGGCCGATATCACCTTATTTGAAGATGGATGGGTCCGGAGGAGTGCAACGGCTAATGACGCGGCAAGCACAACTGCAATCACGACCAAGACAAAGGCGATTTTATGAGATGACGTCATACCTTTCGTCCCTTTAATCAGAATAACTATACTTCTAAGTTGATTTGTTTTCGACGACCTCTAAATGTATTTCGTTTCCCCGGTGGTCGTATGCCCTCCAGGATCGCTCATCGTAGGGTGATGCGACAATCAAGTGAACGCGACCGAACTTAGCGAATAGCCCAAGGTCAGCTCCCGAAGGCACTGGATAGGGGGATGGATGACTGTGCACCGAACCGCAGGCACTTGGGTCAATTGGCAACATGTGTAATCGAAGCAAGGCTGATTCGCCCGAAGATACCGTTCCAGGGAGAATAAGAATTTCCTTGATTATACCATCTTTCGCGCGCAATATCCCGGCGAATTCGCGTGGATGACTTGAGCGCGATGCTTCAAAAATAAATTCAAGAGCCTCACGTTCTATCCCTCTGATAGGCTTCCGCAATTCGGACCACCCTCTGCTGCTTACAGAGAATTTCTGATTTCTTTAACCGCACTAATCATCGATCTGAGTTTTCCTAAGGTCTCTTCCCTAGTCCTGGTCTTTAGGCCGCAGTCTGGGTCGATCCACAGCTGTTCAGGCCCAAGTACCTCCAAAGCTCTTCGGATTCGATCCTTAACAGTCTCAACGTTTTCTACTACATGCGAGTGAACATCGACCACGCCGAACGACAGGTCCTTTGTGAATGGGTACTTTCGGAAAAGTTCCACCAGGTCTAGCTCGCTATTAGACATCTCAAGGTCGAAGTTGTCCACCGGCAGTTGGAGCATCCCCGGATAGATGAACTCGAATGCGCCGTAGCAGATGTGGCTGATGAAATAAGCATCGACGCCCGCGGTGACGATCTTCATCGCCTCGATCGCGAACTCCTGCAACTCCTCCGGCCTGGCAGAAATTGCAGGCTCGTCTATCTGGATGATCTTTGCACCGGCATCCGAGAGGGCTTTCACCTCCTCGTGCAGCGCTCGCGCGAGGGCCAGACAGGCTTCCCGCCGGTTTGGGTAGTATTCGTTGAAAGACCAATCCATCATCGTGTACGGCCCCGTTATTATCCCCTTGACCGGCCTCTTCGTCAGACTTTGTGAGAACTTCCACCAATCGACGGTCATCGGCCCTTTCCACCCGATCTCTCCGACGATGATAGGTTTACGATAATATCTATTTCCGTAGGATCGCACGAGCCCGCTTATCTTGAACCCTTCGAGGTTTTCCGCAAAGTAAGTCGCCATGTCGCCCCGATACATCTCACCGTCCACCAAGACGTCCAACCCAATTTCCTCCTGTAAGGAAATCCACTCTCTCGTCGTTCGCTCTTCCAATGGCTTTAGCTCCTTGGGCTTGAGCCTGCCAGCGAGCATCATCTGTCTAGCTTCAAGGAGCTGCGGGGGCTTGGGGTAACTCCCCACCGCGGTCGTCGGCAGGAGAGGTAAATCCAACCCAAGTTTTTTTAATTTATCGCGCATGACAGCACCTTCAAAGAAGATTTTCCCTCGCCTTATCAGATATTGAGGTCATGTTTTTGAGTTTTTCAAATGCTATATTTCGGGGCAGGTACTCTCCAAGTCCGCACGAGGGGTTTAGGTAAACTCTTTCGCTCCCTATGTTCGGTAGAATCTTTTTCAAGGTGGCAATTAACTCACTTTCTTCCTCCAGCCTTGTGTTCCTGCCGTCGACAAGCCCCAATCCGAGGTCCTTCTCACATCCCAGCCTCGCGATGGTGTTAGGCAGGTTTGGGCTGTAGGTAAAATCAAATCCGATCACGTCAACAGGTAGTTTAACGAACTTCCTGTAAAGGGGCGCCGCATCCCCAAAGTAGGTGTATAGGGCGATTTTTGCATCACCCTTCGCGGAGACCACTTTTTGGATGGATGTCTCAAGGAGATCAAATTCATCTTGATTTTTCAAAATTGCAGGCTCATCTATCTGGATCAATTCTGCGCCTGCCCTGACCAGCCCATCAACCTCCAGCGAAATAACATCTGTAAATTCCTGCAACAGCTCGTTAAAATCAACAGCGCGCCTGTTGATCGAGTATTTTGAGAGCGTGTAGGGCCCAGTCAGGACCGGTTTTACTGGGACCGGGGAGGAACCCTTCGCGAAGAGGAATTCATCCCTGAGCAAAGGTTCGAGCCACCGCACTTCTCCCACGATCACCGGCTGGCGGAAGTAGAAGTTAGTGTCGAAGAACCTGAGCAGTCCGTCGATCTCGCACCCCTCCAATTTTCGGGCGATGTGGGAGATGGGATCGTACCACCGTACCTGGCCGTCCGTGACCAGGTCTAACCCGGCCTTCGCCTGCTCCTCGATGACTTCCCGAGTGACTTCATCCTGCACGCGCTCGAATTCTTCGTCAGAAATCTCGGCCCGCTCTCGCTTGGCATATGCTTGGCGGTGGCGCTGCTGCTCTGGGCGGTCGCCTATACGCGGGTAGCTTCCAGTGTTTGCGGTCAGCAATTCCATCTCTTACACCTTTGATGAAAGTATAAGTCAAACGTTAAATATTTGCTTAAAGCTTGATGGTGCTAGAAGTCTAGCGTTCAAGCGCTTCGATCAATAATAATTTCAAGCGCGTTTTCCGATTGTGTTTTTCCGCCAATTAATTTCTCGCATCTAAGGTAGATTAATTTTCTCCGCAGTGGAATTTTCGATTGTCACTTCCGCGATAAAACTTCCGTAATATGCTATCCCGCGAAGGTCCCTGATTATGGTCATTAGGTGCATTGCTGAACGGGCATCTTTAATCTTAGAACCCAAATCTATCAGCAATTCCTCCTTCATTTTATCAAATGGTTTAAAGGATTCCACCACATTATTCGCTAAGATTACATCTCCCTTGAAAAATGCTTCACAAGAATTTGAGAATAGCTCATGTACCATAGTACCAAGTCTAATTATCTTTTGTAAGTTTGCGTCACTAATCTCATTCTTTCCTAATGCCAGCAGGTTATTTGCGATATCCACGGCATAATCCGCGACTTGTTTCATCCTGGGAAATATCACTACGTGAAGAGTTAGATCTGGCGTCCCCTTCAATTCAATTTTCTTGAGCACGTTTTTATCGTATGCAGCGGCAACGGTTTGTCTGCCCATTAGCCAGTAAATCTTGTTGACCTCATTTTCCCGGTTAATTATGTCCGCGGCCAAAGAAGGATCGTTATCCTTGAGCGCTTGCAGAGCATCCTCGTACATTGAGGTAATTACCTCACAAAACCTCTTTAAAAGCGGCTTCAGGGGGAATTTAGAAGCGTCTACCACAGATTGTAGCAATACGCGATTTGAAGTCGATTCCACAATCCCCATTCCAATAAGACCATTGGTTGCATCATTGATCTCTCTCCTATGATTTTCGCTTATCGTATGTTTGGAAACTATTTCGATCGAGTCACAGCCCCTGCTGTAGCCTCCAATAATGAGCCTCTTGAGCAGTCCGGGATATTTGCACTTGTCAGCATCTATTGTGATTTTTACCTCTTTTGCCTCTTCGCGAATAGTCGCCGGGGCCAGCTTTAATGTCCCATCATCTTCCCGCATTATTGTGATTTGATCGCTCGGCTTCAGTTTATTTTCTTTGACCCAATCGGGAGGCAATGTAACAGAAAAACTTGCCCGCCCCACGACTTGCATTTTTCTTAGCTCCACCACGACCATCCCTATTCTTATTTTTTGTTCCCTTACAATCCCAAGTTATTTTTAGTAAGTAAATTATTTATAAACATTTGTAATCATCATTAAGCGCGCATTTTGCGGGGCAAAAAAACCTTTGGAAGAGACTTTTACGGGAAAAAAGAGCAGTTTTAAACCTATTTTTTGAGAATTAAATGCCATTATGGCTTATTTTACGAATTTCATAGATAAATAGCCTTTGATGGTCTCATTAGGTGGGGAGACGAGAATACGAAAAAAGTAAATTTTAAACCATATTTTCACAATTCTAATGTAAATATATCTCAAATCATTACTGCTATGGGATCATTGCATGAGTTTAGATTTGTTGAAACAAGTTCGCACCGCCTGTAGAGAAGTAGTTGAGAAGGCGCGTTATGTTCACATCGACGCCGCTCGAATCCAGTCTTATGCCGCATCCCTCCCGCTTGAACAGGCAAAATCACCAAAGCTTGATCCTCGCTATCATTACATCGGCCACACAAACGATACCATCGCATATACACTGACCCTCGATACGATCAACTTTGGATCCGGTTATTTCCCCTACATTCGTAAGCGTGACAACCTCTCAGGTTACTTCACTATTGCTTCGGCCCTCAAGGACCGCTTCGATACTCGAGGAGCTTTTACCTCGCGCGAACTGAGCCTTCTAACTGCTCAGGACTGCGCAGAGATGTTTGGGCAGGATCTGGATGAAGGACCTTGCGGCGAACTCATGGGCCTGTTCGCATCAGCGTTAAACGACCTCGGCCGGTATCTCCTCGACCGTTTTGAAGGGCAATTTACTGAATTGGTCAAGGCGGCAGGTTCGTCGGCCGAGCGCCTGGTGCAAATCCTCGCGGAGATGCCTTATTTCCAGGACGTCGAACTGTATGATGGGCTCAAAGTGCCGTTCTACAAGCGCGCTCAACTTACCGCCGCTGACCTTTCGCTGGCGCTTGACGGTCAGGGTCTTGGGTTTTTTTCCGATCTGGATCAATTGACAATCTTCGCAGACAACCTCGTGCCCCATGTCCTTCGAGTTAACGGAATTCTGCACTACGAGGACTCGTTGGCATCTCGTATTGACGCTGGGGAATTGATTTCGTCCGGTTCTGCCGAGGAAGTTGAGATCCGGGCGGCCGCTCTTCATGCAGTGGAGCTGATTGTTGAAGAATTACGCAACGCGGGGCATGATGTGACTGCCATGGGCTTAGATTATCTCCTCTGGAATCGCGGGCAGCAGCCTTACTACAAGGCGCGCCCACGTCACCGGACTCAAACGGTCTTTTACTGATTTGACATTAAATGTTCCCCCCATGAAAACTTGAAGTCGATTGTCATTCCGGTCAGATCATACGTACATTAAGTTCAAATTCTCCATTGAAGATTTAGTTACGTGAATGAATGAAGGTCGGATTGTTCACAGTTTGCTCAACTTTAGCGAAGCAGGATGAGATTGGAAAAAGAGTGGCCATAGAAGTATCGAGCCTTTTGGGCGAGATAAAAGGAGATCTAAAAGTGTCGGAGTTGATAACGAGTGCAAACGCTGCTGAGGAGATCGCGAAAGGCCTTAGGGACGAAATTTCTGGAGCAATTGTTGCAGTAGCGACTGGCGGGACGGAGAGATCCATAAGGGCAATTGCGACCAACTTAGGAAAACCCATCCTGATCCTTGCGAATCCGTTCAATAACTCACTGGCTTCTTCTCAAGAGGTGTATGCAATCCTACGAGAGCAGGGCTTAACTGCTAAGCTCTTTTACTCGCCACTGGATTCAAGCATTATCGACAGTGTCAAAGCATTTGTCCAAGTTTGCAAGGCCATCCAAAAACTTGAGGACTGCAGGCTTGGACAGGTCGGTGGCCCATCACCTTGGATTTTGACAAGCAAGGATGAGGATCCCATAAAGAGGAGAATCGGCCCAGAACTCATCCGCTTGGAGGTTGCAGAGTTATTAGACCTCGTCAAAAAAGTAGATCCTAATGAGGCCGAGGAGCTCGCAGAAAAGTTGAAAGACAAGTTTGGAGAGGTAGTTGAGCCCTTGGAAGAAGACATGGTGAATGCCGCAAAGGTTTATTTGGCGATGAAGGAACTCGCCTCAAAATATAATCTTACAGCGATAACAATTAGATGTTTTGATCTGATTGAGCACAACCTGACTGGCTGCATCGGCATGAGCATTTTCAACGACTTGGGTATTGTGGCGGGTTGTGAGGCGGACCTAGATGCCATGCTTACCATGATGATAGTTTCATTTTTAACGGACGAGCCCTGTTGGATGGCAAATGTCGTCAGAGTCGATAAGGATGCAAACACGGTGACATTGGCTCATTGCACCATCGCCACCAAAATGCTTGCGGACGTTAAGAAGTCTGCCCTTAGGAGTCACTTCGAGTCAAACAAATGCGCCGGCATCCAAGGACCGCTGAGGGATGTCGATGTGACGATAGCTAGGTTGGGTGGAAGGGAACTGGGGAAGATGACCATTGCCGGTGGAAAGATAGTTAGGAGCGACATGCAGGATCCATGCCTCTGCAGGACTCAAGTGGAAATCCGATTAAATGGAAATGTAGAGGACTTCTTGGAGAATAGTCTAG
>Ga0315268_10007563_pt1 | contig 11425 bp, 11 predicted proteins | sample C1_top_MG_FD_204535 | JGI IMG/M metagenome (GOLD analysis project Ga0315268, IMG submission 204535) | Sediment microbial communities from Yellowstone Lake, YNP, Wyoming, USA - C1_top | ecosystem: Environmental > Aquatic > Freshwater > Lake > Sediment | place: USA: Wyoming | collected 2017-08-01 | reverse complement strand
ACTTTTCCAGAATGCCGCCGCCGGGATGTTCAGCCTAATCACAGACCTGAGGGGCGTGCGGAGTGTCGGACAGTACGAGCTGAAGATGAAGTCGGATTCGCCTGAGGACCTTATGGTCGCATGGCTCAGCGAGCTCCTGTACCTGCACGAGACGCAGAGGTTGCTGTTCAAACGGTTTGAAGTCAAGGTTAAGAAGAACGGCCTTACTGCAAAGATCGGAGGAGAGGTCATGGACAGGAGCAGGCACCACCTCCACATGGTCGTCAAGGCGGTCACATATCACATGATCGAGGTCAACCCGAGAAAGGGCGTCGTGAGGATCATATTCGACATCTGAGGTGCGCAATGATCAAGGCGGTTACTTTCGACTGGTGGTTCACGATCACAAACATGCCCGTCCCAGCCGAGGAGTTCGCAATATGGGCAAAAGGGTACAGGCTGAGGGGGATGGGAGAGGTGTTCCGTAGGGCGGGACTGGACGTCAGCCCAGAGAGGCTCTCGCAGGCCTACGACCTGCTCTCAAAGGACCTCAAAGCCGCATGGGACAGGAATATGGACATGTCCGGCGAGGACCAGATGGCGGTTTTCCTGAAACACGCTGGTGTGAAGAATGCCACTGATGGCGGACTGATCGCTGAACTCGGTTTGCCATTCAGCAGCGCACTCCTTGACAGACCTCCGTCTTTGAACAACGGAGTCGCCGATTGCCTCGCCGCACTGAGGAAGGACGGCTACAAGATCGGCATTATTTCCAACACAGGTCGCACTTGGGGCAGGGTCCTGATCGAGCTGCAAAAGAAATACGGCCTCCATGGCTGCTTCGACACTATGTCCTTCTCCGACGAAATCGGAGTCAGGAAGCCCAATCCCGGGATATTCAAGAAGACCCTTCAGGGACTGAAACTGCCGCCACAGAATGTCCTCCACATCGGCGACAACGTCCTCGACGATGTGCACGGGGCGAAGAGCGTCGGCATGAGGGCTGTATGGTACAACACCGGCACTTGGCCTGGTGCAAAGACGAACGAGGCTGACGCCGAAATACACCAATTTTCAGAGCTGCCCGAGATCGTGAGGAGGTTTTGAGATGGCGGGAAAGGCCACGGCAATCGCGCATCCGATCCAGGGCTTGCTCAAGTACCATGGGCTCAGGGACCCCATGCTCCGACTCCCTTACCATGACTCCATATCCGTGTGCACGGCCCCGCTTACGACGAAGACGACGATAGAATTCGGCGGCTTCGACGTCGACGAGGCTGTGGTCGATGGCATGCCATTGACCGGTCACGAGATGAACCGCGTGCTGGCGGTGGTGGACGCAGTCAGGGCCAGGGCAGAAATCCGGGACAAGTTCCGAATGCAGTCGATCAACGGCTTCCCCTCGAACGTCGGGCTCGGAGCGTCCGCCTCCGGCTTCGCAGCGCTCGCCCTGGCGTCATGCGAGGCGATCGGGATCGGTCACGTCCTCCAAGAGGTGTCCAAGTTCGCCAGACGGGGTGCCGGATCGGCGACAAGGGCTGTCACTGGCGCCTTCTCCAAATGGCGCATGGGACTGAGGGATGAGGACAGCTACGCGGAGCAGATGGCGGGAGAGGACCTCCAGATGGCCATGATCGTCGCGCTGATACCCGCCTACAAACAGACCGAGAGCGCCCACAGGGAGGTGCTCACCTCGCCATTCTTCCACGCGCGCCTGGCGGAGATGCCGCGGCTCCTGGCGGAGATGGAGCTCGCGATAAGGCAGAGGGACGTCGGCAAGATATGTGCCCTGGCCGAGAGGGACACTCTGATGCTACACGGCATCACCATGACAGGGGACAAGGAGATGCTCCTCTGGAGACCGGAGACGGTCCAAGTGATTCTCACCGTCAAAAGACTGAGAGAACAGGGTACCCCCGCATTCTTCTCGATAGACACCGGGGCGACGGTCTACGTGAACACGTTCCCGGATAACGCGGACGAGGTCGAGAGGGAGATCAAGAGTCTGGGCCTCGAGACGATAAGGTGCTGGGTCGGCGGCCCGGCGAAGCTCGCATCGGAGCACCTTTTTTAAGATTCTTTCCGTCTTACTGGTAACTATATTACGAAGTCCGTGTTGGCCGAATCATGCGCCTTGTCATTCTTGGCCCTCCGGGTTCTGGAAAGGGGACGCAGGCGGTCAGGATCGCCCAGCACTACTCTCTGCTCCACATCTCCGTCGGCGACCTTCTAAGGGACAGCGCCGCTCGGCACACTGACCTGGGAATTAAGGCGAAGTCCTTCATGGACAAGGGGCTCCTCGTCCCGGACGAACTGGTCGTGGAGATGACCAAGAAACGCCTCGCGCGTAAGGATTGCATTCAGGGCTGGATCCTCGATGGCTTCCCGAGGAACATCCCTCAGGCAGAACAGCTCGACAAGTTCGCCCCGCCGGATGTCGTTCTGAACATCTTCATCGAACCCGTCGAGCTCATAAAGAGGTCGACGAGCCGCCGCATCTGCAAGAAGTGCAAAGCCGTGTACAACGTACACTTCAGCCCGCCGAAGACAGAGGATGTGTGCGACAAGTGCACAGGGGAATTGATACAAAGGGACGACGACAAGGAGGAAGTCGTAAAGCACAGGATCGAGGTATATGAGCAGCAGACAATGCCTCTCATCAAGTACTACACCCAGAAAGGCATACTCCGCTCGGTCTACGGTGCTGGCGACATCGAGGGTGTCCAGAATCGCATCCTGGATGCACTTAAGCACTAGTCTTATCGTTGGTGTCATTTCTGAGCAATGTTTTATTATAAGAAAGCGAGATATTGCACCCACGCAACCCCTCGATGAGCTCAACTGGAAGATAGTGAACCTAGCCGCCAAGCGCGGCCACATAGGCGCAACCCGAGAGGATTTCTTCATCGAGATACGCGGGCTCGTCTACGAGGACCTGGAGGAGGCCGTCCTATGGCTGGAACGCGAGGGCTACCTCACCATGGAATGGATGGGGCCGAACAAGTTCTTAGTGATGGTCACTGAGAAGGGCAGCCAGGTCGTCAGGCAGGAATACGAGAAGAGGCTGGACGCATACCGAAAGCGCATCGAGGAGCAAAGAGGCCAAGATGGGCTGGACAAGGTCTAGTCACTTGTAGACCTGCTCGAACGCCTTCTCCCTCTCCCACCGCGCCTTTATCCAGGCTCGTATCTGGACTATGTCGTCGGGTTTGAGGTGCTTGAACCTTCCCTGTATCTTGAGATAGTCCTCCAAGGGACTGAACTTGGGCACGCGGTTCACGGTGTACTTGCCGTCCTCGTACTCGAACAGGGGCCACAGGCCCGTCTCCACCGCCAGCTTCGCCAACTCTATCGTCTTGCTGGATTCCGCCTTCCAGCCGGTCGGGCATGGCGCGAAGACTTGGAGGTACCTGAATCCCTTCTTCTTCTTCGCTTTCTCCAGCTTGTTGATGAAGTCGCTCGGATAGGCTATGCTCGCGGTCGCCACGTACGGCACACCGTGCGCGATCATTATGCGCGGCACGTCCTTCTTCGTCTCGAACTTGCCAGCTGTCTGCGAGCCGACTGGAGTCGTGGTGGTCCAAGCGCCGAATGGCGTTGCCCCTGACCTCTGGATTCCCGTGTTCATGTACGCCTCGTTATCATACATGATGTAGATGATGTCCTCGTTCCTCTCCGCCGCGCCGCTCAGAGCCTGCAGGCCGATGTCGGCCGTGCCGCCGTCGCCGGCAATCGCGACAACGTTGACATCGTCCTTGCCGAGCGTCTTCAGAGCCCGTTTGACGCCCGCCGCGCATACCGCGGAGTTCTCGAACAGTACCTGCAGGTAGGGGACCTTGAACGCGTTGTACGGATATGTCGCAGAGAAGATCAACATGCAGCAGGCCGGGTTATAGACGACCGTCCTGGCGCCGAACACCTTCATGGCGATGCGCGCGACCACGGCCCCGCCGCAACCGGGGCAGGCGGTGTGGCCAGAAGTGTAAAGGTCCTCTATCGGGAGATCCTTGACGGTGGTCATGGCTCCACCCCCCTCGTGCCGATCCAGGTGACAGGCTTCTTCTCCTCTCCCTCGGCTGCTTCTAGCGTGCTATTTATCATGTGCGCGACGTCGTCAGACGTCACGTCTCTCCCGCCGAGACCGGCGAGGAAGCCCAGCACGGGTATGTCGGAGTGGCCGTAGATCGCGTGGCGTGTCTCTATCCAAGACGGGCCGCCGGAGCCGTAGGATATCGCCCTGTCGTAGACGCCCAGCGCCTTGACGCTCTGGGCGACCTGGATGAGTTCCTGCGTGGGGAACGGCCTGAAGAAGCGCAACTTGACCAAGCCAACCTTCTTGCCCTTCTCGCGGAATTGGTCTATGACGTCCCTGGCCGTGCTCGTGACCGTCCCTATCGTCATCAGCGCGATTTCCGCGTCGTCCATCCTGTAAGTGTCTATCAGACCACCATAATCCCGCCCGAATTTCGCGGCGAACTCCTCGGTCACCTCGCCAATGACCTCCCTGGCCCTCTGCATGCTCTGCTCGGTCTGGTACCTGGCCTCCTGGATGAACTCGGGAGGAGAGAAGCTTCCGATGACCATGGGATCGTCAGGGTCGAGGTAGGCGTGCTTCGGTTTGTATGGCGGGAGGAAATCATCCACCGACTTCTGATCAGGGAGCTCCACCGGCTCGACGGTGTGGCTCAAGATGAACGCATCCAGGCCGATCATCATCGGGAGCAGGACCCTTGGGTCCTCGGCGATCTTGTACGCCTGGATGACCATGTCAAGTACCTCCTGGTTGTCCTCGCAGTACGCCTGAAGCCAGCCGCTGTCCCTTTCCGGCATGGTGTCGTTGTGTTCGCACCAGATGCCAATCGGGGCCGCCAGCGTCCTGTTGACGACCGGCATGACTATCGGCAGGCTCATCCCGGAGGCGGCGAAGAGTGTCTCGTGCATCAGGGCGAGGCCCTGGCTCGATGTGGCGGTACATGTTCTCACCCCAGTCGCCTGCGCGGCAATGCACGCGCTCATCGCGCTGTGCTCCGACTCGACCGCCATGTACTCGGCGTTGAGCTTGCCGTCAGCGACGAACTCGGACAGGTGCTCTACGATGAACGTCTGTGGAGTGATCGGGTACGCCGCGATCACCTTGGGGCGGCACAACATCGCCGCGTACGCAGCGGCGAAGTCGCCCGTGACTATCTTCTTCTCTCCCTGATTCTTCATTGTCTGCATCACGACACCTCCCCTGCCAGCAGCTTCTCGTCGACCTCTTCCGTCCTAACCCATGCAAGTGCTTTCGGTCCACATACCTCGACGCAGATGCCGCAGCCCTTGCAGTAGTCGTAGTCTATCTTGACCTTCTTCTCCCCGCGCTTGATCGCACCGTCGGGGCAGTAGAACCAGCAGATGAGGCAGTTGGTGCACTTCGCCTCGTCGAGGAGGGGCGCGAAAGTCCTCCAGCTGCCGGTCTTGTTCATGATGAAACTTCCAGGACCGGCCTTGCCCCCATCGATGTCCATGACCCTCGTCGCGAGCGCGAGGGGCATCTCCTTGTAGTCTGGGAGCCACTTCTTTGTCGCCTTGAACTTCCTCCCGCCTGTGCTCGTCCCCATAATCGTCTTCTCGAAGGACTTCTTGGCGGCATCGGCGTTCTTCCTCCCTCCCTTCTCACCGAGCCTCGCGCCAAAGACGTCCATTATCCCCCTCTCGACGGATGCTATCTTCACTAGACCGGTGGCCTTCGCAATCGCCCCCAAGACGGCGCTGTTCGTGACGGGCGCACCGAGGATCTCCAAGGCGACCCCGGTCGCGTCGACCGTCGCGGTCTTCACGGGCCTCTCCGTCTTGATTTTCTCAGGTGGCAGAGGGGAATTCACTATGAGCAAACCGCCATCCTTGAGACCAGCTGTCACATCGACATAGCCCATGAGCTTATCGTCGAGGACGACGACGATGTCTGGCTTGTAGACCTGGGTCCTCTGCCTGATCTTCTTCGAATCCACCCTCGTGAACGCGAGGACGGGCGCTCCGCGCCTCTCGGCCCCGAAGAACGGGAAGGCCAAGGCATAGTTGCCCTCGTGGAATGCTGCTGCTGCTAGAGCCTGGGCGGCCATCACGGCCCCTTGGCCGCCGCGACCGTGGAATCTGACTTCGTACATCATCTCACCGGATGGCTGAGCGACTCGGGGTTCCAGCATCAAGATTGGGTCGGTAATGTAATATCAATACTTTCAGTCCGTATCGGCAAGATGTCAGCATCATATCTAGGAACACCGGTCATTACGGAACCCTCTCCATCGAAAGGCTGCGCCATTGCCCGACATCGTGGAATTCCACAATCGGCTTGATGAACCGGCTGTCGAATGGAGACGGCGCCCCCGGCTGGAAATAGTCGAAAGGGAATTAAGGATACGCAAATATGGGCTCTGCGCGCCCGAGTGGGGTAGCACGGATATCCTAACAGGTTGCGGACCTGTTGACCCGGGTTCGAATCCCGGCTCGGGCGCTCTCATTCTACCGCAGCAGGTTGACCTCGGCGAGCTTCTCCGGGAGGTATGTATCGGTGACGTAGTCGAGACCGTACTTCGCCAGCGCCTGCTGCTCGGCCTTCTTTCCCGTCTTGAGCATCAGCTCGATCTCGTTCTTCCAGAATTCGTCGTTGAAGCGCGGGTCTGAGAGCTCGGCGTTCAGTGCGCCGATGTCCCTCGGGGTCAGCTTGTCCGTCGGCAGCTCGTAGTTCTCGATGTCCGATGCCGTGATCCCCACGAACTCCGCGGTCGGCGTCGCGAGGAATTCGGAGATGTGCGCGGTCTTGATGGCGCCATAGGCTACTGAAGCGTGGATACGGAACGACCATGGATCGCCATCGGTGAACGTGGCAACAGGGAGCTTCAATTCCTCGTTGAGACGCTTCAGCAACCGCCTGGTCGATCTCGACGGCTGGCCCTTGAGATGAACGAGGACGCAATCGGCATTCTCGTCGAATCCGTTCTCCACGAGCCTGTCGAACATACCGCCAGTCTCTATCGCGAGGACGAACTTGGCGTCGTGCCCCTTGAACCGCAGCCTGTCGTTCTCAACGTTGTAGGGAATGGTGTAGCCAGCGTCGCCGATGTCGTCCCGGCAGTTGATCCTCCGCCTTTCGCCGTTCCTCGTGAGCTCCTCGATCGTGATGTTGCCGATGACGCTCGCGCCGCTCTCCTCGGGTCTCAGCTTGAAGTCCTCACGCAGGCACCTCGTCACAATCTCCAGGTCCTCGGCGAGCAGGTTCGACTCGTCCTGGGAGCCAAACTTGCCCAGGTCCCAGCCCTCTGAGATGTAGTACATCTCCCTCAAAGTCGACGACTTCGTCTGGTCTATCATGTCGCGGATGAAGTCCAGGACGTACATGGTGCGGAGGAGCATCAGCGCGCCTTTCAGCTTCTTCGCTGACCTGGCGCCCGTGAGCTTGCCGTACTTCCAGACCGCCGAGCGGCTGTCGAACTTGATGTTGGCCTTCGTCCTCAAAGGCAAGGTCATCTTGGGGATCTGGCCCTTCTCCAGAGCTGTGTATATCTGGCTCGCTATCTCGTAGAGTTCGTCGATCGCCTTCTCCGACCCCTTCGTGGCCTTCCCCTCATTCATCTTCGAGCACCTCCTCGGCCTCGTCGTAGTCCACCTCTTCGTCGGCTTCCTCGGCTGGCGGGGGCACCTCCTCCTCCGTCTCGAACTCCTTGTAGTTCAGCTCCCAGTCGCCGGGCAGGGGCTCGGCGCCGATGACCAGGTCTGGCGGGATGCCGCTGATGTAGAGGTCCACCTCCTCCAGGTCGCCTTGCTCCAGACCTTTCAACTCGAGTCTCACCGTCGCCTTCTCGACCGAGCCGATGCGCTTCAGCTCCCAGGTGATCTTGCCGTCCTCTTTCACCTCGGTCGGCTTGGGGTCGGACTTCACTATCTCGGTGCCGTTCCTCGGCAGCAGGCAGTGGAGGTTGAGCTTCTTCCCGGTGGCGGTGAAGTTGTGCACGTCTATCTCGATGATATGCTTGCCCTTCTCGAACTTGACCTGGTCCTCCACCCACACAACACCCATGATCTTGGTGACGGTCGCATCGAGGTTGGGCACCGGTTTCTTGACTATCTTGGCGCTCTTGGCGGCTATCTGCGGGAGGACCTTTTGGACGATCTCGAACTTTTCCCTCGCCTTCACCTTTCTTGCCTTCTTGTTCAAATGCGTCTTGAGGCGGCGGCCGCACTCCTTTATCGCGAGCTCGAGTTCCTCCATGATCTCCGGAATTGTGGACACCGCCTCCTTGGCTTCAGATGTGAACGGGATCTTCGAAGAAGCGACATGGACAAGGATTATGGCGGGGCCGAAGGGGATTCCCGAACCGCCACGCTGCTCCAGACCGTATCTGCGCCAGTCGACGTTCGCAACCGCCTGTGTGATCGCGCAGGCACCGCTCTGGTATAGGAGAGGGACCCTGTTGGCGTACCTCAGCACCTCGACCGGCTGATCTGGCGGTATGTCCCCGCCAAAGGCAATGCCCACCTCGACCTGGAACGGGTTGCCCGAGTAGACCGACGGCACTCTAGTCAGGGGCGGAGCGAAGAACTCCGGTCTCATCACGCCGAGCACGTTCTTGAGTCCCTTCTTGATGAGCCTCTCACCTATCGGCGATAGGCACTCCGTCCTCGGCGCCATTATCTTGACTTTCTTGATCGCTTCCAGGACCGCCTTCGCCTGGTCGAGGGTGAGCGACCTTGGTTTCAACAACGGGTCGACCCCCGCCAGATCGCATATCTCTTTGGACACGCGATCGCTTATCCTGTCGAACTCCTCGGATAAGAACGAAGAGAACCTGTAGGACTTGGTTTCCTTGCACATCTGGAGGAGCGTGCCCAACTCGAGTCCGTACGGATGTGGCGGGACGTCGACGGTCTTTGGCGGGAGTTCTTCGGTGACGCGCTCGAACACCACCATTCCGCCTTCTGGCGGGACATAGGTGATCCGCGCGTGCGGGTTCACGATGGCCGTGCTCTTCAGATATTCCGAGATCGATTGCTTGCCGCCGATGAGACGACCCTTGACGAATACCTCGACCCGAGTTCCGTGCGGTTTGTCCCAGGGGAGGAAATCTTCCTCGATGATGTTGGGCTTGTTCTTGTGAGTGTCCACCATCAGGTGAATCTGGTAGGCGACGTCCATCTCTTGCGTCTTTGTCTTGATTATGGCGGGCTTTCCCGTCGTGATCTGCCCGTAGAGGATGACGCCACTGATGCCGAGGCCCTGCTGCCCCCTGGCCTGCCGTCTGGACGCGAACCTGGATCCGTAGAGGAGCCTGGCGAATATGTTCGCCACCTCCTTCTTCACTATCCCCGGCCCGTTGTCCTCCACCGCCACCTTGTACTCGTCCTTGTCGAGGCGCTGCACCTCGATCGAGACTTCCGGGAGTATGCCGCACTCTTCCGTCACATCAAGGGCGTTGTCCACCGCCTCCTTCACCGACGTGATGAGGGCCTTCGTTAGCGAGTCGAATCCGAGGATGTGCTTGTTCCTCTCGAAGAATTCTGAGACGGCAATCTCGCGCTGCTTCTTCGCAAGCTCTTCAGCTATGGAGGTGGACGGCATGCGATTCCCAGCCCTTTCTGACACGCTCGTATCAGGACGACCTCATATAAAAGTTTCTTGCGGGATGGACAAAGTCGTCGATACGATTAACAGATGAACCGATTTCCTCGGCTACCTATTCTGCCTCTCAATCATCCCCATCAGCAGCGCGCAGGACAGAAGGACGCGCCTGTCGAAGTACGGCGGCACGGCCGTGCAGTTGATGTCCCAGATGTCCCCTATCACCTTGAACTGCTGGTCGATTGTTGCTACCGGGTAGTTGTTCAGAGTCAGCGTCATGCTGATCGGGACCAACCTACCGCCAGGCATATACCTCCTGATCGCACCTTTGCCAGAGTCCTCCGCGACCTCGCCCACTAGGTTCTGGTTCGCATCGAGCAGTTGCCAGGAGCTCCTGACATATGCGGACTTCAACGCCTTCCTCCTCACATATCCGAGAGCGACGTTCGAGGCGGAGTCGATAATCGCGAAGGTGCCCCAGATGTCCACGAGCTGCTGTTGTTTAATTTTGAACAGCTCATGGGTCATGTTCTCATCGGTGAAGACCCTGATATCCTCCTTGATCTTGAACGCCTTCTGCTTGCTGTAGCCCAGTACCTTTCCCTGCGGGTCCTCTATCCAATACTGGTTCGTGAATGCGAGGACCTTCTTGCGGATTTGATACTGGTTCTGCGTCCAGATTGTACTTGGCATCGCCGTGGTGTAGGCCGCCTGAGGTGGCATCTGAGCGACCTCCGGATACTTCTTGCAGTTGTCACAATACCAGCGCCCATACTGTTGCACAAACCTCATCTGCATTCCACATCTCGGACAAGCGCTCATTTCATCTTACCCCCTGTGCCCTTCGTTCCAAGAATGGCCGAGTGCATATCGGGCTGTAGATTATCTATGTTGCGTCTGTCGGGAGAAAATGAGATGGGACCATTTCTTCTCGCAGCGAGTGAACGATGCCGCCTGCGCACTTCGATTTGGGCCGACTGCTTATTTCAGCTTCTCGGCCCAGAGCTTTGTCCATTCCTTGTAGGCATCGTTTCCATTCGAGTCGTTCGCCACAATGGCGGGGAAGTCCTCGACCTTGAACTCCCATAGCGCCTCCGTCCCAAGCTCGGGGTAGGCGACAACCTTGGCGGACTTGATCTTGCTTGCTAGTATCGCCCCAATCCCACCGACCGCTACGAGGTACACCGCCTTGTTCTTGATCAGCGACTTGACTACGGGCTCTGCCCTCATGCCCTTGCCGACGGTGGCCTTCACCCCGTAGTCGTACATGCGAGGCGCGTACGCGTCCATTCGCCCTGAGGTGGTTGGCCCCGCCGCCCCTATCGGCCTCCCCTTAGGCGCCGGCGTCGGACCGACATAGTAGATGATGTGGCCTTTCAGATCCACCGGTAGAGGCTTGCCCTTGTCCAATAACTCGACCATGTTCTTGTGCGCGGCATCTCTGGCGCCGTACATCAGCCCGGTTATCGAGACCTTGTCGCCTATCTTCAGACCAGCCACGTCGGAATCCTTGAGAGGGGGTCTCAGCTGGATTACCTTGGATTCGCTAATCACAGGACCGCCTCCTTGTACCTGTGCGCGTGACAGTCGAGATTGACCGCCACCGGCATCGCGCCGATGTGGCACGGCATCGTCTCGATATGCACCGCCAAGGCGGTCGTTGAACCGCCAAACCCTTGCGGGCCAACGCCCGTCTTGTTAACCGCCCTGAGCCACTCGTCCTCGAGGTTCGCATAATACGGGTCCTTGTTCTTCTCGTAGAGTGGCCTGAAGAGCGCCTTCTTCGCGAGCATGGTGACATTCTCGAAGTTGCCGCCGATTCCCACCCCCACGACGAGAGGCGGGCAGGGG
>Ga0315268_10007562_pt1 | contig 11426 bp, 11 predicted proteins | sample C1_top_MG_FD_204535 | JGI IMG/M metagenome (GOLD analysis project Ga0315268, IMG submission 204535) | Sediment microbial communities from Yellowstone Lake, YNP, Wyoming, USA - C1_top | ecosystem: Environmental > Aquatic > Freshwater > Lake > Sediment | place: USA: Wyoming | collected 2017-08-01 | reverse complement strand
ATGGACAATCAAATTCTAGCGCATTCTATTATTGGAAAAAATACATCCGCGTTAGAATTGAATACGATCGCTGCAAATCCATATTCAACCCTAGATAAAAGTGCACTGCCTATTAACGGGAATACGGACTATATTCGGCGCAATTTTAAAATGGATTTAACGCTTAATACGCTAAAAACTAATTTAGTCCGTGGCGAAGCATTAAACCCAATGGCTATAGGAAATTTAAAACCCGAACAAACCAATGAATTATATTTGTATGGGATGGGAATTCAAAAGGCGAATGGGGTCTTTAATAATGGCGAAAACTACCAACAAATTGTAAGAAGATCGGAACAACTAAATAACAAAGAACATTTGACTGAATCCGAGAGAGGAGAATTCGAACGTTATAAACATATACAAAATGATTTTCAATCCGGCGATTATTCAAAAATCGTCCTATCGACTCCTGCTGGAATGCGCATTGAAAATGAGTTTAGAGATGAAGCAAAAACAGGGAATTATAATCTAGCGCTCAATAACCGAATTACAAAACTAGCGCAATACGGACTAGCTATGGGCATTGATTCGCATCTCATCAAGCCTATTCCTGACCAAATAACCCAAGCTGCGCAATCTTCTTTTGACCCTGGCGGAAACCCTGAAATGGCCATTAATTCTATGGGGATGCTAACTTCAGAGAATAGAATTTATTTAGCCGACGCGATGAAAAAACCAGAGCATCAGGAAGTAGCCTACTTAGCAGCTAGCAATCATATCAATTTGCAGGATAAATCGGATTTAATTTTGTCGAATCAAACAGGGTTATCGTTTAGTGCCATTCAAAACACTTCGAAAATAGAACATGATTTAGCGGCTTCTATTTATGCCCCAAAGATCACATTTACCGATAAAGCAAAAAATTCCGAAAAAGCTTATGACGCGATGAGATATTTGAGCATCACCTCACAGGACCGAGCAACGCCAGTATTCAAATCATTAATAAACTACGTGAAATATCAGGCAATCAGAAATAATGATTTTGATTTAAATAATTCACAGGAATATATCGATAAAGCGATATCATTACTGGGGAAAGGGTTTGATATAAAAAAAGGCGACAACTATATATTCAATTCATTGCCCATAACGGATAAAGAAGCAAAAAAATTAGCTAATAGTGTTATAGATATAGCTTACGCCAAGCATTATGGCGAGATACCAAAATCAAATATCAAGGAAGAATTAAATGATTTTACGCCGGGTACCAAAGCCGTTTTGGATAAAATCAAAAAATCATTCAAAGGTACTGATATTTCAGATGAAATAGCCTACAAGAAAGCCAAGCAGGCCTTTTTAAGTTCTAACCCATTAACAATCTTTAACACGCCTGACAATAGGATTATTGCGCAAGATGCAAAACGCACTATTTATTATGTATTCCCATTTACTCATGGATTAATTCATGCCAATCATTAGTAATTTTTCTGTCCCAGACTATGCGGCTGAAGCTGGATTACAAAATGCACAATCGAGCCCGATGCCATGCTTAACCGGTATAGAATTCTCTATGGAGAAGGGGCTTTTAGAAGCACCTGAGCTCATTAGCAAAGGCGCTACACTGATGGGGCTTCAAAAAGAGCCGAGCGGATTAAATAAGGTTTATGACGCATTAAAAATGGGTCTAAATCATCCGGCAGGCATTACACAGTCTTTGGTAAATGGCTTGGCCGAGTTTGCGCTCGATCCGTTGTCTTATCTAGGTGCTGGAGCAGCAACTAAAATTGCAAAATATGGTTTAGAAACGAAAGCAGCTGAAGATTTATTAGGGAAATTCTCTGAAAAAACCGCCAGCAAGATTGAGATGGCAACAGAAGGCGTCGCTATAAATACCGTGGTAAATTCCCCTAGTGCCATCAATGATCACTTAAATTTTGATAAAAATAATAAGGTGAGTTTTGATGCTGGTGGATTTTTAAAATCTGAAGCCATGGCCGGAGGATTGGGACTTACATTTCCACTCGTCTCATTTGTTGCTGGGATGGTTAAAGGGAAAATTAAAAATAAATGGGGGGAAGTTCATGCTGCAAATGAAATTGTGACGCCGATGATGGAAGATTTCTCTAAATTTTACGATAAGGTTAAATCTAAAGGCGAAGACGTAAACGCCAATAAAACGCTTATCAAAATGGCTGATGAGCTGAAAAATAAACATCCTGAACTTGAAAACAAAATCATCACGCATGATATGCAATCGATGAAAGCATCCTATGCAGCGCCATTAGAAGATATCGGGATGAGTTCAAAAATTTCAGATGCCGTGGATGACATTAACCTATCTAGAATTGATAATTCGAAAGCAGATGGCATAAAGGAAATCGCTAACATCGTTCCAAATGAACACCCAATTAAACCTGTATTAAACCATTTAGCAAAAAAGATCAGCGAAAAAGAGACTGATCTCGGCGAAAAATCTACCTTAAACGTGATGGACCATATCAAAAGTATCATTGATAGAAAAAAAGAGGCCATTAAGACTGACGAAATAAAAATAGAAGATGAATTGCCTGAAATAGAGTCTATGCACGAAGGAAGTGCTGACGAGTACAACGCTGTAAAAAATAAGCTGCAAGAATTTCGCGAGAACAAAGGCGTCATTAATGATTTGGTGGATTGTTTCCTTGGAGCAAAAGATTGATGGATAACAAAAAATTAGTAAAAGAGCTCGAAGCAACAAAAAGAGAGCTTCTTGATTTAAAGGCAAGACACAAAGAAGCGATATGGAGAAAAACGGATAGATCTCAAGCTAAAATTGAAGCAAATCAGTTCGACAGAGAGATATCAAAAAAGGTAGAGGGCGATACCAGGGGCGCTTGTTTAATTTCTGCTATGAAACAATTGGGCAATCTCAACAATCTATCTAAGGATAATTTAAAAGAATATGCGAGCCAAGTTGCAGATATCATCAAGAAGACGGGCGAAAGAACGGGAAAGATTCATAAGGAGTTTGCCGACGAGTATGAAAAGAAACTACATCATGAGGCTGTAAGATTAGGAAATAATGTTATTAAGATAAATAAATTAATAAAGTTATTAAATTTAAGAAAAATTTCCATGCGAGATTTTCTTGAGATCTCAAACAATAATCCCGTAGAAAATGTTCCGCAATATACCCATTCTGCCAAAAATGATTTATACAATGCGCTTTTAAACAGGCTGTCCAATGAAGAATCTGAGCTTCTATCTTCTGGGAGAGATGGAGAAATTAAAATTATGCGCGCTTTGGATGGCGATGAAAATAGTGGCCTAGCAAAGTCTATCGCGGATAAAATCAAGTCATACAATGAATATAGAACTCAAAAAATGATTGAGTCTGGCGCTTTGAGAACTAATGAAGTATTGAAAAATAGGCTATTTAGAACTGATCACAATATTAAAAAAATACTTGGAGGAAAACTATTTGGGAAGTTATCAAAAGTTGATTTGGATGAGGCAAAAAATAAATGGATTGAAGATGTTTACCGATTAGCAGACCATAAAAAAACCTTTGGAATTAACCCAACGCCTGAAGAAACGCTGAAAATACTAGAAGAAGCTTTTGACGATATTACCTCGCAGACTCTTGAGCCGAATGTTCGAAGAAAAAAAGGCGATCCTCTGTTGAAGCATAGGCAGATACATTTTAAAAATTATACATCTGAGTATGAGTATCAAAAATTATACGGGAGGGACAGTCTTTTAGATTCGATTATTTCCGACATGAATCACTCTGGTAATCAAATTGGAATATCACAACTGCTAGGCAGCGATACTTCAAAGGCTTTTGAACAATTAATGGCAACTCAGGTAAAGATTAATCCTTCCAAGCACGGTCCTGTTTGGCGATTAAATACAACGAATATGTTCAATATCGCAACACGTACTAATCAAACCATTGTTTCGCCAAGATTGTCAGAAATAATACAATCCACGCGAGGAGTAACGTCAGCTGTTAAATTAACCGCTATCACTATTCAATCGTTATCAGACTGGGCGCACACTGCAATGTTTGCAAAAAGATGGGGTTTTGGAGGGACAGAAACAGCATTTAAAGGGATAAAAAATTTACTTGCTGGAATAAATCAGGATGAAAAAATTAATATCGCCAAATCGATCAAATTCCTATTTGATACACACTACTTACATACAGCGAGATTTATGGAAAGCACCAATATATCTGCGATCGATAAATTGACGAATGCCGCTTTTAAATGGAATGGCCTAGAGCGATTTGATGCAGGAAACAAATTCGCAATCATGTCGACGGTCGCAAAAAGTCTTGGAGAATTATCTAATAAAAGCATGGATGAGCTGCCAAATGAAACAAGGATACAGTTATCCAAATATTTGAACTCTGATGAATGGGATTTGTTGAGATCGAATACGAAGAACGGTTATTTCACGATGGACAATTTAGAAGGATTGCACAACTCAGGACTTCAACGGAAAGTTTTCGCTATATTCAATACAGCTGCCCATAATACGGTGCTATCGCCGGGTAATTTTGAAAAAGCCTTTATGTACTACGGAACAAGGCCTGGAACGCCACTTGGAGAAATCATGCGAACCGTCATGCAGTTTAAAGGATTTGCGCTCTCATATATACGACGAGTCCTGATTGATGGCTACCATGATGCTACAGAGGCTCAAATGAGATGCAGATGGGCCACTTCGCTACTTGCCGGCACATTTGCATTGTCTTATGCCTCAAATAGTCTACACAGCATCATCACTGGAAAAACACCGGTTTCTCTCTCAGATATGGGCCCTTTGGACCTATTTAAAGTACTAGCCGGTCCTTTGGGGATATTTTTAACGGTGCTATCGAACCAAAACCAGAATCAGAATTTATTGCCAAAACTCATTTCCACTCCAACTATTAACCTAATTGGACATGCGCTAAGCGTTCCTTTGGCGGCTATAACGGGAAATGAAAAAACGGCCGTTCGAAATTTCAGAGACATGGCATCTGATGTTTTACCAATAAGCACCATGCCGATTATCGGAACAACAATAGCCTCCGCTTTTGGGAAAAAACCCTATCTAGAGCCTGGGCAAGAACTATTATGGGGGAACTAATTGAGTAATTTACCGCAGCAATACACGTTAATTCAATATATTTCAGATGGGAAAACGCTAAAATATGATTTTCGTTTTTTGATTTTAAAACCAGAAGACATCAAAGTTTATGTGACGCTTAAAAATGCAATCCCAGATCCAGAAAATAACATTAAAATTTTAGATGTTGATTACACTGTAATCAATGTTGGTAATATCAATGGCGGAACTATTGTCTTTAAGAATGTAAGTTCAATCCCTCCTAATTCTATTATTTCTCTAAACCGGGAGATGGAAAATAGCATCGAAACTGAGTTTGCGAATTCAAGAAACTTCAATGGAAAAAATTTAGACGATTGTTTTGAAAGATTAATTTTAATTGTGCAGCAACTCGCAACGACGATGAAGTATAAAGTGTTGCAATATATCCCTAATTCTTATTCAAAAACGACTGGAAATAATCAGCTTCCAGTATTAACGGATAAAGACGGGTACGGATGGGTTTCTCAAGGTGGACAGGTGATTGCGGCCAAAATGGGGTCAGGTCCAGACGCTGATGTATTGCGTTCCGAGCTAGAATCACAGGCTCCAAAAGGATCAGATGGGGCAAGCTTAGTGGGTTTTTATGATGATTCAACGAAAAAAGGATCTAAATTAGATTCTGCACTAAATGCTCTGATTAATAGAGTAGAAAAACTGGAAAAATCCACTACACAACTAGAGACGGCAGCGCTTCATCCTGGCGATATAATTTATACTGCTTGGAATTTTATGCGGGAAGGGTTTTTGTTTTGTGATGGCGAAAGTTTTCTAATTAACGAATATCCTAATCTGTATAGTGTTATTGGGAAAACTTTCGGATCTGCTGATGATTCTCATTTTAATATTCCTGACCTAAGACGTCGCGTGGCCGTTGGCGCTGGAGGATTCGGAAGTCCGATTTTAAACTCATTTTTAGGCAGCGCAGGAGGATCTGAGACTCACATTCAAAGCCTTGAAGAAATGCCTCCCCATAACCATAGCGTCTTCGCATGGGGACGTGATTATAAAAGCATTAATAGGGCTTCCGGGAACGCGATACCGATGTCAGAGTTAAACCAGACAGAGTACGCAGGCAGCGGAGCGCCTTTTAACATCATGCAGCCAAGTTTAATTTTAAATGCGTATATTAAAACATGAAAAAAATTAGAAAAAGTATTTCTGAGCTAAAAGAATTAATCGATATGACTTTTTCCAAGCGCTATAGACACTGGAGAAATGATGATGGCGACTTGATATGCGAACACGAAGGCATTAAATACCAATTTCCTATCATCAAGCTAAGACCATATCAAAAGGAGATATCCAAAGCGCTCTTTGAAGAAGGTAAAAAGCGATTCTTTTTAGTTAGGCCTCGGAGATCCGGGAAAGAAGTTGAAAGTTGGAGCCTGCTAATACAAGCTGCATTAACCAAACCCGGTCTTTATCTTGCAATTTACCCGACAAACGTCCGCGCAAGGCTTGTTCTTTGGGATGGAGCAGCATTCTTCAACGATAATGGTGAGTCAAAGTCGATAAAATTTATCGATATGATTCCCGAAAAATTTATAAGGTCAAAAATCAATACGGAAATGGCCATACATCTCACCAATGGGTCAATTATAAAAGTCCTTGGTTCCGATATAGACCCCAATAAATTACGTGGAATTAATGCGATGGGCGCATTTTTCTCTGAATACGCCTTCTCAGACCCAAGGGTTTTACATACAATTATGCCTGTTTTTAGGCAGAACGGAGGATGGTTTATTCTGCAAACCACTTTTAACGGCCTTAATCACGCCTATAAATTTTTTAATGAAGTCAAAGGCAATAGATTTTGGGTAACAAGGCTTGATAGTGTTGAAAGTTTAAAAGATGACCAAGGAAAACGCTATATTACAGATGAGATGATTGATGAAGATCGAAAAGCAGGCATGCCTGAATTTATGATTCAACAAGAATATTACTCTGTAGTGACATCCAACCACGAAAAACTTTGGTTTAGTGAGGGCATAAAGCATATTATGGAAGAAGAACAAATTATTGAAGGCTTATACTTAAAAAATAAGCCTGTCTATTGCTTTGCAGATTTAGGTGTTAATGATTCAACGGCCATAATAATGGCACAGTTTGACGATGCTATGAGGCCTCACATTATAAATTACATTGAGGACAACAGTAAATCATTAGAGTATTACATCAAGCAGGCTAATTATTTCGTTAATAAAAAGCAATTACATCTAAAAGAATGGTTTTTGCCTCATGATGGTGCTCGAAGAGACATCTGCACGGCAAGGACTCCCGTTCAATACTTCTCAGAATTGGGCGAAAAAGCTACAAGTATACAAAGACCAAGCAATAAAATTGACGCTATACGAGCGATGAGAAAATTATTGTTTAACTCTAAATTCAATAAAGAAAATACTGCGCGTTTAATTGACTGTCTTAGCAATTATTCTAAAGTGTATGATGATAAAAACAATATCTATCGCAATGCACCGCTCCATGACTGGTGCTCACACGGTGTTGATGCTTTCCAGACCATGACGATTTCACTTGAATCAGCCCTGGTCAATAATGGTTCAATAGATACTTTCCACTACTCTTGAAATAGTAATAATAGGAATAAAGTATTACTATATACTTTTACATACTTTATTCAGGATTAACCATGGCAGCAAAGATAATAGCGGTCGTCAATCAAAAAGGCGGATGCGGGAAAACCACGGTCGCGATTCAGGTATGTGGAACTTTAGCGCTACAAAAAAAGGAAGTACTGCTTATAGACGCTGATGAGCAGAATTCTGCTGTTGAATGGGCTTCGATGGCGCCAGAGTCAACCCCCTACCCGGCTCGCGTGTTTAATTTAGCTGCTGCCGGCCGTAAAATTCATCAAGAAATTAAAAAATATTATCATGATTATGACTATATTTTAGTTGACTGCCCCCCAGCAGCTGAGTCGCCCATCTCAAAATCGATCTTGCTTGTATCCGACCTTGCACTAGTACCTTTTATCCCAGATGGGCTTAACCTGTCGGCTTCTGTCAGAATCAGAGACACAATCCAAGATGCACAAATTTTGAACCCAAGTTTACGAAGTCTATTGCTGTTGAACAGAGTAGAGCCTAAAACAAATCTCACAAATGAAATTCTAGAATTATTAAGTGAGTTTAATATGACGCAATCTGAAACAAAATTACACAAGAGGACACATTATCCAGAATCTTTTTTAATTGGCGGGACTGTTCATTCTCTAAAAAGTAAAGCAAAAGATGCCATCGATGAGATTGAAGCATTTACCAATGAACTTTTACAATTCCTAAGAGAGTAACATGAGTAAATATGACTTAAGTAATTTCAAAATTAAAATTGCTCCTAGAGATGAGGAACAGGTGAAAATAGAAGCGGCTTCACGATTTACTAAAGCTGATGAAACTCTTGGCGTAGTAGAGGAGATACATAAAGACAATTCTGTAAAAAAAAAATCATACCAAAAAGTCATTAGAAAAACTTTTTCTCTCACTAAAACAGACATTGAGTTAATTTTAAAAATAAAAGAAAAAGCACTAAACAAAAAAAACGTTCTATCAGACAGCGCAATTGCTAGGATTGGACTTTTACTAATATCTGAGCTGTCAGATGACGATTTAGTTTCGTTATCAAAAAGATTGAAAAAAACCCCTTTAGGAAGACCTATGAGGTAATTTTGTCATTTAAAATATTGAATTTTTCTAATATATAACCCAATACAATATTTCCTAAATTTTTGCAATGATGCTACCAAAGTTAAATCAAATTTTTCATTACGTGGAATAAACCAGTTATTAAGTCCGGTTCTGAAAATATTTTTATATCCATGTCTTATCATAAATCGGTATTTATCATGATTTATGATATGATCTTCTAGTAATACAAGGCTTGGCTTCCATTTTTCTAAAGAAAAACCTTTAAACATCTCCATTTCATGTCCTTCAATATCCACTGACAAGAAATCAATCTTTTCTACTCCATTTTCGTCTAAAATTGAATCAAGGGTTCTGCATTCAACAAATTCTTTTCGTGAGTTACTTATATTTATACCACGAGCAATTGTTTGATTATTTAAAGTTGAAAGCGCACCTGCAACTAGCATTGGAAGTTTAGATCCTTGATTCTCAGGACTAGAGCATGCCGCTTGGACAACTAGTGCAGTACGCTGTTCCCTTAGTAAAGAACAATATTCATTAATAGGTTCAATGAGCAGGCCATCCCATCCGATTTGTTCAAGATTCCAACTTTGAGAATCTATTACAGGATGATTTGCTCCGACATCAACAAAGAACCCTAAATGCTTATCATTAAAAAATTGTCTTATAAATTTTTGCTCTAATTCTTTTTCGATACAAAAACGATAAGACTTTCTTTCAACAAAATCGATATTTTTTATTTTTTTTGACACGATTAACTACCTAAGAATCACCATTTAGCTAAATATTCTTCCATCACATGCGTATCTGTAAAGTTAAGATAAATTGCCGTGGTATTTAAATTATCATGGCCCAATATTTTTTTTAGGCTAGCCAGCGATATATTTTTTTGCAGCGCTAAAGTGGCAAAAGTATGACGGAGAATATGCGGCGTAACTTCCTCAACTATTTGTGCTCTATTAGCGATATCTTTAACAATTTTTTGTACCTGTCTTACGCCAACAGGAAAATTATTATTAATTGCGAAATAATGCTCAAGTAATATTTGGACCCTCCTAGACATGGGCACTACCCTTTTTTTAGATTTTTTTCCATACGGACCCCCTTTTCCTGAAACACGAATTGATTTTTGTTGCCATAGAATTTGCTGCGGGTTAAGGGCACATAATTCAGATACTCTTAAGCCGGTGTCTAGCAACGTCCAGACAATTAGTTTTTCTTGCATACTTTCGCAAGCCTGACAAATTCGATCTGCCTCCTCGTTTCTTAAAGGCTCTCTGACATACTGATAACCCATTCCCATTTTGCCACCTTGCTTCTTGATTTAATATCGTAAAATGTTAGAATTTACGAATTATTCTCGTTATATATTATAATCTATTAAAATAAATTTCTTAGCTAATAGCAAGCAGTTATTGGCTTTAGATATTTTATGGCTTAAAGGTATTTATTTTTGAGTTCGTATAATTAGATGGAAAGCGAACTAATTAAGTAATTTAAAATTTAAGAAATCAAATGACAAGGCAAGAACAAACAGTCATGAATATGGCTAGGTTTATCAAAAACCATACTTTAACATTATTAGAAAAGCTAAATAATCTCGATTTAGATTCTTTCGCAACTGATTGTGAGGAACTAAACGATATTGCAGAAAAACTTTACATAAAGTTAAAGCACACACTAGAAAGCCAGTAATGCTCACTTTTTAATACGCAAGAACTGCACACGTACATTTGGCATAATAAATAAAACCATGACCTCTTTCTCAGATATGCCCGTTATTTTTTGAACAGATTTAGGTTGCATATCCTTATTTAGCAATAGCAAATAGCTTTGCGCTGCTGGCCCTGTTCTAGGCCTTTTTTGTTCTGTGATGAGATAGGGTCATGGGCTAATAATTCCGCTTTTAGTTACAAATAGGTCCATAATTCTCAACTAAGGTTGAGTAAAATAACTCTTGTTCAGAGAGCCCAGTCGCTGAGGTAATTACAGACAATGGAACACTTTTCCTTAATAAATTTTTAGCAATTAATAAAGCTTTACGGTGCTCGCCCTCTTGACGGCCTTGTTCACGGCCCTTTTCTAGGCCTTGTTCTAGGTCTTGTTCAAGTTGCTGAGCTAGGGTCATAATATCCTCACTAAAATAATGACCTCTTTTTCAAAAATTCCCGTTAGTTTTTGGACAGATTCAGGCGATATTCCTTCAGCTAGAAGATTTTTGTCAATAGCTATAGCTTTTTCATATCGGCCTTCTTCTAGGCCTTCTTCACGGCCTTCTTCAAGACCTTTTTTTTAGGCCCTGTCTTATACCTAGTTGTAGACCTAGTTGTAGACCTTCTTCACGGCCTTGCTCTTCAAGTTTTTGTGCAACACTCATAATGTCTTCCCCGTATGTCGGAATGTTTTTTAGCATTACTAGCAACTGCTTAACGTCACGAGTATCTGCATCTCTAAAGGTATAATACAACAAAGTTTGACATTATTTACTGTACAAATACCCCTTTTTAAGCTCCGCTACAATGTTTTCTGCCGACGAGACAAGGAGAGCACGAAGTGCGAAGTCAAGGAGCCCGCGATAGGCGTGCGTTGACGGGCGAAGCAGGAAACGCATCACGCCGTAAAGTCATTGCGGGAGCCACTGCG
>Ga0315268_10007561_pt1 | contig 11427 bp, 9 predicted proteins | sample C1_top_MG_FD_204535 | JGI IMG/M metagenome (GOLD analysis project Ga0315268, IMG submission 204535) | Sediment microbial communities from Yellowstone Lake, YNP, Wyoming, USA - C1_top | ecosystem: Environmental > Aquatic > Freshwater > Lake > Sediment | place: USA: Wyoming | collected 2017-08-01 | reverse complement strand
CCCAAACGGCGGCTAGCCATCGCGGCCCGGGCGCATCCCCGTTGTCAAGTCGCCTCACCGGTTCACTTGCTCCCCGTCGCAACGTCACGTACATCGTCTCCGCCTCACCAGCTATACTCCCGGGAAGATCTTCGCAGGCAATAGAAAACCCCGCCGAAGGACGGGGTTCATGACCCATATAATAACATCACAGGCAGACGTCGGGAGTGGCGCAGCGCGCCGCTTCTGCGCCGCTTTCGAGCCGAAGCGCTACCTGGCTACCAGGCGACACGCCTGCACGAGCTGCAGGTTGGTGCCGAGGGGGGGATTTGAACCCCCATGAGCTTGCGCTCGCGTGGCCCTGAACCACGTGCGTCTGCCGTTCCGCCACCTCGGCAAATGACCTGAACCTGGCACTCCACCCCGCTTACCTGCCCGAGACCACTGTCCACTCCGACACGTAGCGGAACCGATCGCTCGGGTCAGCCAGCGCCACGGGTCGAATGCCTCCAACCTCACTTCGCACCGCGTACGTATACCAAGGTTCGTAGAGGAGGAGTGCAGGTACCTGCTCCGCGAACAACTCCTGGAACCGCGCGTACAGTCGTACCCGCTCCGACCGGTCGCTCGTGTGGCGTGCATCCTCCAGGAGCTCGTCCATGCTGGGATTCACCACTGAGGCGTAGTTCCCACCATCGGCGCTCGCCTGAGATGAATGCCACAACTCATAGGGATCCGGATCGCTTCCCAGATTGGACCAACCGAACAGCACAGCGTCAAATCGCCGCGGCTGCAAGTAGTCGCGCATCAGCCCCGTGATGCCTACCGCCTGGACGTCTGCCTTGACGCCAACCGTCGCCCACTGACGACTGATCTCTTCTGCAAGCTTCACGCGCAATGGATCGTCGTTTGTCAGAAGCGTGAACTGCAGCTTCACTTCGTCGCGCGCCCGCACACCATCGGATCCCGGCTTCCAGCCGGCCTTGTCCAGCAGCGACTTCGCCTGCTCAGGGTCACGGCCGTATTGCTTCACCTGGCCATCGTAGGCCCAAGAGTAGGGAAGTATGGGGCTGTCCAGCACGGTGCCAGCTCCCCCGGCGATCCGGTCCACAATGCCCTGCCGGTCCAGCGCGTACAAGAGGGCCTGCCGCGTCCCCCGATCCTGAAAGTAAGGGAGTCTGGTATTAACGAAGATCAGCAGATAACTGGCCAGCGGACCACGGTACTGTGCAACCTCCGGGCTGCCCTTCAGTGTCGCCAGGTCTTCGGGCTGCAAGCGCGCTGCCGCCATGACCTCCCCTCGCCTGAGAGCGGCGGCCAGGCTCTGCGTGTCCGGGTAGAAGCGAACTGTGATCTCGCCGATCTTGGGCCTCTGCCCATAGTAGTCGGCATTCGCTTCGAGAATGAGCTGGTCTTCGCCCACATCCTTCAGTTTGTAAGGTCCAGTGCCTAGCGGGCTATCATTAAGACCGCTGTCCGCCAACGACTTGCCTTGCACCGCGGCCCAGGTCCGCCCCTGTAGGATACCTATAGACGCTGCCTGCGGGAAAGGCGCGTAAGGCTCCGGCAGAACGAACCGTACCGTACTGGCATCCACGGGAACCACTGCCACCTTGCGCCAGAAAGCCGCCAGGGCCGGCACCCCGGGGAACGCCGGATCCTGCAGCAGCTTGATGGTAGCCGAAACATCGTCGGCCGTGAACAGCGTTCCGTCATGCCATCTCACCTGCTGCCGCAGAAAGAACGTATATTCCTTGCCGTCCCCCGAAACCTCCCACCGCTCTGCCAAGTCAGGAAGGATCTCGCCATGTTCGCCAGGCTTGGTCAGACCACTAAAGAGCAGCGTCGTCAAATCCCGGTCCGCTGGACTGAACTGGGCTAGCAGCGGGTTCAGGTACAGCGGCCGTCCCGCGATGCCCTCAACCAGTGTATCGGCGCGCGGCGTGGGAGTGCTGATACTGGTGCTGGGACTGGTACTTGCAGCCGTCCGACTCGGCTCCACGTTCGCCGTGTTACGATCCGACTCGGTCTGCCAGGATCGACTCATCAGGGCCAGCACAACCGCCACAACTATCAGGGCAATGGCCGGCCACGGATCTCGGCTAAGGCGTCTCGGCAACAGGCTTCCTCAGGTGCGGGCTACGGGATTCGCATTCTGAACCCGAACTGCTTATTTCCCCGCGCTGGCACTCAGCAGGGACACAGCGAGAAACGCCACCGAGAGCACAATGGTAAAATTGAAAAGCGTCTTCTCCACCCCACGCCGGGTGCGAAAGACCGAACCGTCGCCACCAAAAATGCCACCCAGCCCACCCGAACTCTTCGTCTGGATGAGTATGACGACGATGAGCGCAACGGAAATGATGATCTGCGCCAGGTTCAAGTAAACGCCCAAGAAATGTTACCTCCGTACTGACGCCGCGTATTATAGCACAAACGTCCCTTGGCTGCAAGGGGGTAGTCTGCCCAGCACAGCAACTGAGCGACGTCGCCGCGCGACTCTCGCGCGCAGCCGCCGCGGCCATGGTCACCATATCCGCCTCAAGGGGAGACCCTCATCGCCTTGATGTTGGCCTGCAACATGGGCGGATAGTCGCCCCACTGGTTGGACTCCAGACAATAGGCGATGTCCCAGTACGGATGCGTGCCGATCTCATCAGCCAGGTGGCCGAGCCTGAAGCCAATGGCATCCAAGACCGCCCCGCCTTCAGGACCGGCCAGCCGAAGCCTGAGGTGATCCCTGCCCACAACCCTGGGCTTGTCCCAGACCCGGACCTGCCTGCTCATCAGGACAGGCGCCGGATTGCCAGAACCGAACGGAGCCAGCCGTTCCAGCCACTGCAGCGTCTGCCAGCTTGACCCCGACAGCGGCACCTCCACGTCAACCTGCAACGTCGGCACCAGGGTAAGTCCGGCCAACTCGCGCTCCGCAATGGCCAGCAGCCGCCTGTGGAGTTCAGCGAGGTTCTCGTTCGCCACGGTAAACCCTGCGGCTTGGGCATGGCCACCGTACCGCACGAGCAGATCACGGCACTCGTCTAGGGCGCTGACGATGCTAAACTCGGGGATGCTCCGGGCGGATCCCCTGCTGGTCACCTCGCCGCGATGCACAACTACGGCTGGCCGGTAGTACTCTTCAGCCAGTCGACCAGCGACCAATCCCACGATTCCAGGAGCAAACTCGTCCCCGCAGACCAGCAACAGCCGCTCATCGGTTCCACGTTCTTGAACTTGCCTGCGGGCGACACCGTGAAGCTCCACCGTCACACGCTGACGCTCGCGGTTCACCGATTCCAGTTCGTCGGCCAGCCGTCTCGCCTCGCTATAATCTTCCGTAGTCAGCAGGTGATAGCTGGACATGGCGCTGTCCATGCGCCCAGCAGCGTTGAGGCGCGGCCCCAGCGCGAAGGCGATGGTACCAGCATCGACTCTCTGCAGGCCAGCCCTGAGCATCATCTCCTGAAGGCCAGGCCGCTCTGGGCGACTCAGTTGCGCCAAACCCCGTCTCACAAGAGCACGGTTTTCGCCAAGCAAGGGGGCAAGATCAGCCACAGTGCCAAGCGCCACCAGGTCCAGCGTTTCAGCGAGTTCGCGTTCGTCTCGGCCAAACGCCATGCAGATCCCGTGCGCCAGCTTGTACGCTACACCGACCCCTGCCAGGTCCTTGAATGGGTAGCGACAGTCGGGCTGGCGGGGGTTCAGGATCGCCACAGCAGATGGCATCTCGGGGGGCATATGGTGATGATCGGTCACGATGACGTCCATACCGTGCGACTGCGCCCACGCAATCTCGGCGACCGAGCTCACACCGCAATCCACCGTGATGAGTAATCTGGTGCCATCCTGCACGAGTCTTTTCACGGAGTCGGCGTTCAGTCCGTAGCCCTCGTCCACCCGGTGTGGAATGTAGGGCTGCACCCTTGCGCCCAGGCTCTGCAGAAACTGTACGACAAGCGCAGTGCTCGTGATGCCGTCGGCATCAAAATCGCCATAGACGACGATCCGCTCATCCCGCGCAATAGCCTGCACCACGCGAGTCACGGCAGTTTGCATGCCCTTCATGGCGAACGGATCGTGACTACCGGCGCCATCAGAATCAAGAAATGAGTCGACCTGCCGACGGTCCGTAAGCCCGCGGTTGTACAGAATCTGGGCAACGAAGGCAGGCAGGTCCCCGAACCGTGCAAAGTGCTCTGGAGGAGCAGCGGGAGCAAGTTCCCACCGCCGGGCAACGTTCAACATTCTCTCGCGGCAGCAGCCGGTTTCTCCCCTCTTTGCGCCGAGATCAGACTCGGGCGGCCCTTCTGCGCAATGGCGATCAATCCAGTGCCAATCGGCAAGGTGACGCGTCTCAGCAGAGCCGCTTCGGCTACCCCTACTGTACCTAGCACGGTGTTCGCAACCGGGTGAGCCGGCTGCATCTCCACCTGGTAGGCATCAGCATCGGTGGCGGGAGCCGCCAAACGCAGGCGTTGCCCACGCAGATTCCGAAGGACGATGAGCCCAGCCGCCAGTGGGAACACGAAGAAGTTATTGCAGGTGAGGCGTCGTATCTGAAATCCGGCAGCCCGAAGGACGCCGGACAGCTCCGCAACCGAGTAGCGCCGACGATGGCCATTGATGGCATCGTTGTCGCTCCACAGCCACGGGAAGGCGGGCGTCGTCAGTGCCAGGAGACCGCCATCCGTCAGAACGCGGCCGCACTCACGGAGGACGCGAGCGTCATCATCGCAGTGCTCTACGACATCCAGCACTGCCACCAAGTCAAACGACCTGTCTGGGAACGGGAGCGCCTCACCGGTAGCCTGCCCCACGGCGTAGCCGCGTCCCTGCGCCACCCCCAGCGGGCGATTGAAGCTGTCCACACCGACGACGCGGCCATACCGCTGCAGGTGATGAACCATGTTGCCAGCCCCGCAGCCTACGTCCAGCACCCTCAGGTCCCCCCAGGACATGTCAACGCCGCTCGCCCTGGCACGGTCCACACAGGCATCATCCAGAAGGCCCAGAAGCGCCCGCGTTCGGCTGGCAAACCACCAGTGCCGGTCCTCCTGCGTACGTGTCTCAATGGCAGGTCGCCTCATGCCTGCTGACGCCCTCCTAGTAGAAAACGCTTGGCTGTTCCTGCGTAGAGAGGCAACCGCCGCCAGGTGTCCGGCATAAAGGCCTGTCGCAGCACGCGCCGGGGTCGCAGGTAAAAGCGACGGTAAGCTTCGTGCCACTTTGCTTCAACCAGCTCTTTTGTCACGTCCCCGATCTCAAACCGGGCCTTATTGTCGTGAATCGCGAAATCAGCCCAGTCCGTGCTGAACAGGTGACCCTGGGCAAGCACCGTGCTGTAGAGCTCCGTGCCGGGGAACGGTGAGGTGATCATGAAATTGGCCATGTCCGGGTCCAGCTCAAGGGCAAGGTTGATGGTGTCGTCCATGCTCTCCGCCGTCTCACCGGGCAGGCCGAACATGAAGAAGCCCATGGTCTGCAGACCGGCCTGCTTCGCATTGCGGAACGCAGCGCGCACCTGATCAACGGTCTGTTGCTTCTTGATTCCGTCCAACACGCGTTGATTTCCGCTCTCCACGCCGAAACCGACCCGCTTGCAGCCTGCCTTCTTCATGAGTTGGAACAGTTCCAGGTCCGTTGGGTGAGCGCGCATGCCGTGGATCGTGATCCACGGGACCCTGGTAAGCCCCTCGGAAATGAGGGCGCGACACAGGTCCTTGGCCCGCTCCAGGTCCAGGTTAAACACATCGTCAGCCAGACCGATCTCGGTGGCGTGCAGGTCCCGCACCAACCAGCTCCACTCTCTGATCACCCCCGAAATCGTCCGCGGCCTCCAGGTGCGCCCGGTGATCGCCTTAGAGCAATAGGTGCACTGGTAGGGGCAACCGCGCGAGGTGAGAATGGTGAAGGCGCGCGCGTGCGGGTCACGGCCGTCAGTGAGAGGCTGCAGGTTGGAGTACTTCTCCACATGAAAATGGTGATATGCCGGCAGCGGCAAGCCGTCCAGGTCCCGGCGGAGGGGGCGCGTAGGATTGCTGACCAGGTCGCCACCCCCTGTCTTGTAGGAGAGCCCGGCGACCTGGGCGAGCAGGGCGTCCCTGGTTTCTGGCGCCTCCTGCGCCTGCGACAGTGCGGCCGCGATCTCGACGATAGCGTCCTCTCCCTCGCCGCGCACCACCAGGTCCACCTCGGGCCGTATCAGCGACTCTTCGGGTAAGATCGTGGGGTGGGGACCGCCCAAGACTGTCGTGGCGCCTCGCCGCTTCGCCTCGCCAGCGATCCGCCAGACCTCCTTGATAAGCGGCGTGACCGCGGTAATGCCGACGATGTCATACGGGGACTCGTCGGCAAGCGCCCGGTCCAGCTCCGCCTCCACCGCAGTCTCCTCGGTGACTGCATCATGGACGCGTACCGTATGCCCGGCTTGCTCTAGACAAGCTGCCAGGTAGGCCAATCCGGCCGGTAGGAGCTCCGGTGACGTCCACACGCTTGAGCTGGGGCTGACGAGTAGAATTCGCATGGCGCTATTATACCACAAACCTCACCAGAAAAGAAACCCGGTCCCGCTCGACGGGACCGGGTCAGCGGACAGCAGACTCATTCGCGGCTTACTTGACCGCCGTAAACGGTGCAACCTCGGCCTCGCCCTCTTCGGCAATGATACGCGCGTATTCTATCGGGTGCTCTTCCAGCATTCGTTCGCGGCTCATCTTGCCAGTAAATATGCTGGTATTGAAGTCCTTAAGGTGCACGTGATACATGTGCCAGACAAGCAACGACAGTGTCGCCAGTACGGCCTCCCAGCCGTGCGCCATCTTAGAAACAGGGATCCAGACGCCATCAACGAAAAGCGTGGCCTTTGTCGGGAACCACATGATGAACCCGGTAAGGCCCATGATCAGCGTGCCCCAAACCAGCGCCCAGTACTCCAACTTCTCGCCGAAATTGAACCGGTCAAAACGGGGTTTCTCTTTGCTCCGGCCGATGAAGTACATGAGCATCTGCCAGGCATCCGTAAAATCCTTCAGCGTCGGCACCATGGAAAGACGAGAGCCCTTCACCGCAATCCCATATCCGACGCGGATGACGTGGTAGAGCGCGCCCATGGCCAGCAGGATAGCGAAGAAGTGGTGCACATTGCGGACGATCTCAATGCCACCGAGCGCTGAGATGAGGGCCCGAGAAACATCCAAATCATGAAACTTCTGTGGCAGGCCGGTCAGCGCCAGAACAGCCGTGCTGGTCAACGTCACCAAGTGCTCCAGGCGCTGGCTGGGATCAAACCGGATGAACGTCAATTTCTGGCGGAAGCCCTGCTCCGTCGCTACCCATTCGCGGGTGAGTCTGCTCACTGCGACCTCCCCTTTGCCTTGGCAATTCGGGCTGCGCGGGCAGCAGCCGCCGCCCGGCGATCCAACATAGTTCGCGTGAAATCCATCAGCACGTAGACCAGCATGGCCCCAATGATCAAGGGAATCATGATCTTGTAGAAGAGTTCAACATAGTAGACTGGCGCGACGCGATCCAACGTCGGCGTCAAGTGGCCCGTCCATGCCGAGGCGAAGGCAGGCGGCGCGTCGGGGTGGCACTTCCGGCAGGTATTGATAAGGTTCTGTGGGTTGACCGATGACGATGGGTCGGCTGGCTTGCGGATATCGTGGATGCCATGGCAGTCCGTGCACACAGCCTTGTAGCACCAGATCGTGGTCCACTTCGTCTTATAGAACTCCACGGTGGTGCCGTGGAAATCCTCGCTGTAGGTGGAATAGACCTTGGTTGACAGGCCATACTTGGCCATCAACTTCTCGTCTGTGTGGCACCGCGCACACACTTCGGGGCTCTCCAGGCGGAATAAGGCCGTGCGGGGGTCAGGGATCTTGTGCACACCATGACAGTCTATGCAGGTGGGCACATCCTGGTTCTGTTCGTCGACCAAGGCCATCCCATGCACGCTCTGCCGATAGGTGTCATAGATCGGCTGATGGCACTTGGCGCAGGTGGCCGTGATCCGTGTGCGCGGGCTGTCCGGCTTCACCACATCGTGCGCGCCGTGGCAGTCGGTGCAGACCGGCGCGAACCGGTTGGACGCCTTGAGCACCTGGGCGTGCATGGAATCCTGCGCCTGCGCGAAGTTCGCCGGATGGCATTTCTGACATAGCTGATAGGCGCTCAGCGCATAATCGCGCGCATCCTTGGCCTGCAGCGCCGGGTGTGGATAGCCCGAAATGTCACTGTGGCAGTCTATGCACCGGAGGTTCTTCGCACCGTGGACCGAGGCGCTGAATGCCCCCTGGTCTACGTACAGACTCAGAGGTTTCCCATCCGCCAGGTTCGTCGTCAGCTTTGGGTTGCTATGACACGAAAGACAGCCATCATTGGGGCCTGGGGCGGTGGCTGTGGCAGCGGGCTGCACTGCGGTCGGCGCTGGCGTGGCGGCAGGTGTGGCAGACGCGGACGCGGCCGAGACGGGGTGGCAGGCGCGGCACGTTTCGTTGGTCCGCCCGGAGTGGCTGGCCGGCACGGGCTTAACGCCTGCCTGTCCGTGGCATAGAAGGCAGTCTTCGCGTCCCTCAATGGGGTGAGGCGTCGGCTTCTGGCTGAGAGGCTCGGCGAAGGCCACAGTCACCACGGCCGCGGCCGAGATCGCCAACACGGCCAACACCACGAGCACACGCCGGCGCCTGGACGGTGTTATCACAAGCATCCTCCAGGAAGCTGTAGTCAAATGGCCAGGCCGGAGTATAACATCTTGGAATAGCCTTGTCAATAGGGAACCGCCACGATTGTATACCGTATGGAATCGCTATACTGTGACGACCTCACCCGGCTGCGGTACCTCTACGCGCGACACCCCGAGCTGCCGCACGCCATCCGCCAACGCGTTGGCTGCGTCAGGCTCGCCATGGACGACAAAGACGCCCTTCAGGCTCTCCTTCGCCGCCCCAATCCACCAGAGGAGCTCGTCGTGGTCCGCATGGGCGCTGAAGCCGTTGATGATCTCCACCTGTGCACGCCTGTTGTACTCCTCACCGAAGATGCGCACCACCGGCTCCTTCTCCGCGATTCGGCGGCCAAGGGTGTTGGGCGCCTGCCAACTCACGATTAGCACAGTGTTGCGCGGGTCCTCAATGTTGTTCTTCAGATGATGCAGGATGCGCCCTGCCTCACACATGCCTGATGCGGCGATGATCACCAACGGACCCTTCAGTTCATTCAACCGCTTGGACTCTTCCACGGTGCGGACGTAAGTGAGCCGGTGAAACCCAAACGGATCCTCCTTCCGTCGGATGAACTCCCAGGTTTCGTCGTCAAAGACCTCCGTGTGCAGTCGGAATATCTCCGTGGCATCCAGAGCCAGCGGGCTATCCACATATACTGGAAGCTCGGGGATGCGGCCGCTCTGGACCAACCGGTGCAAGGCATAGACGATCTCCTGGGTGCGCCCCACCGCGAAGGCCGGGATGAGAAGCTTGCCTCCCCTGCGCACCGTGTCCTGCACAACCAGGCGCAGCTCCTCTTCGATCGCCGTGATGTCACCGTGGAGACGATTACCGTAGGTGCTCTCGGTGATCAGGTAGTCAATGTCGCCTGGCAGCTCCGGGTCGCGCAAGATCGGCAGGTTGCGCCTGCCGAGGTCACCCGTAAAGGCCAGGCGGTAGGCGCGCCCGTCTTCGTTGATATCCAACAGCGTGATGGCGGCACCGAGGATATGGCCAGCGTCACAGAAAGTGGCCGTCACCCCGGGCAGTACGGGCACAGGGCGATGGTACGAAAGACCGACGAACAGTCTCATGGACGCTTCGGCATCGGCCACCGTATAGAGAGGCTCCACGGGTGGCAGACCTTTGCGTGCATTATGATGTGTCATGTGTTCGGCATCCGCCTCCTGGATGTGCCCACTATCACGGAGCATCACACCGCAGAGGTCACGGGTTGCCGCCGTGCACAGGATATCCTTGTCGTAGCCCGACTTGGCCAGGATAGGTATGCACCCCGAATGATCGATGTGCGCGTGTGAAAGGATCATGCGATCTACAGTCGTGGCATCAAAAGGGAGGTGCCGATTTCGTTCAAAAGCCTCGGCCCGATGTCCCTGAAACATTCCGCATTCCAGCAATAGCCGGTGTCCGTTAAGCTCCAGCATATGCATTGAGCCCGTTACCGTTTGAATGGCTCCCAGAAAATGGATCTTCATGGCCTCCTCCCACATGATCAGTGGCTGCATCATACCACAACAAGTCCCATACGTCAAACCACATCCCGCCGCCGATGGCCCAGCATCTGCCACCGTGACAGGGATGCGTCGCAGACCAGGCAGCACTGGACATTTCAGCCCGAATGCGCTACAATGCAGACCATGACAAACCTCATGGAACAGGCGTGGGCGGTGAGAGCCGCCAACTGGCCCAGCCGAATCACCTTTGACTACCCTTCGCAAACCCTGCCGGTCAGTGTAACTGGGACCGCGTGCGCCCTGAACTGCGCACACTGTGGCAGCCATTACCTGCGCCACATGGTACCCATTCAAGAGGCGAGTTCCGACCGCCGCCTGGACGGGGCCAGCAGCCTGCTTATCTCGGGCGGATGTGACCTAGACGGACGCGTTCCGGTGATGAGCCATCTGCCTGCCATTGCCTCCCTCCGCTCAGGCCGCCGGCTCAACTGGCACGTCGGCCTGCTTGACGACGCGGAGCTTGAAGCCATCCGGCCCCTCGTTGACGTGGTGTCCTTTGATTTCGTCGGCGACGATGACACCATTCGCGAGGTCTACGGCCTGAATCAGCGTGTCAGCGATTATGCGGCCTCCTATCAGCGCCTCCGCGCTTCTGTCCCCGTGGTTCCCCACGTGACCGTTGGCCTGCATGCAGGCCAGCTTCGGGGCGAGCGGACCGCCCTGCGCCTACTGCGTGAACTGGGTATGGAGATGCTCGTCTTCCTTGTATTCACGCCCACGGCAGGCACTCGCTACGCAGGCTGCCAGCCGCCGGCGCTGGACCAGGTCATCGAGTTGCTCGCCGAAGCCCGCGTGCTCCTGCCCCACACCACGTTATCCCTTGGCTGCATGCGGCCAGGTGGCGAGTACCGGGCGCAACTTGACACGCTGGCGGTTCGTCTGGGAATGAACAGGATTGTCAACCCTGTGGCTGCCGCCGTGCACGCCGCAACTGAGCTCGGGCTGGACATCGTGGAGAGCCATGAATGCTGCGTCTTCTGAGAAACGGCTAGGCGTGTCGCTCGGCTCTGCCTTTGTGCTGGGGCTGGCGCAAGCGCCCAGCGACCCCGCACCAACGACCGCCTACCTCCTTGTGGGCGGACGGTGCGCCTGCGATTGCAGTTTCTGCGCCCAAGCCCGGTCCAGTGGCGCGCGCTCCGACGCGTTGTCGCGGGTTACCTGGCCGTCCTTTGCCGAGCCAAGCGCCCTGGAGGCCCTGAGCCGCTCAGGGCCTC